>Ga0187827_10000040_pt1 | contig 185074 bp, 170 predicted proteins | sample ETNtaG_39_FD_167969 | JGI IMG/M metagenome (GOLD analysis project Ga0187827, IMG submission 167969) | Marine microbial and viral communities from oxygen minimum zone, Eastern Pacific Ocean - ETNP2014_SV_150_PacBio MetaG (Illumina Assembly) | ecosystem: Environmental > Aquatic > Marine >...
GAGGGTATTCAACTGCTGATCCGGCTATTCCGACAATTGAATGAACAAACTCAGGATAACTAACGCCCCACTGGAAAGCTTGTTGAGCCCCCATAGAAAAACCTACAACAGCATGAATTTCTTCTACGCCAAACTTTTCTGTGACGAGCCGATATCCAGCTTTGACATTGTCCCTGATAGAGATCAAAGGGAAATTGGGCCCATTAAATGGTGCGGGCGTATTACTTGGAGAGCTTGATAAACCATTTTGAAACATGTCCGTTGCTACGATAAAGAATTTTTCTGGGTCTAGCGCCATCCCTTTTTTTATTAAGAAATCAAAACCATGATGGTCGCCTAGATATGCTGATGGAACGACTATCAGGTTATCTTTCTCTTCATTAAGTTTTCCATGAGTGACATAGGAAAGTTGTGCGTTCGTGAGGGTTGCTCCAGACTCTAATTGAAGATCGCCAAGATTAAACATTTTATGATTTCCATCTGCCAGTAGATGCGTGAAGGTCAAGCAAAACAGGAATAAGAATTTCCGTTTAATGTTCATATTTACTCGCACCCAATAGCAGGAAAGACTATCAGTGAGGCTAGATTCTACAACTGGCTGGTAGAGGGTTAAACGCGGGTTTGTTTAATCGCTCGGCTAACTGGCAATCCGCACGTTCCCCCGTATTTGTGGAGTTCGGCTCTCATCCGTTCGCTTCCTGGACCGCACGGTAGGCGTGCGCAATCGCCGCATTGGTATCGGATGATGCGCCGGCATCTGAATTGGCGATCGTAATTCGGCCGAACGGCTTGCGACCCTGCACCCAGGGCTTATCTTCTTCGGAACCGTAGGCCGGCTCCCACAGAAGGTCAGGGCTGTACGAGTACCCGTGCGGCCATCGATTCACGGTGATGCCAGTAATGTCGCGCTCCGCATCGAACCCGGCGCCTCCCAGCGCCTGGTCGAGCTGGTCGCGAACGTGATACTCGAACATTGAGAATGGCGTCTCAAGTAAACGCCGTCTGCCTGCGCGCCACTGCTCCGGTCCCTGGATATCGCCGAAGTACGGCACATAGCACATGTGCAGCACCATCGGGTCATCGGGCGATGCGCCGAAGCTGTAGTTGCCGAGTGACACAGGATAGTCGAGTTCGACCTGCTTGAAAAAGTCGTTGGTGTAGAAGACGAAGCTGATGCCGAGTTCCGCAAACCAGTGCCAGTTCGGAATCATCACCTTCGTGTAGGTGAGTGGAATCTTGACGTTGTACGCCAGTCCCTGCCGCTGGGTCTCGGGTAGTTCCGGACATATATAGGGAATCGCACTGTTGTAGCAGGCCAGAATGCATTTCCTCGCCCGCACGGCGTGGACATCTCCCCCATGCACATACGTCACGTCGACAGCTCTCGAGTCCGCTGTGTGTTCGACGTTGACGACGGTGCTATTCAGACGGATGCCGAGATCTGCACCCTCCTGATCGAGCAAGGTGTAGTCAAGGTGAGCCGTTACGCTGTCCTCCATCGTGCTACCGGGCAGCGCTTCAGGAATCAGCTTTCGAACCAGCAACCTGGCAACAGAAGCGTTGCCGTCCGGGAAGTGAAAGATGTAGGGCTCACTGCCCCGGCCACCTTCTCGCTTCACTGTGTGCTCGAGGCCAGGCATGCCGCCACCGTCGGAGTATCCAAGGATGTAGATTGCCGGCACTTCGTCCATGCCGACGCACCAGTAACTCATGCCCCATCGTTGGTACATCTCCAGTACTTGCTCATCGACTCTCACGTAATCGCGCAGGTAAGTCCGGTAGCTGATCCTGCTGAGCAGGCCGACCTTTTCTTCGCGTGACATTCCCGGAAGGTAATCGACCTCGGCGCTAAACGCGCGAACGAGATCCGCCTTGGCCTTGTCACTCATTGGCGTTTCAGCCGCAAACTCCTCCCAGGGGCGACTACCGTAGCCGCGGACCAACTTGCGCTCACCGTAGGTTCCGCTGTCGTACGCGATGGCGTAGGACAGATTCAGTGAATTGTAGAGTTCTTGATTGTAGTAGTCGTAAAAGCGCTCGACGTCGATGCCAATATCTTTCAGCAACTCTTTGGAAACGTCCGCATACCCGGACGGCGTGTCGATGGATTCGGTACCGCCGTAGGCAATTCGAGTCTCGCTACCCACCTGGAATTCGTTGCGCTTGGCGTGGCCACCGAAATCGTCATGATTGTCGAGGACCAGGATGCTGGCCCTGGGATATTCCCTTCGGAAAAAATGTGCCGCCGAAAGACCACTGATGCCACCACCAACGACAACCAGATCGTATTCCCGCTCGGGAGCGCCCCTCGGCCAAGTCATGCCGGATACCCGCGCGTGCATGGTCTCCCATGAACCGTCGTGGCTGCCACGAAGGCCAGTCTTGGCAGGCGGGTAATAGTCGGTGCCTAGCTGAAAGTTCGATGCATCGGCGCCGAATACGTCCGTCCACGGATTCAAGAGCGACGCGCCGATTGCAACCTGGGTGCCGTTCAGGAAATCGCGTCGAGTAATTCTCCCTTTCATTGCCCCTCCACCCTGACTATACAGGAAAGAACTGGTCGACTAACTGGCAAGACTAACTTCGTCCTCTATGCGAATACACCACTAAACGTGTACTGGATTGATTATCATTGTAGCAACTGAAACAGACCCGGGAGAAACACGATGATAACTACTAAGCGGAACTTGATGACAGTTACTGCGGCTGTAACCGCATTGGTGTTCACCGGATTTTCGACCGGTGCACAGCAACAGAGTGACGAGCCGCCCGAGATGGGTTTCTTTCTCACTAGCGTCGGCCTCGGTGATGGCGGCAACTTGGGCGGCCTGGCAGGCGCTGACGCACATTGCCAGGCACTGGCCAACGCAGCAGGTGGCGGTGGGCGCACATGGCGGGCCTATTTGAGCACTCAGGGACCAGGCGCGGTCGATGCTCGTGACCGAATAGGGTCAGGACCCTGGGCAAATGCAGATGGCCTGGTTGTGGCCACCAGTGTAGAAAACTTGCACTACGACAACTCGAATTTCAACTGGGAACACACTCTGGATGAGAATGGGGCTCAAGTCGCCTCGCGCATAGACGGGGACCCCGACTTTACGGAACACGACGTTCTAACCGGCTCACAAATTGATGGCACTGCTTTTCCGGCGGGTGAAGACCAAACGTGTCACAACTGGACCAGCAATGACGAGGGCAGTGCAAGAGTAGGCCATGCCGACCGCTACTCTTTCACGACGCCAGGCTCTCCCTGGAATTCTTCCCACGGGACACCGGGTTGCACGCAAGAGAATCTCGTCAGCGTTGGAGGGGCAGGCTTGCTTTACTGTTTTGCCACCAACTGACCTAGGGGGCAGGGTTCAAGACATGAAGTCCATGCGCTTAGAACCGTGAAGGATTGTCAGGATGGCCAAAGCTGGCACGAACAACTTAGCATCCTCCTGTTCTTGAAGTGTTGGTCAGCATTCCATTTGGAGCAAGGCTGTATTTCCTATGAGTAACGAGGCGAACCAGGTCAGGCACGAACCCACATTGGGTCAGGCCCTGACACCAGTGGCCCTGTTGATCGGCTTACTCGCGTCGTCCGTGTACTTGTTCGGAGACAGTTCTTCTTCAGGTCCGAACCAGATCGCCCTCATTTTTGCCGCCGGCCTAACGATCATTATTGCCATCAGAAATGGTTACACCTGGAAAGAAATGGAACGAGGCATGGTGGGTGGAATCTCACTGGCCATGGGGGCGCTCCTGATTCTTCTCGCGGTTGGATCACTGATCGGCACATGGATTTTGGCTGGCATCGTGCCAACCATGATTTATTACGGGCTTCAGATTCTCTTCCCGACCATCTTCTATGGTGCAGCGGCCGTGATTTGTGGCCTGGTCGCACTGGCGACTGGTAGTTCATGGACAACCGCCAGCACGATTGGCATTGGCTTGATGGGGGTGGCTGTGACCCAAGACCTGAATCTCGGATTAGCAGCCGGCGCAATCATTTCAGGGGCTTACTTCGGGGACAAACTGTCGCCCTTATCGGATACGACAAATTTAGCTGCGGCGATGGCCGGTGCTGACTTGTTTACACACATCCGACATATGCTGTGGACAACGACACCGAGTTTCCTTATTGCCGTTGGGTTCTTTGTCATTGCTGGATTCGTGGGCGCACAGCCTGCACCAACGGACAACCTGGAGGTCGTCCTCCGTGATTTAGAGGCGCAATTTTCCATCGGCCTGCATCTTCTGCTCCCCGTTATTCTTGTCATCGTCCTGGTACTGAAGAAAATGCCGGCGTTTCCGGCAATTTTTCTGGGCGCATTAGTCGGCGGGCTTTTCGCAGCAGTGTTTCAACAGGCAACCGTCCTCACCTACGTGGGCGAAACAGATCTACCGAGGTCCGTGGCTCTGATCAAGGGTGTCTGGATTGCCATGTTCGATGGCTTCGTGCTGAATTCTGGGAATGCCACGCTCGATGAGTTGCTCAGTCGCGGGGGGATGTCCAGCATGTTCGGGACAATCTGGCTCATCATGACCGCGATGATGTTTGGCGGCGCCATGGAAGCAAGCAGAATGTTGCAGAGAATCGCAGACGGTATTTTGAGCTTCGTTCGCGGCACGGCCAGCCTCATTGCAGCCACCATCGTGACGTGCATCAGCACGAACGTTATCGCGTCCGACCAATATATTTCCATCGTGCTCCCGGGCCGAATTTTTCGGGCCGAATACCGGAATCGTAAACTGCACCCAAAAAATCTGTCACGAACGATTGAAGATTCCGGCACCCTGACATCACCACTGATCCCCTGGAATACCTGTGGGGCCTTTATGTCGCAAGCACTCGGCGTGGCCACGTTGACTTACCTGCCATTTTGTTTTTTTAATCTGATAAGCCCTCTAATAGCAGCCATTTACGGGTATGCAAACTTTACGATTGAAAAATTGGAGGCGTCCGACTCCGACGAACCTGAGGACATTGAACACGCCCTCGGACCGCGGTAGGCTCCAAACCGACTCAGCGCATTTCCCTGGATTTTCGGCGTTTATCTGGTAGTGGTAGGATTGTCCCTCGCGAATTCGCTAAATGCTGAAGCCGCCGGGCGATGGGGCCGAGAACACGGGCCACTGAACGCCTGGTCGATGGGAGAGAGACCATGTCATCGTCACGATACCTAATAACCACATTGCTAGTGAGCGGTGCGCTCGTAGTTGGTGGGTGCGCCACCGAGCCCGAGCCCACCGCCGAACCCGCTCCGCCACAGGGCAACATCATCACGGGTGAAGGCCTACCGAACCCGACCTCGACCGTAATCGAGAATTGGGGCGACCTGCCCGAAGGCCGCGAGTGGGGCTCGACCGCCGGCATCGACATCGACCCGTTCGACGGCCAGGTCTGGGCTTACGAGCGTTGCGGCGCCGGCAACTTCGGTGCCGGAGCGGCGGTCAACTGCGACTCCAATCCTGTTGACCCGATCTTTAAGTTTGACCGCACCACTGGGGAAGTCCTGGAGAACTTCGGTGGAGGCGTCATGGTCACGCCGCACGGCATTCACGTGGATGCCGAGGGAAACGTTTGGGTGACCGACTTTGCGGTGAACGAAGAGGGAACCAAAGGGCATCAGGTCCACAAGTTCAGCTCCTCGGGCGAGCTGCTGATGAGCCTCGGCACTGCGGGCCAGGCGGGGAGCGGCCCGAACCAGTTTAACCAGCCGAACGACGTGGCCATCGGACCGGACGGCAGCATCTATGTCGGGGACGGACACAACGGCCAGGGCATGACCACTGGACAGGCAATGGCCGCAGGACGTGAAGCGGGCTCCACCGGCCGCATCATGAAGTTTTCGGCCGACGGTACGTTCATTAAAGAGTGGGGACAGATCGGGACGCTACACGGCGAGTTCCGCACACCCCACGCGTTGGCGTTCGATTCTGCAGGACGCCTCTTCGTGGCCGACCGAGGGAACCATCGCATCGAGATCTTCGACCAGGACGGCAACTATCTCGACTCCCGTTACTCCTACGGGCGCATCAGCGGTATCTTCATCACCGGGGACAACATGCTGTATGCGATCGACTCCGAGTCGAGCGGGACGAGCCATCCAGCCTGGAGCAACGGTGTGCGCATCGGGCCCTTGAACGAGGACCGCATCACGGGCTTCATCCCGCCGTTTGATTCGGATTCACGGCCCTACCAGGGCGCAGCTGGCGAAGGCATCGCGGTCGACGCAGACGGCAATGTGTATGCTGCCGAAGGCCCGAACTCACTCAGCTGGGCTGGTGGAGCGTTCACCAAATACGCGGTCGGTCAATAAAGTACTCCGTGGGCGCTCCAGTCATACACGGCTGGAGCGTCCTACCCATGCTCGCTGGACTCGCCCTTATCGACGGCGTGGTAATCGCGGCACCGTAATAGGGCCCGCCGCTTCTACCTGAGACCAGATCCGACGACCCACCCTGTCGGCCTCGGCGATGATGCTGTCCTCATCCATCGTGAGGACCTCACGGTTGCGCATGACGAACTGGCCATCCACCATCACGGACTCGATGTCGGACGGTTGCCCGTTGTGAATCCACGCGGACACGATTCGCCCCGCTGGCACGAGGTGGGCGCGTTGTGTGTCCAGTATGATCAGGTCTGCCTTTTTCCCGACCTCGAGCGAGCCAAGGTGTGCTTCCTGACCGACGGCTCGCGCACTGCCTAGCGTGGCGTCGTCAAGCATGTCTTCCGGCTGCGGCCGTGTGCCGGGAAACGGGTCATCGCGTGAGATGCGTTCCGTCAGAAGGGCGACCTTCATGACCCCGAACATATCGTTGGTATTGTTGTCGGTGCCGTTCGCGATCGGACACCCCGCCTCTCGGAGTTTCGCAATCGGGGGAATAACCCCTCGGTTCGCGGCCATGTTGGCCTGATGCGAAATCACGGTACCGGTGCGCCCGAGCAAGGCGATGTCGGCATCGCTGACATAGCGGCAGTGCGCCGCAAACAGCCGAGGGCCGAGGAACTCATGTTGATCAAGAAACGCCGGCGGACGCATTCCGTGGTGTCGCACCATGAATTCGACCTCCGCGACGCTCTGCGAGAGGTGAATGGTGTATCCCAGGTCGTGTTGCTCCGCGAACGCGCGGATGGCACGCAGTAGTTCAGGCGAGGAGGTCTCAGCCAGGGCGGCTGCCGGAAACACACTGATGCGTCCCTGATTCGCGCCGTGCCACGTCGTGAACAGGTCGCTGATCCGCTGCAAACCTTCGTCCCTCCGTCGGGCTGAGAACCTGGGAGTGTCGCTGTTCGCGAGCCCACCCGGGGACATCGGCCCAGCCACATTCTCGCTGTCACGGACCGACTCCGCGAACACACAGCGCAGGCCTGTCTGCGCCAGTGCCGCGGCGGAGCGACTGATGTTTCCGGTGTATTCCACAATCGTGGTGGTCCCGGTCCGGATGGCTTCCAGAGCCGCAACGGTCACCATCAGCGTGGCCTCTTCCCCCTCGAGGAGACTGCCGGGCCGAACGGCCAGGCGTGCGGAATTCGGAAATCCGAAGTCTTCGTTGAACCCCCTAGCGAGGACAGCCCCCATATGGGCATGACAGTTGATGAGACCGGGGAGTAACGCCTTGCCCCGTCCGTCGTAGACATCGGCGTTGGGATGCGTTTCGAGCGCCTGGTCGGTGGGACCGATTGCCACGATGCGGTCATCTTCGACCACGAGTGCCACGTCATCTTGCACTCCATCGGGACCGATGACGGTGGTATGAGCGAAGACCACGGTCCTACTCGAGGTGGCCTGAGCTCGAAGGTCGCGTTGCCCGAGAAGGAATGCCGCGGCACCGGCACCGGCGAGCATTTGCCGACGGCTGAAGGTGCCCTCCTTCTGTGATGACTGCGAAGACGACTTAGAATTACCGGTCAACTTAGCCATGGTGCATTACCTCGCTTCGGCCGATGCTTGTCTCGGGCCGCACTCGAATCCGGTCAATAGGACACAAAATCAATCTTCCGCACATTTCCTTCGCTATCAACCGCATATCCATCAGGTGCCCCACCCTCCCAGGTTAGGTCAGGCAAGAGAGCGTGTAGCTCCCGCCGGTGGTCCTGAACTATTTCCTGGTTTGTGCGTTTGTAGGCCACGTTGTCCCATTCGTGTGGGTCAAGGTCGTGGTCGTAGAGTTCTTCCAGGTTGACATCGGGATAATAGATATAGCGGTAACGCTGGCTTCTCACGGCGTGCCCCACCACCGGTTCCTCGGTCCACGTGAACTGATAACTGGTCACCACTGGTGGAGTCGTCGCGTTGGGTTCTGTGAGTTGAGGAACCAGGCTTCTTCCATCCAGGTGTGCAGGCCGTTCATAGCCAGCCAGGTCAACCAGTGTGGGATAGAGGTCCATTAAGCTCACCGGTTGACCGCTGGTCGTGCCGGCCTGGGTCACTCCGGGCACGGACATCAGCAACGGTACGCGAGTGGACCGTTCCCAGAGGGTGAATTTCTCGATGTTTTCCTTTTCCCCCATATGCATGCCGTGGTCAGACCACACCATCAGGATGGTATTTTCGGCGTAGGCCGAATTCTCCAACGCCTCCAACAGTCGGCCGAGCATGGCGTCGGCAAACGTGATCGACGCAGCATAGGACTGGACCACCTTCTCCCATTGCTGGTTCTCCACCACCCACTGATGGATCCACCGACGCCCATGGTCGAAAGCGTCCTCAAGGTCATCTGCCTTGACCTCAGGGAGGACGATGTCTTCCAAGGGATACAAGTCAAAATATTTCTGAGGTACCTCCCAGGGGTCGTGCGGTTTCCACGTCCCCACCCCGAGAAAAAATGGCCTGTCGTGTTCCTGGCTGAGCTGGTAACGAGCCCAGTCCATAACATGATAGTCAGCCATTTTTTCGTCTTGGACCGTCACTGGACCCCACGTCCACCAGCCGCCCTCGCCACCGGGTCGGGTCGAGTTGTCGACCTCGGGAGGGTAAATCACGTCGTTGGACGCCCGAATCTGGTAGGGGTGGGAGATGTAGGAACTTGGGTAATAGAAGTCCCAGTTGTCCGGTTCGACCTGGCTCGTGGGTGCCCATGGTGGGGCCTGGCTGTGATAGAGCTTTCCGGCGCCCAGGGTCTTGTAGCCACGATTCTTGAAAAACTGTTCAAGGGTCTCCACCTGCTCCAGCCCCTCAAAGCCTCGCCACTCGGGGCCATCTCCCCAGAACACATTCTCCGCTCCTGACCGAGCGTGATGGACGCCGCTGAGGATGGCGGTTCGGGTAGGCGCGCAGGCCGGAGCCGGGGTGTGCGCGTTGGTGAACACCATGGAAGAGGCTGCCAGGCGGTCCAGGTTCGGGGTGTGAACCTTCATGCCTGGATGACCGTTCATAAACCCGACCCAGTCATTCAAATCGTCCGCCGCGATGAACAAAATGTTGGGCTTCGAGTTCCTACTTGGGACTTGCGTGGTTCCACAGTTAGTGCCTACAAGAACCAGTGCCACTAGCACGATAAGTTTGAGCATAGGCAGCATTCCTAGTGTGTGTTTATCCATGACCCGACGCTCCCTTAATTGTGCCCGACAATCGTCGTCCCTGAATCCATCGGGTTAACCGGTCTGCCACAGCTTCCAGCCGATCTTCTGATACTCCTCGGACAGCACATTCCCAGACTGTCATTGTTCTCCAGCCACGCGCCCGCAACTCTTTAAGTGTCCTGGCATCGACAGACCGATTGCGATCAATCTTCTTGCGCCAGAACACCCTGTTGGATTTTGGCCACCTGAACAGATGACAGCCATGTCCGTGCCAGAAACACCCATGCACGAACACGACCGCCTTGTAACGCCGAAACGTGAGGTCAGGCTTGCCAGGCAATGCCGGTGAATTACACGTTCCTGGGTGCAAAAATCGAAGAAGTCGAGCGGCTCTTCTGCTCGCCTCGTGGTGTCGTCGTAGAGTTCACGCCACTGGTTCAGGAACGGTGACCAGAATGTCCGGCTCCACCGACCCGTCCTGATTAGCGGTGCTTCCAACGCTTCTTGTTCAACACGGGAAAGATGCCCGGCAGTCAATACTCCTGCCCTGCCTACGGCGGTTATGGCTTTCCGCATTCTGCGGAGCTGCCACTGTCGTGATGATAGAGGTATGACAAGGAGGCATAACAAACCGATAAAGACACTCGCAATCAGCCGAAGAAACCAGATGCGGACATCTATGGAAAGTGTCGCATTCTGCTTAACGGAGTCTGAAACATCGTCAGGCACGGTCACCTTGACGCTTACCTCGTCATAGAACCGTGCCTTGATCCTGCCAAGCCAATCCCGGGGGGGCGGGACGAGTGCGAAGGTGACAGTGTAGGTGCCGGGGAGTAGGTCGTTAGTCACGTAGCGACCCTCACTATCTGTAATCTTAGGAGGGTCAACCACGACACTACCGTCTTCGCTCCTTACGGAAACGGAGACGTTCTGTAGCTCAGCTCCACTTTCTGTGAACCAGGTAACCACGCCCTCAAGCGGGGCTTGGGCAAACGCGGCTGCCGGCAACATCAGTAAAGACAGCGCGACAAAAAGCGACTTCGACAGTTGCATCGCGTTAGAACAATCGAGCTTATGCCAGCGGGCTTACGTCTGGGAGACTGAGAAAACCGTTCCCTGGGAAGAGAGACAACCGGTAGCAGTTCCAAGCCTTAACGGAACCTCAAACCCAACCGAAAGTCTCGCTCCACCGGTCAGCATACCGCGAGATGGACAAGGCAGGGGAACAGGAATGTAGGTATCGAGGAAATGGTGCGAGTTTCCCAGATTTGCACAGAGAATGCCACCGTCAAGAAAACTCTGACCTATAAGATGTTGCGAACCGCCGCACACGAATGCCAAAGGGCAGGTCCACATGGACACAGTCGTTCTTTTGAGCAGTTCATCTTTCGAACCGTCCCCCCGACTCCCTCAAAAGCGGCTTGATGAACATCAAGTAACCCAGAATGCCAAACACCATAGCAGGAGCGACCTCATAGATGATTGCGCCCCAACCAAGCGCTCTCCAGCCCAACGCAATCGCCGTGCAACTGGTCATGACCAGCAGAGCCTTGGTCTCCGTGAGTTTCTCACCGAGGGCATAAAGAATGATCAGCGGAGCGAAGGCCGCAGCCAGTACAGACCACGCATACAGCACGAGCACAAAGACACTGTCTATCCCGAACAGTGAAATGGCCAGTGCAACCATGGTGACGACTGCCGTCGCGAACCTCCTGAACCACACAGAACCCCCTCTCTGACCGGCGATGTCTTCCGTCAGGGCCGCACTGCACCCGAGAATCTGGGAGTCAGCAGTCGACATCGAAGCCGCAACAATTCCGGCCAGCACCAGGCCGACAAGAATCTCCGGCAGCAGCGCTGTGGTCATCATCGGCAGCGCCAGCTCAGGGTCGAATGCCGAGGTGTCAGGAAAGATTAACCTGGCGCTCAGGCCGACCGAGAACGTCAGGACGCAAAACGCGAAGTAGGCACTGTAGTAATACGTCCGCGCTTTTCTCATGTGCCCCGGGTCATCCAGGGCCATGAACCGGATCATGACGTGAGGTTGCGCGATGATTCCCACTCCCCCGGCGACATAGCCCAGAATGAAAAGCGCGATGGTCAGGACACCGTTACCTACAGTGGCAGGGAACAGATTGAGATAGGTTGGTGACACATTCCCGAGACGAGCAAAAAACGCCTCGACTCCACCAATCTCCTGGACCCCGACGACAAGCATCATGGCCATGGCGAGAAACATCACCACCACCTGGGCGGCATCCGTCCAGATGGATGCACGGATTCCCCCGGTGAGGCAGTAAAGCAGGACAAGCACGCTGCCGAGAATCGCCCCGATGCTGTAGTCCCAGCCGAAAACCACATACAGCGCCTTGCTGCTCGCGTTGAACTGAGCCGCGGCATAAGCTCCCAGAAAGAGCACGGTGATGATGCCCGCCAGAAGGCGGACCTTCCTGAAATCATCTCCCCCCCAGGTCGCAACAAGGGAACCAAAGCTGAGATTGCTTCGCTGTTGCGACACCGCCCGCATCTTCGCGTGGATGAAAAAGCTGGCCAGAAAATCACCGGCCATCCAGGCGAACATCACCCAGAGCGATTCGAGCCCGCTGGCATAGGTGTAGCCGATGGCCCCGATGAACATGTAGCCACTGTTGTTGGTGGCCATCGCAGAGAGACCAACGAGCCAGGGACTGACCGAGCGGCTGGCGACCAGGTAGTCAACGCTGCTCCTGTCGCTGCGAAGCGTCGAGGCGACGCCGATGGCAACAAACATCGCCAGGAAGATGACGAAGCTCGTGATGATCATGGTCGGCTCTTTACACCCACGCCGCTTCCGGTGGCGGCGCGGTGCAGACCTAGATCCTACAGCTGCCTAGCGGGGAATGGAATGCGGCAGCCTGCCACTCAGCCGGCAAACGCCGCGAGGTGTACGAGGCTGTCTTCCACGAGGAGCGCCCCACTGGTCGCATCATTCCCGCCGAAACGGGCGTCCCATCCCATCCCGACGCTCGGCCACCCCTTCCAGGAGCCGGCACAGAGATGCTCGATGAGGTCCTCCGGGGAGCGTCGAGTCCTGTCCGCCGGCTTCCCCTTCTCGATCGCATCGATGGCCCAGCTCCGAACGAGTCGTGGACTGAACGTGCGCCACGTGGAGCTGGCATCGAACAGTTCCACGCCACATTCGTGCCCATCCAGCGTGAAGACCGCTCCGACCTGATGCTCCACCGGAGTGCACCGGTCCACGAACCTGTCCAGGCGATTGCTCCGGTCGGCGTAGATATCCTCCATCGCGTCAGTGTCTGAGGACACCCCCATGCGCTGCGCCTTCTGCGAGATCTCATCCCACACCGCACCCTGGTCCGCACGGGGAGGCTGTTCCATACGCAGCTGCTGCGAAACGTGACGCATTTTGGTTGCCCGCGCCGTCTGGTGCATCATGTGGTCGCTTGTCCTGAACACGCCAGGCCGAGTGGACCATCGGCCCTGCTCAACACACGTCACCGGAATCGTCGTCTTGGATTTTGGTGCCACCATGATGCTCAGGTTCACGATGCGATTCTGCTTTGCCCCGAGCAGCTGTTCCCCGTCCACAATCAGCACCGGCAGCGAACCCTTGTTGATTACGTGCAGTTCCGGTACACGTCCGGAATCGGAAACCTCCTGAACCGAGCACTCACCACGGGCGAGCGCCTCCGCGAGCGTGAGATACTGCGCCTTCCCCGCTGCCGGATACAGTAACGGTGTCATGCCGAGCCGGTCCTCCGTGAGCGTGTCCCCGCGTTGAACCTGTCGTAAAGCGATTTTGATTGTCTCCATATTGCCCTCCTTGGCCATGAATCAACAGATGAGAATACCCAGAGGGCGTGACAGACTAGGTCATTCTTGTTTTCGAACCGCTGGTAATACAATTGTGCAGAGCTTCAGACTCTGACCACCGACCTGTTCCTGGAGCTTCCCGACACGAGGCCACTCACCATGCTCAACCAGCTCACGAAATACATCGTCTACACCGCCATCGTGACGCTCTGCGGTGGAATTCACCTTGCCGCACAGACTGCGCCCGGACCGGAGCTCACCCTGGAGCGGGTCTTCAGTTCTGACGAGCTCATCCCTGAGACCTTCGGCCCGGCACGCTGGCTCGCTGACGGTTCGAGTTACACCACGGTGGAGCCATCAGCAGCATCGGCAGTTGGCCAGGACATCGTGCGGTATGACGCGGCCACCGGGAGCCGGCAGGTCCTGGTCTCATCAGCCAGGCTGATTCCTGAGGGTCACACCACGGCGCTTGAAATCGATGACTACCGCTGGTCACCCGACGGCCGTTTCTTGCTCCTCTTCACAAACAGTCGACGCGTGTGGCGACAGAACACCCGGGGGGATTACTGGGTCATCGACCGTGAGACCTGGGCAATGCACCAGCTCGGCGGCGACGCCCGACCTTCCACACTCATGTTTGCCAAGTTTGCGCCCACCGGGAGACGGGTCGCGTATGTTCGCGAGCACAATCTTTACGTCGAAGCGTTTCCGGAAGGTCAGGTTCAGCAACTGACCAGTGACGGGTCGGACACCCTCATCAACGGCACCTTTGACTGGGTCTACGAGGAGGAACTCGGTTTACGCGACGGATACCGATGGAGTCCCGACGGACGGTTCATCGCCTACTGGCAACTCGACAGCAGCGAGGTGCGCAACTTTACCCTGATCAACAACACCGATTCGCTCTATCCGCAATTGGTCACGATTCCGTATCCGAAAGCCGGTGAGAGAAATTCCTCCGGTCGCATCGGCGTGGTCAGCGCCGAGGGTGGCGAGACGCAATGGATGGAGGTGCCTGGTGACCCGAGTAATCACTACATCGCACGGATGGACTGGGCTTACAGCTCTGAAACCATCGTGCTCCAGCAGTTGAATCGACTGCAGAACACGAATCGGGTAATGCTGGCTGATGCGGAAACAGGAGAGGTGAATACCCTGCTGACAGAGCTGGACGAGGCCTGGCTCGACGTCGGCAACGACCTCCGCTGGCTGAACACGGGAGCGGAATTCACCTGGGTCAGTGAGCGTGACGGCTGGCGCCATGTGTATCGTGTCTCGAGGGACGATGGAGACCCCATCCTCATCACCCCGGGAGACTTCGACGTCATCAGTGTCGAGGCCGTGGATGAGCCTGGTAACTGGCTTTACTTCATCGCCTCGCCAAGCAATCCCACGCAACGATATCTGTATCGGACCGCACTTGATGGACAGACCGAGCCGGAACGGCTCACACCTGCGAACGCTGCAGGAACGCACCGATACGACATCGCCCCTGGCGCCAGCTGGGCTTTTCACACCCACTCATCTTTTGGGACGCCTCCCGTCGTCAACGTGGTGAGGCTGCCCTCCCACGAGATAGTACGCACACCGGTGACCAACGCAGCGCTCCGCGCGAGCCTGTCGACACTTGAACGCGGCACTGTGGAGTTCTTCCGCGTTGATATCGGCCAAGAGGTTGAACTGGACGGCTGGCGGATGATGCCTCCGGATTTTGACCCGACGAAGCGGTATCCAATTCTCTTTCATGTTTATGGCGAACCCGCCGGGCAAACCGTGTTAGACCGCTGGGGTGGAGACCGCTATCTCTGGCATCTCCTCTTGACGCAACGTGGGTATCTGGTGGTGAGCGTTGACAACCGGGGCACCCCGGCACCACGGGGTCGGGCCTGGCGAAAAAGCATTTACCGGCAGATCGGCATTCTGGCGAGCGCTGACCAGGCCGCGGCAGCCCGCGCAATTCTCGAGTGGCCTTACGTCGACCCGGCAAGGGTCGGTATCTGGGGCTGGAGTGGCGGGGGGTCCATGACGCTCAACATGATGTTTCGACATCCCGACATCTACCAGACCGGAATATCGGTGGCACCGGTCACCAACCAACGCTTCTACGACACGATTTACCAGGAACGTTACATGGGTTTACCTTCAGATAACGAAGCTGGTTTTACACACGGGTCGCCGATCACCCACGTCGACGGCCTAGAGGGGAACCTGCTTCTCGTACACGGAACAGGGGACGACAACGTTCACTATCAGAGCTCTGAAGCGCTCGTGAACGCACTCATCGAAAAGAACAAGGTGTTTACAATGATGGCGTATCCCAATCGGACGCATTCTATTCGGGAGGGTGAGAACACCTCGAGGCACCTCTTCGAACTGCTGACCCGGTATCTGGAACAGCACCTCCCTCGAGGCCCATCGCTTCAGTGAGCTTACTGTCGATCACCACAAACTGCATCTCAGCCCTACACTAGACCGGATGAGCCAGATGAAATCACTCGACCTCGTATTGCGAGAACTTGCGGAAACGCTCAGAATCGAGCGACCCCTGACGGTGTTGGATGTCGAAACAACAGGCACCAACACCAGGCGTGACCACGTTGTTCAGTTCGCGGCATCCTCAGTGACCCCCAGCGGCGAGGTCACGCACATCAACGAATTCATCAACCCGGAGATGCCGATTCCAGCTGAAGTCACGGCCATTCACCACATCACTGATAGTGACGTGAAGGACAAGCCCGCCTTTCGTGAACACGCGCAGTCACTTGCCGACCAGCTCACTGGTCACGACTTCGTGGCCTACAATCATCGGTTTGACCGAGATGTTCTGACGGCTGAATTTGAACGGGCCGGTGTGCCGTCGCCCTTTGTGAATGCACATTGGCTTGACCCCTACAGGATCTGGCTGCATCTCGAGCCGCGTAAACTAATCAATGCCGTGGAGCGGTTCACGGGTGAACGGCCAGATGAGGCTGAAGCGCATCGGGCGAATGTGGATGTCGACCTTGCGGCTCAGGCCCTGGCCGGGCAACTGCGACGACACGCTGAAGCTGACTTGGATGCTACCTCGGTACAGGTACTTGCGGAAACAACCGCCCCCCGTCATCCGGATTGGCTCGATGCTGAAGGAAAGATCCGGTGGCGCGGCGGCACCGCAAGACTTAACTTCGGGAAACACCTCGACGTGCCACTACAGGAAGTCCTGGAATCCGACCGTAAGTATTTGGAGTGGATGGCTGGGGACCGGAGTAACTTCGGAGGTGATGTTAAAACAATTATCAGCCTCGTGCTACAAGGTAAAATGCCGGACGAACCAAAGCGTTAGTAATGGCCAACATTCACAGTCGACAAGCCCCAACCTTCACCGCCCTAGCCGTCTAGCACGAGCACGGCGGGACTGGGGTCACAGGAGCACCCGATGGTAGCAGGGATGAATCTCGTCGTCGGATTATTGGCCTTCATAACCGGGCTGTCAGTAGGGTGGTTTCTTGCACAGAAGAAATCCGCTGCTGCTCAACAAGAACGGGAGAGAGCGGCCGAGCAACAGAACACTTTCGTTGAAGAATCACTTAAGCAAATGAGTACTGCGTTTAAAGGGCTGGCCTTCGAAGCGCTTCAGTTGAACAACCAGCAGTTTCTTCAGAATACCGACGTCAAACTCAAGCCCGTAAATGACGCCCTTGAGAAGATGCAGGAAGCAACTAGAGCATTGGAACTGAAACGAGACAATGCCTACACGCTCCTGTCTAAACAGATTGGTGACATGCTGGGCGAATCTACCAAAATGCGGGAGAGTTCCGAGGAGATGCAGAATCTCCTCAAGGGCTCTAGCCAGGTACGCGGTAACTGGGGAGAATTACTGCTCGAAAGAATCGTCGAGTTTGCTGGCATGCAGAAACATGTCGACTTTGAGACGCAGTCAAAGCTTTCCGATGGCAGTCGTCCAGACATGGTAATCAAGCTCCCCAAAGATGTTGAAATCCCGGTCGATGCAAAATGTCCCCTGACTGCTTTTAAGAATGCTAAGGAGGCCACCAATCTGTCGCAAGCGAAGGAGCTAATGAAAGAGCATGCTAAAGCGGTTAAGGGACACGTGAAAGAATTAACGCGTCGGAACTATGCTGCGTTGACCCCAGGTGACATCGATTTCACGATCATGTTTATGCCTGGCGATCACTTGCTGGAAGCCGCCTTGGGAGTGGACCCAGAACTTCAAGATTATGCTTACGAGAACAAGATTCTGATCACCAACCCAGTCACTCTGGTGGCCTTATTGCGAACCGTTCGCATTTATTGGCAAAACGATGAAACAAATCGTGATGCACAGAAGATTGCTGATGCGGCCAATGAGTTATATACCCGGATTGAAGTGTGGATGAATAATTACGCCGACCTTGGTAAGGCCTTAAATACTGCTGTCACGGCCTACACGAAAACGCGGCAGAGCTATAGGGGGCGACTTGTGCCGTCCGGAAAAAGATTGCAAGCGACTAGCCTGACTCTCCGCGACAAGACTCCCTTAGACGACCCCCAGAAGGGCCCGCCCGAGGTGAATCTCATTCCAGATGACGCCTCAACAGACAGCGCCCAGGGGTAGCGCGTGAGCACTCCTACAGTTCAACAAAGGTGATGCCGAAGTTTTGAAAGTCCTGTCGGCGTGACCGGTGCAGCTCGGGATAACGCGCTCGGAGCTCTTGACCCGCCTCCGAGACTGCGTAGTCATCGCCCACCACATACATCCTGACCTGGCCCTGCAGGTGCATTGAGGCCAGTTCCATCTGCACGGCTTGCTTAATCTTTCCGCCGGTCCCGGTTGACCCGTAGCCGTGGACCAGCTTCAGCACCTTCACGCGACATGCACGGGCATCCGAGATCTCCCGTCTCATGTGCCTGAGCGCCTCCTCTACCACGGGAAGCCCTTCCTTTAGATTGACCGTGCGAATTTGCTCTTTCCGAGGAGAGGCGATTGAACCCTTGGTGGCCTGCGAGGGCTGTGGGGAATTACAGAAGGGACATTGCCACTCTGTGTCCTCAATCTCGTTGCCACAAACGATGCAAGCTTTCACGGTCTTTCCTGGATCACGCTTCAAGGCAACAGCGTAAGATTTCTGGTGGCGAGCACTTCACGAACCGGCTTCCGGTCGCCACTCGCACTGATTCGCCTCGGCGCATCGAGGTAGCGCACTTCGTACCCGAGCCGGCGATAGAGCGTTCGGATGCGGGGGGTCGCTTGGTTCACCAAAATGACGGGCCCAGGATGCTTAACGAGCCACTCCGCGACCCTGACCTGATCATCCCAACTGAACCCATCCTTGGCATAGGACGTAAAGGGCACGTCGTAAGGCGGGTCAGCGTAGACGAAATCCGTCTTACGAAGTTCGAGTGTGGAAAAATCACGAGTCGTAAACTCCCAAGCTTCAAAGACCTTACGATAGGCCAAAAACTCATTCGCGTAAGAGATGGTCTTGTAGCGACCAAACGGCACGTTGAAGACACCCCGTTTGTTGAATCGACAGAGGCCGTTATAGCCAGTTCGATTTAAATAGTAGAACAGTAAGGCCGCCTCACGCGTGTGACTCTTCCCCGCTTCTAGCAAGGCATTAAAGCGGTCCCGATGCGCGAAAAACATCTCCTTCTCATTCTTCATCGTAATCGCACTTCGGAGACCCTTCTTGACCCAACTGTAAAAATTGATGAGATGCGGATTCACATCGTTTAAAAGTGCGCGCCTAGGCCGTAAGCCGAGTGTGACAGCGAGGCCTCCACAGAAAGGTTCCACGAGGCGATAGTGGCTACATTGGTTCCACAGCGGACGAAGATGCGGCACCTGCCACCGCTTGCCCCCTGCCCACTTCAGAAGCGGTTTCACGACGTGATTCCTGCTCGCCAACTCGGTCATGCACTGACTAGTATTCTCGAAATTGGATTTCCGCGCACCAGAGTGCCTTGGCCTGCGCAGAAGAAGGTGACTGAACATGAACATCCGGCTTACCGTAAACTGGAGAACGGTCTCTTAAGCGAACCAAGCATGATGCCAGGAAAGAACACGACTCATCTCCCAGTCAGAATCGGTGTGTCGAGCTGCCTATTAGGAGAAGAAGTCCGCTTTGACGGTGGCCACAAGCGCGACTCCTTTCTTTTGCAGACACTCGGCTCGACGGTCGAGTGGGTCTCGGTATGTCCGGAAGTTGAGGTCGGCCTCGGCGCGCCCCGCGAAGCGATCCAGCTCATCCGTGATCGGGGAAACCCTAACGTTGTCAGGCTCGTGACGAGACAAACCGGTGTCGACCTCACGAGGCGTATGCGCGAATACGCGAGACGGCGGGTTCGCGAACTTACCAACGAACGATTAAGTGGGTACATCCTGAAAAAGGACTCGCCGACCTGCGGGATGGAGCAGGTCAAAGTGTGGCACCACAGAGGGACCAACGAACGGAACGGACGGGGAATCTTCGCGGCTGAACTACTACGCCAATTCCCGACCATGCCAGTCGAGGACGAGGGGCGTCTTCACGACCCGAAGCTTCTTGAGGCTTTTATCGACCGGGTATTTATGTATCACCGACTCCGAAACTACGACTGAGGTTCGTCCACGAGTGCGAAGGACAGAATGCTGGATGCGGCGGCCACACCAATATACTGTTTTCGGTTAAACATATACGTCATCGGAGACGCCTTCCATACCGCGTTAGTCTGAAAGTGCCAGAGTGGGGCTCCGGTACCAGCATCGACCGCCATAAGCGCGCCAGAGTCTTCACCGAAGAACACCAAGCCACCGGCGGTCGCGAGAGTGCCTCCCCAGGAATTCGCTGGGCCGGTCTGCGGCAGTTCCCACGCGATAGCACCGGTTCGAATATCGATTGCACGAAGAATCTTTTGCGCGGGGTCACCCGCCGCGTTCCGGGTCGAACCACCGTAATAGGACCGACCAGCCTCCCACTGCTCAGGCGTCCGTGTGTAGACCATGCAGTGCTCCAGAGTCTGCACGTAATAGAACCCGGTATCTGGATGAAACGACGTGGAAAACCAGTTGGTCGCGCCCTGCACCGCCGGACAGACCGTCGTCCCCTCAGCAGAGGGTTGTTGTCCAGGATTGAGTTCAGGCCGTCCATCCGAACCGACGCCACTGGCCCAGGTAAGCTTTCGCACGAAGGGCTCCGCCAGCAACAGGGTCCCGTCAGTTCGGTCGAGGACGTAAAAAAACCCGTTCCGGTTCGCGTGCAGTAGAAGCTTACGGAGTTGCCCATTCCACTTCCGGTCAACGAGCACGGGCGGCTGCTGCGCATCCCAGTCCCACAAATCGTGCGGCGTGTACTGGTAATGCCAGCGCAACTCGCCGGTCGAGGGGTCAAGCGCAAGAATGGAGTCGGAGTATAAGTTGTCGCCTAATCGCTCGCTACCGTCGTAGTCTGGACAGGGATTGCCAGTCGGCCAGTAAAGGGTGTCGAGGTCAGGGTCGTAGGTACCGGTGAGCCAGGTGGCCGCGCACGGGTGCTCAATATCTCTACCGACCCAGGTCTCTGAGCCTGGTTCACCCCGCAGGGGCACGGTCCAAAATCGCCAAGCTTCCCGTCCAGTTTTGCGGTCAAACGCTGCGAGAAATCCGCGGACCCCTTCATCGCCACCAGAGACACCCGATATCACCAACTCACCCACCATGAGCGGTGCAGAAGTCGCACCGTAGTTCTCCCGCCAGTCTGCCATCTCGGTGTCCCACAACAACCGACCAGTGAAGCGGTCGAGTGCGATCAGATGCGCGTGGTCCGTGACCATGAACACCTGACTACCCGAAACAGCAACACCGCGATTAATCCCGGCACCGGCATCACCCGCCACACCTTCCGTGCGTGGACGTTGATAATGCCAAAGTTCACGCCCGGTACCGGCGTCAAGTGCGTAACACTCGTTGCCGCTCGTTACATACATGATGCCATCGACCACCACGGGCGTGACCTGGAGACGCCCGGTGCCCGGTAGTGTGAATACCCAATGCGGTGCAAGTCGTGAGACCGTCGTTGGGTTGACCTGGTCAAGGAGACTGTAGCGATTGCCACGAACGTCCCCGTTATAGGTAGGCCAATCCACTTCCGACGTCACCCGGCGATAACGCTCACCAGACCGGCGTAGCAGGTGAATGCGCGGTTCATCGCCGCTGGAAAGCACCTGGAGTTCGGTCGAACTACGATTGAGGCGATTCCCGACGAGCATGCTGCCATCGACCATCTCAACCGTGACTGGCGGCAACGCGGCATCCACGAGCGGTCGTAACGTTCGTACAAAGGGAATGAGAGCCCGCAATTCAGGGTCCGTCAACACCACACTAGGCATTCCTTCATCAGGCAAGCCTTCACGAATAAGTGTCGTCAGTTGCTCGTCGGATCGCTGTGAGAGGCCCTCCACAATTGAGAGGCCAAACTCTCCTCCTTGGCCGTCAGCGCCGTGGCAACGCGCGCACAGGCGCTCATAGTTTCGGCGGCCAGCCTCCTGAACAGTGACCGGGGTGATCGAGACTGGCGTGACCTCACCACCCAACTGACCATTGGTTCCCAGACCCAACACCAATAACGCGACACCGAAATTCGCGACACGGGTATACATGAGCCTCCTTTTATACCGACACTCTTCCGATATGGCCAGTCTTCGTTGAAACAGGGACCAGCACCCGAGGAGGCCCTTATGGCAAACTACAGGTGCGCTTAGGTCACCATGACATGGGCAGGCAGACGGGGTGAAGTCATGACGAAATGGATTGCAGTGAGCATGCTCGTAGGGTTCTGTGGTGTAAGTGGTTGTATCTCTGAGCCGGAAGAACCGGTGATTGACCCAACGCCTGAGCTAGAGACCAGTGCAGGGTCGATATTAAGAGTGGACCCGGCTCTTGATGCAATCGTGCCGGTCGACGCCCGCATTGAAAAGCTCCATGCAGGGTTCGCGTTCACCGAGGGTCCAGTGTGGGTGCAGCAGCCAAGTCCGCACTTACTATTCAGCGACGTTCGCGGAAACGCGATCTATAAGTGGACACCGAATGGCGACCTGAGCGATTTTATGAATCCGGTCTTCGATGGTGAAGGTCCGTCAGTGGGGTCCAACGGACTCACCCTCGACCCCGAGGGACGATTGATCCTCATGGAGCATGGAAAGCGACAGGTAACCCGCATTGAATCTGATGGCACCCATACCGTCCTGGCAGACCGCTACGAGGGTAAGCGACTGAACAGTCCGAATGATGGCGCTTACAGTGCTGACGGTTGGCTCTACTTCACCGACCCTCCTTACGGACTACCTCAACAAGACAAAGACCCCGCCAAAGAGTTGGACTTTAGCGGCATATACCGACTGAGCCCGGCGGGCGACCTAGAGTTGCTCAACCGTGAACAGACTCGGCCCAATGGCATCGCTTTTTCCCCGGACGGGTCCACGCTTTATGTGGCGAACTCTGACGCCGAACACAAGGTCTGGATGGCCTACAACGTAATGGATGACGGCTCACTCGATAGCGGGCGGATCTTTTTCGACGTCACCGCGGAAATAGCTTCCGGTTCACCTGATGGCTTAAAGGTGGACCAGGAAGGACACGTGTTCGCCACCGGTCCAGGCGGCGTATGGGTGCTAGACCCGACCGGAAAACACCTGGGCACGATCCAGCCCAACGAGGTTCCATCGAATGTGGCCTGGGGTAACGACGGCCGTACGCTCTACATGACTGCACGTACTGGGTTATACCGTGTCGCGCTCACCACTCAGGGACTCATGCCCTAGCCCGCATCCGTAGCGCAGCTAGAAATTCACAACAAGCGCGAGTGTATACAGATGGTCCAACTTGTTCAGCTTGGCTAGAGCCGTCTGCCCCGTAAAATTACCGAACGGGTATTGCAACGGAACTCCAACGAGAGACGGACGGCTGTCGTAAAGCACCTGCCAGCTCAGCTTCAGTGCGAGAGGACCGCTCACGGCCACCGCCATCGAGTTAGTAAGGTCGACTCGGAAATCGGTCCGGTCTTCAAGATTCTCGTCCGCGATAAGGGAACTCTCGAACGCGGTGGTCTCATTGGCTTGATACCGATAGCTCCATGACAGTCGCACCCCAAAAAATGCGTCGTCGGTCGCAGGATCATCAATGACTTCATCCTGAATCGTATAAGTGAAGGCGTAGTCGGTCTGCAAGGCAACCGTGTCATCGTCCAGCCAGGTATTACCGATACCAGCTGCAGCAGAATAGCGACTGGCAACACCGGTAAAGGTGTTTCGAGTCCAGCCAGCACCTCCATACAACAGGCCCCAACGGGACAGCGGATACTCATATCGGCCTCGGGCGAAGTAGTTCTCGGCCGTGGTTCGAGAGGTGGATTCCTTAACGAGGTCGAAGTTGGTTAATGACGGGCCAACCGCACTCCGCGTGGTCTTCGTGGACGACGCTCGAATCGCACCGCCCTCCAGCAACACCGACCTATCGTCCCAGTTTCGCCTCAGACTGTTACGAAGCCCAAGGGTCCTAGATGACGCGTTGCCACCCGTGAACACAAAGTTGACATCAGCCGAACCGACCCAACCGCTTTCCTCTTCCTCTGTTTCCTGTCCAGCAGACAACGGAGCCACACCGGCTAACCAGAGTGCCGTCGCCAATATCAGTCCAGGCCGCAACCACCGCCCCATCTCAGAACTACCCTCCTCAATAAGGAAACATACTGCCCGAGGAACCGCCAGCTCTCTTGAACCGCCACAGAATAGTACAACGCATAATCATGAAAAGCCGGTTAGATTCAGCGCTTTTTCCATGGGGCACCAAGAGGAACTTAATACCCAGATAGCGTTGGGATGGGTGGCCTACCGCGTCTCCCGTACTCGAATTGGGAGTTTACACGCCAAGAAATTCGTCGGGTACCGAACTGTCCGCATTTCCTTCCGGGGGCGACGGCATCACGAGCCAAGCCACCAGATAGACGAGAACCCCACCCACAATCACCCCTGGGACAATGGACAGCACGACCCCGAGAAGACGAACGGCAGTGGGGTCAACCCCGAAATACTCACCGAGTCCACCACAAACACCGCCAATCTTACGGTTGGTCGCAGACTGGGTTAACTGCCGACCGGGGTCAGCGGGGCCTCGAGCCTGTTCCCCTGGTATGAGGAGCCACGCCACCAGGTAAGCCACGATGCCACCGACCAACGCACCTGGCACGATGGTCACGATAGCCAACAGAACTCGAATAACGGTGACGTCGACTTCGAAGTATTCAGCAAGGCCACCACACACACCGGCAATTTTTCGGTTAGTGTCCGACCGGCGGAGTGGCCGCTCCGTGCCGTGCAACGCAGCAGCACCTCGCTGATCAGCTCCGCAGTTCATACAGAAATTGGCGCCGTCAGGCAGTTCGTGATCGCATTCCCCACACGTCATGACATCCTCTATCGAAGCCTTGATCGAACCTGCCTTTTACCCTACCACAGCTGGCGTTTAACCGTACTCAGGGGAAACAGTTCAGACTTCAGTTTGACTGGTTGGAACAAACAAGACATCCTTTTACGACCGTCGCCCTGACTTTGACCGTGCGCACGAACGTTAGCCTGCACCGTGGACCGTCCTCGCGATGAATCCTGAACAGCTGTTTCTCTTTGCGCTACTCTTTGGGATCTTCGTTCTGCTGTTGTGGGGCCGGATCAGATACGACATCGTCGCTTTCGGAGCTCTGACCGTTGCTTACATCGGCGGCGCAATCCCCCAAGAAGCAGTGTTTGCAGGTTTCGGCCATCCAGCAACCCTAATCATCGCCTTGGTTCTAATTATCAGCCAAGGGCTCTACGGTTCAGGCGCAATCGAAGTCATAGCCAAGCACCTGGTGAGTACCTCAAGAGGGTTGCGTGTCCATGTAGCGGTCATGTCCACCGTTGGCGCGGCCCTGAGTGCAGTGATGAACAACGTTGCCGCACTGGCGTTGCTCATGCCAGTGGATATGCAAGCCGCAAAAAAGGCAAAGCGTAGCCCCGCCCTCACCCTGATGCCGCTCTCCTTTGCGTCAATTCTTGGTGGAATGGTGACATTGATCGGCACCCCACCCAACGTCGTGATCGCAACCTTTCGGGAAGAGGCCCTTGGAGCCCCCTACAGCATGTTTGACTTCGCGCCGGTCGGATTTGTCGTGGCGATCGTCGGCGTCAGTTACGTCACATTTATCGGTTGGCGATTGATTCCCATCGAGCGGAGCCAACTCGACAGCGCCGAGGAGCTGATGGACCTTCGTGGGTACATCGGGGAAGGCACAGTGCGAGATGGGTCGAAAGCGATCGGCATGACGTTGCGTGAATTACAGTCATTGGCTCCCGAGGAGGAGGTGGTCCCGTTCGGGTTGGTTCGACGTGGAGAGCGACTCTCTGGCCGTGTCCTCGACGAGGTGATCCGCAAGGGTGACGTAATCGTGTTAGAAGGTGCCCCTCAAGCCATCGAACAATTCCTCGGAGCAACCGGGCTCGACTATGCCGGTGCTCAGAAACATACCGGTGTAGCTAGTGAAAGCCTCGAACTCCTCGAGGTAGTGGTGCCAGATGGTGCGCGGGTCGCGGGCCGGACCGCACTCGACATCCGTCTCCTTTATCAGAGGGAAGTGACACTCCTCGGTGTCTCACGTCGCGGACGTCGTTTCCGCGACCGCGTACGAAAATTACGCATCGAACCCGGGGATATCCTGTTACTGCTTGGCCACTCCAAAAGCCTGCCGGATGTGGTCGAGTGGTTAGGTTGCCTCCCGCTGGCCGACCGAGGCATCCGGGTGTTCCAGCGGAGCAAGGCCTGGATGGCGGTGCTGGCCTTTGGCGCAGCAGTCCTAGCAGCAAGCCTTGGCCTGCTCTACCTGCCGGTGGCCCTCGGTGCCGTAGCCGTCGTTTACCTGCTACTGCGTATTGTGCCGTTGTCTCGACTCTATGAGTCGGTCGAATGGCCGGTGATCGTGTTACTCGGTTGTCTAATTCCGATAGGAACCGCCCTTGAGGAAAGCGGCAGCACTGCCCTCATCGCCGAGGGCATCGTGGCCTTGGCGCAGGGACTGCCTGTTGTGACCGTCCTCGCCATCCTCATGATCATCACCATGACTCTGTCTGACGTACTGAACAATGTCGCCACGGCCTTGATCGCAGCTCCCATCGGCGTCGATATCGCCCACCGCCTTGGCGTGAGCCCTGATCCATTCCTCATGGCCGTTGCGGTCGCCGCGTCGTGCGCCTTCTTGACGCCGATCGGACACAAGAACAACACGATTATCATGGGTCCAGGCGGATACAAGTTCGGGGACTACTGGAGGATGGGGCTTCCGCTAGAATTACTCGTCGTCGCTGTTGGGTTGCCGATGATTCTCTTAGTTTGGCCCCTATGAAGCATCCCCAGTCAAGCATCCGTACACGACCAGGTTCACGTTCGCCGTCGCTAGTCAGCACAGGAGGCATCCTATGGCATTGAGGGCGCATCAACCATCCGCAGTCATTCTCGGAGTGTCCCTTCTTGGACTCACGCTTGCGTCTTGTGGTTCCTCTGGGGTCTCAACTGCCCCGGATGCCCCCTCGGAAACACGAGCCACACTGAACAAGTTGGTGGACGCCAATCTCGTGCTCCTAGCCACAACAAGAACCTCGACGATGCAACGGGAAATGCAGGAGGTTGCAGATGCAGGGTATTCCTTGGCTGGACTCCAAGGTGGCAAGACCGGAGGAGGATTTTGGGAACTGGTGGTGGTCATGCAGCGTAATCCAGAATCGACACCCAGGACCGAGTACAGGTTACTTGCAACCGTTAAGACCTCCACAATGGAGGAGGAACTTCAACGAGCAGGTAATGCCGGATTCTTCTACCGCGCCCAAACAAGCCTCGACAAGCAGACCGTCGTAATTCTGGAACGGAACCGAGACCTGGAAAGTATCCAGCGGATTGAATACAAACTCTTAGCAACGACCAAAACCTCGACCATGCAACAGGAACTTCTAACAGCAACAGCTGCGGGATTCAATTTTGCGGGTGTGACAGTGGCGGAACATTTGTTTGGCGGGAAAGAGGTCGTGACGATTCTCAGTCGTCCGGTGACCGGGAACTAAAAAAGCGTCTGGCGGGCCGACAAGGGAATAGACTGCAGGCACTCAACAGAATCGTGGGCGGGATTATTGACGTAGTCGCTCACCGGGATTACTTCCATCGCCGACGCGGGAAACGGCTCACAAAACTGGTGGATACTCTCTGACCCAGTCCACGGCACCAGCCAAGCCTCTCGCTGTTGACGATTCAGCATAACGGGCATGCGTTTATGGATTGGTTCGACTAATGCGTTAGCAGCGGTCGTTAGAATAGTGAAGGTCTCGAGCACGTGGCCCTCCGGACTACGCCAACCATCCCATAGCCCAGCAAATCCAAACGGAGCGCCATCGTTGAGGCGAACCAGGTAGGGTTGCTTACCCCCTGAAGACCTCTGCCACTCATAAAACCCGTCCGCCGCCACAACGCAGCGACGGTGAACGACGCTATCGCGGAACGCGGGTTTCTCAGCTACCGTTTCGACCCTGGCATTAATCATGCGGCGGCCGCTCGTGGGGTTTCTCACCCATGATGGGACCAACCCCCACCGCATTTCTGTCAGGCGCCTTGAACCGTCCTCACCGACAGTGACCACCGTTGACCTCTGCCCGGGCGTGACGTTGTAGCGCGCCTCAATCTCAGGGTGCTCGTTCTCGCCGACCAACTCAAGCAAGATAGCCTCAGGATTGGTCACTGTGAAACGGCCGCACATACCGAGAGAATACCAAGCGCCTCTGCGGTGGTCTAACGGAAACCGGTTTTAGGAAATAGAGTGGGCAGAAGGTGGCGTCGCGAGACCCGTGCAGACTACAAAACCCCTGCCAGGCGCATCACGGTTTCAGACTTATGACGAATCTCAGTCGCTACCTGGAAAGGGTCCCCCTCCACGAACTCTGACCGAAAGAGTTCAACTGATAGCGCCCCTGTATACCGCTTGTCAGCCAATTTCCGAAGGATTCGTACCACCGGCGCGATTCCATCACCGGGAATCCGTCGTGAATCATTTTACTGAACGAGCCGTTGGACCCTCCTGCTCAGACATCCGGGTCCACCAGAGCATCCCCGTGGACCGACTTCCACATGAATCCTACGGCTTGACATGCTTCCTTAACGCACGTGGACCAACCTCAGCACCATAAACGTTACCCTCGTTATCGATGGCCACACCTTCTGCTGCACTCGTGCCCGCGTTATCCTGGTCCGGCTCGGGATCAGGAATGAAAGCCACAACGAGCCCGTCACTGACACTTGCGATCCGAATGCCTCGTTTAAACCCGGGATTCCGCCGCCAGTTCGATTCCGAATCTGCGATGTAAAGCATGTCGTTCGTATCAATGCTCAAGCCACTCGCCCGGCCAAATCCGAAAAAGTCCCTGATGAACTCACCATCCTGGTCGAACACCTGTATGCGACGATTGCTCCGGTCACCGACATACAACAGGCCCTGCGAATCCATAGCGAGCGCGTGAGGCGTTCGAAACTGACCAGGCTCAGAACCTGTTTCACCCCACTCCGTAATGTAGGCGCCATCACTTGAAAATTTCACGATCCGATTATTCCCATTGGCGGGATGTCCGTCACCCACAAAAATGTCACCGTTTGGTGCCACGAGCACATCATTCGGTTGGTCGAATGTCTCCTCGGTGCGTCCCGCAACACCTGCGGTTCCAAGGCGCATCAACACTTCACCCTCTGGGCTGAACTTGATAACTTGGTGTCCGCGGTTACCCTCACCACGGGCATCGGCCACCCACACATTCCCCTGATCATCCACGTCAATTCCGTGCGGCCACACGAACATCCCAGCACCAAATCTCGTAAGAAGGTTGCCGTCTTTATCAAACTGAAAGACCGTATCCAAATCATCGTGACCCACACAGGTGTTCTCGCCACACCGATCAAGAGCCCAGATGGTTTCACCATCCGGAGAAACCTCGACCGCACTCGTTGATCCCCAGGCCCGTCCATCAGGAAGCGGAGCCCAGATCCCCCCCACAGTACGATACGGATTGGGTGCCTGGTTTTGTGCAGACACGGTCTCCACAGCACACGTGAACACGAGAATCAGACCGCATAGCACGGAGACAACTCGACCTGCATTGAACATGGCAGCCCTCCTAAAGTTAAAACATTTGGAGCCAGAGTGTATCACTGGACGCCAGCAACAACCACTGACCCTACACTGCGAACCAGGCCTAGTGTGTTGAAGAATTAGGGGTGCATACCTGCTAATGAGATAATCACACTCGAGTAATCAGATCTCGGAAACGGAGAAGCCATGAAACGACTATTCAGCAAGATTGCATTAGCTGGCTGCGGCATCTTGGTCATCGGAACTCTCCCGGTGAACGCTCAGGCAAACCTCCCCGCCTGCGACCCGGACAATGGCGGCATCACGTTACCGGACGGATTCTGTGCGATGGTGGTAGCGGACGACCTCGGTGCCGCCCGTCACCTGACCGTCGCACCGAACGGTGACCTGTATGTCGCAATCCGTAACCAAGGAGCACCTGCTGACATCATTGCTCTCCGCGATACCACGGGGGATGGTCGAGCTGACCACCAAGAACGATTCGGTAGAGATGGGGGCACGAGCATTGGCCTCCATAACAACTACCTCTACTTCGGTCGGGATACGGCCATCGAGCGCTTCCGAATGCGCGCGAACGAACTCATTCCCGAACAACCACCAGAACTGCTCGTTACCCTGCCCGACCAAGAGGGTCATCGTGCTAAAGGGTTTGCCTTTGACGGTACCGGGGGCATGTTTGTAAACGTTGGCGCTCCTTCTAATGCCTGCCAACCCGGCGGACGCGTACCTGAAGAGGCTGGTGAAAACCCCTGCTCGTTACTTGACCTCCATGGTGGCGTGTGGAGGTTCGACGAGAATGCAGCGAACCAAACTCAGGAAACTGGCACGCATTTCGCTACCGGCATGCGACAGAACTTTGCGATGGCATGGCATCCGACCGAAGGTGGGCTGTATTTAGTCCAGCACGGACGCGACCAACTCAACACGCTATGGCCAGGGCGGTTCACCGACGAGCAGAACGCCGAACTTCCTTCGGAAGAGTTCCTAAAGATTGAGGAAGGCTCCAACTTCGGTTGGCCTTATTGCCATCATGACTGGCAGCAAGGAAAACGTATCCTTGCACCAGAATACGGCGGCGATGGGCAACTGGTCGGACAGTGCGACCAGTATCCGCTCCCTCTCATCGGATTTCCTGGCCACTGGGCGCCGAACGCGTTGCTTTTCTACACCGGAGATCAGTTTCCCTCTCGCTATCAAGGTGGAGCATTTGTCGTGTTCCATGGCTCTTGGAACCGTGCTCCCCTACCCCAAGGCGGCTACAACGTCGTGTTTGTGCCATTCACGGGAGATGCACCGACGAACGGGGAATACGAAATCTTCGCAGACGGTTTCGCCGGACAGACGCCTCTGATGGAACGGAACGACGCAACCTACCGACCCTCAGGGGTCGCGGAGGGTCCAGACGGCAGCCTGTATATTTCGAACGACAAAACAGGCCGAATCTGGCGGGTAATCTACCAAGGTAATTAATGCTGGACGAGATGCGTCGTTGGACATTCTGGAGACAACCTAGGGGCATACGGGGGATTCGATGAGTCAGGTTTCTTTACGAACAACAATCGCTGGATGCGGCGTAGTTTTACTGTTCACATCGATGGCGTGCAACCGCGTCAGCGATGGTGAAGCTGACACAGAACTCTCACCGCGCGACGCGCTCATCGCCAGGGCGACCGCTTTGGAATTGGACACCCCTTATGTGCCGCCACCGGGTGACGCACTGACACATCACACCTCCGGCTTCGCTAAAGTGCTCTGCTCGGCCGTCTTCATCACAGGCCTCGACGCAGACTTCGCTGCCGAAAGTATCGGCTATTTCCAAAGCCCTTACGACGAACGCGCGAAGGTCGCCGACCGGGTTGTGGACCTGGAAAAGAAGGAAGTTCGTCTCACTCTTCCAAACGGCGTCACACGTGTGGCTAGATACCTCGGAGACCAAGGATGCGTGACCCTCCCCATCGGGGAGGACGAGGTCTACTTCACCCCGACGGTGATTGAAACTACGCTACCCGACGCTTCGACGGAGCCTTGGCCCATGGGTGACCTGCTTCCCGACGAGCCGTTCCCGGCCGGCTTGGACATGGAGAAGGTCGCTGAAGCCGTCAACGCGGCGTTTGAGCCACCCGAAGGTCTGACCGCAGCCTTTGTTGTGACCTGGAAAGGACAAATTATCGGAGAACGGTATCGCGACGGCATCACGATGCACACGTCGCTTGAGAGTTGGTCGATGGGCAAGAGCTTAACGGCTACGCTTATGGGCATTCTTATTCATCAAGGCGTGTACGATCTTTGGCAACCTGCCCCGGTCCCGGAGTGGCAAGGCGAAGGCGACCCACGCGCCAACATTCGCATCGCCGATATCCTCAGGATGTCAAGCGGTCTCCGCTGTCGAGCGCCCGGCGACCCTGACCTCGACCCGTCACTCGGTTATCTCGATCACCTCTACCTGTATACAGGCGGTGTAAATTCCTTCGAGTGGGCCGCCACTAGGCCGCAACAGTGGCCACCGAACACCGTGGGTCGCTATCGAAACTGTGACCCGGTGCTCACAAACTATCTGATTCGGCTCGGTGTCGAAGGACGCGGTGAGGACTACCACTCGTTTCCCCAACGCGCGCTCTTTGACCAGATCGGCGTTCGTCACATGGTCATGGAAACGGACCCCTTCGGGAACTTTCTCTTGCAAGGCGCAGAGTTTGGCACTGGACGGGATTGGGCTCGCCTAGGCAACCTGTATCTACAGAACGGCATGGCGAACGGCGTCCAACTCTTTGCGGAGGATTGGGCGGAGTTCGTGAGCACACTGGCGCCAGCGTGGGAGGCCGATGGCCGATTGGTTTACGGTGCGTTTTTCTGGCTGAATCTCACCGGTAGTAATCCGATTCCCGAAACCGCCTACTCCATGCGAGGCGCCGGTGGCCAATCCACAACCATCATTCCGTCACACGACCTCGTGGTGGTCCGCCTCGGCCACTACAAGGGCGCAGGACCAGGCGGTGATGGCTTACGTAACGCCCTCGCCCTCCTGGTTGAGGCGGTACCTGAAAATCAAGACTTGGAAGCTGCGACCGCACCTTAAGAGAAAGCGCGGACTTACCCGTGGAGCCGTGGGCTCCGGTTCTGACCCTATGACGGTTCCGCGTCATAGACTCGTCGAAGCTCTCGACGGTCTCCATTATTGGCTCGACCGCCAACAAATCGTGAAGTCACAATCAACTGTTTACCTTCCGGGCCTGTCAGACGAACTTCATAGGCTTGTTCCAGCTTCACCTCGATGCGGGAATCCAATGAGATGTCCGTCACGAGCTTTTCATTTTCCCATCGCGTTCTTCGAGTGACCTGCATGCTGGTACCGGCGATCCCTTTGTGTGCCTGGTCATCAGACACTAAACGAATCACACGCCCGTCATCGTAGGTTGCCACAATCTCATTCTCGATCGTTACAATGGTCATCCGGCGTGGAGCAGTCAACAGGTCTCTCACCGCTTCCTGGACCTCTTGACGAAGCCGCGCCAACTCTTCACGGTTAGGAGGCCTTCCTCCCGCGCGACCACGACCACCGGGACGGCTCCCTCGGCGACCAGCTGCCCCACGGCCACGACCCTGCCCGCGGACATCACCGACGCCTTCGAGACGAGCTCGCGGCTCATCACTGAGGTCAGTATTGAGCACCCAGACTCCCTCGAGAGATGCAGCAGCGGACTCCGGTTGGGCAACGTCGCTGCTCAACACCAAGGCGTCTCCAAACACTCCACCTAGCGCAATGACGACCACGACTGTCAATGTGAACCGCATCAACCGCTCCCTCTCCTGAAGTCCGATCCACGTATCCCTAATTACCAGATAATTATGCCTTCTTCGGACCCGACAGGTGTTTCAATTTCCATCACCGGTATAATCGTTCACATCGCGTCTTAAATGTGGTTGAGATGACTATGCATCATTCCCAACACTGTCGGCGCACCGCACGTCAAATCGTGTGCACGTGCGTTTTCGCACTGTTACTGGCCAGTCCGTATCAAGCTGCTGGCCAAGGGGCTGACGCGGTCCGGATGATCGTTCCCGACGGCGAAGCCCAAAACTACTGGCCACGCTGGCGGGGCCCATCGGGTCAGGGGTTAGTGGAGGGAACCGGTTATCCCGACACGTGGTCCGACACAGAGAACGTCATCTGGAGAGTGGAAGTGCCGGGTGAGGGCGCTTCCTCGCCCATTATTTGGGCCGACCAAATTTTCCTGACCACCGCGGACGACCGCGTCGGGACGGTATCAGTGGTGAGCTTCCGCCGGTCCGATGGCGAACGACTCTGGCAAACCGAGGTACCGGACACAACCGGTGAACACATCCACCAAAAAAACACCCACGCATCGGCCACGGTCACCACGGACGGACACCTGGTCTACGCGTCGTTCGGTAGTAAAGGACTCGTCGCTATGGATTTCGATGGGCGCCTCGTCTGGCACCGCTCATTTGGAACAATTAGCAACTATCACGGCACGGCCGGCTCTCCCCTTCTCTACAAAAACACAATCATCCTTTACCAAGACCACAGCGGCGGTTCACAGGGGGGAGCATTTGTTGCGGCTTTCGACAAACAGTCGGGAGAGCCGGTCTGGCGTACCTCCCGCCGTGCAAGCGTCGGTTGGGGCTCACCAATTGCCATCCACACTGGTGAGCGTGATGAATTAATCGTCAGCAGTCAGCGCCGCGTCCAAGCCTACAATCCAAATACTGGTGTGGAACTTTGGAATTGCGGAGGCAATCTCTTTGAAGTGATCCCAACCCCAGTCGTTGGCCACGGCATGGTGTTTTGCTCCTCTGGCCGCGCTGGTCCAACCCTCGCAATCCTGCCTGGCGGCAGTGGCGATGTTACGGCTACGCACGTGGTGTGGAAAAGTCCAAAGGGGTCCCCGTTTGTCCCCTCACCGCTTTTGTCCGGCAATCGACTCTACCTCGTGAATGACATGGCGAGCATTGTGACCTGTTTCGACGCTCGCCGCGGTGTGGTGCTCTGGCAAGGCCGCCTCGGCCGCGCCACCCGCGAGGGCTTCTCCGCTTCACCGGTGGCCGTGGATGGAAAAGTCTTCATTACAAATGACCTTGGGGAGACGTTCGTCATACGCGATGCCTCGGAATTCGAAATACTCCACGTGAACGAACTGCACGCGAAGACCCTCGCGTCACCAGCATTGGTTGATGGACGGTGGTACTTTCGGACCAACCGTGAGCTCCTTTCGATCGGGAACTAAGCGTAGTGGTACGACGTATCACAGACCTTCTATTTAAGCCCGGTCGACTGGCCACCTTCCGGTCCTCTCTCGAGGCCACCTCTCTGCGCGAGGTCGCACTGGTTGTCGGAGCCTTCACCGTTACCGCATGTGTCGCCACCTATCCGCTGATTTTCCATCTTGGCGACACGCTCCCTAGTGACCTCGGTGACCCACTGTTAAATACCTGGATTCTGGCATGGGATGCCGACCGCATTCGTTACGGACTCCAGGGGCTGTGGGATGCGCCAATGTTCTACCCCTACGTCAACACCCTGGCCTACTCCGAACATCTGCTAGGCGTAGCAGTGTTCACGGCACCTATTCAATGGGTCACTGGAAACCCCATGATTGGGTATAACGCTGCGTTCCTCGCCTCGTTTGTCCTCGCCGGCAGCGGCATGTATCTGCTGACGAGTTCACTCACTGGCAGTCGCGTGGCTGGCCTCGTCGGCGGAATCGCGTTTGCGTTTCTACCCTACCGGGCTGACCAAAGTGGCCACCTCCAAGTCTTGATGTATGGGTGGATGCCCGTCGCACTCTGGGCACTCCATCGCTACTTCGCGACCGGGAAACGGCTAGCACTCACCGGCTTCGCTGTCGCCTTTCTACTCCAAGGATTTTCGAACGGTTACTTCTTTTACTTTTTCGCTGCGGCTGTACTTGTCGTTACCACTGCCGAGTTCGCAACCCTGGTCCGGTCACGTTCTCGAGTCATCCTTGAGCTAGCCGTCGCCGCGCTTCTCATGATGGCGGTAACGATACCGGTCTTAAAAGGGTATCTCGACGCGCGCGAGACCCAACCGCTGTATCGAACTCGGGGCGAGATGGTGATGTATAGCGCGGATACCTTGTCATACTTTCACGCCTCACCGAGACTCACCGTGTGGGGCAACGTGCTACCACCAGGCAAGCCCGAAGGGGCCCTCTTTCCCGGCTTCGGCCTGCTGGCGCTAGCTGCATTCGGTCTAGTGACCGCCTTCATGCGAACGCAACGCGGACCCCGCCTTGGGCGGGTCGCTGTCGTGTATGGCGTGGTTGGGGTAGTCGGGTTCGCGTTCTCCCTCGGTCCGGAGTTGACTCATGGTGGTACCCGTCTATTGGAAAGCACACCCTATGACTGGTTCCTTGGTGTAGTGCCAGGACTTGATGGGCTGCGCGTGCCGTCACGATGGGCCGTCATTGTGTTCCTCGCGCTGACGGTGCTCGCCACTCTCGGCGCGCGTCGCCTCATCGATTTCTTTCCGAAACGTGTCGCCATGGCACTTTGTGCGGTCATCACCACCGTGTTCATCGTTGAAGGTGCTCACCCGGTCACCCTCGAACCGTTCATCCAACGAGCAATTCCACAAGAACGAGCCGCCTATGAGTGGCTTCGTCAACAGCCTGCAGGGGCGGCAATCGTTTTCCCTATTCAACCCCGCGACACCATCGTGAATACCATGCGCTATGTCTATCGGACCTTGGAACATCGGCATCCCATCGTGAATGGGTATAGCGGGTTTTCGACAACGTTGGTGCAGACCCTTCAGCGGTTTCAGCGGGAATTTGATGAGTATGGCGACGTGCTTCGGGGATTGCGCAAACTCGGCGTGCGATATGTCGTCGTGCACGAGCATCGGTACCAAGACACGCCATGGATGCGGGCCGCAGACCGCTCAGCCGTGATGACCGCGCTCCGTGCAGAATCGGACCAGCTTGTCGCGCGCCATCCGTTCGGCTCTAGTTCGGTCTTTGAGCTCCGTCCGTGGAACGAACCAACGGTCGATTCACCGGAGGACCAAGGCCTGACACCGGTCGACCTCTCGACCCTTGAACTCACCGCGTCGCACGAATCCGATCGGCTCCAGAATGCTCTTGATGGCAACGTGGCCACCCGTTGGACCACCGACCGACCCCAAGCCGGAGACGAGTGGATTGAAGTGGTGTTCGAACATCCGACCGATGTCGCGCACGTGCGCCTCTCAATGGGTAGTAGCCTCTACGACCATCCACGGCAGCTTGTCGTCGAGGGAAGCGACGACGATGGGCAGACTTACACGGAACTCTACCGAGGGCATGGGTTTCCTGGCTTCATGCTCGGACTCGTTCATGAACCAGATTCGCTGCCGGTCGATGTTGGGCTACCGCCCAACCGGTCACGGATACTGCGATTTCAGCAAACTGGACGGACGCCATCGTTTTACTGGTCGATTCACGACCTCCACCTCTGGACTCGCTAAGGGAACTTACGTAGGGCGTGCTTCATTAGTCCCCGCCACGCATAGCCGAATAATCGCAGAACTCGCAGCTGGCACTCTTGGTAGGGGGCTCATCTTGCATGAGGCACTCGTGGGCTTTAAGAATGCACCCCTCCACCCAACCATCGTTGCCCTCGTAAGAGATAACATCAATATCAAACTCTAATCGACCGTTAAAACCAGGTCGGTCCCGCTTACCGTTGCAATACACGAAGTATCCTGTTTTGGATACGGTCAACCCATTTCCCCGTAAGAGCCACTGGTAAATCTCCATCTGCCGCTTGTAGGACTTCTGCCAAGGGGCGTCGATATTCACCCTGTCATTCTTACTCGTCGCCTTGTAATCAACCACCGCATACGTTGAATCTCCTGTTACCCACAGATCATCAATCGCGCCTGAAATTTCAAGGTTAGTTGCCGCATGGTGCACCTTGACGCCCAAAAAATTATTTCGCCACTCATCTAACTGTTCGTGCGGAGCCGGAATCGCGTCAATCCCCGCATCTTGCATGAGTGGGTGCGCTTCACCACGTTGTCGATATCCATCAAACTCCTTCTTGAGAAGGTGGTCGACTGCCGAGTTGAGATTAAAGGGAAACCCTGGCGGCTGCTGGATACCGACTCGCCGGTCAAGGTAAAAACATCGTGGGCACCTTTTGAATTGCTCGAGCTTCGAGCGGGACAACCGATAGGTTGCTGTTCCAGACGGATCAAATAAATTCCTCGTGCGTCGGGGCATATCTTCCTCAAGCCAAGCCGACGGCCCCTACGGCCGCTGGGGCTGCTCGGTGTGCGCCATCGACGGCCGCGAATATCTCTCGAACCAATGCTTCAAATACGCCTGTGTCCTGAGAAAGTTCGACGGGGTACGTGACGTCCCATGCCACTCATTGTTAAAGCGCACCATCGCCGTCGGCACTTTCAACAATTTCAATGCGCTGTAGAACTGTTCGGTCTGCGGCATCGGCGTCCGGAGGTCATTCACGCCAGTCATCAGCATTGTCGGCGTCGTGACATTACCCACATAGGTCAAGGGTGACCGGCGGAGGTGCTCACTCGGGTCATCCCATGGCAGTTCCTGGAAGTTCTGATACCAGGTAGCCCCATCGGTGGTGCCTACGAAACTTACCCAATCGATCACGGGACAATTCGAGGAGGCCGCTGCAAAGCGGTCCGTATGCCCAACCACCCAGGCAGTCAACACACCGCCGCCACTACAACCGGTGACAAAGAGGTTTTGCGAATCCACGAAGCCTTTGTCGAGCAGGACATCGACCCCAGCCATTAAGTCGTCGTAATCCTTACTCGGATAGGCGTTCATGATCTCATTGCCGAAGGCACTGCCATACCCGGCACTACCCCGAGGATTCGTATACAAGACGACGTAGTCCTGCGCCGCCTGCCACTGCCATCCAAAATTGAAACCAACACCATACATGCCATGTGGGCCGCCATGGATATGCAGTTGCATCGGGTAATCACGGCTCGAGTCGAAGTCGGGAGGAGTGATATACCACCCTTGAACCTGTAGCCCGTCCGTCGACGGATACCAGATTTCCTCGACAGTCCCCAACGCTTTCCCGGTCAGGATGTCGTCATTCACGGCGGTGAGCTGCGTAATCGCAGTCGGCGCTTCAACAGTAAACGTGACCACGTCAGGCGGCGCATAGAAACTCGTTCGCACGCCGACCGCAGTACCGTCGTCACTCAGGTCGGACACGGTCAATAGATGTTGACCCTGCGTAACGGGGTGCACTGTACCGGCACCAGGTCCAGTTGTTGGGAGGAAGTATAAGTTGCCAGTACCTTCGGTCCGACTGCTGAGGTAGAGCCCGCTCCCATCCGGCTTCCAGATGAGATTTGACGGCTGACGGTCCCACGCCCCCGACGCGAGCCGAGGATTTGAACCATCGATGTTCATAAGATAGACCTTGCGCGTAATGTAAGTGTCGCGCGTCCAGTCATAGCCCGTGTAAGCCACCTGTTGCCCGTCCGGAGACACAACCGGAGCTTGGTCGGGCCCCCTTCGCGTCGTTAACGCTCGGATGTCACCGCTAGCTAGGTCGACCACGTAAATCTCGCTTTCCCGCCATTGATAGTCCGCGTCATCAACCCGTAATGAACTGAATAGGAGACTTCGACCATCTGGCGTCCACGCCGTACCTGAGTGATCCCATGACCCATCAGTCAACTGCCGCGCTGTACCGCCGGAAGCCGGCACCACAAAAAGATGTCGGGAGAGGTCATCAGTGAAACCCTGCCGGTCCTGGCGATAATCGAGCCGCTCAATGACCCGCGGAGCCTTCGTCCACGTAGCTCCTTCGGGCGCCTCTGGGATGTCAATCGGCCACGTATTCGGCTCTTGGACCGTCATCGTGAACGCAATCAAGTCACCGTCGGGTGCCCAGGACAAACTGCCGGGGCCACGCTCTACTCGGGTGATCTGAGTGGTTGCGCCTTCAGCATCCATCCATCGCACAAACACCTGGGACCCCTTCGGTTCTCCCTCAGCAACAAACGCGATGCGATCCCCACTGGGCGACCATCGAGCGCCCGAGCCTTCGACCAGAAAGCGATTGCGAGACCCGTCCGTATCCATAATCCAGAGCGACGATTCGCGCCGATCGTTTACTTTGTCAATCCATTGACGAGAGTAGATCACCTGTTGACCATCTGGCGACAGTCGAGGGTCAGATACTGACTCGTATTCGAGATAGAGGTCCAACGTCAGACGGTTGTCTGCGTCTTGCGCCTCGGCTGAGGCGGACAACACCGTGAATACCACTACTAGTCCGAACACCGAGATTCGCATCGCGTCTCCTTCAGGATGGGCGTGGGTGAAGGCTCCAGCCTACACCCAAACGACCGAGAGAAAAAGTAGAGCTTCTTGCTGAAACGCCAAGAAAACATCGCCGTGAAACACGCCCGAAATGTCTATACACTGAGCCAGAGCACCTCGAACATGCGCCGACGATTCGTTACTTGCCTACGCGGTCATTGCTTTCTCACTGCACTACTTCTGTGCCCTGGAATCACTCTTGCCCAGGACACAGCTGCGGTTACCGGTATCGTCATCGACGGAACCACGGAGGCACCCCTCGCGAATGTTCGGATCTCAACCATGCAGGAAACGGTCGTGACGGGGCCCGATGGACGCTTCTCAATCACGCTGACTAATGAAGAGACCACTCTCCGCTTCGAGGCCGACGGGTATCTCGAGGTGACGCTACCGGCCGAAGGCGCGAATCTCGAAGTTCTACTGTTTCGCTACACCTTCGCTGAAACGGTCAATGTGGAGGCCGATGCCGTCGAATTGGAACGGCCGTCCACTAATCCCCTGGCATCCGAGGAGGTTCTTCGGGTCGCGGGCAGTATTGACAACATCTTTCGGGCTCTGGATACGTTGCCAGGCGTCGCCGCAACGGACGATTTCACGAGTCGGCTGGCAGTGCGCGGAGGTACGCCCGATCAAAATCTGACCGTGATGGACGGGATCGAGATTCATAATCCCTACCGTCTATTCGGAATTACCAGCGCCTTCAATCCTGAGACCGTGGAGAACTTTCAGCTGACTGCCGGGGGGTTCGGAGTCGCTTACGGAGACCGTCTCTCATCACTACTCATTGTCGACAACCGTCGAGGGCGGCGAGACCTGCAAGGAGCCACGGCCCTTAGTATCACGGATGGAAACATCGTCCTTGAAGGCACCACGCCAATTTGGAACAACGGCACGTGGCTTTTCAGTGCACGCCGTACCTACTATGACCTCATCCTCGACCGCATCCTCGAAAATCAGCAATTACCTGCATTCACTGACCTGCAAATGCAGACAAGCTGGGATTTCACTCCTGGACACCGGCTTAGCCTCACGAGCCTTCGGAGCGTCGAAGACGCCGACCTCGATTTTCGGATTAACCGAGACCGTCCTGGAGAGCAGGCGGACTTCGGGTCCGATGTACGGAACGACCTCGCGTCGGTCCGTTTCGACGCGGTCCTCGGCGCCCGCAGCACCTCCACCACGATCGCGTCTTGGTACCGTAATCGCGAATTTTTCGACTTCGACGGCAGGATACGCCTGGATGCTAAGCGGTCAAACACCGCCGATGATAAGTTGGCGTTCGGTTTAAGCACCATCATCTTTGATCGTTTGCTCTCTGTACGTGACCTATCACTTCGTCATGAACTCACAGTGCAAGCGACACCGGCCCATCTGCTCAGTGCTGGATTTGAAGTGCACCGTTTAAGGACCGGAGTCAACCAAACCATTAGCGGCGACCGGAATAGCTACGAAGCTAATGGGTCGAGTGTGGAGGGCGGGTCGGGCTTACCGGATAGCCTGGACTCTTCGCTCACCGGAACCCGGAGCGGTTTCTGGATTCAGGAATCCTTCACGCCTTCGTCACGCGTTTCGATTGAGCCTGGATTACGACTGGATTGGAACACAGTGAATGACCGGCGGACTCTTTCACCACGTATGGCAGCAAGCTACAGCCTCAATCCTAGCACCCGTCTTCGCGCCGCGGTTGGCTTATACACGCAGAGTCCGGGTTACGAAAAGCTCATCCAGTCAGATTATTTCATCGACCTCTCTGCAGCGCGCCAATTGAGACTCCTGTATGAAAAGGCCACACACGTCGTGGTTGGAATTCAAAAGAACCTCGGGAACAACTTAACCGCGCGCGTCGAGGGCTACCATAAGCGGTTTATCGATCTCCTGATCGGACGTCTTGAAACCGAAGCTCAACGACTCAGTCGCATCTCACAATACGATTTTCCTGAGAACCTGCAACAGAGCATCCCCAGGAGACCCCTCATTACAAGCGATCCCTCCAATGCCGGCGGCGGTGATGCACACGGTTTCGACATCCTACTCAATCACACGAATCCGTCTGCCCCGCTCACCGGATGGCTTTCCTATAATTGGGGTCGCGCATTTCGAAACAGCTATGGTCGACGCTACGCCTTCGAATACGACAGGCGTCACGCATTCAACGCTGTTGGACGGTATCGAATCACCTACAAATTTGAAGTGGCCGCTACCGCCAGGATCGCCAGTGGATTTCCCCACACGACCCCCACCGGACTACGAATTGCTGCTGTAGAAAACGACCTCGGCAGGCTCGTACCAGAGACAGACCTTGCTGGAAACCAGGTGTACACGGTCGACTACGGGAACGTCAACAACCTCAATAATGACCGGCTCCCACATTACACTCGAGTTGACCTAAGGCTCACCTACCAACCCGGAGGTCTCGAGGGCCGCTGGTCACTTTATCTCGAGGTGATTAATCTGCTGAACCGCAAGAACGCAATCGTGTTGGAGCCTCGACTTCAACATGACCCCGGGTCAACGCTGCCGCGTCTAACAGAGATACCAACCGGAGGCTTCCCTCGCATCCCCACGGTAGGCTTTCGACTACATTTCTAGCCGAACTCTACGCTCGGTTTCCTCTACTACGGGGTGATGTCGCTGACGATGGACACAGATACCATCACCCGGCCCGTGGCCTGGAGTTCTTCGATCAAGGGCTGATAGCCAGCATGCGCTGACAGTGTTGCAGTGCCAGCGGCCCACGCTTCCATGCTTTCGAACTCGGTTACCACAGTCAGAAGCCCACTACTCGCTCCGCCTATCGCAGTCCGCCAAATGCGCATCTCGACCGCAGGAAGAGTTTGCTCGTAGAGCACTTTCATTTTCTTCATTCCGGCCACGTAGGCGTCGACCTCATCCGCAGCAACCTCAATTGTGTTGACCTGTGCAACGGATTGCGCGAGCGAGTCCGCTGGCAGGGCTACCAGAAAGAGTGCTGCCGCACAGAGTCCAAGGACGATTCGCATAAAGATTCTCCTTAATTATGAATACGGTCAGAAATCCAGTCAGGACTGTCTATCACTCGCGTTGTTGAAAGCCACTACAACCCGTATCAGCTCATACGCCACTCTAGTCACCACCATAACGGTCTGTTAATCCGTCCTCCGCCATGAGTAATTCAATTTCATCAGGGTCAACCGGCACAAAGGCCGACAGGTTCTCGTAACCCGTCTGGGTTATGAGAATGACATCTTCCAATCGGATATACACACGGTCTTCGGGAATAGTCAGTGCGGGTTCAATCGTAAACACCATACCCGGCTGTAACACGTCAAAGGGCGCTGTAACGTCATGGACCTCCATTCCAACGAAATGTCCCAATCGGTTACTTGTGCTCTTACTGTAGCGGTCTACAAAACGTCTAGCGGCAGCTTCGGTCTTTGCACTCGTAAAGGAAAACGACCGAAGAATCTCCTTCATCTCGACCACAGCAGCACGAATGATTTCTTGCGGCGAAACGTGCGGGCGGATGGCCGCCATGAGCGCCTGATACAGACGCAGGTATACGGTATAACGCTCCCGTTCATCGTTATCAAAACGCCCATCCGCTGGAATCATTCGTGTAACGTCCGAAGAGTAGTAGTGGTAGTCCGGTGCGTAGTCGTAAAGCACCAAATCCTCTGGCTGAAGCACGCTTTGCGACGCGTGATAATGCGGATAATGGGCATTCTCACCGGCCGCAACCAACGCGAAGTACGCTGGGCCATTCGCATTGTGCAACCGGAAATAGAAATCACCTATTGCCGCCAACTCATATTCCTTCATGCCTGGCTTGGCAGAGCGCATGACGTCCAAAATGGCTTTGCCGGAGATACGTGTCGCTTCACGGATCATCGCGATTTCGAGAGGACTCTTTATCATCCGCAAGCGATCGAGAATGGGGTCGAGGTTTTGAACCTTCACTTCTGGTACCCGCGCCCGGACCTGTTCAATAAAGATTTTTTCACGTGAACGTCGTCCGTCCCACGGGTCCTGCTCCGAGGCGGCAGCGTGAGCCACAGCGCGCGCCGGGGTGCCGGCTGCTAGCGTTTCAGGTCTAAACGGGGTATAGACAGCCTGTCCCCTTCCTACCACCTCCGCGAGGTCATCGCTGAAAGCCTGGCGCGACCGCACCACCGAAATACCAGTCAGATATTCAGCCTCGTCACCGGGAGCTAACACCGGGCCCTCGGACCGCTCGGCCCGTTCGTTTCGAACTGGAAGGTAAAGTGTGGTGGACCGTGCTCGGCCATCCACCATCACCAGTGCACGCGGCACTTCGACGCCCGTCAAGTAATAGAAGTGATTACTTTGACGAAACGTGGCAAAGGCGGGAGGCTCTGTTGCGCCTTGCAGTATTGCGACTCCGTCGCCGACAGCGGCCATCACGTGCGCCCGCCGCTCAGCGAATTCCTCCGGTGGAAAGCTGTCATCAAAGAGCGGCTGCGCGTTAGCAACCCCGGTGAACAGGAGAAATAGAAGAATCCCAGTAGCACGCCAACTCATCACTGTCACCTCCACACTGACCCGTCAAAATGAGCAAGAAGGTCGGATTATATAGTCGTCAGCTTCGCCATCAAATACCAATATCCTGCCATTGCCGCCCCTTCAAGTAATGTCCACACCTTCGGGTTGTGGTTCGAGACGCCGCTCTATAGACTGCTCCCGTGCTAGCGCGCAAACACATCGGACACACAGCTTGGGGGATTCGCAAGTGACTGGCAATGTCTCTAATAGTGGAAAATCGATTCTCGTGAGCGCCTCGATTATTTTCTGTCTTCTGTGGCTCGGCCCAACTGGAACCAATACGCGCGCCCAATCGGCCAGGCCTATCAGTGCCGAGATTTTTGAGACATGGATGACGGAAATCTCCAACTGGGGGCGGTGGGGCACTGACGACCAGCTGGGTACTCTGAATTTGATTACGAACGAAAAACGTCGTGAGGCTGCCGCACTAGTCAAGGATGGCGTATCGGTATCTCTCGCGCATGACGTCGAGACTCACGAGGCCGTTGACAACCCACGCCCATTTACCATGACGATGGGAGGGCTGGAGGATGCAGGCCCGAGTGTTAGTGACCAGTGGACGGTGTCCTACCACGGATATGCGCACACCCACCTTGATGCACTGTGTCACTTCGCCCATCGGGGCCAGTTGTACAATGGCGTCCCGGACAATTCCATCACCGTCGACGGGTGCGCGAAGCTTGCGATTACCAATTTTAAGAACGGCCTCGTTACACGAGGCATTCTGATCGATATCCCTCGCTTGCGGGGAGTGGATTTTCTGGAACCAGGTAGCCCGATCTATCCAGAAGAACTCGAGGCGTGGGAAAAACAGACGGGGGTAAACGTCAGGAGTGGCGATGCCGTTTTCGTCCGTACAGGGCGGTGGGAAAAGCGTGCAGCAGAAGGTCCATGGAATATTGGAGACCGTGTCGCGGGCCTTCATGCGTCAACCGCCCAATGGTTTCGGGACCGCGACGTGGCCGTAGTTGGCACAGACCACGGAGCTGACGTGCATCCGTCCGGGATGGACGTAAGCCACCCACTCCACATACTTTTACTCGTGGCGATGGGCACCCCAATTTTTGATAACGTTGACCTCGAAAACTTGAGCCGCGCGGCGGATGAGCGGGGGCGTTGGGAGTTTCTGCTGACGGCTGCTCCGGTTCCAGTTCCCGGCGGAACAGGTTCGCCGCTGAATCCGATCGCTACTTTTTAATGGCCTACCCGAAGTAATCAATTGACCATGCCAAGCACTCGGAGGATCGGGGCATGCGCATCACAGTCGAGTCCACCAATGCAAGGGGGCAGCAGTCAACGTGGAGCTATGTCACGTTGTTCGACGGGGCTTTCCGTCCTGTCGCAGGCCAGGACTCTGCTGAAACGGCTGTCGAGATAATCAACGAAAGCACCACCCGGATCTCCAACGCAAGGAACGGCCGGGGCTACCAGGTGATCATCAACACCCTCTTAGAAGACGGGGACACCATCAACAATGAGTACGTTCGACTGGACGAAGACGGCAACATCGTCCGCGTGACTCATGCGACCTACAGACGTCTCGGGTGAACTCCCCGTTCTCAGACCCCAACAACCCGGTAATCAGCAACCCGACCGTTGAGATCGTTAATCGACAGACCAATAAACGGTGTCTTACGGTCTCACTCTCACGTATTTCTGTAACCTCCGAGGACGGGGTTCTCCACCATACAAGTTGCCGTGGCGATCTACCGCCACGAACTCAGCCCCATTGCCTGCGGTGTCCCGCGGATCGCCCCAAGGATAAAGAATAAACTCATCGATCCATCCCGTCTGCGCATCGCCAATTCTGATTCCCATTTCCCATCCAGGATTTTGGACGTCATCAGACTCCGAATCAGCAACGTAGATTCGTCCGTGGGTATCAAAGAACACTCCGCTCGGCCGCCCGAATTGTGTCCACACGGCAAGGACGTTCCCCTCTTGATCGAAAATCTGCACTCGATTGTTCGACCGGTCACCCACAAAGAGCCGGCCCAGAGAATCGATAGCAAGGGCATGCAGGTTTCGAAACTCACCAGGCGCATAGCCGGTTTGTCCCCAGGTTTTAATGAACGACCCGTCACTTGCGAACTTCATAACGCGGTTGTTCGTATCATCACCATGGCCGTCTCCCACGAAAATGTCACCGTTGTCGGCCACCACCACATCGCTCGGACCATTAAAGTGGTCCAGGTCGTCTCCGGGCACGCCCGGGGTGCCAAGGGTCATCAACACCTCTCCCTCCGGGCTAAACTTGATGACCTGGTGTCCTCGTGTCCCTTCTGGTGTTCGTGCAGCAGCCACAGCGTCGGTCACCCACACGTTACCGTCTGAGTCCACATCGATCCCGTGCGGCCAGATGAACATCCCACCGCCGAAACTCTGCACCACCTCACCGTCAAGATTGAACTTGAGTATCGGGTCCAAATCCGAATCAAGACACTCATTCCCAAAACGATTGGGAGCCGTTGCGTCGCACCTTACCACCGCCCAGATATACTCACCGCCAGGCTGGATCGTTACCCCTCCGACCGCTCCCATCTGCCGCCCTTCTGGCAACTTCGCCCAGCCGTCGACAGCGCGATACGGATTCGGGAGAGCCTGGGCAACGGCCTCGGACGCCATGCCAACGCACGCAAGCATGGCCCACACGGCCACCAATCCAATTCGACTTATATACGACATAATCACACCTCGTTTTGAACAAATAACCTGCCAACAGTGTTCCACTATTGTGAACCCGAAGATCCCAGTTACACAACAAGAACGTTAGACAGAAAGAACCGAATCAAAGCGCCGGCTAGCTTACAGGTTTCCGCGCCTCAATTCCTCTGCTAGATAGTCGCTCGCCCGCCAGGACGGTGCTAGGATGCTCAGCGTCGGATTTTTTTCCGATGCAGTGGTAAAGACCGAACCGTCCACTACAAATACGTTGTCTACGTCGTGCATCCGACTGTAGGCATCTAAAACTGACTGGTTAGGGTCAATGCCCATGCGGCAAGTGCCATGCTCACGTATCGCCGTGCCAGGTATATCGTAGGCCTTTTACGTTGAGTATATGGTCTTCCCGCGGATGCTTGCATTGTCAGAAGTAGTCTGGTCACCGAAAAACGCCCGTAACTGGGAATCCTTCAGCCGCCGGCTCCCCCAACAACTTCAACTCCTCGACAAACTCGGAGTCAACTACCGTCCAGTAACAGCACTGGCCACTCCCTAGTAGACACACCGCATCTGGAACTAGCCGAATAAATCAGAACCTGAACAACCGCGTGAACTTCACAACGAAAGAGCGGTTCTCAAGCCGCGGGAAACCTTCGAGGCCGGTATCCCGGCCATCGCTGTAGACAATAAACAGGTCGCTACCAGGTTCATATTCCCATCGAAAGCGAATATTCGTATCGACCGCCTTACTGCTTGAGTTGAACTGTAGTAGCGCAGCTAAGAACATCCTGGGGGAAACCGTAAAACTCGCACGCGTGCCTAGTAAGGTTGTCGTAAACGAGCCTTGGGGCAAATCAACGTCACTCACTGAAAGCCGTGGTTCAATAGCCAGTCGCGGCGTAAAGACCGCACGCCCTTGGTAGCCAACATCGCTGCGGGTGCCGCTATAGAAAGTACCGCGACTGAAAAAGAGCCTGCCTGACAGGCGTCGCTGTGTACCAAAATCATATTCGGTCCGGAGGTGGCCAAAGCTGTAACCACCGACAGGCAGGATGACGTCAGAGGTGAGCTTAAACTCTTCCGGCAACCCTTCGAATGAATCCGTGTACTGCAGGTTCCACCTATCGCTGTTCTCAAGCTCCATCTCTAATCGTAGTTTGCTTGCACGGGTTTCAAGAGTCCCCGTCATATCCGTAATGTAGTCAAAGCTGCCTTGATAGATCATTCGTCGCAGCCATGGAATTGAGCGGGGTCGCGGACTAAACCGGAACTGAGCAAAGTTTCGCCGGAAGTTATCACGGCGTACAAATCCGATCTCCGGGTTAAAATTCTTGCCCACAGTGAGATGCTCGGCAGTAATGCCGTAGAGGTCACCGGTGTAGTCGAACTTGCTCCGGTAGCTCGAATTGGATTCGGCGAGTCCTGGCGTGTCGGTTTGAGCGTAATAGTTTGTAAAGTTGATATTTTCGTAGAATCGGAGGTTCAGGTCAGCACCGTAGACCTGATTGACACCCAGGCCATTTTCAAGTCGGCTTCGGCGCGTGTAAATCACGCCAAAATTACTGCGCCGCAGCATGTCCCGCTTCACCCGAACCACGGAAAAATTCGTTGAGAGCGCGTCGGCCGAAGCGGAGTCGCCGGTCTGGATGTTGAGTAGCCCAATTGAATATGGACCCGCTCGGCCAGTCACGCGTCCACCGGCGCGAATCGGGACTTCGCTCCCACCTTCAAGACCAATACGCCGACTAAAAAACAGCACTGGCGTATCACTGGGAGGCCCTCCCCAATTGACCGCGCCCGTGTCGCCAAACGAAAATATTCCCTGACCTTCGAGAAAGAACTCGCGCTTTTCCGGGAAGAAAAGACTGAAGCGTGTCAGATTCACTTGTTGCTCATCGGCTTCGACCTGGGCAAAATCGGTATTCACGGTAAAGTCAGCGATGAGACTCCGGGTAAGTCCATACTTCACATCAATACCGACTTCACCTGTAAGGTCATTCGATCTGACTGGCGTCACTTTCTTGTTAGTGAATGCTCCGGAGATCGCGGACGGCTTTATCTCAAGGTTTTTGATGGTGGTTGGAGGTTCAATACCCACCAGCGTGGCAGCTGCTGACACCTGCATCATTCCTCGGGGACCGAGCGACGCCGGCACAGGACTCAGGAACGAAGACTCGTTCTTCCACTGGACCCGACGTGAGACATTGATTCCCCAGGTCTGCTCGCCGCCACCAGCCTTGAAACGCAGCGACTTGAATGGAATCATCATCTCAACCATCCACCCCTGCTCAAAAAGGCTCGTTTGGGCATCCCAAACAGTATTCCAGTCAAGATTCACGGCGCTTTCGTCGGTGACAAGGGCGTCCATCAATCCGCCAAGTGGATTTGTGGAAAAGTTCATACCATTTCGGCCATCGTGGAAGGTGTCGAAGATGACTGACAAGAGTTCGTTGCGCCATATGGCCCGCGCGTCTCGAGTCATTTCATCAGCCACCATTCGTTCCGGTTGACTGTCCCAGCAACGCGCTGACAGATAGATGTTGTCGTCATCAAACAGAATCCAAATTTCTGTCGGTTCAGTGGGCGGGGCTCCTTCATCTGGTAATTGCTGGATGAAGCCGTCTATCGCTGGCACAGTTTGGTAGACCGGGTCATCGAGTCGACCATCTACCACAAGGGGATTTGAGATGCGCACCGCGCGAACCGTCACCTGGCCATCGGCATCCTGTGTCTTCACAGCAGGTGTTCCAGGTACACTAGCTACCTCGCCGCTCATCGCACTACCCGACTGGGCTTGAATGGGGCGGCTAACAGCTGAAACCGAGAGGACAATCAGGAAAAGACCTAGCTGGAACCAAGGCGAGCGACGGCCGGCGCCGCCGTGTCTTCTTCTACACACCACTTACTGAGAACATCGACAGTGAAAAGGTAATTTGACCAGCATCCTTGACCAGAATCCACTGTACACCAAAATGGGCCCATTTTTCCAACATCTTGGGTTTCGCCTGAAGAGTTACGCTATATCTTGTAGTCATTTTCCTTTACATTCCTGCACTTCTATGATTTCATCCCCCCGATTCGTTGTAGGCGGCGTCGGCAAGTTAGTTTTCCGGTTCTCGGGATAACACTTAGGGGGAAATTAATGAGCTCCGATCGTATCCTTCTCGTTTTGATAGTCGTCGTTTCAGTCCTGGCGGCCATTCCACAAATAGCTAGCGCATTCGCGATGTGGGGACTTGTCCTCGTACTTCTCGGATTAATTGCTGGTTTTATGGGTGGATATGATTCAGATATGACGCAGCGAATACTGATCTACGTAATCGCAGCGACATTAGGTGGCATTTCCAATAGCCTGGATAGCATTATGGTTGTCGGGCCTTGGCTAAATGCAGTGCTTGACAACATGCAGACTGGGATTCAGGGCATCGCCGTAGCGGTCTTTATGCTAGCGATGTACGAAAGGATCATGCCTGCCCAGCAGACCGGCGGGTACCATCCGTAGGGCGGATTAGATGCGGGTCCGGGTCGGCGCAGGAAATCCCTTCCCGCCCCGCCTGCCGGTGCCCGCATCCCCTTCTTGTTTCTGCCCTGTTGGCGTGTGAGTGCGCCCGTCCCAGGGGGCGCACAGTGGGCGTGTGTCCGCTTGATCTTTGGCCTGGTCCTCCCTCCGCTGGAGTATTAGCGGCTTGCTGGCGGGGTCGGATTAGCGATTCGATCCTTAATCGCCTCTACTGTCCAGTGGGCCCGCGCCGAAGAAACACGCTCTGCTAATTCGAGTGCCACCTACAGTATTCCACTCTGAGTGGTTGCACCGGCGGCGGCTCTGCGGTAAAAGCAGTAGAACACCAAACACGGACCCATGGCATTCAACCGAAAACAGAAAGAACAACACTCGATGGCCGGCACTTCTGGACGGGCGCCACTCAGACCGCTGCACCAGTTTTTGGTGCCCTTGGCGCTGACGCTCAGCCTCATCCTGATGTCGCTCGTGCCGCGTGTGCAGGCCAACGCGACTCTCACATGGTCGTTCTGGGCGGCGGCCGCGGTGCTCCTGGTCTGGCAGGCCGCGCTCTTCCTGCACATGCGGCGACAGGCCGCCGGTCGGTCGTTCCACATCGAGCTCCGACTGCAGCATTATCTACAGGCTGCGCTGCAGGTAATCTTGTTCGCCTACTGGGGCTGGTACTGGCGGCCGGTCTACGACATGGTCTGGCTCATAGCTGCGCAGCTGGCGTTCGCCTACGCCGTCGACATACTGCTCGCCTGGTCGCTTCGCGACCGTTATGTTCTCGGCTTTGGTCCGGTGCCCATCACCCTCAGCGTCAACCTGTTCATCTGGTTCAGAGACGACTGGTTCTACCTGCAGTTCCTGATGATCGCGGTCGGGTTCCTGGGCAAGGCGTTCGTGCGGTGGCACCGTGAAGGCCGGAGTATGCACATCTTCAACCCGTCAGCCTTCTCGCTGGTGTGCTTTTCGCTGGTGCTCATCGCCACAAATACAACCGACCTCACCTGGGGTGAGGCGATCGCCACAACACTGGTCAGGGCGCCGAACATTTACCTGGTCCTGTTTCTAATCGGCCTGGTGGTCATGTATTTCTTTTCGATCACGCTCATCGCCGGATTCGCGGCGGCCGTGCTGTTCGGTTCGAGTGCCCTGTACGCCGCGGTAACGGGGGTCCCCTATTTCGTCGATTCCGAGATCCCGGCCGCGGTGTTTCTGGGACTGCATCTGCTTGTCACCGACCCGTCCACCTCGCCGAGAACACCGCTCGGCAAGATCGTCTTCGGCCTGCTGTACGGGCTGGGGGTCTTCGGGCTCTACTCGCTGCTCGGAGCCGTCGGCGCTCCGACCTTCTACGATAAGCTCCTGTGCTTGCCGCTCATGAACCTGGCCGTTCGACGGATCGACGCGTTCGTTTGTTCGGTCCGAGATTACCCCATGACGAGTCGTTGGCGTGTGGACTGGACTTCGGCTCGCGCCAACCTAGCTCACATGGCCGTCTGGATCGCGTTGTTCAGTGCGATGACGGCGATCGGAAAGACCGATGGAAGACACACGGGCGACAGCCTCCCATTCTGGGAACAGGCATGCGCAGACGGCCGCCGCAACGCGTGCGAGCGTTTACTCTCGATCGAATCGGTCTATTGTGGCGACAACTCGGGGTGGGCCTGCAACGAGCTTGGCGGGCATTACACGGTCGGAACGCTCGTAACGCCAGATCCTGAACTCGCGGCAAGCTATTTTTCGCGAGCGTGCGAGTTAAGATTCCAAGCCGCTTGCGTCAACCTCCTCGAACCAGGACGCTTCAGTAGGGCCAACCCGAAGACCCTAGACCTAAGACTCTTGTTACGCGAGCGGAAACAAAACTTAATGGAGATGCCCGAACAGGAACTTCATGAGCGCGCCTGCGAGCACAACTGGGTCTTCGCGTGCGACCGTATCGGCACGAATGAAGTCAGCCCCTTGAGCCCGAGAACTGATGGATCCCGACGATAGGCCGACGCGTTCGACGCCCCTTACCGGCTTAGCACTACTGACACTCCTCGTCGGTATAGCGGCAGTCTGGTTGTTCTTTCAAGCGCCATCGGCTGGACCGACTCAGCAATTACAGCCTGCGCTTGACTCGACAGCTGTGGCTGGATTCCTGACGGAACAATGGTTCCTGCCGGACACTGCGATGCTGGGATTCGTGGAAATTCCCGCTGGACCCTTTCTGATGGGAAGCGACGCGGCGGTCGATACCCTCGCCTTCGACAATGAGCGATGGTCTAGTGACCACGCGCAGCAAACGGTCGAACTCCCGACGTTTTATATCGGTCAATATGAGGTTACCGTTGCTCAGTTCAGAGCCTTCGTCGCTGCGACTGACTTTCGCGTGGATCCACAGATGCTAGAGAGCCAGCTCGATCATCCAGTCACCTCGGTCTCCTGGCCGGATGCGCTTGCGTATTGTCGATGGCTCGAAACTGCACTCAAGGAGTCTCCGGAAACGCCAGCCCAATTACGCGACTTGCTCCATGACCACTGGAAGATTGGTTTGCCAAGCGAGGCAGAATGGGAAAAGGCGGCACGGGGAACAGATGGCCGCATCTACCCGTGGGGGGACCGTCCGAGACAGAACCGAGCCAATTACACTGGGGAAGGCACGACCCCGGTAGGAAGTTTCGATTGCCCAGATTGTACTTTTGGTCTCTCTGACATGAGCGGGAACGTCTGGGAGTGGACACGAAGTCCCTATCAGCCCTACCCCTACACTCGTACGGATAACTTTGAAAACCTTGACAGTGACGCCCTCTGGGTTATGCGAGGAGGCTCGTTCATTGATTCAGAGCAGAATATCCGTGCCGCCGTTCGGGGTGGCGCTGATCCCGGTGCGCGCCGGCCATTTATTGGGTTTCGCTTGGTCCTATCGCACTTTTAAGAATTCCTAGAAACTATTAAAAAGACGCTTCCAACGCTCCACCACAATCAACATTCGCCTAGGGGGTCGACGATGGTATGCTCACCTAGGTGATGGCGTTTCAATATCTGGCTACCTTCGCCCTCGTTTTCCTAACCATGGCCTGCCGGTCGACCGGTGTCGACCCACTAACGCCAGATGTAAATACTGGACAGTCCGCGGGTGGAACACCTGCGCCCCTCTTGCAGGGTGGGGCTCCAGGAGAGGCAAGCCGGAATATCACGGTCGAGGAAGCAACGGACCTCTCCGGAATCCAGCACACAACAGCCGATGTAGCGTTTATGCAAGGCATGATTAGCCATCACGCGCAAGCCTTGGAAATGACTGCTCTGCTATACGAGCGGTCTACCTGGCAGGACATTCGCATGCTTGCCCAACGAATTGACGTTTCGCAGGCCGACGAAATCAGCATGATGCGGGCCTGGCTAGCGGTCCGTGACGAGGGAGTGCCCGGAAACGCGGAACACCACGCGGATGGCACGATGTTAATGCCTGGGATGCTGACACCAGACCAGATGGCCGAGCTGGCAGCTGCGACCGGGTCAGACTTCGACCGACTGTTTCTTGAATACATGATCATGCACCACCAGGGCGCGGTGGTCATGGTCGAGGAGTTGTTTGCGAGTCCCGGCGCGGCTCAGGAATCGCAGATTTTTAGCTTTGCTTCAGACGTCATTGCCGACCAGAGCATGGAGATCACGCGAATGCGCCGTATGCGTGGCATGCTCGAGGATGAATAACCAAGAACGTTTTCCAGGAACCCAGACACTGATGAGGTCCCGTATGACAGCGACCATGATTGCCTTGCGACGACACCACTATGGGCTGATAAGACTCACCTTGGCCATCGGTCTCATTACCGGCCTGCTCATTACCAGTCAAGGGCTCGCCCAGGAACGACAGGAAGATCCCCGCGTCGGCCTTGCGGCAGGGTTTCTTGATGCGGGTCAAGCCGCACACAATATGGAGTTAGTAAGAAATCTACCGAAGCCGGAGGGTTTCTACGACCCCGAGCAACCTGCGGGCGCACCCAGAATGCCGCCGCCGCCGGAACCGGAAGAGGGTGAAGAGGCCCCAACTAATCCTCCAACGCGTCCTCCGCAAGGCCTCAGCTACACAAACTCGGACCTCGCGTTCATCGACAATTACATGTTTGTCGGCAACTATCACGGTTTCAACACATACAGCGTGGAAGACCCTCAAGAGGTGGAACGCCTCGCGTCATTCGTGTGCCCTGGTGGTCAAGGCGACGTGTCCGTCTACGGCAACTTACTGTTTATGTCCGTTGAGCAGACCAGAGGTCGGCTCGACTGCGGGGTGGGAGGCGTTGAAGAACCGATCAGCGGCGAGCGATTTCGTGGCGTTCGTATTTTTGACATTAGCGACATTAGACGTCCGCAGCAGGTGGCCGCAATACAGACCTGCCGTGGTTCACATACCCACACTGTAGTGCCAGACCCAAACGACCCGAATAATGTGTATATATACGGACAAGGCACTGGCTCCGTCAGGGATGACGAGGAGCTCGACGGCTGTATTGACCTAGAACGGGAAGGACGCGAGGTCATTCAGGACCCAGACGAAGAACCGGACACAGCGCTCTTTAGCATCGATGTGATCCAGGTACCGATCGCGGCACCTGATACAGCTCGCATCGTCAATCGACCCCGCATTTTTGCCGACCCTGAAACAGGTTCAATCGCTGGCCTCTGGCAAGGTGGCGACCATGGTGAGGGTACGCAGAACTCGCGGATGACCACACAATGTCATGACATCACCGTGTTCGCTGAGCACGGCCTGGCAGCCGGTGCGTGCGCCGGAAACGGCATTCTCCTGGACATCAGCGATCCTGTAAATCCCGAACGAATTCATGAGGTCGTGGACCAGAGTTTCGCTTACTGGCACTCGGCGACCTTCAACAACGACGGTACAAAGGTTGTCTTCACTGACGAATGGGGCGGTGGCGGCCGACCGCGGTGTCTCGCCACGGACCTGCCGAGTTGGGGAGCCAATGCAATCTTCGACATCGTTGATCGCAAGTTGGTGTTCAAGAACTACTACAAGTTGCCAGCGCCACAATCCGAGCTTGAAAACTGTGTTGCGCACAATGGTTCGCTAATTCCGGTCCCGGGGCGAGACATCATGGTTCAGTCGTGGTATCAAGGAGGTATCTCTGTTTTCGACTTCACCGACTCGGCCAATCCGGTCGAAATTGCGTACTTCGACCGCGGTCCTCTCCCCGGTGAACTTGGGACCATGGGAGGCTTTTGGTCCAGTTACTGGTACAACGGCTACATTTACGGAGCTGGAATCGCCCGCGGCGTCGATGTGCTCAAATTAACACCCAGTGTGCATCTGTCACAAAATGAGATCGATGCGGCAACAGACGTTGAACTCGCTGTGTTTAACGCGCAGAATCAAACAATCATTGAATGGACTCCGAGTCCAGCGGTGGCGCGAGCTTACCTAGACCAGCTCACTCGTCGTAATGGGATCCGGGCTGCGCACGTGACCGCCCTCGATGGTTTACTGGACCAACTCGATCAGCCCAACGCTGAGCTGCCGGACGAGCTGGATGCTCTGGCGACTGAGTTGGTGGGTGACGCGAGATTGTTACCAAATAACGCGTCTAGACTGCACTCCCTAGCAGAAACCTTGCAGGACCTATCAGCTAGTTTGCGCTAGAAGAGGAGATTACGGAGACGTCCAGAACGTCATTTTGACCGCGAAGATGTTGTCACCGGCAGCTGACAACGAGCCAAGAAGGTCGCCGAGGCCAACGTTTTGGCCTTCGGCGACCCGGCTCGCTCGGTTCTGCTGCCAAACCACAAAGAGATTGCTGCCTGGACGCCACTCCCATCGCAACACCACATTGCTCCGAAACGATCGCACATTAAAATCGTAGTTTCTTAGCTCGAAGGTTGCACTTCCATCAGTAACGAGCTGTTTGCCATCGGCAAGCGGTTCGATTGTCGTGCCGTCTGTTCCGTAATAGCGTAGCTCTGGCCCACGCGGTACCAGCAACTCGCCAAACCGAACGTAACGGCCGCTAGCGGCAAAGGGCTCTGCATACACATCGAGCGTCAGGTCCGGCTTGAAAGTGTAATTGACCCGCAATTGACTAGAAATCGTCACGCCATCTGGAACACCGAAGATATAGCGCTGCCCATAGGTTTCTGACCGGCCACCGTCGACTGTCGTAAGGTACTGCCGATTGATTGGTCCTTGAAAACTTCCCCGGGTGCCATTCTCATCACGAAACTCATTGCGGATCGCAACCTGCAACGATGGTGAAGGCCGAAAGGAGACACCCCCATTGATTCGCCACGTTTCGTCGCCTAATTCATTCGACTGATAGTTTGCGGAACCTCCCCACCGTGTCCGGCTGGTTTCGCGGTTCCGCAACACCCAAGTGTAACTCCACCCAAGTGGCACCCCCATTACTGGTCCACCCCGTGTTAGTTGAGCATCTAGACCTCGGAAAAACCGGGTGATATTCAAATCAGTCCGCATAAAGTTCAAGAAAGTGAAACTATTGTTGCTGTCGATCTTGTATCGCGCCCCCAACTCCCGGTCAAAGTATAAGTATTGGTTCAGGTTCAGCGTGAATGAATAGCGGCGAAACAATGACCCGGGTGCAGTCTCCCGATACGTCACCCGCGCACTATTCATGTAGTCTCCAGCGAAGTTGAGGCGACCAAAATCACTTGGCTCGAATTCAGGTGATTCGATCTGTATATTTGCTCGCCATAACCAATGCCGGCCAGCGACTTTATTGAGCCTCGCACTGAGCTGTCCACCGTTGATCGAACGGCGAGTCCCGTCGAACCGGATCACGGGTTGGTCTATTCGTTGCAATAAATGGGAGTTTCTCCGCTGGTAGCCAGCAATCGCTTCGGGCTCCCCATCAATGTGTGTGAATCCCGCGGCAAAGTCAGCCTCGTAGGTCCGGTCGCCAAATCGTAATTTCGCATCCGCTCCACCTGTGACAGCATTTCGACTCAGACGTGCGGCCAGTGCGTCCGTTGGTGACATCTCACGGTGCAATGTCGTTAAATGCGCCCCTAGAACGGAACCTTGATCTCCGATTTCTTGCATTACCCGAGCGACCCCCCAAGCTGAACGCGGAGTTACCCGCACACGCGCTTCCTCTCCACCGGTCGAGGTCTTTGCAAACTCTTCATCAGTGACTGCACCCAACAGGCCGATCGAGGTGCCAGAGGATAATCGGCCTGTCAGTTTCCCGGCTCCAAGAATCGTGGTCGTATCGGGATAGTCCACGTAATCACCGGAAGCCGAACCACTCGAACGAGCACCAATCCGTCGGGAGTAGTAATAGTTCCCGGTACCAGCAGTCAAAACGTTGTTCCCCTCAAGAAAAAATGGCCGAAGTTCAGGAAAAATAGTTTCAAAGGCTGTCAGATTTACTTCGGCTGGGTCAGCATCAATCTGGCCAAAATCCGGATTTACTGTGACGTCGAGGGTGAGGTTGGAACCGAGACCAAATTTCAAGTCTGCACCAGCCCGTCCACTAAGATTCTTGCCATCATCAAACGGATTCGCCAAATCCCGGTCTGCGTTAACCGACGACGAACCCGCTACGTAGGGCACAACCTCAAGCCGACGACCGGAAGTAACTCCTTGGAGCCCGTGTAGCTCGCCAAACCGAGATGCCCAGCCGGTCTCTGTGCGCCGTATAAGTGTCCAGTAATTCTCCTCGTCCAATGACGGCACGTCCCGCTTGATGTTCAGGCCCCACACATGCTCATCTCGGGCATTAAATCGTAGCTGTGAAAATGGTAACCACAGCTCGGCCGTCCAACCATCAACCGTAAACTCCGTCCTGGCCCGCCAGACCGGGTCATATTCAGTGTCCTCATTTGTCTCGGTGTCGGTTGGATGAAAATGATCGAGCCGGACCCCAGCAGCAGTTACGCCGAAACTGTATGCCGTGCGGCGATCAAGAAACGTGTCTAATTCGATCTCGATCGACTCGACCTGTGCGCCATCATCACGTCGGCTGAGCATCGACTGAATCGGCCCCGAAGCAAACATGCGAGCTCCGACGTACAGCGCCGTGTTATCGTAAATGAAACGCACCTCCATGCGGTCGGTTGGCTCCGCTCCCTCGACCGGTTCTTTCTGAATAAAGTCAACCACGGGCGCCGCTGTCTGCCAGGCGATTTCATCGAGACGCCCATCAACTTGAATTGCAGTGTTCACGCGCACCGCAAGTGCCTGCTTCCGTTCACCCGAGAGTGCCTGCGCACAGACGTCGGACGTGATGAGCAGTTGCAAAACCGTAATTATTCCCAGTGAGAGGCCGACGTAGCGCACAAGATAGCTCGGAAGGGATGATTAACCGCGACGAGATAAAAACTAGTCAAGCGCGTTCAAAAAGGCGTCGATATCCGTGTCGTTGTTATACACAGATACTCCGATCCTGATTCCCCGAACCGATTGTGTTGTACCACTAGAATCAGTCATCTGCCATTGACCTGGAGACACCACACGCTGACCGAAAGCACGATCGAGTTTGGCACGAGTAACATCAGGTTCGGCTGTAAGGAAACTGACAATCGGCGTCGGTGTGTCTAGAGGCGTAATGGACGGATAGCCAAGTCCCGGCATCTCCGTTTGTAGGCGATCCACAAGTCGCTTCGTGTGTGTACGAATGTTTCGAACTCCCAGCCGCGCGAGATACTTGAGTCCCTGATGTGCACACACGGCCGGTAAGTAGGGCATCGTTGTTGTTCCCTCGTATATTGCAGCACCAGGCCGAGGAACAAAGTGACCGTCTTTTTGTGTTACTTGCCGTAAGCCATATCGTGTTTGCTTGATCACATCACCCTGCAGATCGCGCTTGACATATAAAAATCCTAAGCCAAAGTCCCCCATAAGCCACTTGTAGGTACTGCACGCACAGCAGTCGATTCCCATTGCCTGCACGTCAACAGGGGTATTACCCGCTGCCTGAATAATGTCAGCATAAACATAAGCACCATGAGCGTGAGCGATATCACTGATCGCACGTACGTTGTGCATGTAGCCATTAATGTTGGACACCAAAGCCATTGACACCAAGCGAGTATTCGCATCGATCGCTCGCTCCATGTCGGCAACATCGATTTGCCAATCGCGATGCCGGACAACACGGAGGTCGATGTGGCCCGCCTCGGCTAAAGCTGTATACAGATAGCGGGAAGCTGCGAAGTGAAGGTCGTCAATTACTACGTTGCCACCCAACCCTGCCAGGCCGAGTCCTGATACAACCAAATTCTCCCCATCAGTCGTACTCAAAACAAAAGCAATCTCCTCAGCACTCGCATTAATAAGCGCCCCAAACATTTGCTTTGTCTCAGCCTGCTCGGCCGGGGTAAAGCCATCTCGGCCTAACGCTCCCAGCGCTCGATACTGCGAGTACTCTTCAAGAGCTCGTAGGGTATGAACACTAAACGGATGGGTTTCGGCCGCTGCTAGCCATAGGTGCTTGGCAGCACGGGGGAACTCCGATCTGACGACTGAGAAATCTGGGGGCACTCCCATTGCACCACCACTGGAGTCAGCAGTCATGTTTTGTCCAGCCCCAAGCGCTAGCGCACCTGCCCCGACAGTCTTCATCAATTCACGTCTACTGAAATTCATATCAAAGTCCTCTCTGTCACGCAGTCACCCTACACCCCGTGCGTAATTCCTCCGTCAACCCGAAGGTTTTGACCAGTAATATATCCAGCATCCGCCGACAGCAAGAATCGAACCGTCTTACCAATTTCATTGACCGAACCGTACCGTCCCATCGGAATCTGCTGTAGATGCTCATCGACCACCGGAAATGAATCCACAAACCCAGGCAGCACACTGTTCATCCTAATCCCGTCACTAGCATGGGTATCAGCATAAAGCTTGGTGAAACTCCCTAACGCTGCTCGCAGTGTCGCTGAAATCGGAAATGCTGCTGACGGCTCGAAGGCAGCAAACGTAGAAATGTTAACTATGGCGCCACCGCCCTGAGCCTTTAGCACAGGTGTGACCAACCGCGCCATCCGGATTACACTCAGTAAAAGTAGGTCAAGTCCAGTTCGCCAATCGCTATCCGTTAAATCTAGCAGTGGCCCCTTCGGTGGATGGCCGGTATTGTTGACGACGGCATCAAGCTGCCCATACTGTTCGAGTGTGACCTTCACGAGACGTTCCAGGTCATCTGGCTCCGTGACTGACCCAGTGACACCGACCGCGCCCAACTCGTCTGCGAGCGTCTCGGCGGCTCCCGAGACCGACATCAAAGACAAGCGGTAGTCAGCCCTAGCAAGTTCACGAGCGATAGCCTCACCCATACCTTTGCCGGCCGCAGTTACAATCGCCACACGATTGTCGGACATAAAGCTCAGACCTATCTCGGCATCAGCTTACTTTATTCTGTCGCGTTGCGGACCAACGCCAGTTTCCGTTTGCGACTCCACCCTTTAATCTCAGCCTCTCGATGTTGCGCTGACGACCGATCGGCGTGAGCTTCCTTCCATGCAAGCCGAACAGGGCGTCGACCCGAAGTATATCGGGCGCCCCCAGTGCCATTATGCTCTCGGAGACGGCGTTCCAGATCCGTCGTCACACCAGTGTAGAGAGACCCATCGGCACAGTGAAGCAGATAGCAGAAATACATAGGCCAATCAGCACTGAGCTTATGCGGTTGCCTACCTCTTCGTCGAGTCACGTTCATTCCCACGGTCCTTCTATATAATTCGTGTGATCCCCACTTGGGTACCGCCCATGCCAAGAAACCCGACACTTATCCGTTACCCATCCCTTGCTGCCGCGCTTGTATCCATGGTTTTTCTTTCGAGCTGTCAAATTACAAATTCCATTCCTGAATACGGGTCGAAGGGAATTCCTGACACCTCGAAGACGCGACCAAACATCTTACTCATCGTTGCGGATGACATGGGCTATACCGATATCGGGTCGTTCGGTAGCGAGATCCCCACGCCTAGTTTGGATGCGCTGGCGATGAACGGGGTTCGCTTTGCTAATTTCCACGCTGCACCTAGCTGCGCGCCCACACGAGCCATGCTCATGTCGGGAGTAACGAATCGCGAGGCGGGTGTTACGGATTCAGTCGAAGCGGTATTATCGAACAACATTGCGGGCCCCTTGCCTGCTCTCCTCCAAGATGCGGGCTACCGCACCTACATGGCTGGGAAGTGGCATCTGGGACATGAACACGAACAAAGTCCTACTGCCCGAGGTTTTCACGCCTCGTATGCGCTGGTCCGCGCCGGCGATAATCACTTGGGCACGAGCAACTTTCCCTCTGACATCGTTGCTTATCGTGAAAACGGTCAAGTCGTCGAACTTCCAGATGATTGGTTCTCAACTGCACTCTATACGAACAAGCTCATTGAATTATTGCGTGACGGAGAAGACGCTGAACAACCCTGGTTCGGTTACCTGGCGTTCACAGCACCACACTGGCCACTGCAAGCACCGACGGACTGGCGTGACCGGGCTGTAGGGCGTTATGACGAGGGATACGACGTGCTCCGCGCAGACCGCATCAAGCGCACTCGGGAACTCGGAATCATCCCAGAGACCACCAGTGTTAACGACTACATTGGCGTCGCGCCCGCGTGGGAGAGTCTAGACTCCGAGTCGAAACGTCAGCAGGCGCGAGCCATGGAACTCTATGCCGCTATGGTCGAAAACATGGATTTCCATGTCGGTCGCATGGTGGATTACCTAAAGACCAGTAACCAGTTCGAAGACACCGTCATTCTTTTCTTCTCAGACAACGGCGCGTCCGGCAGCGACTCGAGTTTCCGCCCAAGAACGATACCCCGCACAGACTGGGATAACAGCTTGTCCAATATGGGCCATGAAGGATCGTTCGTCGCTATCGGCCGGGGATGGGCCGAGGCCACCACGGCTCCGTTTCGAAACGTCAAAGGTTCACTCTACGAAGGGGGCACACGGGCGGCAGCCTTCCTACACCACAGGTCGATTCCACAAAGTGGAAACATTGACCGTGGCTACCTAACAGTGATGGACGTGCTCCCGACCCTCCTGGAAATCGCCGGGGCGGTACACCCCGGAATCGAATTTCAGGGCAAGCCCGTCCTCCCCATCCGAGGGCGGTCGTTCTGGGACCGGGCTAGGGGCAACACGGCTCCAGTTCACGATGAATCCGACGTCATCCCCTGGATGACATCGGACGAACGTGCTGCTTTAGTACGCGGAGACTGGAAGCTCGTGCGAGAGTCAGCGAATGAAAACCCCGACAGTCAATCAGCCTGGCAGCTCTATGACTTGGTCGAAGACCCCTGGGAATCAACTGACCTCACAGGCGCCCATCCTCAAGAGTCAGCTGAACTGATCGAACTGTGGCATAACTACCGCGCCGGACTCTAGGTTCAATAACAGGTCCCACCCGATATAATCTTCCCGTCCAATACCATTTGCGAAACGAGGCCAACATGCAGTTTTCAGTCGTATCGCCGGCTCAACGTACTCTCATGCTCATCTTTGTCTTACTCTTGATGGCGGTCACCACCGCTCCCCTATCAGCTCAGACCCAACAGCCAATGACCTTTCTCGATGTGCAAGAGCTTGCACGGCCAGGTTCCTGGACACCCAGCCCAGACGGCCAATGGATGCTCTACACAATTTCAACGCCGGACTGGCAAGAGGATACGTCCCAGGTTGATATTCATCTCGTCTCAATGTCTGGTGGCCTGCCGTCAAGCCGGCAGATGACATTCACAACGGATGATAATGAAAGTTCTCCTCAATGGTCTCGTGACAGCAGTTTCTTCGTGTTCGCGTCAGACCGAGACGCACCCGTAACCGAGTCTGTTAACCAACTGTATTTCATGCGGCCTGACGGAGGAGAGGCCCGCCAGATCACGAATGTCGAAAAAGGTGTAGCCGACTTCGCCTTCAGCTTCGACGGCACATGGTTGGCCTATCGGAGCGGCGAAGTCGGACTCGAGCAACTTTATCGACTTCCGGTAGATGACCTCTTCCTGGCTGACGCCGACCAAGTGACAGACGGAGAAGCAGGCATTGAAGACTGGACATGGGCCCGGGACAGCCAGAGCATTTATTTTATTCGCCAGAATTTTCGGGACGAAGATGACGTGCGCCGTCGTGAAGAGAACTTCACAGTCGACATCAAGAATGCAGTCACGCCGTTTTCCAACCTGTGGGTAACCGACTTGGCCTCGCAGAGCGTGCGACAGTTGACCAATCTTCCTGACGCCAGCGTGACCGATTTTGAACTCTCCGTTGATGGCCGATGGGCAACCTTTGTGGGTGGATCGACGGAACGCTACGAGCGCAACATCACGGCGTCGCGCCTCTATGCGGATCAGTATCTACTTGAACTCTCCACTGAACACATCGAACGGCTCACCGAAAACTTTGAGATCGCTGAAAGTGACCTTGGCATCTCACCCGACGGTCGGTGGGTTGCGTTTTCGGGCCCAGACGATATGAGTCGCTACACGATGACGGATAGTCGTGTCTATATTCGTGAGGTGACCGACCGCGGCGGCCCATTTCGAAAACTTGGTGCCGCCTTTGACGGTAGCGTAGGTATAGATTTCTGGTCCAACAACGGAGACACCATCTACTTCAACCACGGCGTTAAGGTAACCACACAACTCCATGCCCTAGACATCGCCACTGGCGAGGTAAAGCAACTTACGAGCGAGCGGGCCGCCCTCAGAGTTAGTCGAAACGAGGAGACGGACACGATTCTGATCGCCTACTCTGACCCAAAAACTCCACCAACAGTTTTTTCTGTCCCGGAAGTAACTCAAGTCGCTGACCGGTCCGCATGGGTGCAACTGGTCGATGCCAACCCCCAAGTTGCTGAGTTCGCACTTGGCGAGGAGAGTGAGATTAACTGGCGGTCAACCGACGGCAAGCTCGTTGGCGGAATCTTAGTGAAGCCGGTTGGATACCGAGAAGGCCAGCGTTATCCACTTATCGTGGCAATTCATGGCGGACCGGCCTCGGCTGATGTCCTTCGGTTTAACGGCGGCTATAACGCCCAAGTCTATGCTGGTAGTGGTTACGCTATTCTGAAGCCGAACTACAGAGGCTCGCGAAATTACGGCAATGCCCACCGCACTGACATCGTTGGTGACTACTTCACGCTGGGCTACGACGACATCATGACCGGTGTCGATTACCTGATAAGCGAAGGTGTCGTTGACGGTAACAGCATGGGAGCTCTCGGGTGGAGTGCCGGTGGACACTGGTCGAATTGGCTCTTAACCCACACCGACCGCTTCAAGGCGATTAGCTCTGGGGCTGGCACAATGAATTGGATTTCGATGTATGCCCAAAGCGATGTCCAACGGAACCGCCGGTTCTATGTAGGCGACGATTTGTTATACGACAATTTCGACATGTACTGGGACCAGTCACCACTCAAATATATTAAGGATGCGAAAACGCCCACAATGATTCATGTGGTTGAAGGCGATCCACGGGTGCCCAGCCCACAGTCGGTTGAACTCCACATGGCACTCAAGAAGCTGGGTATTCCTACTGAGCTGTTCATGTACCCGGGACAGAGCCACGGCATCCCCGATCCACGCAACCGCCTCCTTAAGGCGGTCAGTGAAATGGCCTGGATGGACTATTACGTCCGTGATATGGGCGAGAAATTCCAGTGGCGCGACGTTTTACAAACCTTGCCTGAAAAGAACGGGAAATCGGAATTACCCTAGACGACAAGTAAATTCCCGACGCTGCGGTAGTCTAGGCGGAGCCAACCGCTACATGCCGACTCAGGGCTGAAGGAATGCCTCTCGAATCAAATGACCGACTCTTCTCGACTTGTCGGCTCTATCGTATGAGTTATTACGGGTTGTCAGGAGGCGCCAGAACCGTGGTCGTCAACATTGAACGCTGACTTGGTGACCAAAAAAACGACCCGGGCATTCGGCTTCAGCGAATACCCGGGCCGTCAAGCTGTCACTGGCGAACCGCTACTACTGGCTCGGCCACAGAACGCCTTGGCTATTTGTGCCTTGGGCATCCTCGGGAATATTTCCCATTCCCTTATAAACGAACTTTTGGACGCGAGACCCTTCGTAGGTCTCTGTCGTGTAGATATTGCCATCCGAATCAACAGCAATACTGTGCACGGCAAAGAACATGCCTGGCTGCCGCCCACCATCACCGAACGCCGTTAGAACTTCCATGGTCTCGCGCAGGATGATGTAAACCTTCATGTTCTGGCCATCCGCAAGATAGAGGAAGGTCTGCTCAGGATCCGGTGAGAAGTCAATGTCCCAAGTCGACCCCTGAGACATGGTGGCCGGAGCAATGATGTACTCAGTCACATACGTCCCATCCTTCTGGAAGACCTGAATTCGATCTGCCGCGCGGTCGCAAACATATACGAGGCCATCATTGGAAATCTCCGAACAGTGCACTGGCCCGCGGAACTGTTTTGCCGGCTCCGCCTCATCGGGAGAGTATCGACCGAGGTCAACTGAATCGTCAGGCGGATTGCCGTATGCACCCCAATATCGCTTCATCTCGCCAGAATCCATATCGACTACAGCGACCCGCTTATTAAAGTAACCGTCGGCAAAATATGCTTCGTTCGCTTCAGCATCGATCCCGATCTTCGCGACACGCCCGAAACTTACCGGATCGTGGCTGTCACGCTCAAAGACTGGCCGACCATCGCTTTCACCAACTTGACGGGCACCAAACACGCCGAAAGATTTGATGAAGGTGCCGTCACGCGTAAACTTGAGGACATGTGAGTCAGCACCACCATTCCCACCGATCCACACGTTGTCCATGTGGTCAATGGTGATCCCGTGGTTCGACAGCGGCCACACGTACTCATCAGAAGTCTCCGTGCCAGGCCCACCCCAGGATCCGACGAGGTTCCCCTCCTGGTCGAACTCAAGAACGGGGTCACCAGGCTGGCAGCACTCGGCCAGCGGCGGGTCCTGCGCCAGGCCGATTTCGGTTCGCGCAACGAACTGGTCCGGGGTGTTCCGATGCACCACCCAAATATGATTCTGCGAATCAACGTCTACGCCAATCGTCGGCCCCATCAGCCAATGGTTCGGTAAGTTCTTCGGCCACAGCGGGTCGACCTCAAACATCGGCACCTGCTGGCCCTGGGCCTCTTCCGGGGCCTCCTCGTCAACCATAGCTTGACCACACCCAAGCACAATGAGGAGCGTGGCTAATGACGCCCCGACCAAAAGCTTCTGATTCCGCTTCATCCCGTCCTCCCCTTACGAAGATCCGATCTCTACACTGCCGACCCACCGGACCGAGGAACACCCCAAGGCCCGCTAGCGACAGCGGGCATAAAGTATACTGGCGATCCGCTCGAATGCACCCAATTTCCTTAGTTCGCCGTTTCTGTCCTCCATTCTCGTGTCCCAAGCACTTGGGAGACTGCTTATCTTACTTATCATCAATTTCTTACAGTCACTTACGATCAGTGCCCTCTCGGCCTGAACGGAGGTTCAGAGTCCTGGTGCTTCTGGTCGGAGGCCTCCTGTTCTTACAACCGGCCACCATATCGACCCACGACATTCCCGCTGACGTCACCGTTCAGGCGATCGTCAAGGCTCAGGGCCAGCGCTTGCGCATGCTAATCCGTGTGCCGCTCGTTGCGATGCAGGACTTTAACTTCCCCCAGCGCGAGGAAGGATACATCGACGTTGAGGCAGCGGAGTCGATGTTGCGGGACGCGATTATGGTGTGGGTCGGCGACGAGTTGAACGTCTACGAGGAGGACACTCTACTGACTGGCCAGGACCTCGTTGCTGTGCAGGTATCGCACCCAACCGACCGTTCGTTCGCAACCTACGACGAAGCCCTAGCACGTATCACACAGCAGCCATTGTCAAATGAAACAAACGTTTACTTTGAAAATGGGTTGCTCGACGCGATGTTCGAATATCCGATTAGCTCCGACCAGTCCAATTTTTCAACAGACTTAACCCTCGCGCGATTAGGCCTACGAACCGTCACGGTCTTACGCCTTGTATTACCCGACGGCACCGTACGCCCGTTCGAGTATTTAGGAAATCCCGGTTTAGTCAGACTCGACCCGAGGTGGCACCAAGCGGCTTTCCGATTCGTGGCCCTCGGGTTTGAACACATCCTCGACGGAATTGACCATTTACTCTTCCTAGCCTGTCTCGTAATTCCATTTAGACGTCTTCGCCCGTTGGTTGCTATTGTGACTTCGTTCACCGTGGCCCATTCGGTGACGTTGATTGCATCCGCGTTCGACCTCGCACCAGCCGCAGCATGGTTTCCACCGCTTGTCGAAACGGCGATAGCCCTCTCAATCGTATACATGGCAGTGGAAAACATCGTCGGGGTGAAGCTCCGCCGTCGCTGGTTAATCACCTTTGGATTTGGCCTTGTTCATGGATTCGGATTCTCATTCGCCCTACGTGAAACGCTCCAGTTTGCTGGCCCCCACCTATTGATGTCCCTTCTTTCCTTCAACGTCGGGGTCGAGTTAGGTCAGTTAATGGTCCTCGTGGTTCTGATCCCAGCGCTCGGACTATTATTCCGCGTAGTGCCGGAGCGTATCGGCGCCGTCCTCCTGTCAGCACTAGTGGCTCATACAGGGTGGCATTGGATGAGCGAGCGAGCGCGCGCGCTAGCCCTGTTTGACCTGTCGCTCCAGCCACCTCAGTGGAATCTTTCACTGGTGGCAAACGTCCTGCAGTGGGGAGCGCTAGTTCTGGTTATCGCTGGGCTGCTCTGGCTGATGTCCATAATCTTCCCGCAGGCACCTGCGGGTAACGGTAAACCACCAGAGCCTCCATCGTCTGTATGACACAGCAGTGATCGTTGTTCCGGTCAAATCTGTAGCCTTACTATGTGGATATCCTGATGTCCGTTGCTAGTCATTTACGAATCCGGGTTGCCGAATACGATCGGAAAATTTACACCTTCATTCCCTACTACCGAGAGATGCTCTCAGTAGCTGCTGGCGCACTTCAGCCGCGGCTCACTTCGCCATTAATCGTCGACCTCGGAACCGGCACAGGCGGCCTTGCCAAACTTTGCCTGGAAGCTGTTCCCGCGGGTCGACTGATTGGACTCGATACGGATTCTGAGATGCTCGCGGTTGCGGCTCAACGGTTGCGTGCAACGCAGCGACCAGGCGTCGAACTCAAGAAAAAGAGTTTTGCACGCGGAGCCCTGCCACGCGCCAACTACATCACGGCAGCCTTCTCACTTCACCATATCAAGACCCGTGGATTGAAAGTTCGACAGTATCAACGGTGCATAGAAGCTTTGTACGCTGGCGGGGCAATGGTCTCGGTCGACTGCATGCCACCGTCCCAACCAGACCTGCACACATCAGCCATGCAGGCATGGATATGCCACTTGGAACGCAATTATTCCTCCCGGGATGCGACCGGCCACCTCTCGGCTTGGGCGAAGGAAGACCGGTACTTTCCCTTGGACCAAGAGGTAGAGATGTTGTGCAGCGTAGGGTTCAAGGTTGAAATCGTGTGGCGTCGTGAATCATTCGCCGTCATACGGGCTACGAAACCACGGCACCCTTGAGCCGTGACGAAGGTGAAACTATAGTTGAAGAGATGTGGAAGAGTCCTCCAACGCGACGACGAACGGTCGTCGTCTTAGCGTGCGTCATTTCAGTCATTGCAGCGTGTCGACCAGCACCCAATTCACCGGTGTCCGATCAATCACAAGACGCCGGCTCCGCTGTACACGGCCTCCGCCGAAACACCCAGAACGTCATCATTCTATTACTCGACTGTGTTCGAGCAGATCACATTGGCGCCTACGGCTACCCGCGCTCAACAACGCCAAATCTCGATGCCTTGGCAATCGACGCAGTACTTTTTGAACAGGCTATCTCGCAGTCAAATTGGACCAAGCCATCAATCGTCTCACTCTTTACCGGCACCTATTTGTCCCAACATCTCATTACTGATGGTCGTCTCGGTGAAAAGATTGAAGACGATGGCAGCGTGCCCACCGGCCACGTAATGGTGGAAGAGTTCATGACCTTAGCCGAGTACATGTCACGTGGAGGATTCGCCACTGGAGGCTTCGTCAACCAAGGACACTTGCCTGCTCACCTCGGATTTGCTCAAGGATTTGACGTGTATGAATCAGGACTCCATGACCCAGAGGTAGAGCAGTTTTTTAAAGCTTGGGTCAATCAGTTAGGTGATCGTCGATTCTTCGCCTATTTGCATCTACTGGACCTGCACTTTCCGTACACAACACAGGACCATCTCGATATCTTCAACGATGACCTCTCTGAGCGGCCGATGACGCGCCTGATGCAATCTGCAGCCGGAGGCGAGGAGATTCGACGGCGTGCAGGCAGTGGTGGACTCACCCAGGAAAATGTCCAGGAGCTAGTTGGCCTCTATGACGGTGAATTACTCGGTGTCGACGACCGCCTCGGTAGCGTGGTGCGTTACCTAAAGGAGTCGGGGCTCTACGATTCCACATTAATCATCGTGACCGCCGACCACGGCGAGGCCTTCCTAGAGCACAACTATTTTGAACATGGTGAAAACCTCCTCTACAGCGAACTGATTCGAGTGCCACTCATTATTAAGTTTCCCAGCCGCCAACACGCAGGCCAGCGAATCTCAGCTCCTGCCCAGCTCATCGACATACTTCCGACTCTCCAAGAGCACTTTGGACTCGCAACGTCCCAAGAAGTTGGCGGCACAAGTCTCATAGGCCTAATTGAGGGCACTGCCACTCCGCACACGGTGCTATCAGAACTCAGCGACCTTGATGGACGGAAGGCGCTCTACTACGGCGGGCGTAAATTCATCTTCCAGAGAAGTGGCGAAGCGGAAGTCTTTGACTACACGACTGACCCATTGGACTTGGTGGACCTAGCGGATGGGGTCGCACCGGACATTCTCGGGGAGGCTAAAACAGTACTGCAAGAGTTACTCGCCAGAAATGAGGAGTTCGCCAAGGAAATGGCAGTAGCCAAAAGGCCTCTAAACCAAAGGGAAATTGAACGTCTTCGTAGCCTTGGCTACATTCGGTGAGGATGACGATTCTCCGGTCCCTGGTCCGACTATAATTCCCATTCACGAAACATGCGAGGAGACTGCTGCCGCCAATCCCACCGCTGAATACAATGACCAGTGGGGTGATCCAGCGCGTTTTTTAACTGCGGTCTATCAGGAGTTGTCTGAAGACCGACGAGGTACCTCCCGTGGGGAGTGTGCACAGACTAAGAAAGTGAGCCATGCGTAAAACACTCAATCTCGTTTTCAGCGTGACATTGATGACAGGCTTCGGCATCACCGTGATTCACGCCCAAGAAGACCCGGCAGCTAACGACGACGTCCGCACGCTTGTCAGCCGATTGGAACTCGAGCAGTTCAAGACCACGCTCAAAGGTCTCACGGCGTTCGGTGACCGCCGTCAGGGCACCAAGAGGAATCGAGATGCCGTTGACTGGATTGAACAGCAACTCCAGTCTGTCGGCTGCACGACCACGGAACGAATCGACTACGTCTACGACCCGCCACCCAGAGAGGGAGGAGGAGGCCGTCGACGGCGCCCCAGCGTTGCTGAGCTTAACCAGACCGACGGCACCCCGACAGGCGGACGGATTGGCCGAAATGGCTCGGGACCTGGTGGAAGTTCCATTTTTGGCTACCGAGGTCGCACCGGTGTGACGAATGACCCAATGGCTCAACCCGACGAACGGCTTCGTGAGTTGAATAGTGAACCGGCAGCAAACGGTCCACGGCAGGAGGTGTACTGCACAAAGATTGGAACGACTCACCCTGACGAGATGTACATCATCGGCGCGCACATGGATGGCCATGGGTGGGGAGAAGCGGCGAATGACGATGGCTCGGGCACCGCGCTCGTTATGGAGTTAGCCCGCATCTTCAACGCCCCGGACGTAGAAGTGGAACGGTCAATTCGCTTCGCACTGTGGAATAACGAAGAGACCGGCCTCAACGGTGCTCGTGCCTATGTCGAGCAAAGGCAAGACCTGCAAGGCCAAGAAAACCCGCCGGGTTCCGGTCGTTTTCCCGAACCTCGTTGGCTCGGCATGATTCAGCACGACATGATGATGTTCGACCATGGGCCACCGCGGGCAGACGGCACTGTCAGCCGTGATCAACGCCGTGAAGCTGACGTGAATATTGAATTCCAGTCGATAGCCGATCTAGCCGATGAAGCACGTGAGTTAGCCTTCTTCTTCAAGGCAGCCAACGACGCCTACGCGACCGACTATCCCGCGTCAGTCGGTCCGCATATGACCAATACAGATTCCACTCCGTTCATGAATCTCGTTCCAGCGATAAGCCTGCGTGAAAACGAGCGCGGCGCCCAGATTGGAGCCGGTTGGGACCCCCACTGGCACCAGCCAACAGACGTCTTTTCAACCTTTAATGATGACGATTTTCGCCTCGGATTGAACGCAGGGCAAACTACCCTAGCAGCCATCGCACAACTGACGAGCGCCACGATTGTCGAACGGTGAGCTAATTCTTTGTCGACTATAGATTTATAGATTTAAACTAGTTACGCTACCCCGAGTCCCATACTGGGCCAGGTCCTAATCCGGTCTCTAGTAACAACATGCTGAAACAGTCGCGCGTATGAAGCGGAGAACTTTCTTACAACTAACAGGGGCAAGTGTCAGCGCTCCGCTCTTCGGTGGTGGCATAGAGCGGTTCGGTAGCGCTCCGTCCATTCAAACCTCACCCAGTCCCGAGATTGTTGTCGTCGGTGCCGGGGCCTTTGGAGGGTGGACCGCCCTCTACCTTCGTGAGATGGGGCACTCTGTGAGGTTGGTCGACGCCTATGGTCCAGGTAACGCGCGCTCAAGTTCAGGCGGTGAAACCCGACAGATCAGAGCCAGTTACGGTGACCGTGAAATCTATTCGCGATGGGCAATCGAAGCACTCAACCGCTGGCAGGCACGTGAGGCCGAATGGCGGCGGCGCCTACTCTATCCAACCGGACAGATCACCTTGAGTCAGGAGTGGACCAAGACACTGCAGGATACAAAGACAGTGCTCGATCGGCTCGGAGTCGAAAACGAGCGGGTCGAACGAACCGAACTTGACTACCGGTATCCGCAGTTCAATCTTGACGGTGTCACCGTCGGCCATTCGGTTCCGAGCACCGGTGTGCTGAAGTGCCGCGAGGGATGCCTAGCCGTGGCTGATGCGTTCAGAGAGAAGGGTGGACAGTTCACACTGGCACGGGCGACACCCGAGAGCCGCGTCGGCAGGCGACTACAGACCGTCACCCTCTCAACTGGTGAAACGCTTGCGGCACAGACCTTTGTGTTCGCATGCGGCCCGTGGCACGTCAAGATGTTTCCAGAGATTTTGGGAAACAGGCTTCGACTGAACCGACGGGCAATCTTCTTCGTAGGCACACCCGACAGCGATCACCGCCTATCCTTCCCCAACTGCCCAACCTTCGTGACCCGCGGTGTCTACGGCTTTCCCAACATTGATGGGAAGGGATTAAAGCTAGGTCCCTACTGGTATTCTGGTCCATTGGACCCGGACACAGGTGACCGGACAGTTACACGCGACGAAATCCGACGGATTCATGACTGGACCGACGACGCATTTCCCTCCCTAGCTGGACAACCGCTACTAGAAACCCGCGTAAGCCCACGCACCAACAGCTTCGATGCACACTTTATCGTCGACCGGCATCCTGCTCTAGATAATGTCTGGTTGCTGGGCGCCGGTTCCGGCCACGGTTACAAGCACGGCATCATGCTTGGTGACTACGTCGCTCACCGCGTGACCGCTCAAGCAACCGACCCGTTGCTCGACGCAACGTTTAAACTAAAAAATGAGACGATTGAACCCTTGGGTTGACGAAGTGAAAAACTACCTACCTATCGCACAAGATGTAATTCGGTCTGGCGACGTAGCATCCAGCGCATTTCGCCATCCGGCGTAATTTCGGCCTCCTCTTCCAGCGCCATTCGTACCGGTTGGCCGTTCCACTCAGCCACTGGTGTCGTTACCTGGAGTTCAGTCGAGTACCACATATTTGCTATGACAGGAACGTCTCCACGTCCAGGAACGGCCTCCTGGTAATCCCATAAGCCGATCAGTGGACCCGCACCGTGCCCATGATCCCCGATTGGATGGGAGTACATCGTGCCGTTCAAACCCTCAGACCGCATTTGGCGTAGCACTGCTTGGAGCACCTCATTACCAGTCATACCAACCTTAGTTTGATCCAAAAGGATGTCCTGTAAACGATTCGCCCGTGCGAGCGCTCGCTTCAATCCTTCAGGGGCTTCGGTCTCACCATCAGGTAAAACATAAGCCATATGCTGAGTGTCGGTGTTAAGCCCCATCGCTGTGATTCCAAAATCACAATGCAACACATCACCACGCTGGATAACCGGACCGTCACCCAAGTCCTCTGCTGTCGAGTTACGACGCTGAACACTGACCGATGGCTGAAACCAGGTGTGCAAACCAAGGTCGTTCACCCGCTGACGCATCCACCACACCACATCCTCAGTTGTCGTCACGCCAGGCGTAATAACCAGGTTCGAGAATGCCGCAGAGATGATTTCGTGGACGAAGCCCTGCAACCGGCGATAGACCTGCGTCATACTCGGGACCCTCATCGCAAGATAGTCGATTGCCAGCCGTGGATTCCGTATCACTCGCGCCTCGAGGTCGGGTCCGAGCGCCGCTCGCATCTGCTCCCACTCACCCGCAGTAAGGCCGTCGGCAAAGTTGTGTTCATCGGATATGTTGACCGCAATGCTTCGAGGATTTCGTTCACGAACCAGTTGAGCAAGCAGCCTCCATTGGTCGGCACCCCACAGCTCTGCTGTGTCGCCTGTTGCAGTCGGAAGCTCAGTCCGGTAAGCCTCATACAACCCGCCCATTGAGTTGCCACCTAAGGCGATCCGCTCCAAGCCTTCGTCACTACCTCGATCAAAGAAGACATAGATGGTCCGACGGCGAGCAGCGAAACTCGTCGGTGAAACGAGCGCGCGGAATACTGGGTCCTCGTTGTACTCGCGCATCGATACGACCCACATATCCACACGGTGTTCGCGCATAACCACCGGAAGGTTCGTTTCAAGCCGTTCCCTCAGCCAAGCCTGCTGGATGGCAGCTTGCTCCCGAAGAGTGCCAAGGGGACGGGAGGAAGCATAGGGCGGCGTCTGCTGGTCTCGGACAGATGGGTTTTCTCCGTGCGAGGTCGCAGGTAACCACAAGAATCCGACGGCTAGAATGACAAGCAAGAGTGTGCGTAGCATAAACAGATCTCCGAAAATAGGCGCGACTGGATAACGCCGTTACCAATAGGGAGAAAACAACGCTAGGCAACTCAAATTATCGAGCTGCCTCCCGAGCCCCAGGCTACGCCTGACCACCACCCAAGGCGAGCCGATTGGGCAACTCACACCGGTGACGCAAAACCAACGACGGAAAGTATATGATAGCGGATACTTGGAGCCGGCTAAGACGTAGTTTGCCTAGGCCCCGGCTTCACTATCCGGTGTGTGCGAGATTAGGGAGGTAATACGTGGGTATAACTCAAGCGACGCAACGATGGCTAAGAGCGGCGGCAGGGATGGTGACCGTGGCTGCAGTGCTGTGGATGACACCCACAGTCCTCGCCCAAGAGCGGACACACACCGGAACCGAGAACGGTGAATGGAGCTACTGGGGTGGTGACGCCGCCAGTTCCCGGTATTCGCCACTCGCACAGGTCGACGCTGAGAATTTTGAGGACCTTGAAGTGCAGTGGGTGTGGAAAGGCGACAATTTCGGACCCACTGTCGATAACATCCTTCGATCTACCCCGCTCTATGTCAACGGACGACTTTACACCGTCGCTGGACAGCGTCGCACCGTTGTCTCCATCGATCCGGCCACCGGTGAAACGCTGTGGACCTTCCGCGAACCACCTACCAAGCGGTGGGAACTGTCCATGCGGAAGAACTACGGTAAAGGCGTCGCCTACAGTGAGGTCGACGGCCAAGGTCGAATCTATGTTGTGACACCAGCATTTTTTCTTCACGCGCTCGATCCGGATACCGGCCACCTAATCGAAGCCTTCGGTGACAACGGAACGGTCGACCTTCTGGCTGACTTCGGCTACCCGTATGACCCCTATGACGGTATCTCGACGGACATTGGCTACATTACGAATTCATCCCCGCCTATCGTCGTGAATGACACGATCGTCGTTGGCAACGCGCACGAGCAGGGTTACCATCAATCCCGGCGGGAGAACGTTCCCGGACACATCCTGGCCTACGACGTCAAGACGGGCGCACACAAATGGAAATTCAATGTCATTCCGCAGCCAGGCGAATTTGGCCACGAGACCTGGGAATCCGACGCCTGGTCCTACACGGGTAACGTGTCCGCCTGGGCACCACTGTCGGCTGACCCCCAACTCGGCCTCGTGTACATCGTCACCGACCCCCCCACAAACGACTTCTGGGGCGGTGAGCACCCCGGGGACAACTTGTTTTCAACGACGATCTTGGCGATCGACGTCGAAACAGGCGAGCGGCGGTGGCACTTTCAAACGGTTCACCACGACATCTGGAACTACGACAACCCCACCGCTCCAAGCTTGCTGGACGTGATGATTGACGGAGAACGGGTGCCGATCCTGGTGCAGACCACAAAGCAATCATTCGCCTATGTCCTAAATCGTGAGACGGGCGAACCGATCTGGCCGATCGACGAGCGGCCTGTACCAGAATCAATGATTCCAGGCGAGCAGACTTCGCCTACTCAGCCATTCCCGACCAGGCCGGCGGCCTACGAGATGCAGGGTGTCACCGAGGACGACCTCATTGACTTCACGCCGGAATTGCGTCAACAAGCAGTCGAGATGATGGCCGACTATCAGATGGGGCCGCTGTTTAACCCGCCGCTTCACCGCGACAACGACCTCGGCAAGCGGTCCGCTCTAATCTGCCCTGGGGGGAACGGTGGCACGAACATCCCCGGTGGCACGGTTGTCGACCCGGAAACCGGCATTCTCTACACCGCGTCTATCAAGTCGTGCGGGTCACCATTCCTGGTGCCCGGGGCAGAAGCCGACCTTCAGTATGAAAGTCCAATCGGCACCACTCTCATGGACTGGGCAAGTGGCGCTGGTGCTGGCCCACGCCGCGTGCAGGGCCTCCCGTACTTGAAACCGCCCTACGGCAGGATTACAGCGATCGACATGAATACCGGCGATCACCTGTGGTTCATCCCGAACGGCGACACGCCGGACAACGTCGCGAATCACCAGGCTCTTCAGGGACTCGATGTCCCCAATACTGGGAATACGACGCACGCCACCGCCTTGCTCACCAAGACCTTACTGATCTATGCGGAAGGACGAGGTGGCCGACCGCTACTCTACGCCAACGACAAGGCGACCGGTGAACGACTCGGCACAGTCGAAATTCCAGCGCCCACCAATACCGCCCTCATGACTTACATGCACGACGGGAAGCAGTACATAGCTCTCTCAGTCGGAGGTCGGGGCTACTCCGGGTCGTTAGTCTCCATGGCTCTTCCATAGGCTTGAACATGAACTTTAATATGACCGTTTTACCGAGATGGATACGCTCCTAGTCTCGGCTTCGTAATGTATTAACCGCGGGTATCAAGGAGGCTCAATGTATCTCGTATTTCGCACCCAGTTCGTTATGTCGTTACTCACTGCCGTTTCATTCGGCCTTGCGGCCTGCATTCAGGAACCGCAAGGGGTAGCCAATATTACAATCGTTAAGGACTCTTCAATGGACGAAGGCGCCCTCGCGGCTGTAGTACTCAAGGACTGGGAAAGCTTGAAGACCGCGATGATGGAATTCGGCGATGCAATGCCGGCCGAGAACTTCGACTACAAGCCGAAAGAAGAACTACGGAACTTCGGCGAGCAACTCATGCATGTCGCGAGCGCCCACCTTTTCTACATGGGCAATCTCGACACCGACGCCGCTCGGCCGGACCTCGGAGAACCCGTCGAGAAAGTTGACGTCCTCCAAGCGTTAAGTGATTCGTTTGACTTCGGAACCGAGATTTTGAGCGGTCAGACCGACGCGTCACTGCGGGAAATGGTCGACGGCGGATACCTTGGCGAGTCGTCGCGCGCGCGGATTGCCTATCAGGCGATGATCCACACACGGCAAGAGTACGGCGTCATGACGGTATACCTCCGACTTAACGACATTGTGCCACCGGCGAGCCAGTAGGTTCTGAGTGTAACTATAGATTTGGTTGCCGGAGCTGGATACTGTGTCCAGCCCCGGTTTTTTCTTGAACGCCCTGCCTAGATCAAAGAGTTAGCCTAGGCACCTAAACCTAGAAAGCAGGACCAATCGTTTCAATGAGAACACTGCCTATCATCATCCTGCTGTTGAGCACCTCAATCGTCACAATCCGTGGCCAATCATCAGTCCCCGATGACACGCTCGCTCGCAAGCTAACCAGCGGCCAAGTCATCTTTGGACTCTTTTCCGGTGAAAAGACCCCTGAGCAGGGTGCACGCATGGCCGGTTATTCCAAGCTCGATTTCGTGTTTTACTCGCTTGAACGCGGCCCGTTCGATCTGGAGCGCATGCAAGCATACGTGGAAGGAATGGCGAACGCCGGCAAAGCCCATCCCATCCTTTTACGCATTCCGCCAATCCGCGCCGACCGTCAGGCTGCGCACCTTCGAACCGGCCAAGGCCTCGACGCCGGTGGACATGGCTAACGGGCTCATCCAACGGGTCGAGAGCCGATTCCCGAAACAATGGCGCTGCTAGAAAGCCTCGGCGCCGTTAACAATCACAACTGCGTATCTTGCTAGCGTTGTCTTAGCCTCGGTGCGGCCTCCCAAGCCGCATCGATTCCGATCTTGAGGTAGACTGATTCATCGCCCGCGGGCACTACGCCACGCGGATCCAATTATTGCTTTACGAGGATTTCGATTATGACTAATTTCCGACCACTGATCATCGCGATCACAATCATGGGCGTCGGCCTTTTCGCATCGGCTGGCCGCATTGATAACCGCACAACTGAGGTCACTAACACCGCGGAGGAAACCAGTGCCGCACAGGAAGCCGAAGCGACTCCTGACACCACAATGTCATTTTTCATCACCAGTGTTGGCCTAGGTGATGGGGCAAACCTCGGCGGACTTGACGGCGCTGACGCACACTGCCAGGCGCTCGCTGAAGCAGTTGGTAGCACCGGTCTGACTTGGCGCGCATACCTTAGTCAGAGCGCTTCCGACGAACAACCGGCAATTAACGCCCGTGATCGGATCGGTAGTGGTCCGTGGTACAACTCCAACGGAGTAGAGGTCGCCTCAAGTGTCAGCGATCTACACAGCGCCAACAACGAACTGAGTAAAGAGAACAGTGCCAGCGAGTCGGGTGAACCTATTAACGGGCGTGGCGATGACCCCAATAAGCACGACGTGTTGACCGGGTCGCAACTTGATGGGACGGCTTTCTCGGATGGCGAGGATCACACCTGTGGTGATTGGACGAGCAACGGAGCGGGTAGCGCTCAAGTAGGTCATCACGACCGTCAAGGTGGCGGCGACAATCCGACCTCCTGGAACGCGGCACATAGCAGTCGGGGTTGCAGCCAAGACGATTTAATCGGCACCGGGGGGGACGGATTGTATTACTGCTTCGCGGTCAACTGATGCCGGACTCGGATACAGAGTCGAGCACCGTCGTGAAGCTCGATACCCCTAAGGATACCTGGCGCCTGTTGCTTTCAACAGAGGGTTGTCGGGTAATAGTTGACGAAGGGACCGAGCCAGCGTTTTCAAGTCCGCTTAACACAGAGACGCGTGTCGGTACGTTTGTCTGTGCTGCGTGCTTCCTCCCGCTCTTCGAGTCAACATCGAAGTTCGATAGCGGCACAGGTTGGCCAAGCTTCTATTCGGCGATTAAAGACCACGTAGAAACGAAACGTGATTTCAAGTTGGGCCTACCGAGGATTGAATACCATTGTGTAAGGTGTGGGGGGCATCAGGGGCACGTCTTTCCCGATGGTCCCCAGCCGACCGGACAACGCTACTGCAACAATGGGGTGGCCCTCCGGTTTATCCCAGATGGAGAGTCGTTGCCAGGACTTCGCGATGGTCTCGGTGAAGGGTGATAACTAGTTAAGAGGCTACGCTGCTGGGGAGGGGGAGGTCAGGAACAAACGTCTGGCACTGGCCACTGCGCGCCCACATCTTCATCGTCTCGATATCGAGGGACATGGCACGGTCCCGAACGTCGCTTGGTACAAGGTCCCGTATAGCTGTGATCACTCGCTGGAGCGGTTGGGTCGTCTGAATCGGATGGTGATACTCGATGCCTTGCGCAGCGGCTAATAATTCAATCGCAATAATTCCCGCAGTGTTATCAGCCATCTCAGATAGCCGGCGTCCTGCGAAGGTCGCCATACTCACATGGTCCTCCTGATTCGCTGAGGTTGGCAGTGAATCAACACTGGCCGGGTGAGCCAGAGTCTTGTTCTCTGATGCCAGTGCCGCCGCAGTAACCTGCGCAACCATAAAACCCGAGCTAACACCACTATCCTCCGTTAGGAACGGTGGTAACCCACTAAGGTGCTCGTCAACAAGAACTGCAATCCGTCGTTCAGAAAGCGCGCCAATCTCCGCCACAGCAAGCGCCAACATATCGGCGGCTAGCGCGACCGGCTCCGCGTGAAAGTTTCCCCCCGACAGCACATCACCGGTTTCCGCAAACACAAGTGGGTTGTCTGTCACCGCATTCGCCTCGGTTTCAAGGATTCCCGCTGCCGATGCCATAACGTCCAAGCAGGCACCCATTACCTGTGGTTGACATCTCAGTGAATAGGGGTCCTGAACTCGATCACAATCGCGATGGGATTCGTTGATCCAGCTATCCCGCAAAAGTGTTCGGTAAACAGCCGCCACGACGGTCTGTCCGTATTGCCCACGCGCAAGTTGGATCCGCTCATCGAACGGAACCAGACTCCCTCGCACTGCGTCAACGCTTAAAGCACCAGAAAGCACCGCGCCAGCAAAAAGATCTTCAATGGCGAAGAGTCCAGCTAGTGCTAACGCCGTCGATACTTGTGTCCCATTAACTAGAGCGAGCCCTTCCTTCGGAGCAAGCTCAATGGGCTTGATTCCGACGGCGGCTAGCCCCTCACTTGCGGGGAGAACCTCGCCTTGGAACCTGACACTCCCCTCACCGATCAACACTCCAGCCAAGTGAGCTAGCGGTGCGAGATCACCAGAGGCTCCCACCGAACCCTTCGAAGGAACTAGCGGATAGACTTCGTGGTCGAGCATTTGTATCAACGTGTCGACTAGTAGACTCCTAACACCGGACCGGCCACGCGCCAACGCGAGCACCTTCAACATGAGTATGAGCCGTACCACTCCGTCATCAAGTGGAACCCCAACCCCAACGGAATGTGATCGAACGAGGTTTGTCTGGAGCTCCCTCAAACGGTCAGGCTCAATCACAGTCTGCGCCAACTGTCCAAAGCCAGTGTTGATTCCGTAGGTCACTCGCTGCTCACGCACCATTTTCGCCACCGTGGCTTCAGCAGCATCGATACCCACGCGCACCTTGGTGCCTAACTTAAGCCGCACAGGTTCCGTATAGACCCTGCGTAACTCCACGAGACCAAGCCGGACACTTGGCTCCAATAACTCAATCGTGTGCAACTTTCTCGTAGGATTACTCATGCGTCAGGCCCCTGGTTGGTAGCAGGCTCAAGCATCGGCAGCACTAGGCCATACTCGCGCGCACAGGCAATTGCTTCGGGATACCCAGCGTCAGCATGTCGCATAACTCCACTTGCCGGGTCGTTCCACAGCACACGCTCGATCCGGCGCGCTGCATCTGCCGTACCGTCACAAACGATCACCAAACCGGCGTGCTGTGAATAGCCAATGCCTACACCACCGCCGTGATGGAACGAAACCCAAGTTGCGCCGCTTGCCGTATTCAGTAGCGCATTAAGTAGCGGCCAGTCTGACACGGCATCCGACCCATCCCGCATCGCCTCCGTTTCACGGTTCGGGCTGGCAACCGAGCCACCATCCAAGTGGTCCCTACCAATTACAACCGGGGCACGCAGTTCACCTGACGCCACCATCTCATTGAACGCCAAGCCTAAGCGGTGTCGCTGCCCAAGACCGACCCAGCAGATTCTCGCTGGTAAACCCTGAAACTCGATCCGGCTACGTGCCATGTCTAGCCAGTTATGTAAATGCGCGTCGTCAGGAATCAACTCCTTCACTCGCTGGTCAGTCTTGTATATGTCCTCGGGATCGCCAGAAAGTGCGGCCCATCGAAACGGGCCGACACCTCGACAAAAGAGTGGCCGAATGTAGGCAGGCACAAAACCAGGAAATGCAAAGGCGCGTTTACAGCCCCCTTCAAGAGCCATTTGTCTGATGTTATTACCGTAATCAAAAGTTGGAACTCCCATGTCGTGAAACGCGACCATCGCATTGACGTGATTAACCATCGAGGCAATCGCCGCCCGCTTTACAACAGACGGCTCAGTTTTCTGACATTCGGCCCATCGCTCAAGAGTCCATGCCTCCGGCAAATACCCGTTGACTGGATCGTGGGCAGATGTTTGATCAGTTACTGCATCCGGCCTTACACCACGCTTAACAAGCTCTGGCAATATCTCAGAAGCATTACCCACTAGACCGACCGAAACCGCTTTGCGGTGAACAACCGCTTCTTCCACAATAGACAGCGCCTCATCGAGGTCATTGGCACAATGATCGAGATAGCCCGTTGCTAAGCGACGTTCTATCCGGTCACGGCGGCACTCGACAGCCAACATAGACGCGCCTGCCATGGTCGCCGCGAGCGGTTGCGCACCACCCATCCCGCCGAGACCGGCCGTGAGAATCCATCGGCCGCTAAGATCGCCACCAAAGTGCTGGCGTCCCATTTCAATGAACGTCTCATAGGTCCCTTGAACAATTCCCTGACTGCCTATGTAAATCCAAGAGCCTGCTGTCATCTGTCCGAACATCATCAGACCCTGTTGATCGAGCTCGTGAAATTGTTCCCACGTCGCCCAGTGGGGCACCAAATTGGAATTCGCGATCAGCACACGTGGAGCATCAACGTGGGTCTTGAACACCCCTACCGGCTTTCCCGACTGTACGAGTAATGTTTCATCTGTAGCCAGTGCCTTCAGGGTTTCGACTAGCTGGGCGTAGCACAGCCAGTTTCGAGCCGCCCGGCCAATCCCACCGTAAACCACCAAGTCGTTCGGTCGCTCGGCAACATCGGGGTCGAGGTTATTCATGAGCATTCGTAAGGGCGCCTCGGTCTGCCACGACCGCGCGCTCAATCTAGTTCCCCTTGGTGCGCGAATTGCCTCTCGTTCACTAGGCGACTGTTTAAATGTCATACCTCACCTCGTCTTTGCTCGGACTTGCGTTCCACCGACAAGCCGCAACTGACCTCGGCTAGGCACCATCGGGGCAAATCGACCGCCCAATCGATAGCGTGATCCCGGATGATATAAGCGTGCTGTCGATGCAAGTGAGTTCCTCGCCCACACCCAACGAAGCAAAACCAAACAGGGCTCTCCGGCAGGCATTTTTAGTAACCGCCTCACTCGGGGAGGCGGTATGACCGCATGAACGACGTGCTCCACTTCTTGAATTGGCGCCACGCGGGCTAAGTACTCGCTGGCAGTAGTCTTAGTAAAATCAAGCGAAAGGTAATCAGGCGCAGCGTGGGGATTGACGAATCGCTCCTCAAGTTGCACCGGTAGGCTGTTCTCGGCGTGCACAATTACGGAATGAAACATGGACCGCCCCGGCGGCAGATCGAATGTTCGTGCCGCCTCGCCACCCAACGGACCCTCAGAGACTTCCACAACCCGTGAATCGTGACGGCCACCACGAGCTCTGATGTCATCGGCGATATTGCGTAACTCTAGCGGGTGGGCCTGTGCAGGCTTCGCCACAAACGACCCAACGCCTGCAACCCGAACAACCCTACCTTCAACGGACAGTTCTCGGATCGCACGATTAACCGTCATGCGCGAGACCTTGAAGAGTTTTGTCAACTCGTGCTCTGACGGTATCCTCTCACCGGACTTCAGTCGGCGGGATTCGATCTGGTCAAGCACATGCCGCTTAATTACTTCGTACAAGGGCACTGGCGATCGAGACCTTCTTCGCACTAATAATTCACCACTTCTCCCCGAAACTTCGTCATGCCAGCCGTGCAACCACTTCCCGATATCGTTCTTCGATTTCCGTTTCGAGACGGTGACGACCATCGCGGATGACCCAATCGCCACCGACCATCACATGTCTGACAGGATTTTCGCTAGCCGCAAAAATCCAGCCATCAATCAGTGCGTCACCAGTTCGCGCCGCTAGGCTTGGGTGGTCGCCATCCAGTAAGACAATATCCGCCCGACAACCAGCAGAAATCGAACCGATCGACCGGCCGAGAGCTTGGGCTCCACCAGCCAACGCTCCCCGCCACAATGCGGCTCCCACATGTCGAGGAACAGTAGTATCAGGTCGGCCGCGAATCCGCTGACCGGTAATCGCGCGTTGCCCGTACTCAAGATACTGCAGTTCAGGAACTGGTCCGACCGAGATATTGCTGTCCGAGCCAATACCAAAACGTCCACCGGCCATCGAAAACGCATCGAACGAAAACACGCCGTCTGCGAGGTTAGCTTCAGTTGTCGGACATAATCCGACGACCGCTCCTGAGCCAGCCAGTTCCTTGATCTCCTGGGCGTCCGCATGCGTCGCGTGAATGAGGCACCAGCTCCGATCGATACCAATCTCATTGAGGAGCCAAGCCACTGGCCGCATGCCCATCGCTTTCACGCAATCCTCGACTTCACCAACCTGTTCAGCAGCGTGAATGTGTCGGGGCGCCGAAGTATCAAGCGTCTTGACGGCCTCCCGAAGCAATTCCTGGGGGACCGCGCGTAGGCTATGGAAAGCCGCGCCCACCTCAGTATTAGGCGACTGCTCACTCAGTTGACCACTCAGATTTACAATTTCCTGCCAACTCTCAAGCGTGTTGACGAAACGGCGCTGCTCCGACCGAGGGCTTGGATGCTCGAAGCCGGCTCTCACATACAACACAGGAAGGTGCGTAATGCCGATACCGACTCGAGCAGCGGTCCGGAGAACGATTAGGGACGATTGGACTGAGTCGTCGTATGGTGATCCGTCCGGTTGATGATGAAGGTAGTGAAATTCGCCAACGGCTGTATACCCAGAGCGTAGCATCTCAACATAGACCTGAGCCGTGACCGACTCAAGGTCCTCTAGAGACATTTGGTTCGCGAACCGATACATTACCTCCCGCCAAGACCAGAAGTCTGAACCAGACGAACCCGATTCAGCCAAACCAGCCATTACACGTTGGAAGGCGTGCGAATGAAGATTCGGCATGCCTGGCACCGCATGGCCACCAGGCGATTCCCCATCGCTGAGCTTCGCATCCGGTGTAACAGAGACGATGTCGCCACTCGCATCAATTTCAACGAGCACCGACTCTCGCCAGCCATCAGGAAGTAGCGCTGATTCGAGGATCAAACGCTTCGCACCTAACATATACAGACCTGTATATACATGCTACCATGTCCGACGAAGCCAGCAATACCACCATGCAGAAATGGGACGAACTCTGGCTCGACGCCCATCTCGCGACGATGACGGGCGCTTCTTCGGAGGCGACCAATGAGCCTTACGGTGCAATCTCTGACGGTGCCATAGCCACAGTAGGTGACCGTATCGCCTGGGTCGGTCGCCGAACCGAATTGCCTGGCCCACCCGAACAACTTGCCCGAAGCGTCACCTCGCTCAACTCCGCCTGGGTCACACCGGGCTTAATCGACTGCCATACCCACTTAGTCTTTGGTGGCCATCGTGCGGGTGAATTCGAACAACGACTGAAGGGTGAGAGCTATGAGGCAATTGCCCGCCGCGGAGGTGGCATCCTGAGCACAGTCGAGGCCACGCGTGCTGCCACCGACACAGAACTCACCGTCGCTGCAACCTCGCGCCTCACCTCGCTGTATGTCGAGGGCGTGACGACTGTCGAGATTAAATCCGGATACGGCCTTGACCTAGACACCGAACTAAAAATGCTCCGTACCATCCATCGAGTTGCTGACATATTTCCTGGCACGGTAAAAGCAACTTTTCTTGGTGCCCACACGGTGCCACGTGAGTACGAGCACCGCCCTGACGACTACGTCGACGTGGTCTGTCACCAAATGCTGCCACAGGTCGTCAAGGCTGGCTTGGCTGATGCTGTCGACGTCTTTTGCGAGCGAATCGCCTTCACTCCAGCTCAGACCGCTAAGATTTTTCAGGCAGCACGCGCAGCAAACTTGCCGGTAAAGTTGCACGCTGACCAACTCTCCGATTCCGGAGGTGCGGCGCTTGCTGCGCGATTCAGTGCACTCTCTGCCGACCATTTGGAACACGCTAACCAAGCCGGCATTCAGGCAATGGCTCAAGCTGGCACGACTGCCGTATTACTACCAGGAGCTGCCTACTTCACTCATGCGACAACTCCCCCGCCAATCGCTCAATGCCGGTCTCTCGGAGTGCCGATTGCTTTAGCTACTGACTGTAATCCGGGGTCATCACCAGCGACCTCACTGCTCTGCATTCTGAACCTGGCCTGCACACTTTTCCGATTGACACCCGAAGAAGCGCTTAGCGGTGTAACGCGCCATGCTGCTGGCGCTTTGGGCCTTAGCGACCGCGGTACTCTCGAAGTTGGCCAGCGCGCCGATTTCGCCTTCTGGGCCATTAACGAACCGTCGGAGCTTAGTTATTGGATGGGGGCCAATCCATGTCTCGGAGTGGTATGTGGGGGCCGTACCGCACTTACGAGACAGCCGCCGACTCTCACTGGGTCAAGCTAAATACGACATCCATAAGATGACTTTTAGCATGTCGGACTTCCACAATAGAACGAACCTGGTAAGCAGGCTCGGCTAGTTACGCATGCTATACTCAGCGCTAGCCTACGGCACTCAGAGCCACCCACGGAGGGCGACCATGTACTTCAGGAATCTATTAAGATTGACTGTCGCTGCTATTATTCTTGGCCTTTTCGGCACAGCCTCAGGTGTCGCCGAGAGTAATCAATCCGACCGCGTGCGTGTTTTTGTGTTGGTATCCGCGGAGCGGCCAGAAGACGCGATCGTTGATCCGGATTTACCGCCTGGCCAATGGCAACTCGAACCAATGAGCTTCGGCACAGAAGGTAACTCCTATTTCTTCGATCTCGATCAGGCCAAATACCTAGGAGAACAACTGAGCCGTCAGCTTCAGCGCACAGATGATCGCAGAGATCTCATGGAGTTGGTCGAAACGCGGGACCAAGCAGCTGTCTATCTGGAGGTCGTCGCGACCAAGGTTGAAGGGTCTATCCAGGGAGGTGGTGTTTTTCAAGGGGACGGGGCGAACGCAGCGCCGGCCACCAACACAACCAGTGTGGTATCCGACGCATTGATCGTTCGGCTCACAATGCGGTTTCAACCTAATCATTACGACTTTCTCGGTACAAAGATCGACGCCCTCAGGACGCCTGAGAGGCAAGTATCAGAACAAATCGAACGTTTCATTGAGGTTAATGCCGACGCACTTCGCACATTAAATCCCTAAAACCCTGAGTCACTTAAGATGACTGGCCGCCTCAAATCGCCGCTTGTATTCTTCGTCACTCTTATTGGCCTCGTTCTGTTAAACGCAGGCTCTAGCGCTGCGCAAAACAGAGAGACCGACCGTATTACGGTCTATGTTTTTCTGACCGAAGAGAGGCCGGAGGACGCAATTGTTGATCCAGAACTACCGAGCGATCTTTGGCAACTCGAACCGTTGGCCTTTGGACCGCAAGGCAATTCCTATTACTTCGACCTCCAACAAGCCGAATACCTAGGAACCCAGCTGATCCGTCAGCTTCAACGTACGAGGACTCGCCGAGAGTTAATTAAGATGGTCGGCACTCCGGTCGAGGCGATGGTCTTTCTTGAAATCGTCGCGACGAGGGTTCAAGGGGAAATCCAAGGGCGCAGCGTCGGGGTAGGCGGACAATCGTCGGGTTCGGCCGTTACAACCATGGCATTCCACGACGTACTGATCGCACGGCTGACAATTCCAAACCATGTGTACACGACCGATTTTCTCGGTACGAAGGTCGACGCCCTACGAACCCCAGCGGTCGAGGTGGCTGAGCAGGTCGAGCGGTTCATCAAATCAAACGCCGACGAACTGCGCACAGCGAACCCGCGACGACCCTAAACCAACCTAACGTTGAGCACAACTTTCTGACGACCGAAAGCAACTGCGCAAACCGTCACCGTGGCATCACGTCAAGCCACGCTTTCACGGGATTCGTCAACGTCCCAATCCCCTGCACCGAACACCTAGCCACATCGCCCGGTTTCAAAAAAACCGGTGGCGTGCGGGCATAGCCCACCCCACCAGGGGTGCCAGTCGCAATTACATCACCTGGTCGAAGAATGATGTTATTTGACACGAAATGGACTAATTCATCCACGCTATGCTGCATGAGTTCAGTATTCGCGTCCTGCATAACCTCTCCCGACAGCGTAAATTGGATATCCAGCGTGTGTGGGTCGCCCACGAACTCGGCCGGTACAATGAATGGCCCAAGCGGCGCAAACGTGTCGCTACCCTTCCAGACCAACCAGTCCGACCCGTATCGGTCGTCGCCGCGGCCCTCCCGGTCACCAACATCATTCATCATGGTGTAACCGAAAATGTGCGACCGAGCTTCGTCGAGCGGCACGTGACTGGCTGGCTGCCCGATCACGATGGCGAACTCACACTCCCAGTCGATTTGCTCTCTCTCCGGCTTTAGGAGGATCGGGTCACCATCGCCAATCACGATCGAGGTTGGTTTGTTAAATAGATAGGGATTCTGTCGGGTATCGCCAGGTGGACGTGTCCAAAAGTGTTCCATCGACACCGGGTCATCATCGACTGCGCTCGCATCAGACATCTCAGCGGCAATCCCAGTCGTCATCTCGTTCATGTGCTCACGGTAGTTGAGCGCGGCTGACAGCACGACGTTCGGCTGCACCGGCGGAAACACGTCGACGTCACCGAGGTCATAAACGTAGGCTGGCGGTTGGCCGTCATCGATGATCGGAGCAATGAGGTTGACGATCGCGTATATCCGTTCCCGCATCCCCAACTCATAGCGGCCTATGAGTTCATTCATATCCTTGGGCATTGGTAATGTCACCCACAGGCGTTGGTGTCGCTCAAGAGAACTATTTGCTGCCTGGAGCCCGATGACATACCGGTCACGTAACACAACGCCGATAATTTCTTCACCTTCGTGCTCAAACGTGCCGAGCTTAAATGGCTCTACTCCCTGTACAGTCGAGGAACAACTGATGACTAATAGAACGATAAAGAAAAAAAGTCGCACACACATTAATAAATCCTCCGGTATACTTTACTGAAGATCGTCGTGATCGCCGATATTGGTCACGCACTATAGGCCCATTTATAGAACAAGCCGGCTTTACATCTTATAAGCACTCTTAATCAATCGCCATGCCTCTACTAGGCCACATCAGCACACATAATATAAATCGACCACCTGACGGGCATCTATGAGCGCCACACTTCTTGCCGCACTAGGCCTAACCCTACTTTTTCTCGGCTACCGATTTTACTCTCGCTTCCTCGCTGAGCGGATCTATCGTTTAGACCCCAAGTTCAAAACGCCGGCCCACGAGTTGCGGGACGACGTGGATTATGTACCGACCCACCGCATCATACTGTGGGGACATCACTTCACAGCCGTTGCGGGTCTGGCCCCGATCGTTGGCCCCGCCATCGCAGTCATTTGGGGTTGGCTCCCGGCATTCATCTGGGTCACGGTTGGAACAATCTTCTTTGCGGGTGTGCACGACTTTGGATCGGTCTGGGTGAGCGTACGAAACAAGGGCCAGTCGATCGGTGCGCTGACTGGCGACATCGTCGGACCACGAGCCCGGACCCTTTTCATGATCGTTATCTTCTTGTTGCTTCTAATGGTTAATGCTGTATTCGCAGTTGCGATCGCTGAAGCGCTCCAAGCAACTCCGAGCAGTGTCATTCCCGTGTGGGCAGCAACGATTTTGGCACTCGGACTCGGTCAGCTCCTCTTCAGGATGAAAGTCCCACTACTATGGCCTACTATTATTGGGACCGCCATCCTCTATGCGGTAATTCCACTTGGTGTAGTCGCGCCGATCGAACTCCCAGAGCGTCTCCTAGGATTTGCACCTGGCGCACAGTGGATCGTCATTCTGTTTATCTATGCGTCGATCGCGTCACTTTTACCGATCTGGGTTCTTTTGCAACCGCGCGCCTACATCAATGCCGTACAGCTCTTCGTTGGACTCGGCCTTGTTTATGGAACAATATTCATCGCCGGCCCAACGATCGTTGCGCCAGCCATTAATCTGAACGTCCCTATCGACGCACCTCCACTACTTCCACTATTGTTCGTTACCATCGCATGTGGTGCCATTTCTGGGTTTCACGGCCTCGTGGGTTCCGGCACGACGTCTAAACAACTCGACCGTGAAACTGATGCACGCTTCGTTGGTTATCTCGGCTCAACTGGAGAAGGGGCTCTCGCACTCGCCGCAATTATTGCAACGACTGCCGGATTTGCATCCTTCGAGGAATGGCGGGCGATCTACACGAACTTCGAGAGTGGCGGCCTGACAGCCTTTATCCAAGGTGGTGCAACTATCGTGTCAGATGGCTCTGGGCTCACACACAACACAGCAGCCACCCTCCTAACAGTCATGGCGGTTCTCTTCGCTGGAACGACGATGGACACTGCCGTCCGTCTGCAGCGTTACGTCGTTCAAGAATGGGGCACGATCTACCGTATTCCGGTACTCCGAAACTCCTATTTCGCCACATTCGTGGCCGTCGGTGCTTGCCTGGCCCTTGCCTTCGGTGCGGGTGGAAGCGACCTCACCGGAGGCATGGTACTTTGGCCTCTTTTTGGAACAACCAACCAATTACTGGCCAGTATTACGCTACTCGTCATCAGCGTCGTCCTTGTTCGGCTCGGACGGCCTGTTCGCTACACACTGATTCCCATGGTGTTCGTTTCCACTGTTGCGCTTCTGTCAGCTCTGTATCAACTCTTAGATCTTTACCGAACATCGCAATATCTACTGATGTTGATTGACGCCGCCATTGTCATTTCTGCCGTCTTCGTGATGCTCGAAGCGTTCTCGGCCTTCACCCAGCGTTCAAAGCCTGCGTCTGTGGCTTGACCGACCAAGTTCGAGGGGCTTATACTTCGCCTCGGCCTAGCGTTATGCAAAACTTTTGCGGGTCGTATTCCAGCGGACGTGAGAACCTCCGAAAGCGGAAGTGTTCGCACATCGGCGGGCCATGCAGGCCCACGCGCTAACGACCCGTTACGCGCTGCTTTTAAAAGCCCGCCGACTCCAGTTAGATGTCGGCGGGTTTTTTTTGGCGGTGCTTGGAGATTTCATGCCAAAGTGTCTTGATTGCGACGCGGAAATCATCCTAAAACCTGACGTCGAGGCTGGCGAGATCGTGGACTGCCCTGACTGCGGTATCGAGTTCGAAGTCCGGTCCCTTGCCCCTGTTAACCTCGAACATGCTCCGCAAGAAGAGGAAGATTGGGGCGAGTAGAGTATGCGACTCGGTGTACTCTGCTCAATCGTTCGAAAAGAAGAGAAACTCATTTTCGAGGCGCTCCGAGAACGTGGCGTTGACTTCGAGAAAATCGACGACCGCGAACTGTCCCTCGACCTGCATAACCGAAGCTTCCCTTGGAACATTGTTCTTGAGCGCGCCGTTAACCACGCGCGGGCACTTCATACACTAAAACTCTTCAACGACCGCGGGTTGCCAACCGTTAACACCTGGGACGTCGCTAATATCTGCGGAGATAAAGTGCTCACGACAAACGCCTTAGTCCGAGCCCAGGTGCCCACCCCTAAAACGATCGTTGCCTACACCCCGGAGTCCGCCTTGTCGGCCATTGAAACACTCGGCTACCCCGTCGTTCTCAAGCCGGCGGTCGGCTCCTGGGGACGACTCGTCGCCCGTGCGAACGACCGGCACGCCGCTGAAGCTCTTCTTGAACACAAGCAGATCCTCGGGTCGTATCATCACTCAATCTTCTATATCCAAGAGTACGTGGAAAAATCTGGCCGAGACATCCGGGCATTTGTCGTGGGTAATGAAACCATCTGTGCCATCTACCGGATGAGTGACCACTGGATCACAAATACTGCACGCGGCGCAACAACAGCTAACTGTCCAGTGACTGATGAGCTAAATGAGATCTGCGTCGCGGCAGCCAATGCCGTCGGCGGCGGCATACTGGCAGTCGACGTCTTCGAGAGCGAGCGCGGTCTGCAAGTTAATGAAGTGAATTATACGATGGAGTTCCGCAATAGTATTGACGTCACGGGTGTACCAATTCACGAACGGATCGTTGATTACACTCTTGCCGTCGGTGAGGCCTCCGCCCCGACCGTATAATGAAGATTAGCATCCTTGGCGCGTCGGGCTACGTTGGCGGCGAACTGTTGCGCCTTCTGCTAGACCATCCACATGTTTCCGTGGAACAGGTCACATCGGAGCGCCTCGCCGGGAAAAGGGTGACGACCGCGCATCCGAATCTTCGTGGGCGCACGACACTTTGCTTCAGCCGTCTAGCTGACCTCACACCATGTGATCTACTTTTCGCTGCGCTTCCGCATGGAAGCTTCGCCGGAACATTCAGTGAAGTACAGTCGGTAGCCCCACGTATTATCGACATGAGTGCAGACTTTCGCTTGCGCTCAGCCAACGCCTACGAAACCTGGTACGGCCATGAGCACACCAACCCGCCCGTGCTTGACAAGTTTGTCTACGGACTCCCAGAGTTACATCGGACCGCGATTAGGAACGCAAGCTACGTTACCGGCACAGGCTGCCTAGCAACTACGGCAATTCTTGGTCTCCTGCCACTCTTTCGAGAGGGCGTTGTATCAGAGCGCGAGGTCTTTATCGAAGCGAAAGTCGGGTCTTCCGCAGCCGGCAATAAGGAGAGCGCGTCGTCGCATCATCCTGAGCGAAGCGGTGCCGTCCGGTCATTCCAACCGACTGGACATCGGCACACCGGTGAAATTGTTCAAGAACTCTCATTGAACGGCAGTCCGACCGTACATCTCTCAGCCACTGCAATCGAGATGGTCCGTGGCATCCTGATCACCGCCCACCTCCGCCTGACGCAAGACCTCGATACAAAGGCAGTCTGGAATCTATACCGCACCACATACCGCGATGAACCCTTTGTCAGAATCGTAAAGGACCGTCACGGTATTTTCCGGTATCCGGAACCTAAGATTCTGGTCGGCTCTAACTATTGCGATGTCGGATTTGAGCGTGATGCTCACAGCGACCGGCTTGTCGTTCTCGCCGCGCTCGACAATCTCATGAAGGGCGCCGCCGGTAACGGAGTGCAGGCGATGAATATTATGGCCGGGTGGGACGAACGAGCCGGACTTTCATTTTCCGGACTTCATCCGATCTAATCACGCGATGCTAGTAATTAAAGTTGGAGGAGGGCGGGGGATTAGCTATGAGGAGGTCTGCTCCGACCTCGCCGAGCTACATGCGAAGAAGCATCCGTGGCTGTTGGTGCATGGTGGGTCCAACGAAACTAATACCTTAGCAACCGCACTTGGTCATCCACCACGATTTGTGACCTCGGCATCTGGGTATGAAAGCCGCTATACCGACCGCGCCACACTTGAAATTTTTGAGATGGCCTACTGCGGTAAAGTCAATAAGGGTATCGTCGAGCGATTACAGGGTCTCGGGATTCCAGCCATAGGACTTGCAGGCCTCGATGGCCGGTTGCTCGCTGGTCCACGAAAGGCCACCCTAACAATCGTCGAGCAAGGCAAGAAGAAGGTGCTGCGTGATGACCACACGGGGAAGATTACATCGGTCAATACGGAACTGATTAATGTCCTCTACGATGCCGGCTACGTCCTCGCCGTATGTCCACCAGCGATTAGCGACGACCACGTCGCTGTCAATGTCGACGGAGACCGAGCAGCAGCACGAATTGCGGAGGCGTTGGGAGCTGGTGACCTCATTATTCTTTCTAACGTACCTGGCCTCTTGACCGATCTTGAGGACGAGTCATCAGTCATCTCTCACATTGACCCATCGAACCTTGATCACTATTTCAAGTACGCTAAAGGTCGAATGAAAAAGAAACTGATGGCCGTTAAAGAAGCGCTGGCCGGCGGTGTCGGGCGCGTCGTCCTAGGTGATGCACGGCTAGCACATCCGGTCCAAGAGGCTCTCGCCGGTAGAGGAACGGTCATTGGAACCGAAACAAATCATCGAGGCTGAAGACCAACACTCATCCGGGACGTACCACAAACGCCCGGTTGTGCTAGTGCGGGGTGCAGGCACGCGTGTCTGGGACATTGACGGGCGCGAGTATCTCGACTGCACTGCAGGAATAGGTGTCGCTGCGCTCGGACATGCACACCCCGTTGTAATCGAGGCCCTCCGAGAGCAAGCGAGTCGCCTCATCACCTGCCAAGAACTTTTTTATAACGATCAGCGGGCGGCCCTGTTTAAACGTTTGGATGCTGTTACTCCCTCGTCGATCAATCGTTTCTTCCTAAGCAACTCTGGCGCAGAAGCCAATGAGGCAGCTATCAAGTTTGCCCGGGCAGCGACGGGTCGGACAGAGATTGTTGCAACGATGCGAGGCTACCACGGTAAAACGCTTGGCGCTCTGAGTGCGACGTGGGGTAACGATTTCCGTAAGCCATTCGAGCCGCTTGTCCCAGGCTTCCGTACAATCCCGTTCAATCGTCCGGAAGCAATAGCCGACACAATTTCTGACGCGACGGCGGCGGTGCTTGTTGAAATTGTGCAGGGTGAAGGTGGCGTTCGGCCGGCAACCGAAGAATTTATGCAGGCTCTCCGTTTGACCTGCACCGAGCACGGCGCGCTCTTAGTCATCGATGAAGTGCAAACAGGCTTCGGCCGGACCGGGCGTCTTTTTGCGTTCGAGCACCACAGTGTCACACCCGACATCCTTACACTGGCCAAGAGCGTGGCAGGCGGTCTCCCAATGGGAGTAACGGCCTTCGGTGACACAGTTGGCCAGCTAGCCAAACAGAGCCACACCAGCACCTTTGGTGGTAATCCACTTGCCTGCGCTGTCGCTGAGCGCGTTATCGCACATATCGTGGCGGCAGACCTAGCAACCCATGCGGCAGCACACGGACGACTCTTAATGAATGCGATTCGTGGCTTGTCGAAGCCACAGGTTCGCGAGGTACGCGGCCTTGGTCTCATGATAGGGATCGAACTAAAACAACCGGCCGGAAAAATAGTTCGTAACTTAATGGATGAAGGAATTCTCGCCTTATTGGCTGGCCCGAAGGTCATCCGGCTCCTCCCTCCGCTCGTCATCGAAGTTTCCGACATCGACCAGATTGCAAACGCGTTCGATAAGGTGCTGACATGAACGACCAGTGGGCCACCGCACTACTTCGTGACCTCTGTGCAATCTACTCCCCATCGGGTAATGAGTCCGAGGCCGTCAGCTTTCTTGTTTCTCGTGCTACCGAAGCTGGATTGCAGGCAACGACCGACGGTGCTGGGAATTTCGTGGCCGAGCGCGGTGAGGGCCCTACAGCGATAGTACTCTTGGGACATATCGATACGGTAGAGGGCTTTATTCCACCAACAATAACGAACGGACGGCTGTATGCACGTGGAGCCGTCGACGCCAAAGGTCCTCTCGCAACGTTTGTAAGCGCCACAGCACAAGCGACCATTCCTGAGGGAGTGCGGGTGATCGTCATCGGTGCAGTCGAAGAAGAAACGCCGAGCTCAAAAGGGGCACACTACGTTTGCACTCGATATCAACCCGCTGCGACGATCATTGGTGAGCCAAGCGGTGTCTCTGGCATCACGATCGGCTATAAGGGCAGAATGAGCTTGTCGCTGGTCGGACAGCAGTCGCACGCACATACCGCCGCCAAGAGTCGAAGTGTCGCAGCGCGAGCCGCGGAATGGTGGACACGGCTCGAGGAATATTGCAACCACCGGAACGCCAATCGTCCACCGTTCGATTGCCTGGACTCACATTTGTCCGAATTCCACACCTCGACCGATGGTTTCACGGACCGTGTCGACCTACACGGTAGTCTACGCCTGCCTGCAGGGGCGCCCATCGACGAACTACAACACCGGCTCACCACCCTGTCCCACGGATGGGGAACGGTCTCGCTAGGCGATTACACTCCACCCTTTCGGAGTGATCGGAAGAACCGCCTAGTCGGAGCGCTAATTCGATCGATTCGGGAAGAATCGAGTGAACCACGCTTTAAGCTAAAGACAGGCACCTCCGATATGAATGTTGTCGGTCCGGTATGGCGATGCCCGATCGTGGCCTATGGTCCAGGTGATTCACAATTGGACCATGCACCGGACGAGCATGTCGCGCTCGACGAATACCTGAAGGCGGTGAGGATTCTGAGGCGCGTCCTGGGTTCCAGGCTATCCTGACCACCGTTGGAATTACGAGCCCGCAAGCAGCATCACAGTGCCAGCACCGAGGAGGGTAACCGCACCGCCGAAGATCGCGAAGTCGGTAACTTCATTACGTTCGGTCCGGGACGTCGACGTCCCATCGGTATTGGTCGTTGGCCCCCGAGAGAGCAATAGCCCGAATAAACCCATGCCCAGAAGTAAGGAGGTGGCTGCCCCAACCACGCGCCGAGTGCTAGACGACTGTGCAGGCACAGTGTCTTCTTGCGAGTCCTGAGCTGGTCGCCATCTGGCAGCCCTGACCATAGTCAGGTCGATTCGAGGTACACGGTCACGAAAATCATCTTCAGAGGCCAGCCGACGGACTCTACCGAGGTCAAGTGCCTCAAACGGGCCTGTAGCGCCTTTCGAGAAGGAAACACTCTGGGTAAACACCGTTGCTGTGCTGCCAAAGGTCAGCAGCACGCTCAATAAGGTAGTAAAGCAGTTCCGTCCGAGAGTACTCATCTGGCGTCCACTGAACAGACGATGATCAAAACTCGAGGAAGGGTCATTATAGAGGTTCGGCGTTTCGTAGCAATGACTGACGATCAATAAGCCTAACGAAAATAGTTAACTGGAACCAAACCCATTAGGTAAAAAACGTAAAGCGCTATAAGTATGAGTCCGCCTTTTCTATCCAAGGTTCCTGACCGGCCAAGTGTGAGACCAAGCACCGCAATAAACACAAATAGCCAAGGATATGCATACCACTGCACGTAACTCGGCACGGTGAGTGGTCGAATTGTTCCTGCCAATCCGACGATCATTGCGATATTTAACAAGTTCGCGCCAAGGACATTACCCACGGAAAGATCAGGCACACCCTTACGTGCTGCCGAAATGCCAGTCACTAACTCTGGCAACGATGTTCCTACTGCCACGACCGAGAATCCGATGAAGGCCGAGGGCACGCCCAGGCCAGCCGCAAATGAGACGCCAAAATTTAAGAGGAGTCGACTACCGACAACGACTAAGACTGCACCAACAATGAATTGTACTGCGATGTTTACGTTGGAGCTTCCCTTTGCAGAAGAGGCCCCGTCTATGGAATCTGATTCCTGGTTCTGTTTCCGTCTAAAGTACCGATAGTCAGCAAAAAGGTACAGGCAGGAAAAAATAAACAGCCCAAAGCCAGGCAACTGGCCGATGACTTGATTCCACGAAACGATCACAAGAAGAAGAGCTGCGATTCGTACCCACCACGCACGTCTCCGAAAGACCGCCCGGTCCACTGTCACTGGCACAATTAGTGCAACTATGCCGGTAACAAGTGCCATGTCTACGATGGCGGACCCGACTGCATTGCCTAATGCAATACCGGAATCCCCAAAATAGCTTGCGGTAACTGAAACAACCAACTCCGGAATAGTCGTGGCGAGGCTAACAAGTGTGCCTCCGATAATAAGGCGTGGCACTCGCAAGGTGCTGGCGATCTGCACACTTGAATCGACAAACATGTTGCCACCCTTAGCGACAAGGGCAAACGCGATTATTAGACCACCAACGTCATAAATCATTCAGGCTTCGTTCGTGTAAAGCACGACTTTCAATGCAGTAATCCTGAAAAGACCGTGGGTTCCAACATGAGGCGTCGTAGCATGACCGTTTCGTAGTCAACTGTCGAAAGCACAGGCGAACACGCATTACTTTAGTAGTGTACCCGACTCACCACATTTATTTAACCGGCTTAGTCTCGATGCGACCTCTTTCGGTAGCTAGTCTCCAGTCGCAGGTCAGTTTAAGAATGTGTCGAGGATGAATATGGCAGTTGGACTACGCTTACGTTAGGAAGTGCTTAGACCGAGGCTTGCGAGGCTACCAGAACGCCACGTAGAGACCAGCTGTAGCTACAAGAACTATCGCCCCTAATCCTCGGGCAACCGGATCTGGCGTCAGGTCAAGGTGTGGCGTGACCGAAACCAAGCGCCAGGGTACTGCCCGAGGAGAAGCCGCGGTCAGCGAGAGCATGACGATAGTCAGGATTCCAGCGGTAATCGCCATGTGATTGAGAAACGCCGCCTCAGGAAACCACCAGAGCAGGAAAGCATAAATCGGTACACCGAGCAGTAAAGCTGCCGTCGCTGAGGTCGCCGTCGCCCGAGGCACTAGAAGTCCTACAAGAAACACGGTTACCACTCCTGGCGAAATGAAGCCCCACACCAGTTGGATGTATTGAAACACCCCTTCGAAGCGCCCCGGCAACGGCGCAAGTAGACACCCCACAACCACCAGTATTGCTGTCGTTACACGCCCAGTTCGCACCAATTCACCCGGAGTTGCACCTGAACGGAACCATCTCTTTACGATATCCATCGTATAAATGGTTGATGCCGAATTCAGCATCGAATCCAGACTGCTCATCACAGCTCCAAACAGTGCAGCAAATAGCAGGCCGCGTAACCCGGATGGTAGCAAGCGGGCAATGAGAATCGGATACGCCTGATCGCCATTCTCAATTTCCGAACCAAAAAGTTGGAACGCCATGATCCCAGGAAACACAACGATAAACGGGATCAACAGTTTTAGGCCCGCCGCCAAAATGATTCCGCGTTGCCCCTGCGCAAGAGTCTTAGCAGCTAGCGTACGCTGCGTGATGAATTGATTAAAACCCCAATAGAAAAGATTCGGAATCCAAATACCAAGGAGAAGTGCGGTCCAGGGCAGCTCAGGATGATCCGCAGGTAACACCATGTGCAACTTAGCGGCGTTAACGTCGAGAAAAGCCGACAAGCCGCCGACGTGCCGAAGCCCAATGATGGTAACAATTCCACCTCCCACAAGTAGGGCTAGGCCTTGAAGTAGGTCGGACCAAACGACAGCCTTTAAACCACCATAGATCGTATAGATTCCAGCGATGCCACCTATAAGCCAGATACCAACTATCAGGTCGAGTCCGAAAATTGCCTCGAGCCCAATCGCGCCTGAATAGAGGACCGCCGCAATCGCGACACCGACATAGGCCACGAGCATGTAGACAGCCATAATCGTTCTCGGGACCGGCCCATAACGGTGTTCAAGGAATTCGGGCATCGTGTAAATCCCCAGTCGGAGGAATCGTGGTAATAGCACGAGTGCAACAAATACCAGCGTCGCGGCTCCTACCCATTCGTAGCTTGCGATAGCAAGGCCAGCCTGCCCGAAGCTAGACCCCGCCATTCCTACAAACTGTTCAGTCGAGATATTAGATGCAATTAACGAGAAGCCAATTAGAGACCAGGTGAGCGAACGGCCGGCTAAGAAATAATCCTGAACCGAATGCTCTCGGCGGGACACATACAGTGACACACCCACAACGGCCACAAGGAAGAGCGCAAACGATAGGTCGTCCCAAAGGGTCCACGTCACAGATGCCTCACTACTCACACTTCGAACGTTCTTACCGGAGCCGTAACCTACGCTAACACTTTCGCCCGCCAGCACGGCCGCGCCAACCAGAGATTCGTTAGCAACCGGCCGATTACAAGCGCTACCGCTGCGCTCATTATGCCCACCGCGTCAAATACATGAATACCGATCCAGAGAAAGCCTGCAATTGTGATTATCTCTACACTCGAGGCCAAGGTGATCAGTGTCGTACGGCGGGTTGTTAAGAGAATCGAGCGCTGCAGCGACAGAACCACCGAAAGTGCAGGTAATAGCACCATAAGCCGTAATGGCGAAATGGCAAACTCAGTCAATGCTAATGACAATCCAGAAACATCACGAAACCAGATAATAGCCAATGGAGTATGGGCGACCACCGCTAGGCAGGACGATGAGACTAGTGCAAGTAATACACCAAACTTACACAACGGACGAAGGTGTTTCATCCGCGGACCCAGTAGCGCAACACCCACCTCCTGAAATGACAAACCAAGACTGCGGAACATGAAAGTGAGGCCACTGATTACAGGAAATACGGCTAGCGATTCGACCACCATACGGCTTTGCCCCATCATGAACGTAACCATTGGTTGGGTCCCCATCGCGAGCATGGCTGTAAGAGCTAACGGAATGTAAAACACCACCGTCTGCCGCATTGTCAGCTGACGTTTCGACCCTGCATCACCGCTCTCAAGGGCGCGCACGGCGCGACGGGCCATTCGCCCAGACATGATTGCTTCAGCAATGACACCAGTTGACAACGCAAATGTACCGACTGAGGCACCCCGCATGGAGGTAAACAGCACCAAAACACCAGCAGTAGCCGCCATTGCCGTAAGGCGGACCAGCGCACCAAAGGCCACATGCCGTGTAAGTCCATGCCTAATCAGTAGTCCTTGTTTGAAACGCCTATACCCAATCGCCGCGGGCCACGGTAACAAGAGAACGAGCGCTTGGTGTACTAGGGGACGGATTGCAGTGGGAAGGTTGAGTAGACTTCCCGCTAACCAGTTGAATACCGGTGGAAATACGACAACCACCACTACAACAGTCAGGAGCCCGCACAGTCCGTACCCAAAGCGACGAAGTGTAAGGTAGCTCTCGCGATTCTCAGCCAGCACCGTAGCCGCACTCAGCAGCATGACAGCCGGTGATTCTAGAATGAGGCCGAAAGCAAAAGCCACACCGTAAGCAGCTAAGTTCTCACGAGCGTCAGGGAGTCTAGCGATGATTGCAGCAATAAACGGGCCCTCCAGTGCCATCATTAACCAGGTACCAGCGAGCGGTGCCCAGAAACGAAGAATCGCTCGACTAGTTAGGCTTTCCTTGACCATGATGATGGACTGGGTCTGCTATGATCGAAATGTGCCTGCCACACTGACTCCATTACGCTCAGTCGCTGATCTCGACGAGGCGTTGGCTCACTCTGCTAAGAACCCACTTCTTCTTTTCAAGCATTCAGTAGAATGCGGCACCAGCTTAATGGCTCTCGACGAACTTAAGCGCCACCTCGAAAATGCTTCGGACACTGTGCTTTACCGCCTCATTACGGTCCAGACCGAACGTGAAGTCTCAGACACAACGGTCACCCGACTAGGGGTGCCACACAGAAGTCCACAGGTGATTCTTGTCCGTGCCGGCGAAGCAGTCTGGAACGCGTCGCATCTCCAGATTACAGCTAAGGCACTTCGGGCAGCCGAACTCGGTCACATCTGATCGACAACCTAGCGCATCTTGAGTCAGGAAACCGTGAGCCCCTGCAACAGGTTTTCGGACAGGACCGAACACGGGATTCTAGCTGATTTCCTATCTTGCGGAAAGGCTGAGTTTGCCCGTAAACAGATTCCACCAAAGCACCAGAGTTACTTAAACCCCGGGAGACAAGTTCGGGCCCCACCCTGGTGAGCCGAATTTCGACGAGGTGCCACGAGAATCGATTGCGGTGATAGACTCAAGGGCCCCAACCACAACGTCACTTTCGATGCGATCGCGTTCACTCCTCTCCGCCGTCCTGTTGTGTCTTCTGATTGCAGGCAACTGCGTAGAAATCCCCTCGGACACGCCACCCCCTGACAGCCAAGTTGGGCCTACTGACGACCGCAGCACCCTTAATCAACAGTTCTTAGAAATGTTCGCGCGTGCGTACTATCCCGGTCGAAGTGGCCAAATTATGCTGGTACCGGAGCGCGGCAACGTCCTACTTGAACCTGATGATTCCTTCTACCGATTCATGCACGGCTCTCCCTGGGACTACGACGTCGAAGTTCCCTTAATCCTTCATGGCCAGGGCTATATCCGGCAAGGGATCTTTGAGGACCCGGTCACTCATCGAGATATCGCTCCTACCGTGGCATCTCTGCTGGATGTGCCTACACCAGCAACAATGAGCGGGACTCCCCTGATTGCCTCCCTGACGAATGCCACAAATCAACCACGGGTAGTGCTTGTCGCAGTTCTCGATGGTGCCCGTAGAGATTTTTTTGACCAGCACATTGATGACCTGCCAACGTTAAACCGGCTCAGAAACGAGGGGGCCTGGTACTCCGAAGCACGTATTGATTACTTACCCTCCCTCACGAGTGTTGGACATGCGTCAATAGCAACAGGAGCTGAGCCTCGGGTGCACGGTGTGGTCGCTAATACCATGTTCGACCGGCGGTTTAATCAGCCGAGCGGACCCTTTCCAGACTTGTCACCAGTAAGCCTTTACGCTCTCACGATTGCCGACCTGTGGAATTTGGACACCCAGGGAAGGGCCGTGATTATCGGGCAAGGTACTACGGCACGCGCCACGATCCCGATGGCCGGCCATGGTGGATGTCTCGTCAGCGCTCACTCAACAATCATGGCGATGTTTGACGGCGCGACCGGTGGCTGGGTCACAAACAATGATTGCTACCATCTCCCCTCTTACGTCGCCGACGATAAGGCAGCTCGTGTTTGGGAATCGGGCGAAAGCTGGTTAGGCCACGAAATCCGCGATAACAGCTCCCTGCTCCGCACTGGTCGATTCATCACATATCAAGTCGACGCCTTGGTATCAATGATTGAGCGGGAACAGGTAGGCCAGGATGAGATCCCCGACCTGATTTTGGCAAATTTTAAAACGCTCGATTACATCGGTCATCGCTGGGGCCCAGACTCTGATGAACTCGCTGAGGCACTCCGCGATTTTGACCGAGAGTTTGGACGTGTTATTGAAGCATTGGAGTCAGTTGTGGGTGACAATGGTTCCGTCATTATCATCGCCTCTGACCACGGCACACCCGGCGAGCCCGAGGAACCGGACCAAGCCCGTTACTACATAACCGATATCATCGAAGCGGTACATGACCGCTTTGATCCTGCTGAGCGCCGGGTCGTTCTGTTTTACGGAGATCCAGCAGACAATCAATTCTTTGTTGACCGGTTGCGTCTGGAGAACCTAGGCTTCGACCTCGATAGTGTCGCAACCTATCTCGAGGGTTTACCGTATATCTTTTCAGCATACACCGAAGACGAGGTAGCTGCGGTAAATGGCCGCTGATCGAAACAGTGCGCACTGAAGCCGTGGGGCTTAAGTCTTGGGGAAACCACATCTAGCGGCCAATAATTTCATTGTCACGAAAGATAGTGTCAACGCGATCTGAGCCAGTCGACAGAATGACAGCCGGCACTCCTGCTAGCTCCTCAAGCCTCGCGACGTAGGTCAGCGCCTCTGCCGGTAGGGCCTCTTCGCGCTGCACGCCTTCCGTCAACGACGACCATCCGGGTAAGGTCTCATAGACCGGTTCACATGACGCAAGTACTGCCGAATCGGCTGGAAAGTCATGCAACAGTTCACTTCCCATCCGGTAAGCTGTACAAACCTGAATTTCTTTTAGGCCATCAAGCACATCGAGCTTCGTCACGGCTAGGGCGTCAATTCCATTCAAACGCACCGCATAACGCATCGCCACTGCATCAAACCAACCACATCTTCGTGGTCGACCTGTAGATGCTCCGTACTCCTGACCCGATTCACGCAGACGATCACCCGACGACCCGAAAAGTTCAGTCGGCAACGGACCCTCGCCAACCCGCGTGGTGTAAGCCTTAACAACACCGAGCACCCTATCAATAGCACTTGGGGGCACCCCGAGCCCAGTGCACACACCACCGACGGTGGCGTTGGAAGAGGTAACGTATGGAAACGTGCCATGGTCAATGTCGAGAAGAGCGCCTTGCGCTCCTTCAAACAGAATCGCTTGTCCAGCCTGACGGGCCCGCGACAACCAAAGCGACGAATCAGTTGCCCAACCACTAAGACGCTCCCAGGACACAGCAAGCTGACCCAGGACCACCTTCCAGTCCATTGCAGTCCCAGAAATCAGGCGATTTCTGGCCGCAACGTTCTCTCTGACAATTCCCGCCAAAGCGCCAGTCTCGGAACAATCCTCTAAATCACCAATCCTAATGCCTCGGCGGCCGACCTTGTCCTCGTAGGCAGGCCCAATCCCGCGCGATGTTGTTCCAATTTTCCGTTCCCCCCGGCGCGCCTCAGCCAATAACTCTATATCTCGGTGATACGGCATGATCACATGGGCGTTATTACTGATTCGAAGGCGATCGCCAACTTCGATGCCGAGTGACGCCAGCATTTCAACTTCGCTTAGTAAAGCGTCCAAGTCGATAACAGTGCCATTACCGATGACACACGTGATTTCAGGGTGCAAAATTCCTGAGGGAATGAGATGCAAAACAAACTTCTGCCCAGATACGTAGACTGTATGACCAGCATTGTGGCCACCTTGATACCGAGCCACGACGCTGAAGCGAGGAGCCAGTAGATCGACAACCTTTCCCTTGCCCTCATCACCCCATTGTGCACCGAGTACCGCAAGATTCATCGTAAACACCCACCCCTGATTCTACCCAACATAATCCAGTCTCTCGATGGTAGCAAAAGAGAGTACTAAACGGAATGCTTCCAGTCGTAACACCTCTAGCACATTAGCAATGAGCCAGTCTAGGACAGAGAATGCGTTGATTAAATACATTGAAAGTTCGATCGAACGGTTCCGCTAGAAGTCAAGCAAGAAATACATTGGCCAGAATTCCGATTTGCCGTTGACAACATTCGGTTCCTTTCCGTAAGTTCTAACCTTCTGAGACCAAGCTTAAGAGCCCCAAGATCGACAATAGCCATGAATCTTAACCAAGACGTTCGGGAGTTGCCAACATTAGAAACAACAAAGGCAGGCCTCTGCGAGCGCTATGCGAGAGTGTAGATGATTAGCGGACGGACGTCCGTCGAACGGCGCGTTCTTTCGGCGCTTGAAGCGACTCCGGCACGCGTACCAGTCGTACTCGGACCGTGCGGCAGCGGTCGCACCAGTTTCTTACTGCACCTCCGGCAAACGCTTGGGGCAAGCCGCTGTCAGTATGTGGACGTCGAACAAATCGCCACGACACCTGAAGGATGTCTGCACGCTCTCACCCTTCATTCACGATTTTCTTACCCGCAGCAAACAGTCTCTTCTGGTAAGAATGGGTCCGCGGGAGAGGCGTTCCGAGCGACCTTGGCCTTTCTGGAGTCAGCTCGGTCCGATAGTGGTGACCCGGTAGTGTTTCTGTTGGATGAGGCACTCGAATTTAGGACTTTTGATAGCTTTCCTGGCCTTCGCTCGGTACTCCGGGACCTAATCCAAGCCCTTCCAACCAGCAGGAACCGCTTTGTACTCAGTACGAGGTTTGTAAGTCGGGCGCATCACCTCTTACGAGATGCGTCGGCCGAATACGAGGTAATTCATATGCCGCCACTGTCGGTGGCGGAAATTGCTGACAGCCTCTCAGACAAATACGCGCCCCAAAACTCACTGGACCGAGCAGAACTTGCACGATCGGTGCACGCTCTGACGGGAGGGCGACCCAGTTACGTCGAACTTCTTGACGGTGCCATGCGTGAGCTCGGGGCACGAATCGGTAACGACCCGGTTGCAGCTCTAACTAGCCAGATGCAACGAGGGGCGCAACTGTGGGAACGCTGCCACTTTTATTATGAGCTTCGCGTAAACCGTGCCCGCGGCTACGGTTCTCTAAAGGCCATCCTACAGGTGCTCGCACAAGAAGAACCCCTGACGCTTACCGAGATTGCACAGCGTCTCCTTCGAACACCCGGCTCAACAAGGGATTACCTATCTTGGCTAGAAGACGTCGATCTGATTTCGATGCGACAGAAGCGGTATGCCTTTACAGATCCCCTTCTTCGCCTGTGGGTGAGACTTCACTGTCGCATGGAACCGCCGAACAAGGAACAGTTAGGACAGGAGGTGCAGCAATTTGCCCACGCCGTAATGCCTAGTGCGGAACCCTCTCAAACTGTGGTTGCCGGACACGACACCAGTCGCAATTGGGGCCTCGTCGAAACAGACCGAACTATGGATAGTGCAGAGTGATCTGTCGTTGGAAAGTGAAGGTTAGGCACTGTCAGATTTGAGCTGTTCCAGAGCGCATGCGGCTGAGCGTTGCTCGGCTTCCTTTTTGCTGCAACCCTCCCCTCGGGCGGCAACCCTGTTTCCAACCTGGACAGCCACAGTAAAGACCTTGCGATGATCTGGGCCTGCCTCGGTTACCACAGTGTAGATTGGTAACGACTCGCCATGGGCTTGAAGCCATTCCTGAAGCGCTGATTTATGATCATTAGTGAGTATCGTCGGCCGATCATCTCGGCGACGTTCACTAATCATGGTTGCAAATTGACACTCAATGAACGCACGAACCGGCTCAATGCCGCCATCAAGAAAAATCGCAGCAACCACCGCTTCGTAAGCATTAGCGATTAGTCTTTGCTTCGTCCGACCGCCTGACCTTTCCTCACCTTTACCGAGCAATAAGAAATCACCTAATTGCAAGGTCGTACCTAACCTAGCAAGAGTTACAGATGACACAAGTAACGCCTTCATCTTCGACTTGTCGCCCTCGTCCCGATCGGGAAACTTGCGAAAGAGTAATTCAGCAACAACGGCGCCCAATACCGCATCGCCCAAGAACTCGAGTGACTCGTTGTCGAGTGCGCTACTGCTAGGGTCGTCGTGTGCATGCGAGCGATGCGTCAATGCATTCTCAAGAAGCCCGCGATCGCTGAACTGGTAGCCGATTACCGTTTCGAGTTTTGCAAAATCCTCCACCCCAGTTCGTTCGGCACTAGTCTCAACAGATGCCTCCATGATCTTACGAGCTTCAGTGACATCCCCAGAATTGACCCTAACGAGGGTGGTCGGCTTGTTGCCACCTTTCAAACCTGCCAACGCACCCAGCTTGTCAGAAGTTATGATCGCCTGAATACCATGGCTTTCAAGCAGCGCCCGCACAATAGTCGCTTCCGCGTCTGATGACGTCGACAGTACAGAAACAAGGTCGTCGCCTGAAACCTTTGGATTACTTCTCACGATCGTGTTAGGAAAGCGTCGTTAGAGCCCATCTATACCAAAGTGTCTAACATGAAAAATTTTCAAATGACACATCAAAAACAAATGGTAAGCCACGACGATTTGAAACTGGAATATATCAGATGTATCGTAACCACCACAGCAAGTGGTAGCCATGTACCATTAACGGCTCCGGCTCCATAAGAATGACCGATGAACTTATCGAGATTTCAGTATCTATCAAGAATATTAGCGCGTCCTAGATCAGTCGACTAAGGGCAACTAGATAGTTAGTTAATCCACATGTTGATAATTGGCATTTTGCGGCTACCCCGTCAGTGGCTGCGGGCACTTTATGACTGGACGATGAACTGGGCCGACACCCCAGTGAGTCTAATCGCCTTATTCGTCCTTGCAGTAGCCGAATCATCGATCTTCCCAATTCCGCCAGACGTTCTACTGATTGCTATCATCGCCGCAAACCCTCGGCGCTGGCTATTTGCTGCGGGGCTTTGCGCCGTCGGCTCCGTGGTTGGAGCCGCGATCGGCTACGTTATTGGGTCCGCTTTCATGGCCACGATGGGTCAGCCGATCATTAATTTCTACGATGCGCATTCGCAGTGGGAACAGGTCGTGGAAATCTACAACGGGTATTGGGGGATGTGGTTTCTGGCAGGCGCCGCTTTCACTCCAATCCCTTTCAAAGTCGCTACGATCGCAGCAGGGGCAACCCGAATGCAATTCTGGAGATTCTTGGGAGTCAGTCTCGTCGGACGATCAGCTCGATTCTTCCTTGTCGCAACGATCCTCAGAATATTCGGAGCAACAGTCCGTCACACTATTGAACGACACTTCGATCTGGCTGCGGCACTCTTTCTCATCCTGCTAATTGCCGGGTTCCTCGTGATCCAGGTTTTGTGATCGGATAACAGAGGCGCTCACCCAATTCAGATACGCCTGACTTCCACCGACAATAGGAATTTCAAGTAACTCAGGAATCTCATAAGGATGTGAGCTCTCTAGCCTGGTACGGAGGGCAGCCAATCGACCCGTGGTCGTCTTGATAATGACCTGGTGTTCCGTTCCCTGCTTCAACTGCTCCTCCCATCGATAGAGCGACCTCATCTTGGGCAGAACATTGACACAGGCCGCAAGCTGGTCTCGAACCAGCATCTCCGCAAGCTGAACCGCCTGATCCTCCGTCGGCATTGTTGTCAGCACAACCGCATACGCTTGCTCAGTCACTGTTTACCCTCCATAAACCGTTAGGACTATTCCTCTCGGATCATCGATCCGATAAATAGCCTGTACGGTCTTTCATAACGTGCGATGCCAAAAATTGAATTGCCCCTCGCGCCGCAGCAAAACGCCCGATTGAAGTCTTCGCCTCCTCGCAGTCGGCGAGCGGTACTTTTTCTACTATTGTTCCTAGCCTGCATCCTACTTGCTGACAGTCTTATCGGCGAGCGTGGATTATTTGAGGCCAACCGTAAACGACATCACCAAGCCACTCAGAAAGAAGAAATAGTAAGACAACGTCAGGAGAACTCCAGATTGCAAAAGGAGGCAGAACGGCTCACGAACAGCGAACCACGCTCAATCGAGGCGATCGCACGTGATCAACTTGGTTTAATTCACGAAAACGAAATTCTCTTCATTATCAGAGACGTAAAACCATCGTTACAAGAACCACAGTAAGGCTTGTTACACTCTTCTCAAAAAGCTATTCTTTGACCCTTTGAAACAGCGCATGTTAACATTTTGTGCAGAGTGCCGTGCCTAACCAATCGGCCTCTTATCTGAAACCTGTCGCGGGGTGGAGCAGTCCGGTAGCTCGTTGGGCTCATAACCCAAAGGTCGGGGGTTCAAATCCCCCCCCCGCAACCAACCTGTTTGTCGGGTTACGAAAAGTAGCCGTGGCCCGTTCTTATTTTTTTTCGAACCGTCTGTCGACGGGTGTTTCTGTAAGTGATCGCTGAAGGTTGGTCCTACCTGATAACCGGTATCGTGCTCGGATTGGCGGGCGGGTTTGCGCCTGGGCCCGTCACAACCCTGGTTATTGCGCAAAGCCTCAGGTACGGACTTCGGGAAGGTCTGAGAATTGCAATCGCACCGTTGCTTACTGACGCACCAATCGCTGTGGCCGCACTATTCGTCATCGGTCAGCTTGAGGATACTGGTCCAGCGCTGGGCACCATCACACTCATGGGCTCCGCATTTCTCATCTACCTAGCTTATGAGAACGCCTTCGCACAACCGCCCCAAACAACTGCAGTGGTCGATCTTCCGAGATCACTGCGGAAGGGGATCGTCACAAACTTGGTCAACCCAAATCCATATCTCTTCTGGTTTACGATCGGGGCTCCAACCGTAGTTGAGGCTTACCCAAATGGAGTCTTCGTTGGCTTGTTTCTTGCAGGTCTCTACGCTGCGTTAATCGGGTCAAAAGCAACCTTTGCGGTTGTGGCGGCTAGAGGCCGATCTCTGCTAACTGGGACAGTCTACCAATACGCGCTCGTAGTATTGAGTTTGATACTCTTCATCCTCGCTCTAAAATTCGCCCGCGATGGCCTAGGTTACCTTGGAGTTCTTTGAATCACTCGCCCCATGAGCAAGTGCCCGGTGAACGATGCGCTCCAACTTCGATAGGCCAGTCGCTACGTCGGCACCTAAGTGAATACGTATTACACGGCGTTTCAGTTCACTCAAAACGACGAAGTCACCTCGCGCCTGTGCCATGTTTAACGCACCGAATGAGTAAGCCAACCCAGGAATCGGTAAATCCACTGTATCGTCAGCAGTGACCTCCAGAAACACGCCGGTATTTGGCCCACCCTTATAGAACTGACCAGTGGAATGGAGATATTGTGGCCCAAAATTGAGGCAGGTAGCGACTTTCCGAACCTCTCGAACGGCGTGCCGAATTCGGCTAAGCACTTCAGTGTTGATGAGATTCATATCAAGGTAGGCTAGAAGGGCGAAGTAGTCACCCAAGCGGAGATTGTCTAAGTGAGCCCGCATCAGCCGATCCACTGAGTCTGTTACACTCCGGAGTGTCACCAGATACTGGTCATCGGCGAACATTCGGAGTCCGTGACCCTCAGCGCATGGCTTTTCCAGCGATAGAGACCCGCGAGATTCTAGCTGGTCTGTGAGTGTCTTTGTTGCGACCTTGCCCATCTCCACATCGGGCTGATTGAACGGATTGACCCCAAGTACAACACCGGCAACGGCAGTCGCGAGTTCCCAGCGAAAGAACTCTTGACCCAAATCGTAGACGTCACGTAATTTGATCCGTACGATTGGGTGTCCCGCAGACTCAAGACCGCCAACAGGACTCACTGACCCTTGACCATTTTCCGAGTCAAGTTCTAGCGACACAAATAGTCGGTCGTCACCATAGTCCTCGGGCGAACCCACCGACTCCCCATCTACCAGGATGAGGCCCCGTCCCTCCTTCCCGGTCGACTCCCCAATTAGTTGCTCCAGCCAGGACCCGAACGCCTTGACTCCAGAAGATGCGATGAACGTAACCTTGTCCCGTCCATCAGCGCCGGCCAGAGCAAGCGCAAGACCAAGCTGAACACCAGGATTGTTCTCAGCAGACGATGTCGGACCGCACTCTTGAACCATCTCAGCCGCTCGATTCAGTAGCCGGCTGACATCGAGCCCAAGGATTGCAGCGGGCACCAAGCCGAAATCCGATAAGGCCGAAAAACGCCCGCCTATGCTCGGCAGTCCATGGATTAGCATCCGGAATCCGTCCCGTTTTGCGATTGCCTCCAATGTCGACCCAGGGTCGGTGATGGCAATGAAATGCTCACCAGCCCTTTCACCAGCCTGAGCCTTCACGCGATCAAGGAAATATTGATAAAGAAGATTCGATTCGATCGTCACCCCCGACTTACTCGCAACAATGAAAAGCGACCGCCGAGGGTCGAGTGCCGCCTCAAGCCGAGTGATTTGAGTTGGGACTGTTGAATCAAGAATGTGCAGTTTGGGACGACCGCCTAGTCCGGTGAAGCTCTCAACAAGCACCTTAGAACACAGGCTCGAGCCACCCATTCCAAGAATGACAACGTCCGTGAATTCTTTTGCTGCCATTCGAGCAAGTGCGTCAAAGTGAGCGAGGCGCTCTTGTTGCAGGGCAACAATATCCAACCAACCTAACCACTTCGTCTCATCACCACCGGTCCACAACTTGGCGTCTTTGGCCCACATCCTTGCCACCAAAGCTTCGCCTTGCCAGCGAGTAGTCTCTTGGCACATCGCGTCATGAAATCTACCGGAACCGGAAATACGCTGTCGATTGGGATCTTGGGTACTCATACGATGGTCCAATCCCTAGCACGGACACTTCGATCACTTCGTAACACCATTTTCCTGATGCCTACAGCGTTAGTCTCAAATAGGTTAGTGTGGAGCGGACAACAACTACCAGCCCCTTGGGATCTAGAGTATCTGGTTACGAATCGAGGCGTCGACAAGTTGAATCGGATGCACAAAACGCATATCCCGACCAGCGCCACGGGCCGCCGCCACGAGTTGCAGTAAGCAACCAGCATTCCCAGTCGCCACAAAATCAACATCAAGGGCAGACAGCGCCGCCACCTTCCTCGCGCCAAGCACCTCGCCTGCCTCTGGTTCAACCAAGTTGTAAATCCCTGCACTGCCGCAACACAACTCCCCTTCACGTGATTCTTTGAGTGTCACACCCGGGATTGCTTCAATTAGGGAGCGGGGCTGCACGTGTACACCCTGCCCGTGGACTAGGTGACAGGCATCGTGGTACGCAACACGAGCCTCCAAGCGGTGACGAGGGGCGCGTGCTGGTCCAATCTCGGTGAGTAATTCGCTTACGTCACGGACAGAAGCACTGAAAGACTCCGCGCGATTCGCCCATTCCGGGTCATCGGCGAGAAGTCGTCCATACTCCTTCATGGCCGAACCACAGCCGCCAGCGTTCACTGCAATCCGGGCAACGCCGGTTCGTTCAAAGGAACCAATCATGCGGCGTGCGAACACTTTAGCCTCGGACTCGCGGCCAGCGTGTAAAGATAGTGCTCCGCAACAACCTTGCCCAGCCGGTGCAATAACCTCACACCCTTCCGCTGAGAGCACTCGCACCGTTGCGCGATTGACCTCGCCAAAGAACACCCGCTGTACACATCCTGTGAGTAATCCCACAGTGCTGCGACAGGAGCCTTCGGCTGGAGTCCGCTCCGGCTGGGGGTCACTGCACCCGGTATTATCAGGAAGGAGTCTGAGTAAAGCACGCGCACGTGCTGGGAGACGGTTCAGCCAACTGCGAGATTCGAGCCGATTTCGGAAGCGCGTCAAACCCATTAACGGAAGCGCCACTAGGCGGAGCCGCTGTGGATAGGGCAAGACAGCGAAGAGTATCGAGCGAAACAGCCGATCATGGAACGGACGGCGAAACGATGTCTCGACTACGGCTCGAGTCCCCTCAATAAGTGGCCCATACTGGACTCCTGATGGGCATGCAGTCTCACAGGCGAGGCACCCTAAACAAGCATCCATACGCTTAACAAACGGGTCGGCGACCGGCACGCGCCCTTCTGCTTCAGCCTTCATCAGATGCAGTCGTCCCCGTGGCGAGTCCATTTCTTCGTCCCAGAGAACATAGGTGGGGCAGGTAGGCAAACAGAACCCACAATGGACGCAGGCCGAAAGTTGTGATTCGCGATTAGGACTGCCAGAGGTCACAGATATCCGCTCCACACGGGTGAGCCTGAACCAAGTTCCCCGGGGCACTCCGTCATGAGGCTGAAAACGCTCCTCAGATTCAGATCGCTTCGGTTGGCCATTGTCCTGGACTCAGAATGCCATCCTGATCGAACTGCCGCTTTACAGCAACCATTACACGCCTTGCATCACCTAAGGGTCCCCATGCATCAATGTTCGCACGCAACTCTGGTGTCCCCCGAAGCAACACGACATAACCGCCGCTTGACGCTAACATGCTTCTCAATTCCTCAACGATTAACCTCGACACTCCCGCGTCAGTTCCGAGTCTGGCGTGCAATACCCCGATGCCTGCACGCCCCGCAACACAACCATCTGAACCATGGCGCCTCAAGAGAATGCTGAATTTGTCCAAAATAGCTGGAATGTCCGTCTGCAAGAGCCCGATCCGACAAACGTCCCCGACTCTGCCCCAAACAATGTCGTGATGGTATCTCCAGCACTCCACCTCAGCTGACCCGGTCAAGATGCTAGATTTCACACCACACCGATGCCATAATTCCACTACCTCCACTGCCTGTCGCTCAGAGGCATGCTGGGACCCCTCGAAGCGCGCCAGGAGCGAAAACGGTGGCCCTTGGACCTCCAGGGAACTTGGCACTAACTGGCTCGCTGTGACAGCGCTGACCGCTTTCCTGACCGTTACAGAATCCAGACCTTTGGCAACAGCGGTCCTCGACCCAAGAGGTAGAGGTGCCAACTTGAAGGTCGCTTCTAGGATTACACCAAGTGATCCGAATGAACCCGTCAGCAGTTTTGACAGGTCATATCCAGCCACATTCTTGACGACGATGCCACCAGCTGAAGCCACCTCGCCGTCGGCCCGGACGAACGTGACACCTAGAATTAGGTCACGCGGCGCCCCATAACGATGTCGCCGTGGGCCTGAATCATTGGTCGCCACGATCCCGCCGACGGTCGCAAGGTCGGGGTGCGATGTATCCAATGGCAACCACTGATTCTGACGCTGCAACAGATTGTTGACGGATCGTAGAGACGCTCCCGCTTGTACCGTGGCAGTCAAGTCACCCTGCCGATGAGCTACAACCGCGTCCAGCCGACAAAGTGACAACAAGAGATCGATCCTTGGAGGAGAAGTGCCCCATTCAAGCTTCGTACCGGCACCCGTAGGCAGGACACCGAGACGATGGTCGGATGCCAAACGAAGGATTCTTGACACGCCAGCTGAATCTTCAGGGCAGACTACGACCGAAGGGATCACACCAGCTACCGCCGATTCAGGTGTGCCAACTTTGATCGCTTCATCACCGATCTCGTGCGCAACTAACGCAGCCAATTCCTCAGCCTTAACCATCAGAAGCGCTCTGCTAGCCCCGCCTGCTCGACAGGATGGGCCCGGTACGGCCCAGGCACTTCGCCACAAAGACGAGGAGTCGGGAAAATCTTCCTTGGATTGCAAATGCCGGTCGGATCGAACGCGAAACGGAGAAATTGCATCGTTTCCAGATCGACCTCGCTGAACATTTTCGCCATATGTGCGACCTTGTCAGCCCCAACACCATGCTCACCCGTAATCGATCCACCAGCCTCAAGGCAGTAGCGGAGTATCTCTCCGCCTACTTCGGCCGCAAGTGCCGACTGACCTTCCACTGAGGCGTCATAACAAATTAGTGGGTGAAGGTTTCCATCACCAGCATGAAACACATTGCCGATACGCAACCCCGAACTCTGCTCTAGCGATCTGATCCGTTGCAGTACTTCCGGAAGCTTAGTGCGCGGAATAACACCGTCCTGAACGTAGTAATCTGGCGAAACTCGTCCCATCGCGGCGAACGCAGCCTTCCGCCCTGTCCAGAATCGTGAGCGTTCCTCTGCATCACCAGCTACTCGCACCTCACTCGACCCGGAATCACGGCAAATTGCTTCAACACACTGAGATGTTTCATCCACCTCGACTTCGGGTCCATCGACCTCAATGATAAGCACGGCCTCTGCCGGAGGGAATCCTGGATTGACCGCCGCCTCAGCTGCCTCTATCGTCAGCCTATCCATCATCTCCGCTGCTGCGGGAACGATGCCAGCAGCAATAATTCCCGAAACCGCTTTACCTGCCGAATCAATGGACTCAAACGCTGCCAACAAAGTTCGTACTGACTCGGGCACGCGCAGTAGTCGAAGTATTACCTTGGTCACAATTGCCAGCGTTCCCTCAGAGCCGACCAAAGAACCAACTAGGTCGAATCCTGGAGTGTCGACCACTGGTCCACCAAAGTGGACTAGCGTGCCATCCGGAAGAACGGCTTCAAGTCCAAGTACGTGATGCAAGGTGAAACCGTATTTCAAACAATGTGCCCCACCAGAATTCTCAGCAACGTTGCCACCTATCGAGCAAACCTGCTGTGAGGAAGGATCCGGTGCGTAATAAAGCCCGAAAGGTGCCGCACGCCGGCTAATATCGAGGTTGGTGACGCCGGGCTGGACAGTCATCCGAAGGTTCGAAGGGTCAACATCAAGAATCCTATTAAGCCGTGTTAAGACGATAAGAACCCCATCCTCTTCCGGCCTCGCCCCACCAGAAAGCCCAGTCCCATTCCCACGAGCAACGAACGGCACCCCGGCGTTATGGCAAAGCCGGACAACGTCTTGTAATTGATCGGTGTTCGAGGGAAGCACGACAACGCCAGGCACTGCACGAAGGGAGCTCAACGCATCGCATTCGTAGACAATTCGATCGGTGAACTCCTCCACGATACCAATGTCATCTACAACCGTTCGTAAAGATTGAATAAATGAGGAGTCCATGTGTCGGATGACCAAATTCTACTATCGTGCTGCATTCCAAGGCGAGCACGACAATAACTTCTTCCCCATCGGCACCCAGAAGAAGCACGGAAAAAGAACTCTCACATCGCGGTGCTTAGTGAAAACAGCGCAACGACTAGAACAAGACGGTCGCCCAATCTCTGGGTCCCTACTTACAAGGGCCACGTAGCCGAAGGCCACATGCAATCGTTCGGTGAAGCTCACCTGGCCAGATGCACACAGGGCGCGGTTCTACCGCGCCCTGTAATCATACCGTCGGGAACTCGACTACTTTTAGGGCTCGTCGCCAAGCTCAACCACCGGTTCCACTGGTCGTGGTCCACCGTTGAATGTCAACATATGGTCCCTAATCGAACGGATCTGTTGGTCGGCGTTCCGGTCAAACTGAGGATAAAACGCTTCGGGGTAATCCGGCCAGAAAGCCGGCATACGAGTACCTGGTTGGATACTCTGCGGGTCACGGATCCAGTCAATGATCCAATCTGCTTGAAGTCGATCCGGTGTCATCCGCAAGTCTGGCGCCAAGTTCTCAGTTGGTTGGTCCGCTGGAATCTCGTCGAGAACGTGGCATTGCTGACACCTAAGAAGGTCAAACAGTTCGCTGCCAGTTGCCACAGAACCACGCCGAGACGAAACGACCGAGTGCGGCCGAAATTCGCCCAAAGTCTCTGAGATTGCACCGAAATAGTCCAACGTCTGATTCCAGTGTTCATCTTCGAGATCAAAGGTCGGCATCCGCACATCCAGCCATGGCCTGATCGTAATCGGCCCTTTGAGGAAAGCGTAAAGCCAATCAGATTGAACCTTGGCACCCTCCGGTGTCAGCAAGGGAGGCGCTAACGAAGGATCGGCAACGAGTGCCTGGTAATCACCGCCATCATCTTCAATCTGGTGGCAGGCAACGCAGTTCCGACGGCGAACCAATGCCCGCCCAACCCGCAAACCGTCTTGTCTAGCCGAACCTTGCACCAAGGCCGCCGTTGGCTGGACATCACGCTGAAAACTCATAATCGCCGTGGTTAGGAGGTGCACTTCCTCTGGGCTGAATCCGTAATTCGGCATCCGAAGCTTCTCTAGCGGTTGCAAAACTCGGTTCTGGTCGTAGACCCGTGGGTCCTTCAGCTTATTTTCGAACCATTCAATCTTCGTATGCGGGATATCTACGAACGCAAAATCGAGTTGCGTAAGCAATTTGGTGCCCTCTTCAGACAGCTCAATGCCTATCGGCCGCACTTCCTCAAAACCAGCGATGTCATGACAGCTGAAACAGCCATAGCGACTGATGACCTGCTCGCCCAACTCAAGCGTTCGTTCCTCGCCCGACATACCCGCTATCGTCGCTTCCGCCTCAGCCGTTGGTACTACCGCCTTGAGATAATCAAGAAGTACCGAGTCTGCATAAGCTTGGTCGTAGGTCGCTTCCGCCTCTCGCGGTTGCCCACCACCAAGAGTCAGTAGATAGGCCGCTACGTCGGCGGCTTCCGGATCGGTTAAACGCAGGTTGGGCATGAAAGTCCCTTCACTGTAGTGCTGGGGATTCCGAACCCAATCGAACACCCACTCATAGCTCGTCTTACTACCGATGTTTTGCAAGGCCTGCCCAAATGTTCGTCGCGGTCCCGCTTCCTCTCGCGTTTCATCACCAGTGACGTGGCAGGCAAGACATCCGACTGATTCAACAATCACCTGCCCATTGGCACTGTCACCACGGGGTGGAGTCGGAACTGCATACGAATACTCCTCAGAGTTCGCAAACAGGTAAGCAACAACGGCATCGATTTCAACTTCGTTTCGTTGAGCATCCTCAGGCGACGAAGTATTCGAGTTGTACCAGACACGTGGCATCCAGGTCGTCGGCTTAACCGCGCGGGGATCGCGAATCCAGTCAGCCACCCATTCCGGTGTCAGCTTTGACTCAATCTTAGTCAAGCTTGGCCCTGGATTCCTCAGGCCCTCAAAACCACTTGACTTGTGACAGGAGTAACATCCCGCCCGCTCATACAAACCGTAAGCTAAATTGAGCACATCAGCCTCAGGAACGTACACCTCTTCGACGTGACACTTTGCGCAGGAAGCCTCAGCCATGCCCGTAGGTAACATCGGATAGTCCCAAAGATGGGACTCTGCCCAATCGTAGGACTCCTCCCACTCGTGCTCTTGCTGCTCGTTCACCGGAGTGTGTGACACATCTTGGAAACTAATGGACTGCGGCATGCCTTCATGACAAACAGTGCAGCCTGTTGTCTCAAGCGGATGCGGCGAAGCACTGCCGACGTACACGTCGAGATTTGGATGCGTTGTGAAGGGCTGAGGATATTCTTCATAGCCCTCCCGATTGATGGCCAGATGGCACGTCATGCACCGGTCCATCTTCGGCACCCTTGTAAAATTCAGATCATCAAAAACGTTTGGCGTAATAACCTGCTGCACTCTGATGGTTGGCGCCATAAAGTCAAGAAGTGGCGCGTTAAGAAAATAGTCATCTACCAAGCTCGGTGCCAAGTCGACCAAGCGCTGCTCCAACCGAGAAGTCTCTGTTGTCAGAGCCCGAATCTGGTCATCAAGATCAGTAACACCCTGCTGCACTTCAGCAATCTGGCTTCTCAAACCGTCTCGCTCAGCGGTTAACTGTTCAACTACAAGCCCGAGTTCGAGCCACTCACCGTACTGCGCCTCGATTTCCGCCTCTCTGGCGACATAGCTTTCAGGGTCGCCCTCACGGCGGCCAACCTCGAAAGTGTACTTATCTACATCGTAAGTCGCCTTCGCGAACTGTGCCCTCTGGGTCGCAAGCGTCAATCGCGCATCAAGGTCAGCCAATTCATCTTCAAGAGGCGCAATTTGTCCTTCTTGAGTAGCGAGCTCCTCCTCCGCCCTGGCTCGGTCAGCTTGCAACTGTTCCAAGACTGTTGAATCGATATCGGCATTTGCCGCCTCGAGGCCGAGTCGCGTTACTTCAGTCTCGAGCTGAACGAACCGTCGCTGATAGTTCTTCCACTCACGGTCGTAGTCATCCCAGACCATCCATAAGACTGAGACAAAAAGAAAGATGCTTGACGCCGCAAAAACGACGTTCAGGAGGTCGATGTTGTAGGCGTGCCCAACGGTCCGCTTGTCAGCCATATCCGTGGTCGATCAAATATTGAAGAAGAATTCCGGAATCGCAACGACGTATTTGAGATTGAACAGCCAGCGAGCTAGCATCTTCACCGGCAGCGAAAGCATCATCAGAAAGAGAAAAATCCCCACGTAGTAACGGGCTGGTCCAAGTTTTTCGTAATAACCCTTGAGGAAACTCTTAGCCAAGAGCAACGGCAACACGAAGACATAGATCAGAGTGAGAAGGATCCCAAAAAACTCACGAATAAACCATTGTGAGGGCAAACCCACTCCAAGACCACGCAACCAGATGTACTCAGACAAATTCACATTCGTGAGCGCCTCAAGCTTATGAATGTCCCAGTATTCGAACGGACCAAAAAAATTCCAATTCGGACCACGTAGGAACGTGCCTAGCACTATGAGTGACGACCACAATACGACAAAGCCAAATAAAAAGATTGAAATCTCCACCTTGCGTTCCTTAAAGGTGTAGTAACCATTCCCTTTGGGGTTCGTATCGATATACGGAATCGCCATCAAACCCACAATGATCAGCGTAGGCAAGACGACACCGGCCAGCCAAGGATCAAAATAGACCAGCATTTCTTGCAAACCCAAAAAGTACCAAGGGGCTTTCGACGGATTCGGCGTTGCAGCGCTGTTGGCCGGCTGCTCCAGTGGGGCTTCCAGTAGAATTGACCAAACGATCAGGACCACGGAGCACAGAATGAGACAAATCAACTCCGTGTAAACTAAATCTGGCCAGACCCAGACACGCCCCTCCTCGACCTTTTCAACGACCGGCTCACCCTTGTCGAGCCTCTCGTCGTTTAGCACCGCTTGGCGCATCGAGTACCAAGTGAAGAACAGTAAACAAAAAATTAGACCGACAATGGGAACGTTGTCTGGCTTTCCGATGATCAACCGGAAGTTTTCATCGAACAGGCCCAGCCCGAAAAACAGTACGAGAAAGATCTGCAACCCATAGCCGACGCGCGGTTTCACAAACACGTCACGACGCCACACTGCGAAAATAAACGCGCTCAATGTCAACAAAAAGAAGACACGCGGGTCGGCGAAGAAATTGAAAAATCCCTTGATCGCATCCATAATTCGAACCGCCTTCTACGCCGGGCCGGAAATACCGCCGTCCTTCCTGACACGCCAAAAATGTACGGCCATGAGCACTGCAATCGCAAGCGGCAAACCGACGCAGTGCAGCACGTAGAATCGAAGTAACGCCCCTTCACCAACAAAGGTTCCACCTAGTAGAGCAAACCGAGCGTCGTCGGCAGCGTGAATAAGTCTCACATCGCCCAGCATCAACAATGCTGACCCCGGACCTTCAGCACCCATGAAAGGGGTCGCCCGCGCCATGTTTGAACCGACCGTGATCGCCCATATCGCGAGCTGATCCCAAGGCAGGAGGTAGCCCGTGAACGAGAGGAGGAGCGTTAGCACCAACATGATTACGCCAACATTCCAGTTGAACTCCCGTGGCGGCTTGTAGGACCCAGTCATGAACACTCGAAACATATGCAACCAAACCGTGACAACCATCGCGTGTCCACCCCAACGATGCATTTCGCGCATGATTCCAAGCGGCACGTGCTCGCGCAAGCCAACGATGTCGGTGTAGGCGTATTCCAACGTTGGACGGTAGTAGAACATCAGCAGCACGCCTGTAAACGTCAGTGACAAAAAAAGGAAAAAGCTGAGGCCGCCCATGCACCACGTGTAGCGCAGGCGCACTCCAGACTTACGAAGTCTGACTGGATGCAGGTGCAGGAAGACGTTAGACAACACGACTAATACACGATTCCGATCCGTGATCGGTGCGTTGTGCCGAAAAACCGACTTCCATACCTGGGTTTCGGTCAGCCAATTCCACGAACGCTCTAGGGCGCCCTCTTTAGGAGTAACGATCTTTGTGTCAGCCATAACAACTCATCAACACGATTGCCGAATGATACTCAACCAATTGGCCCAATCCACTGATTTAGAGCCTTAGAAATGATTCAGGGTCTGCCCACTGCCCCAACTCAAACTGAAATTTTCTCGCCTTATCGACCAAAATTTGACCATCCTCAGCCAGTACGATTCTCGCCCGCTCCAGTGGACGCGGCGCCGGACCTTCAAAGTTGACGCCCGTCGGTCGAAAGCCACTCCCGTGACAGGGACACTTAAACTTCAACTCAGCCGATAGCCAGTTGGGAGTGCAACCGAGATGCGTGCAAGCGGTGAGCAGGGCATAGAATCCAGCAGCCTCCTGGACGATATCGCTCGGAGTACGCACGATCCAGATTCCAAAGCGGTCTTTCCACCGCTCATCGACACCTGGCGCGTACTCGTCGGGAAAGCCAATCTTGAATTGCTGCGGTGGCTCGTTAAGGACGTTTGGAAACATAAACCGTCCAGTCGCTGCCAGCGCCGTAGCCGAAGCCGCTGTAAAGGATCCCCATGCTAAGCCTAGCCAAGACCGACGGGATAGAAGTGGTGAAGTGTCATCAACGACTTTTTTCTTCTTCGCCGGCGGCCGACGTGGCGCAGCAGCCACAGAAGTCGTCTTGCCTGCCAAGTTGGGCGGAACGGCCGGTTGTACCGGTTTTGCGGGCGGACCCTTCGAGGCCGGAGCGCCCTCTACTGGAGCGTTTGGTTCGTCAGCCATTTAATCTCATCTACTCCGTGTGCTCGTCTCTCACGAGCTGTTGTTTTTCTACCCTGCACCTCAGCGACGTACACGCCCCTCAGGCCTGTCATCAGCTGCATCAAACACTGCAAGCGCTTCAATCGCCGCCTGACGGACACGAAGACTCTCGTCTTGACGACTCAACTGGAGGACCGAATCACGAAACGAGTTAGCATTAAGAGCTGCGATCGCATTCAATCCGGTGATCATAACCTCACCAACGCGGTCGACCTCATCACTACCGACACCCATAGTAGGCTCCGCCACTCGTTCGACGTACTCGCGGTCCAACATCCGACCCAATATCCCAACACCCTGAGTATTGCCGTGCCTCGCCAGTGCCACGGCAGCATTCCACTGAACATCTGGCACAGAATCGTTCAGTGCGGTACGCAAGGTGGAAATCTGTTCATCACCCGGTAACGCGCCAAGTGCATAAACTGTCATCTTCCGAATACCGGCATCATCAGACGCGTACATCCCAGCCAGTTCCGGTATGACGCTAGAGTCACCTAGTGACCCGAGCGCCCAAATCACACTAATCCTGGTCTCGGTCTCAGGATCATCGAGTGCGTCGACGAGACTTGCACCGGCATCCTCAGGCGGCTGTGTCAATTGACCAACGGCCATGGCTAGATAGCGTCGCACCCGTGGGTCATCATTCTCCGACTCAACAAAAGCGCTGACTAAGGCTGGACCCAGTGTTGGCTCCGAGGCCTGGACTTCTGGATCAGCCATGAGACGCGACAATTCAAAGGCCGCAGGCCATCGCCGTTCCCGACCACCGACACGGATATCACTCAAGTACTCTTGGGGAGTTCGCTCATCGTTGAGCAGCCAACGAAACCCGCCATAAACCAAGATGACCGCAACAACGACTGCTAAAGGAATAAGAAAGAACTGCACAGCCAGCGCCGGCACCGATCGCCCTTCCGAAACCTGACCGTCTCGTTCCTCGAGTTTGTCCATTTTCCTCATCGGTGTGCCGGTTTCGCAGAATTTCGATCGTGAATTTTAGCGCAAGGTAGAATTTCGGTCAAAAAAGTGCCACGGCACCTCATATACGAGGCAGCGTAACCTCCCGCTGAGTTTGGTATTTCCCCTTCTTATCGGCATATGAAGTTTGGCATTCCTCATCGCTCTGAAAAAATAGCACTTGGGCAATTCCTTCGTTTGCATAGATCTTCGCAGGTAGTGGAGTGGTGTTCGAAATCTCTAAAGTGGCTGTCCCTTCCCACTCAGGCTCAAATGGTGTGACATTCACGATAATGCCGCAACGGGCATAGGTCGACTTGCCCAGACATACTGTCAGAACATCCCGAGGAATACGGAAATACTCCACCGTTCGGGCGAGCGCAAACGAGTTTGGTGGCACGATGCATTCCGGTCCTTTGAAGTCGATGAACGAACGTGGGTCGAATGCTTTCGGATCGATAAGAGTGTTATTAATGTTAGTGAAGATCTTGAATTCGTCAGCGACCCGAATGTCATACCCATAGGACGATAGCCCGTACGAAATCACCCCGCTCCGTACTTGGGTATCGACAAACGGCTCGATCATCTTACAATCTCGCGCCATCCGGGTGATCCAACTGTCTGCTTTGATAGTCATAAAAATCGAGCTCCCACGCTTAGCGTCGCATGATGGCGAAAAATAGGGTCGCCAAGAGACTCACCGCGATCGAGGTGACAATCGGAACATAAACCGTGACATTGCCACGCCGAAACACCAGGTCACCAGGCAACCGTCCTAGCGGTAACCCAAGCATCATCAACCCACCAAGCGCTGTAACCATGAGACCGATGATCACCAACGCTTTGCCCACACTCGCTACCCTTCAACAGAATCGCCGTACTCTAAGTCGGAGAAAAAGTAGTCAACCTCGAACACTGCAGTGTCCACAGCGTCGGAACCGTGCGTGGCGTTGTGTTCAATCGAGCTACCAAAGTCACGACGAATACTTCCAGCCTCGGCTTTTGCTGGGTCGGTCGCACCCATTAACGCCCGCCATTTTCTAATCGCATCCGACGCCTCGAGTACCAGCACCACCGCCGGCCCAGAAGACATAAATGTGACCAAGCTATCGAAGAACGGTTTCGTGCGATGGACTGCGTAAAAACCTTCCGCATCATGACGTGACAGATTAACAAGGCGAATCCCGCGCAACGTGAAGCCAGCCAACTCAATCCGTTGTAATATGGCGCCTACCTGTCGGGTCGCCACTGCATCAGGCTTAATAATCGCCAACGTGCGTTCCATGGGCGCTGATTATACCTTTCCCCTGAAATGTGTTTGGACGACACCGCACCGAAAAAAGGCCACGCAACGCGCGGCCTCGAACCCAGTCACAAACTCCTACGCTTTCATTGAGCAGCCGTAATCAGCGAAGCTCCTGCAAGATTCTTTCAAACGCAGCTTTCGACGGCCTAACACGCTCAAGAGGCAGCGTCGCCAACGGTTCCTCAACAAGATTAAGCACCTCAATGAAGTCTTCCTTGTCAGGTTCTACATAAATCACACCGGTTGCGAATTCTGCTCGGCGGCTAGTCTCGTGAAGCACCCGCACCGCTTCGAGACGGTCTGTCGGATCATATTCCGACTCAAGCTTCTTAAGAATCAACTGTGACCCATCGTGCATCGTAACTGCGTGAGTCGTTCCTGGCTCATATTCGACAGCAATCTCCTGAAAGTGTGGAATGAAGTCGATTTCACCGAGCGGTTCGTCGTGATCACGAGCGTAGGCGTAACTCTTGGTTGATCCGACGTGATCATTGAAGGTCACACACGGCGAGATGACATCCACCATCGCCGTTCCACGATGACTGAGCGCAGCCTTCAGCACGGCCGTAAGTTGCTTCTTATCGCCCGCAAAAGACCTGGCAACGAAAGACGCACCCATCTCAACGGCCAGCGCACAGGTATCGATCGGTGGCAGATCATTGACGACACCGGTTTTCGCCTTCGAGCCAAGGTCAGCCGTCGGTGAAAACTGCCCCTTCGTTAAACCATAACAGCCATTGTCCTCAATGATGTAGACGATGGGTAGGTTGCGGCGCATAAGGTGCACAAACTGGCCGATACCAATCGCTCCTGTGTCGCCATCGCCACTCGTACCAATCGCTATCAACTGCTTATTCGCGAGGACCGCACCAGTTCCGAGCGAAGGCATACGCCCATGAACACCATTGAATCCATGCGCCCCGCCGAGAAAGTAGGCTGGACTCTTACTCGAGCAACCAATCCCCGACAGCTTGATCACCCGACTCGGCTCAACACCCATCTCGAAACACGCATCAACGATTCGCTCTGAAATAGCATTGTGACCACAGCCGGCGCACAAGGTCGTTTTGTCTCCTCGATACGGTTGCAATTCAAGGCCAATCCGATTGACCTTCTTTCCTAGTGAAGATGCGATTTTGCTCATTGGACCTAGTAAGTTCCCCACTCTCTCTAATCGGTCTGTTGATTTATTACTTTATGCACTGGCGGTCGGCGCCAGTTCGCCCCCTTCACTAGCTAAAATGATGTCGGTGACGCTGCGAGCATCAAGCGGCAGCCCACCGAAATACAGCACGCTTCTCAGCTTAGCTACACGCTCGGGTGAGAGTTCCATGCGCATCAGGGACAGCATCTGCGCATCACGATTCTGCTCAACCACGTAAACACGCTCACAGCGATCGATGAAGTCGTCAAGCTCGGCGCTAAAAGGTAACGAGCGCAGGCGACAATAGGTCAGGTCCAAGTCAGCTTCGTGGCTCAATTGATCGCAACTTTCAATCACCGCCCAGTGACTGCTTCCGTACGCCAATACGCCAATTGGGCCCTCGCTCTCCCGTTCGATGATCGGTCCCGGCACAGCATCACGAGCGGTCTCAAACTTCGTAGCAAGACGCTTAAGATTTTTTTCATAGTCATCGGCCCGTTCACTGTAGCGGGCCTCGGCATCGTGACCGGAACCACGGCAGAAATACGCCGGCATCCCGTCGCCGGGCAACGACCGATAGGCGACACCGTCACCATCGACATCCCTGTACCGTCCCCATTCTTTAAGGCGTTTTAACGTCTCAGCATCAAGCAACTTCCCTCGATCGGGCGGCCCAGTCGGATACTCGAATGGTTCCGACATCCAGCTATTCACTCCAAGGTCAAGGTCACTCATCACAAACACAGGCGTCTGGAAGCGCTCGGCTAGGTCAAAGGCCTTTAAACTCATCGAGTAACATTCGGCCACCGAAGACGGCAAAAGAAGTAAGTGCTTCGTATCACCATGAGACAGAACCGCGGTGGATAGGATGTCGCCTTGGGCAGTTCGAGTCGGTAGCCCTGTGGAGGGACCAACCCGCTGCACGTCGAAGATTACGGCCGGAACTTCCGCATAGTAGCCAAGCCCCGTGAACTCCGCCATTAATGAAATCCCAGGACCTGACGTCGACGTCATCGCTCGCGCGCCGGCCCAGCCCGCACCAAGAGTCATTCCAATTGCCGCAATTTCATCCTCGGCCTGTACGACGGCAAAAGTTGCCTTGCCAGTCTCCTTGTCGACTCGGTACTTGCCCATGTAATCGATCAACGTCTCGCAGAGAGACGAAGACGGCGTAATCGGATACCAAGCCACAACTGTTACGCCAGCCATCATCGCGCCCAGCGCAGCCGCATTGTTACCGTCGACCAAAATTTTTCCGTTCGTCTCACTCATGGACTCAAGCACGAACCGGTCCTGCTTAATCAAATGTTCGTCAGCGTACTCGTAGCCACCCCTTAGTGCCGCCTGATTTAGCCCAAGGGCCTTCACCTTACGACCAAGCTGTCCGTGAAGGGATTCCTCCACATGAACGAGGTCGATATTAAAAAGCTTCGCCAAAACCCCGACATAAACCATGTTGCGGACGAGCCTCCGAAGCTTTGCATCGGAACAGGCCTCCGCCACGAGGCTAGCAAATGGCACCGGATAGAAGGTCAGGTCGTCACGAACCGCACTCAAATCCATCGCCTCGTCGTAAACGACAGCGGCGCCGGGATTGAGTCCCATTACATCTTCCCGTGCGGTCGCGGTATTCATCGCAACGAGTACATCAACTTCGGGTTTCCTAGCAAGATAGCCATCCCGACTCACACGGATCGTGTACCACGTTGGTAAGCCCGCAATATTGGAAGGAAACAGATTCTTACCGGAAACCGGTATGCCCATCTTAAAGACGGACCGGAAGAGCACAAGATTCGCTGTCTGGCTCCCAGACCCATTCACCGTGGCGACTTGAATATTGAAATCGTTGACCGTCTGGCGGGCTGACGAACTTGCTGCGGCATCCTGAGCCGCAACACTTGTAGACGACATTCGACCGTGTCCTTACCGAGCCAACAACTCGGCACGCTGCGTCCTTGTCACCGCACAGCCACCGGCTCACAAGGCAGGTCCGAGATGGCCGGGCAAACCTGACGGAGCGTACCGGCCCACTATAGCACGATATGAGCCTGTTTTCTTAGGTTTTCAGCGCAATTTTCGATCGAATGTGATGCTCCGGTACCGCGGTCAGCACAATGCAGTCTCACAGACCCAACACACGAACCATCTCGGCTCCAAGATCGCCAGGGCTTTCTACGACGTGAACACCTGCCGATACCAAAGCATCCATCTTTTCCACGGCAGTACCTTTTCCACCTGAAATAATGGCACCAGCATGACCCATCCGACGACTCGGTGGTGCTGTCTGACCGGCAATGAAGCCGACTATGGGTTTCCTAAAACTGTCCTTGATGTAGACCGCCGCTTCCTCTTCAGCCGTACCACCAATCTCTCCAATCAAAATCACTGCATCAGTTTGACTGTCTTCGGCAAATAACCGGAGGGCATCAATAAACGAGGTGCCGATGAACGGGTCACCGCCAATTCCGATACAGGTACTCTGCCCAAGACCTAGCTCCGTTAGCTGATGGATTGCTTCGTAGGTCAAAGTACCGCTCCGCGAAACAACGCCAATGCGACCCTTCTGGCAAATATGTCCGGGAATGATGCCGGCCTTACTCAGTCCGGGAGAGATCAACCCGGGACAATTCGGACCAACGAGACGTGAGGCAGTTTGATCAATTGACCCGAGAACACCAACCATATCCAGAGTCGGAATGCCCTCGCTTATACAGACTACAAGCGGAACTCCTGCACCAACAGCTTCAAGAACGGCGCCAGCGGCGAATCGGGGAGGGACAAATACTAGAGAAGTATTGGCTCCAGTTATCTCTACAGCCTGAGACACGGTGTCGAACACTGGCAAGCCCTCATGCGTGGTTCCACCTTTACCAGGCGTGACTCCACCAACAACAGTCGTGCCATATGCGATTGACTGTTTGGCATGAAAACTACCCTCGCGTCCAGTAAGTCCTTGGACGAGGAGTCGTGAATCGCTGTCTATCAGAATGGCCATTAGAGGATTGACCTAGTGCTTCCGGGCCAAGCCTACAACTCGGTCGGCAGCCTGAGCCATCGTATCCACATTTGTAAAGTTCAGGCCGCTCGCTTGAAGCATCTCGCGCCCCTTCTCAACGTTTGTACCCTCCATGCGGATTACCACCGGGATCTGAACGTCGAGGTCTCTAACAGCGCTAATGACGCCTTCGGCCAAGACATCGCAACGAAGAATACCCCCAAAAATATTGATGAGCACGGCCTCAACGTTCCTATCGGACAGCAGTATCTTGAAGGCGTTTCTTATCTGCTCGGCATTAGCACCACCGCCGACATCCAAGAAGTTCGCCGGCTCACCACCCGCGAGCTTAATAATGTCCATCGTTGCCATCGCTAACCCGGCACCATTAACCATGCACCCAATCGTGCCGTCTAGTTTTATGTAGTTAAGTGAGTGTTTCGAGGCTTCGACTTCGAGTGGTTCTTCCTCGGCCAAGTCTCTTAGGTCGGCCAGATGCTTTTGTCGAAAAAGCGCGCTGTCATCAAAATTTATCTTGGCATCGAGCGCAAGGAGTCGTCCATTGCGAGTGACCACTAGCGGGTTGATCTCAAGTAGCGAAACATCGTTTTCCCAGAACACCTTATTTAGCTTAAGAATCAGTTCGACGACCTCCGCGCACTGTTTATCGTCGCCAAGCTTTAGTGCCTCCGCTAGACTCCTCGCTTGATCCACAGTCAGTTCACTAGACACTTTCTGACGCTTAATCAACTCTGGAGTATCGGCTGCGACTTGCTCAATATCCACACCACCGGCAGTGCTGGCCATCATGACTGGACAGGCCACTACACGGTCGAGAACCTCTCCGAGATACAATTCGCGCTCAATTTCGAGGCCTTCTTCAACCAAGAGCCGGCTGACCTTACGTCCCTCTGGTTCCGTTTGGTGGGTCACGAGCTGCATACCAAGAAGCTCCTCGGCGATTTGCTCAACCTCGGCTGGTCCCCTCGCCAACCTAACCCCACCACCTTTCCCACGACCACCTGCATGGATTTGAGCCTTGAGTACAACTACGTCAACACCTAATCCCACTGCGACCTTTCGTGCCTCAGCGGAGGTAAACACAACTCCACCGTTGGGAATGGGCACACCATAATCCCTTAACAGTTCTTTGGCCTGATATTCGTGAATCTTCATAAAAGTTCGGGTTAATGTGGTCTAAGTTTCTACACTTTGATTATGTTCACGAGCTCCTTTACCGCATCGGCCGACTTCCGGAGCGCCGCCTGTTCCTCCGCAGTCAATTCAACCTGAATGATTTCTTCCACACCCCGGGCACCCAACTTGACAGGCACACCGATAAAAAGACCTTCGATGCCATATTCGCCCTGCAAGAAGGTCGCACACGGGAGAATCTTCTTTTTGTCTTTAAGAATGGCTTCTACCATCTCTACAATCGCCGAACCCGGCGCATAGTAGGCGCTCCCGCTACCAAGCAGCTTGACAATCTCGCCCCCGCCCGCCGCTGTCCGCTTTACTAGGGCATCAAGAGTCGCAGTGTCCATGAGTTCGGTAATCGGAATCCCAGCCACCGTCGAATACCGAGGCAGTGGCACCATTGTGTCTCCATGACCACCGAGCACGAAAGCGTGGGTATTCTCAACCGAAACTCCAAGTTCCATGGCAATAAAGGCCCGCATCCGTGCTGAATCCAGAATACCGGCCATGCCCACTACCCGCTCACGCGGAAACCCGCTGACCCGAAATACCACCTGACACATTGCATCCAGTGGATTCGTCACAGGGATCAAAATGCAATTCGGCGAGTGCTTGACGACATTTTCGGTAACGTCCTTAATTATGTTTTTGTTCTTCAACAGAAGATCGTCGCGACTCATACCAGGCTTACGTGCTAGACCGGCTGTGATCACGACGACGTCAGAATTCGCTGTGTCGGCGTAGTCGTTCGTGCCTAGCACACAAGCGTCTGAACCTTCTACAGGGTTGGCTTCAAGCATGTCGAGCCCTTTGCCTTGTGGAATCCCCTCAAGAATGTCCAGCAGCACCACATCGGCCAGTTCCTTCGTGGCAATGCGACGTGCGGCGGTGGCCCCGACGTTCCCGGAACCAATTACCGTAACTTTACGATTCATACATAGCTCTCCCTTGAAGCTCTCAACCCACCGCCGGTTACATATTCGAAATAATGGCGTCGGCGAATTCCGAGGTGCGCAGCTTCGTAGCACCGTCCATCTGTCGAGCCAAGTCGTAGGTGACCTTCTTCTGCTGAATCGTCCTTGCAAGCGCGGTCTCGATCCTGTCAGCAGCTTCCTGCCACCCCAAATGCCTAAACATCATGGCTCCTGACAGAATCACTGAGCTCGGGTTTATAACGTCCTTACCCGCATACTTCGGCGCCGTGCCGTGAGTCGCCTCGAAAAACCCGATCTCATCACCAATGTTAGCGCCTGGTGCCATTCCCAAACCGCCTACTTGGGCCGCGCAGGCATCCGATAAATAATCGCCATTCAGGTTCGGCGTAGCGAACACGTCATAGTCAGCAGTCCGGGTAAGGACCTGCTGGAATACGCTGTCAGCGATCCGATCATTTACGAGAATTTTTCCGTCGCACTTTGCACCATTCCAATGTTCCTCTTCCGTAACAACGGAGTCCCGGAATTCCTCGGTCGCCACCTCGTAGCCCCAGTCCCGAAAAGCGCCTTCAGTGAACTTCATGATATTGCCCTTGTGAACCAGCGTCAGGGTGCTCCGGTGGTTAGCCACGGCGTAACGGATTGCCATGCGAACTAGTCGTTTGCTACCAGTCGCCGAGATCGGCTTTATCCCAATACCTGAATCCGGCCTAATTTTCCGACCCATATCACGTTCCAAAAACTCGACAACCTTCAGCGCTTCCTCACTGCCGCATTCCCACTCAATCCCAGCGTAGACATCCTCAGTGTTCTCCCGGAAAATAACGACATTCATCCGCTCTGGATGTCGGACTGGCGCCGGCGTGCCTTCAAAGTACCGCACCGGTCGAACGCAGGCATATAGGTCCAGAACTTGCCGTAAAGTGACATTGAGACTACGAATGCCGCCTCCAACCGGGGTCGTCAAAGGGCCTTTAATTGCAACCTTGTATGCCTTGACCGCTTCAATCGTTTCCTTGGGAAGCCACTCGTTGACCAAACCCTTCGCCTTTTCGCCAGCAAGAAGTTCGAACCAAGCAATATGGCGAACACCATCAAACGCTTTGGATACCGCGGCATCAAACACACGGACGCTCGCCTCCCAGATGTCTGGACCCGTTCCATCACCTTCGATGAAAGGTACAATTGGGTTATCAGGAACAATCAGTCGGCCTCCGTCAAGGGTAATTGCTGCCCCATCGGAGGGTGGTGTCAAATCCAAGCTGCTAGACATAGGCTACCGAAAAGAAAACGGGACTGGTTATATATAACAGACTGCAAGAAGACGGGAGGGTGCGTTTTAGGTCAGAACCCCAGACGTTAACAAAAGATATTCACAGAATCTGTGGAAAAGCCTGTGGAAAAAGCTCCCGTCGACTTTAGTACGCCGCATCAACTAAGGCTTTCCAGCGCTTTGCACCATCGTGGTGCGACAAGGTGTCCTCAACTGCGCGGAGGTGGCAGCAAGCCGGGCACATTATACTGTATACACTCATCGTTGTTCACCGACCCGTAGTGAATGATGGCACGTTACCACCACCATTTTGGACGGTCGATCATCGCTTATGACCACTGATTAACCATACATGGGAACTGAGAACATATCGGGTGGGACACCCGTCAAGCCCTACCCGCTTAAGATTGTTATTGCCGATAGCCTGCCTGATTCCGCTGCCGATTTACTTCGTCAGATGGGCTGGAAAGTTGACGCTCGTGATAGAAGATCACGTGAGAAACTACTGCACGATCTGAAAGACGCGGATGGCCTGATCGTGCGAAGCAACACCCAGGTGGACGCCGAACTACTGGCCTCAGCACCCCAACTGAAGGTCATTGCACGTGCAGGCACAGGCGTTGAGAACATCGACGTTGGAGCTGCCAGCGCCCGAGGAATTCTCATTATCAACGCTCCCGGTGCGAACAGCGTCAGTGTCGCCGAACACACCTGTGCACTCATGCTTGCCTCAGGACGTTCCATTGCCCGCGCCGATACGGCGATGAAGCAGGGTCAATGGACAAAAAAAGAACTGGTAGGTATAGAGCTGCGCGGTAAGAATCTCGGCCTAGTCGGATTGGGTCGGGTTGGACAGGAAGTTGCATTTCGTGGCCGCGCCTTCGGTATGCATGTTGTTGCTCATGATCCTTATATCTCGGAACAGCTGGCGAGAAGTCTCGACGTCGAACTACTAACCCTCGACGAGCTATGCGTCCAATCCGATTTCGTGAGCCTTCATCTACCTCTAACAGCCACAACCCGTCGGATGTTCAACGCTAAGCAACTGGCCAAACTTAAATACGGTTCACACCTCATTAACACTTCTCGTGGCGACCTCATCGATGAGTCCGCATTAGCGGATGCTATTGAATCGGGACAAGTTGGTGGTGCTGGGCTCGACGTGTTTGAGTGTGAGCCGCCCATCGATTCCCGTCTCATCGCACTGCCCCAAGTCGTTGCAACACCGCACATTGCTGGCTCTACCCAAGAAGCCCAGCAACTAGTCGGCGCAGAGACGGCCGCAGGAATTCGCGACTATCTCCAACTCGGTATCGTGCAAAACGCTGTCAATTTCCCGTCAATTCCGCTGGAAGAACTCAAGCGGCTCCAGCCTTTTGTTAACCTAGCTGAGAAACTAGGCGCTTTTGTCGCTCAACTGGCGACCGGCAGAACCGGAACCGTGAACATCAGATATTACGGAGGTCTTACCACCGGCACTAATGAACCGCTAGTTGGAGCCGTACTGAAGGGTCTCTTCCAAACAATGCTTTCGGACACGATCACCCTAATCAACGCACGCTCAGTAGCTGAGGGTCGTGGTGTGGACGTAGTCGAGTCACGCAGTCCTCGACCCCGAAATTTCACTAGCCTCATGTCCGTGAAATTAAATACTTCCAACGGCGAGTTATGGGTCGAGGGTGCCATTTTTGAGCATGGCGGGGCCCGTATTGTCCTACTTGACGGTGTTGAAATCGAGGCCGGTCTCGAAGGTACCCACATTGTGATCCGTAATCTCGACGAACCTGGCGTGGTTGGCGCTGTGGGGTCGATCCTAGCTAAATGCGGAGTCAACATCGCACGCTTCGCTCTGGGTCGAGGTCCGGCCGGGGCAGTTTCCGTTATTAGCATCGATGATTCGATGGATTCCGGTAACCGTGAATTAGATGAGGGACTTCTCGACACGCTCCGGGCTGTGCCAGCCATCAAGTCGGCCCAACTGGTGCGGATTTAGGACAGTTCGTGAGAAAAGAAGTTGGGAAAAGCTATTCAGATGTCGTCACTCTCTAGCACTTCGTCGACCCACGAAATCATTTGTGGTAACATTCGTCGTGCACCCTTCAACAACCTTTAGTTCCCTCAAGACTCTCACCAAGTCTTCGATCGTCGCTATCATCCCTGCTCGTTACGCGTCCTCACGACTTCCAGGAAAAGCACTCATCGACCTCGCCGGTAAACCGATGATTGAGCACGTCTACAGGCGTGCATCTTCGGTTCCAGAACTTGATGCAGTCATCGTCGCAACTGACGACGACCGGATTATCAGTGCCGTTCTGGGTTTCGGTGGGCACGCCGAGAGGACTCAGTCAACCCATCGCTCTGGCACAGAACGAGTTGCTGAAGTCGCCGCGAGATTGCCCTGCGCCATCGTTGTCAACATACAGGGCGATGAACCGCTCATCGAACCTTCGATGATTAAGGAAGCACTTGAAATGGTTCGTTCTGAGCCATCAGTGCAAATGTGCACACTGCGTAGACAAATTACAGAACCCGCAGAGTTAGCGAATCCGAGTATCGTGAAGGTCGTCGTCGATAGTCACGGAGACGCCTTGTACTTCTCTCGACACAAGATCCCTCATTCAGTGTCCCCTGTGGAACCGATTTTCTATAAACATATCGGGCTCTACGTTTATAGGAGACATCTCCTACTCGAGTTGGCAACATTGCCACCCATGCCACTTGAAACCGCCGAGTCGCTTGAACAACTTCGCGTACTGGAACACGGCTACACAATCAGGACCGTTGAGGCAAAGAGTGATTCATTTGGAGTTGACACACCCGAAGATGTCGAACGGGTTCGTCGGTCTTTGACCTAAGGAGTTCGATCGTGACCGAGCCTTCGCAGGATAGGAAAGAACGGCCAACTAAATACATTTTCGTGACGGGTGGCGTGGTGTCATCCTTAGGTAAAGGATTGGCCGCAGCGTCACTGGGTTGCTTGCTCGAAGGGCACGGGCACAAGGTAACGATGCTGAAGTTCGATCCTTACGTCAATGTCGATCCCGGAACAATGAGCCCATACCAGCACGGTGAAGTGTATGTCACCAACGACGGCGCAGAAACCGACCTAGATCTCGGACACTATGAGCGCTTCACCAGTACGATCACGACACGTAATCACAATTGGACAACCGGAAAAATTTTCCTGTCTGTAATTAATAAAGAGCGCCGAGGTGATTATCTCGGTCGCACCGTGCAGATAATCCCACACATCACTGATGAGATTAAGAGAAACATTCGTGGTGTCTCCGACGAGGCTGACGTCGTTCTCGTGGAGGTCGGCGGGACTGTCGGCGACATCGAGAGCCAGCCTTTCCTCGAAGCAATCCGTCAAATGCGTCAGGACGTAGGTCGCGAAAACACCCTTTACGTCCACTTAACATTAGTGCCCTTTATTGGCACAGCAGGTGAAGTCAAGACCAAGCCAACCCAGCACAGTGTTCGCGATCTTCGTGCTATTGGCATTCAACCCGACATTCTGCTATGTCGAACTGACCGGATACTCGAAACCGAAATTAAGAAGAAAATCGCTCTGTTCTGTGACGTCAGCGAAGAAGCCGTTATCACGGCACGGGATGTTGACAACATTTACAAGGTGCCCCTCGTCCTCGCAGCTGAAGGACTTGACCGCATAGCTCTTAAACATCTCAACCTATCTAACGAGCGGCGTAACATGCGGGCGTGGGAAGACCTCGTGAATCGGATTCAGCACCCAAAAGACAACCTGACGATCTGCGTGGTTGGTAAGTACGTGGGCTACGAGGATTCCTATAAGAGTCTAAACGAAGCGGTCTACCACGCGGGCTTTAAGCATGGTTTAAAGATTAAGATTAAATGCATTGAATCCGAAGAGCTTGAGGTTCCCGACGGCGAACAATTACTAGATGACGCTGATGGCATTCTTGTGCCCGGTGGTTTTGGAGATCGTGGTAGCCGAGGCATGATGTGCGCTACTCGAATTGCCCGAGAACGATTAATTCCCTATTTTGGGATCTGTTACGGCTTCCAGTGGGCCGCAGTGGAGTTCGCACGAAACGTTTGTGGCTTACGGGACGCGGATTCCACTGAGTGCTCACCTAATACACCGCACAAGGTTATCTACAAATTACGCGATCTCCTCGGAGTGGATGATTTGGGTGGAACCATGCGGCTCGGTGCGTACGCTTGTGAGCTCACAGCCGACTCAAAGTCGTTCGCGGCCTACGGTAAGCGTCAGATTAGCGAACGGCACCGCCACCGGTACGAATTCAACCGCGAATATGAGCAACCACTAGCGGAACATGGTCTACGAATAGCTGGACAATCTCCCGATGGTAAATTCGTTGAGGTACTCGAATTGCCAGAACATCCGTGGTACGTGGCAGTCCAGTTTCACCCAGAATTTAAGTCGAAGCCCCTCCAGCCACACCCCCTGTTCGACCACTTCGTTGGTGCTAGCTACCAGCATAAACGGGGTATCTCAAGCCAAACCGAAACCGCTCCATCCCTGGCTAAATGACCGTTGTAATGACTCTGTCACATCCGACGCCGGTTTATAATGAACCAATGGAAACGGTCACAGTCGGAGGCATCGGATTTGGCGGAAACCATCGCCTTGCGCTGATCGGTGGACCCTGTGTTATCGAGAGCGAGGCGCACGCTTTGTCGCTAGGTGAACGTATTAAGACAATCACTTCACGCCAGAACGTTCCACTAGTCTTCAAGGCATCATTCGATAAGGCGAACCGAACATCACTTCATTCCTTTCGTGGTCCTGGAATCGATGAGGGCCTCCGTATCCTTGACCGCGTCAAACGTGAGCTAGACCTTCCGATTCTCACAGACATTCACGAGGCAGCACAGGCTGCACCGGTCGCCGAGGTAGCTGACGCCTTGCAAATTCCTGCGTTTCTCTCACGCCAAACCGATCTCCTGATTGCAGCCGCTCGAACTGGCCGACCTGTTAACCTAAAAAAGGGACAATTCTTAGCACCAGGGGACATGCGTTATGCAATCGCAAAAATTACTGAGAGCGGTAATAGTCAGGTAGTTGTGACAGAGCGAGGGGTTACATTCGGATACAACAACCTTATGGTCGATATGCGTGCCTTTCCTCAGCTTCGTAGTTTGGGAGTACCTGTGGTCTTCGATGTAACTCACAGCCTTCAACTGCCCGGCGGCGCGGATGGTGAGTCAAGCGGTCAAGCCGAATTCATCACACCTCTTGCTTCTGCTGGAGTGGCTGCCGGAATCGATGGACTATTTCTCGAAATCCATGATTCCCCCACTAAGGCTATGAGCGATGGACCGAACGCGTGTCCACTCGACGAATTAGAACCGCTACTGCAACGCCTCGTCCGAATTGACGATGTGGTGCGGACAACTCCGACGCGTGTGTAATTCGCGAAAAGCCAACATGCCAGACCAGCCCGCTTCGGACTCTGGAAACAATGCCGGCCTGACGTTGGCGCGTCAGGTTCTCGAAACTGAGGCTGCGGCCATCTTAGCGCTTCTTGATCGTCTCGACACAGCATTCGAACGCGCGGTTGACTTGCTCCAGCGCTGCTCAGGAACAATCATCGTTACCGGCATGGGAAAGTCAGGCATCATCTGTCGAAAAATTGCTGCAACGCTTTCAAGTACGGGGACTCCTGCATTCTTCTTGCATCCGGCCGAGGCCATCCACGGCGATCTTGGGGCGGTCCAACCCGACGATGCCGTACTCGCGCTCTCTTACAGCGGGGAAACAGATGAGCTATTACGACTGCTCGAAACGATCCGGCGTCGAGACATACGCTTGATCGCCGTTACTGGCAATCCTTCATCAGCACTTGGCCGGGCCGCGGACGTCACTCTCAACTGTCGAGTTGGTGAAGAAGCTTGTCCGCTCAATCTAGTGCCGACTGCCAGTACCACCGCGTCGTTGGCTATAGGGGACGCACTAGCTATGGTACTCAGCGTCAGAAAGGGTTTCCAGCAGGAGGACTTCGCGATAAACCATCCTGGCGGGAAGCTCGGCGAGCGCCTAATGAGAGTCGACCAACTAATGCACGGTGGTCCTCAGCTACCCTGCGTCGAGTCCACAACTCCCATGCGTGACGTAATCTACGAAATGTCGAGTAAGGGTCTTGGCATGACCTGCGTAGCCAATGCCGACCATTGCCTTCTGGGAATCATCACTGATGGCGATCTACGTCGACATATGAACGACTCAGCTGATTTCCTCACCTGTGCTGCAAGCGATGTCATGACTTCGGCGCCAGTCACAATCCAGGGAACCGCTCTCGCTGTTACAGCGCTAAATACCATGGAAGCGAAGCGCATCACGTCACTTGTTGTCGTTGATGTCAACCGTGTTATCCAAGGGGTGTTGCACGTGCACGACCTCTGGCGAGTTGAGCAATTCTGAACTCTAGTTGCACAACGAAAGTAACACCATGTCGGTCCATAATAAAGCCTCGAGAATTCGCCTACTGCTGTTCGATGTTGACGGTGTTCTCACCGACGGTCGAATAGAACTACACCCGGATGGCAGCGAATCAAAATGTTTTCATATCCGCGACGGCGCAGCGATTATGTGGGCCAATCGGGCCGGTCTACTAACAGGCATTCTCTCAGCGCGTACTTCAGTTGCGACAACGTTACGAACCAAGCAACTTGAAATGCCCATTGTTCTCCAAGGAGTCACAGTAAAGCTCTCCGCGTACGAACAAGTCCTAGCCAATTATCAGCTGACTGACACTGAAGTCGCTTACATGGGCGATGACTTACTCGACTTAGCAGTGCTCGCCCGGGTCGGTCTCTCTGCTGCGCCAGCCGACGCTGCTATTGGCGTAAGACAGAAGGTCGACTGGATCAGCTCGGCACGCGGCGGTGAAGGTGCTGCACGTGATTTGATTGAAGTCGTCCTGAGAGCTCGATCGCTCTGGCCGCCGATTGTTGAGTCTCAAGCCGACCCAGAATCCGATCTATCCCATGGATGAAACAGCTTCTGTCACATTTGTTAGCGTGTTAGTAGCCTTACTCATCGGCCTTACCATTGGAAAGGCCTGGGAACGCTATAAATTGCGTGGGGGTCGCTGGATTGATCGTCGAAAAGCCAGGGAATCTCCCCATTACATCCTTGGTCTTAACTTCCTAGTCTCGAACCAAGTCGATCTGGCAATCGAGGAACTGAGTAACGCTGCTGGCCTTGACGCAGACGCGCTTGAAGTCCATATGATTCTGGGCAACCTCTATCGTGAAAAAGGTCAGGTCGCCCGTGCGATCCAAGTTCACCAAGACCTACTGCAACGATCAGGACTTAGCACTATCGAACATGCGCATGTGCTCCTTTGCCTTGGACTTGACTTTAAACGTGGCGGTATCGTCGATCGAGCGCTAGAAACGTTTAATGAAGTTCTTCGGCTCGATTCTGATAACCACTATGCTCTACTATACCTAGGAAGGCTTTACGAAGATCAACACCAGTGGCCCGAAGCCTACGCAATACGGAAGCGCGTGATGGCAGTCGCCGAGCCCGAATCACAGGCCTCCCATCGTTCCATTCTTGCTTTCCTTGAAACTGAGATCGGCCAAGAAGCTCGATCCAAGGCTGATGTAAAGGAGGCTATCTCTCGCTTTGAGTCGGCCATAGCGCTTGACAAGAGCACGGTGCCGGCATACCTAAACCTAGGTGACGTACGCTTAGCCTCGGGTGACGCCAAAGGGGCGGTCTCAGCTTGGGAACACATCATTAACGTAGAGCCAAGTCACGCTTACCTAGCTTTCGACCGACTCGACGACGCCTACCCTAAAATCGGTTCCCCCAAGAAGTTTCAGGAGTTATGCCGTCAGTTGATCACATCAAACCCGTTTGACTGGCGGGCACGTCAGGCCCTAGCACGGCACCTAGCTGAGCGAGGCTCGGTCCGTGACGCACTGGAACTCCTCCTTGAAGCGCTCATACACAATCCACACGCTCTTTCAATCCATCAATCGATTTTTCAAACGTTGACTGAACTCAACTTCGACACGGTTCTTGTGCAGCGCTACGTTGAATTAACCCGTGGCGCTATCTTTTACCTCGACCCGCATATTTGCATAAACTGTCATTATCGAAGCTTGGAACTGTTATGGAAGTGTCCTCAGTGCCACGAGTGGAAGACCTTTCTCGAAGCACGGATGGCACCTGCAAAGGAACCAACGAATCCGCACCGCGAACGCGAATGAACCCACTTGGGACTTCGGCATGCTAAGAATTGGCCTCACGGGAGGACTTGCGACCGGCAAGAGTCACGTTAGAGTTCGAGTTGCCACCCTAGGGCTGCCGACAGTCGATGCAGACACAATCGCTAGAGAGGTAGTCCGTCCTGGTCAACCAGCTTGGCGCGACATACGTCAACGCTTCAGTAAAGGCATTTGGAAAACTGATGGTTCTCTCAATCGAGCGGCTCTCGCTTCAATTATCTTTTCCGACGAAGTAGCCCGAAAAGACCTGGAGGGCATCCTTCATCCTCGCGTCTATTCAGAGATTAGAAACTGGCTTGATGACCTAGCGCAGGCGCGTATCCACCGTGCCGCCGTTGCCGACATCCCGCTACTTTATGAAACTGGACACGACGATGATTTTGATAAGGTCATTGTCGTTGCGTGCGATGCCAAAACACAGTTGCAACGTGTCATGGCCCGGGATGGGCTCAGCAAAGAAGACGCTCAGCAACGAATTTCTATCCAACTTCCAACGGCGCAGAAGGCGGCACGAGCTGATGTTGTGATTTCAACAGAGGGAACACTGAAAGAGACCGATGCACAGATCGACCGATTCGTGCAGGAGCTAGATCAAGCGATCTAGCCGCTGTGTTAGACGGCCTTTCCCAGATGCATTTCCGCGGCTCGGACAGTATTAACCATCAACATCGCAACAGTGAGGGGACCGACGCCCCCAGGCACTGGCGTCAACGCGCCAGCCGTTTCACTAACAGCTGGATGAACGTCTCCTACCAATAGAGATCCACGTCGCGCAAACGTTTGAAGCCTAGGTGAACTAGGCAGCAGCAGGTTCTTCACAATAGCTTCATCTACCAAGCGATTAACTCCTACATCGATCACCGTGGCCCCAGGCTTGACAAACTCCGACGTTACGAACGCTGGTCGACCCAATGCTGCGATGAGAACATCAGCCTCTCTAGCCACCGCACTTAGGTCGCGCGTCTTCGAGTGACAAACTGTGACCGTGGCATGGCGATGAAGCAGCATGAGAGCAACTGGCTTACCAACTATTTGGCTGCGTCCGATCACAACAGCACGCTGACCTTTAAGATTGATACCACTCCGGTCGAGGAGTTCGAGAATTCCAGAAGGGGTACAAGGAGCAAACACAGAGCGTCCCTGGGCTAACCGGCCGACGTTGGTTGGATGAAAACCGTCGACGTCTTTCGTAGGATCAATCGCCTCAAAAAGCATGCTCTCTGCAGCAGTCCCGAGCGCGCTGGGCAAAGGTGCCTGAACTAAGATGCCATCGTGGTCCTGACTACGATTGAACCGGCACACGACCTCCTTAGCTTTATCAAGCGTGGCCGTCTTCGGTAACCGAACTACATCAACTTTCAAGCCCAACGCGTCACCGGCTTTTGACTTAGTATTTACATATACTTCAGACGCCGCATCATCTCCAACGAGCAGGATTCCCAATGTTGGAGGACGTCGAGCAGCCAGCCTACAGGCCTCAACGCGTGCAATGAGTTCTGCGCGAATATCGGCCGCGATGCACCTACCGTCTAAGACTCGGGCTGCCATACCGAAACGCCTACAGTTAGATCCTTCCACCAACTAGATAAAAACCAACAGGACATCGAAACAATCCCATTCTAACAGCCCCAAACATCATCTTTACAGTAATAGTGGGAGTTTCGGCTTTGGAACCCGTGGGAACTTCAGTAGAATGCCGCCGCCCCTATATGATCAAGCATGCAGCCTGGAGACGTTGTTGACTATCAGTGATCGTGGCACGTGGGGTTCACGGTTCGGTTTCGTGCTGGCTGCGGCAGGGTCGGCTGTCGGCCTCGGAAACATCTGGGGCTTCCCGACAAAGGTCGGACAGAACGGCGGCGGCGCCTTCGTTTTGGTCTACCTAGCTTGCGTAATTTTTATCTGCCTCCCCATTCTCATCGCCGAACTGGCGATCGGTCGACATACCAAGAGTGACCCTGTCAGCGCGTACGCAAAACTCAGCCCAAGAACTAGGTGGTGGATGGCGGGCGCACTCGGCGTGGCAGCCGGATTCGGGGTTCTATCTTTCTACTCCGTCATTGCTGGATGGGTGCTCGCCTACATCTGGTTCAGTGCAACCGGCACAGTGAGTAGTGGAGCACTCGAAAGTGCCACATTCTTCACCGAATTTACGGCTCGTGCACCTATCAACCTAATGCTGACCTTCGTGATGCTGGCAGCCACAGCTGTTGTATTGCTTGGAGGCATCCGCTCAGGCATCGAACGCGTCTCAAGATTTCTCATGCCAGTGCTAGCGGTTCTCCTGGTCGGGCTAGCCATCCGTGCCATCACACTGCCAGGCGCGGCCGAAGGGGTCGCATATTACCTGAAGCCAGACTTCAGCAAGGTAATGAATTTTGGCACCCTCAACGCTGCTCTGGGTCAGGCGTTCTTCTCATTGAGTCTCGGTCTTGGAACAATGTTGGTTTACGGAAGCTATCTAACCCGACGTGAAGGTATCGCTAAAGCGGCTGTTATGGTGGTAGTTATCGACACCTGCCTAGCTTTACTTGCCGGCTTCATGATCTTCCCGTCAGGATTCTCAATTCCTGGATTCGACCCCAGCAGCCAAGGACCCGGGCTCATCTTCGTTGTGCTACCTAGGCTGTTTGCATCTCTCCCTGGAGGCCAGTTTTTTGGAGCCGCTTTCTTCATCTTGTTAACCTTGGCTGCTCTTACTTCAGCGATTTCGCTCCTCGAGGTTCCCGTAGCTCATTTCATTGACACACACAGTTGGAGCCGCACTCGGGCGGTGCTCGTTGTGATGATGGCGACTTTTGTCCTCGCCATTCCGTCAGTTCTAGCCAGTGGCGCTAATAATTTTTTTACGAGTCTTCCAATTATCGGCCTCGACTTCCTAACACTGATGATCACGGTCTGGAACGATTTTGCCTTGCCGATTGGAGGACTTCTGACCGCAGTATTCGTCGGTTACGTCTGGCGCATTGACAGTGCACTCGAGGAGCTTTTGGCTGAACAGGCGTGGTTTCCAGGACGTCAGTTCTGGGGCCTACTCATCCGCTACGCTTGCCCAGCAGCCATTTTTCTTATCATCTTCGGCACTTTACAAAGCTTAATCGCCTGATATTATTCGCCAACGTTAATCTCGATTTAAGGAGCCGCGGGTGGAAGAACTGACGCAGCAAATCCAAGCCATCGAAAGTTCTGTGTACGAGTGGTATGCGGTTCCCCTAATTCTCTTGGCCACGGGTGGACTCATTACCATCACAACAGGGTTGGTGCAGATTCGCCGTTTCCCAGCTGCCTTCCGCATGGTATTCGCTGGAGCCTTTAAGAAGAATACCGCCCAAGACGGGACCATCACTCCGTTTCAGGCTCTATCAACAGCTCTCGCCTCAACCGTCGGCAATGGCAATATCGGTGGCGTAGCCACCGCCATAATCATCGGTGGACCGGGGGCTATCTTTTGGATGTGGGTCTGTGCAGCAGTCGGCATGGCCACGAAGTACGCTGAGGCGGTTCTAGGCGTCCACTTCCGGGTAACCCGTGAGACAGGCGAATTGGCGGCGGGTCCGATGTACTACATCACCGGTGGAATCCCTTATGGGTGGCTTGCGAAACCGCTAGCTTACGCCTTCGCGTTCTTCGGCGCCGTAGCTTGTTTACTTGGCACAGGCAACATGGCCCAGTCGAACACCGTCGCACGAACGTTCGTGGAAGCGGCGCGAACAATTTTCAACCTCGACGTGCCTCTCTGGTTTCCCGGCATACTGATCACGACCGCTGTCGGACTCGTGTTAATCGGCGGCATCAAGCGAATTGCTGCCGTTGCGGAAAAGCTGGTGCCGTCGATGATCGTTGTCTATCTCGCAGTGGCAATGGTCTATATCCTGATGAACGTGACCGAACTGCCGGCAATGTTTGGATTAATCATCTCCCGGGCTTTTTCACCCTCGGCCGCGGTTGGAGGCTTCGTCGGCGCCTCAGTCGCTCAGGCCTTGGCTGCTGGAATTAGCCGTGGCGTACTCTCGAATGAAGCTGGGCTAGGTAGCGCACCGATCGCGCACGGGATTGCCAATGTAAAACATCCCTCTGAGCAGGGCTTGGTTGGTATCTTTGAAGTCTTCGTCGACACAATCTTGGTGTGCTCGATGACCGCATTCATCATTCTCTCCTCAGGCCTGTGGACAGACCCAAGTTACCAACAGGCAAGCGGCGATCTAACCGCTGCCGCCCTGAGCACCAGCATTCCGTTTGCCTCCCTGATGGTCGCGGTGTGCTCCTTCCTCTTTGGCTTTTCGACGCTCATCGGCTGGTGCTACTACGGTGAAAAATGCTTCGAGTTCCTGTTCGGCTCGGACAAGATCCTGATCTACCGAGTGCTGTTCACGGCGCTCGTCATGGTCGGTTCGGTCATTTCAGTGCCTATGGTCTGGGCTATCGGCACGCTGTTAAATGGATTTATGGCGTTTCCAAATCTGATAGGCCTGATCTTCCTCGTTGGAACCGTTAAGAAGTTGACTCAAGAATACTTCGAGGGCACTAACACAAGCAGCTAGGACAAGAACTCTTACTCAATCAGTGAGAGCGTCGAGAAATTCAGCTGCTCGGCGTTCCGGATTACCCCCGGTCAGCAGGTCGGAGATTACCGCAACCGACGTTGCACCAGCGCAGATCACACTACGTGCACGCTCCAGGGTAATACCGCCAATACCAACAAGCGGTACGCCCTTGACACGTTCGGCAGCTTGCGCGACAAACTCTAGCCCCACAACCGCATCGGAAGCCGTCTTACTCTGCGTCTCAAAGACTGGGCCAACAGCCACGTAGGAGGTCGGCCCGGACAGGGCGACATTGAGTTGTCGCAGGGTGTGGGTCGAGAGGCCTATCAAAGCTTCCGGTCCTACGATCTGCCGTGCGGCATCCACCGGCAAGTCCTCTTGACCAAGGTGGAGGCCGCGAGCACCGGAAAGCCTGACAAGATCGGCACGATCGTTCAAAATAATGCTCGCTCCATATCGAATGCCTAGGTTGACGATGGTGTCAGCCCAGACCATAAAGGTCTTGCTCGATACTGACTTGGCCCGCAGCTGCACAAGCCGCGCCCCGCCACGCATCACGGCCTCGGCAAGCTGCGTGACCTCCCAGCCATGGCGGGATGACACATCAGCATCAACAATTGCGTAAAGTGGGGACAGCGGCATGGACACGCTTAGGACTTAGGTTTTGTAACGCGACAGATACGCCTACAATAGAACTAGACAGCCTTAGCCAAACCTTTACGTGGTCGATTTGCCTGGAACCGCTCCAGAAAGGTCGTATCAAACTCGGCCGCCACGAATCCAGGGTCCTCCAGAATGGCTTGATGGAGAGGGATGTTCGTCTTGATCCCTTCGATGACTGTCATATCAAGTGTACGCCTTAGACGAGCAATTGCCTCGTTGCGGTCGCGCCCGTGCGCGACGACCTTCGCCACAAGCGAATCATAAAACGGGGACACCGTGCAGCCAGCATGCGCGTAAGTATCGAGTCTAATACCCGGGCCACCTAAGAAACTGAACGTCTCGATCACTCCTGGCGATGGCACGAAGGTGTCGGGGTCCTCGGCATTGATTCGGCATTCGATCGAGTGGCCGTCAAAGTTCACCCCCCTCTGCTGGAAGCCCAACTTCTCACCAGCGGCGATCCGAATCTGCTCCTTGACAATATCAATTCCTGTGATCATTTCCGTCACAGGATGTTCGACCTGAAGCCGAGCATTCGCTTCTATGAAGTAGAAGTTACGCTTGCCGTCCAAAAGAAACTCAAAGGTTCCAGCATTTTGATACTGCACAGCCTTAGCAGCATGCACAACCGTTTTTCCCAACTTCTTGCGCAACCGGTTGGTAAGGGCCACCGATGGAGCCTCCTCGAGAATCTTCTGGTGACGACGTTGAATCGAACACTCACGTTCTCCGAGGTGAATGACATGACCGTGTTGATCGGCGAGCACCTGCACTTCAATGTGTCGAGGTGCTTCAACGAATTTCTCGATATATACATCGCGGAATCCAAACGCCACTTCAGCTTCGTGTTGAGCCGTCTGGAAAGCCACTTCCAATTCCGGGAATGACCGTACCACCCGTAGCCCTCTCCCACCACCACCAGCCGTCGCCTTAATGATGAGCGGAAATCCAATCTTCTTACCGAGAACCTGAGCCTTCTCTAACCCTTCGACCGGCCCGTCACTACCTGGGAGGACCTTCACACCAGCTTTCTTCATCGCTCGGCGCGCCCTCGCCTTATCACCCATCAGACGCATCACGGTCTGATCGGGACCAATGAATTTGATACGACAGGACTCACAGGCTTCGGCGAGAAACGCACTTTCCGACAGAAAGCCATATCCGGGATGCAATGCGTCAACGCCAGTGATCTCAGCAGCGCTGATCACTGCTGGCACGCTCAAATAGCTATCGATGCTTCTGGCAGGGCCGATACAGACTGACTCATCAGCAAAACCGACATGGACGGAGTGCTCATCCGCGTCGGAGTAAACCGCTACCGTCTTGATATCCAGCTCACGACAGGCGTGGATGACACGAAGTGCGATTTCACCACGATTGGCAATCAGGATCTTCTTGAACATTTAGCTTGAAAATTAAGAATGAGGACAGAACTTGTCCGGTTTCAACTGACCCTTGGACGGACGCGCATGGAAAACAGCTGGTCACCGTACTGAACGGGCTGACCGTTTTCAACAAGAATCTCGGCGATCTCGCCATCCTCTTCAGCATTGATCTCGTTCATCAACTTCATCGCTTCAATGATGCACAAAACTTGCCCTTTGCCCACTTTGTCGCCGACCTCAACGAACGGTTTAGCCTCAGGATCTGGAGCACGAAAAAATGTTCCAACAATCGGCGACTTAACTACTGACAGATCAGTGGACCCATCCACGTCAGTCCCAAACGTCGATTCAACTGACTGAGCGGCGATCAGAGCAGGCGCTGGTGCCGAAACAGCGGTCACGGCACCATGGTCATGCGAACCCTCGCGCTTGATCCGGAGACGGACACCTTCCTTCTCAATTTCGAACTCTGAGAGGTTATGCTCCTGAGCAAGCTCAATGATTTCCTTGATCTCGTCAAGATTATTAAGGTGCAACTCTTTTCGCCCAACTTTGTTGGTCATGTTTGCTTCCGTAGTCGGTTAAGACTCAAGACTGAACCCACAGATCCCGTCTAACGTCTGTAAGTAACTCATGCCCTTCGTCGGTCACAAGAACGTCGTCTTCGATACGTACCCCACCTTGACCCGGCTCGTAGGCCCCCGGTTCAACAGTGAACACCATGCCGGGAACCAAGAGCACGTCGGATCCTTCAGCCATAGCGTGCTCGCGGTCCGAATCACGCTTCGAGATTCTCGGATCCTCGTGAATCTCCAAGCCTAGGCCATGTCCCGTCCCATGGTTGAAAGCCTCACCGAGCCCACTCTCCTCAAGCACCCGGCGCGCTGCACCATCAACTTCACTCGCCCACACACCAGGACGGACCGTAGCAATCGCCGCTTCCTGAGCAGCTGCGACAGCTGAGTGGAGACGTCGAGCAACCTTACTGGGCGTCCCAATAGTCGCCACGCGGCTCAGGTCAACACAGTATCCGTCGAGGACCCCGCCGAAGTCTAGCAGGACTATGTCACCCTCTGTGAAAACTCTAGTACCTGGTTGTGCGTGTGGTAGGGCACTATTGGGGCCGGAGGCAACGATGGTATCAAATGCTGGCCGCTCGAAACCAGCATTGCGTAGGCTGGCATCAATCTCAATTGCTACATCACGTTCCTGACGACCTGGTTCGATAATACGGTTTATGTCAACTGCAACCATTGAGAGAAGCCGTCCAGCCTCACGCAGGGTAGTCCGCTCATAGTCATCCTTCACAGCCCTCACCTTCTCAACAACTCGAGACGTGGCCACCAATTCGGGAACTGAATGCCCGGAGGCCAATGCCCGCTCGAGTGCAGTGGATAGATAGATGTGGGCTTGAACAGTCAACCGGTCTGATTCGAAGCCCAACTTCTCAGCATTGGACGACACCAGAAGGTCTCCGAGTGTGCTCTCATAGCTATGAGCCACAGACCTCACTTCGATGTAACTCGGTCCATGACTTGATTGAAGCAATTCCCGAGCAGCTGTTAAATATCGACCGTCGGTCACCAAGATGCAGCCAGTGCGAGAGACCAGGAGGGATGCTGAAGAACCCTCAAAGTTTGTGAGATATCGAACATTCGGTACGTGACTAACAAGAAACGCATCTAGGTGTTCATCATCGAGTTTTTCCCAGACTCGTTCAAGACGCCTCGTTAGATCCTTCGAAGTCGGCTTACCCATCACCCAAACATTTTCGGAATGCTATTGGCCTGCGCAGACCACCAAATTGGGAGCATAAACTAAACCACCTGGTGAGCCTTATCGGCCCTTCGACCACAAACAAACAGAGTAACACTGTCCATTGTCCGACTGGCTAAGCTCTTCAGAAAATCATCGGTCAGCAAATAGGAATCGCAGCGAGGTCGAAACGGTGTCGAATGCAATTACCAACGGTACTTCTTGCCGCCCATTTGAGGGGTTGATTCCTTGACACCACCTGTAATCGACCGTATCATTTGGGTTTGCGGTTACGAGGTGGTTCCTGTAGAGGTAGTTGATGAAAACGTTTGTGGCGTCATCGAAGAACTTGGAGCGCAAGTGGCATCTGATTGACGCCGAGGGTCAGATCCTTGGGCGGATCGCAACGGTCGCGGCACGCCTCCTCCAGGGTAAGCACCGTCCGCAGTACACAACTTTCATTGATACTGGTGACCATGTCATTGTCGTCAACGCTGCACAGGTCAAATTGAGTGGTCGCAAAGAAGACCAAAAACTTTATCGACGGCACAGCGGTTATCAAGGCGGTCTTCGAGAAGAAAGTGCAAGACTTGTTCGTCAGCGGAAACCAATCCGTCTGGTTGAACAGGCAGTGCGGGGCATGCTTCCCAAGACAAAGCTAGGGAACACGATGTACCGTAAGCTAAATGTATACGCTGGCCCGGACCACCCACACTCCGCCCAGAAACCTACCGCCCTTGAGGTTGCGTAACCTTGGCAGATAGTCAATTCTACGGCACCGGACGTCGGAAGACGTCCACTGCTCGCGTCTTTCTCCGCCCTGGTACCGGTAACATTCAGGTCAACCGGCGTTCGCTGAATGTGAGCTTTCCGACCGAAGTGCTTCGGATGCAAATTCTGCAACCGCAGCAACTGACTGAAACTCTTGGCCAGTATGATGTTCTGGCCACGGCGACTGGTGGCGGCGTTTCTGGGCAAGCCGGCGCCTTACGGTTAGGAATCGCACGCGCTTTGGTTAAAGCGAACCCAAGCCTCCGCGCCGATCTCAAGCAAGCTGGCTTTCTGACTCGCGATCCCCGAATCAAGGAACGCAAAAAGTATGGTCTAGCCGGTGCACGCAAGCGATTCCAATTTAGCAAGCGATAAAAGTATTGTGATTACAAGACAGGACCTGAATTCGGCGGAAACCCGCGTAGGAGAAGACGCTTGAGTGCAGTCGAATTAAAGGAACTCCTCGAGTCTGGTGTCCATTTTGGCCATCAGACGAGGCGCTGGAACCCAAAGATGAAGGAGTACATCTTTGGGGAACGGAACGGCATTTACATCATCGACCTCAGCAAGACAGCCAAGCTCTTTTATGAGGCAACGCAGTTCGTTTCTTCGCTAGCCGCAGAAGGCCGCACAATCCTTTTCGTTGGCACTAAACGTCAAGCTCAGGATGTTGTTATCGAAGAAGCACGGCGCTGCGGAATGTTCTTCGTTAATCAGAGATGGCTGGGTGGCCTACTAACTAACTTCACGACGATTCAACGAAGCATCGGACGGCTTCGCGATCTGGAAGCAATGGGCACCGATGGACGCTACGAAACACTGTCGAAGAAGGAAATTTCACGGCTCGAGAAGGAGAAGCGAAAACTTCATAAAAATCTTGATGGCATCCGCAAGATGTCAAAACTGCCAGACGCGGTATTCGTTGTCGATACGCGCAAGGAAAAAATTGCGGTCGATGAGGCAAGGAAGCTCAAGATCCCGATCATAGGTATCGTCGACACGAACTGCGACCCGGACGACGTCGATTATGTTATCCCTGGTAATGACGACGCGTTGCGAGCTATCAAGTTGATTGTGGGTAAGTTCGCAGATGCCGTTATCGAAGGACGGGGTCTTCGAGAATCTAGCCAATCGGAACGTGCGGCCGGCGACACCACCCCTTCTGACTCGGCGAGTCAAGCGGTTAGTGCTGAGCAGGCAACTACCCCTGCTTCTGCCTAAGGATAACGCGCCCAGCTTCGATCGAGCCGGCCCAGCTGCGCGCCGGCATTTTTTCTGTACATTGCTCGCCATGCGGGCCAAGCACCTGGAGAAAGTCGATGAGTATCTCAGCCACAGACGTTAAGGTTCTACGCGATAAGACCGGAGTGGGCTTTATGGAATGCAAGGCGGCCCTTACCGAAGCTCAGGGTGACACCGAACAAGCGATGACCATCCTACGAAAACGTGGGCTCGCTAAGGCCGCTAAGCGCGCTGGCCGTTCAACCGATCAGGGCGTTGTAGGAAGTTACATCCATACAGGCGGTAAAATCGGCGTGCTCATTGAGGTAAACTGCGAGACCGATTTCGTCGCAAGAACGGAGGACTTTCAGCAGCTCGTAAAGGAGCTAGCTATGCATGTGGCTGCGGCTAACCCACTTTATGTTCGGCGAGAGGACGTGCCCGCCAAAACGATTGAACAGGAAAAAGGAATCTTTCAATCTCAACTAGAAGACAAGGGCAAGCCGCCTCATGTGGTCGAAAAGATTCTAGAAGGCAAGCTTGAAAACTATTACTCAGAAATTGTATTGATCGACCAACCATCAATTCGTGATCCAAAAACAACGGTTGGCCAGCTTGTTACGTCTGCGATCGCAAAAATGGGCGAGAACGTCACGATCTCACGTTTCGCAAGATTTAAGATCGGCGAGGAACAAGCCTGACGCCTTCGATGACTTCAGTAAAGCTAATCCACTACGAGTCGGTTGGCGATCTATAATCTCCACGATCATGCCCTCACCAGCATACCAGCGTGTCATCCTCAAGCTTTCTGGAGAAGCCCTCCTTGGACCTGAGTCCTTCGGAATTGATCCGAACGTAACCACACAGATCGCTGAAGAAATTGCCGCGGTGCACCGGCTCGGCGTCGAAGTGGCCATCGTCATTGGTGGCGGAAACATTTTTCGCGGACTTGCTGCGACTGCCCGTGGAATGGACCGGGGCACTGCCGACTATATGGGCATGCTGGCAACGGTCATTAATGCCCTTGCGCTACAGGACGCTCTTGAACAAATTCAGGTGGTGACCAGGGTCGTTACCGCCGTAGAGATGCGCGCAGTCGCCGAGCCATTTATTCGTCGTCGAGCTATCCGCCATTTAGAGAAAAGGCGTGTCGTCGTCTTCGCCGCCGGTACTGGTAATCCATACTTCACAACGGACACGGCAGCTGCGCTCCGTGCAATGGAGATCAGAGCCGATGTCATTCTTAAGGGTACCAAAGTTGATGGGATTTACACCGCTGATCCACTAAAGGATCCTGAAGCGACACGTTTTGATTCAATTTCTTACATAGAGGTCCTCGAACAGGGCTTAAAGGTCATGGATGCTACTGCTATTTCGCTCTGCATGGATAATAGTCTGCCGATCGTCGTTTTCAACATCCAGCAACCCGGTAACCTAATGCGTGCCATTATGGGCGAGTCGGTTGGATCGCTAGTGAAGGTCTGAACTAGTTGCGGAAAGAGGCGCGATGGATGTCAATAATCTGAAAGAGCTCTATGCTGAAGTCGATAAGCGAATGAATAGTCTGATCGAGCACGCCCGTCGAGAGCTCTCAGGCGTGCGCACAGGACGTGCCTCGATCACGATTCTTGACGGCGTGCACGTTGATGCGTACGGCGCGTCAGTACCACTCAACCAGGTGGCCAGCTTGTCCGTTCCCGAGCCGATGCTTATCGCAGTGCAGCCATTTGATCCCTCCTTGAGCGGTGCAATTGAAAAAGCTATCCAAGCAGCCAATCTAGGCCTCAACCCGAATAACGATGGAAAGATGATCCGAATTCCGATTCCGCCCCTAACCGATGAACGCCGTAAAGAGTTGTCGAAGGTTGTCCACAAACTTGCCGAGGAAAGTCGAAACGGTGTACGCCAGGCACGGCGCGACGCGAACGACCAACTCAAGAAAATGCTCAAGAATAAGAACGTCTCTGAAGACGAAGAACGTCGTGCCTTAGAGCATGTTCAAGAACTAACCAATGAACATGTGAAAAGTATTGATGATGTTCAAGAGAAGAAAGACGACGAACTCCTAAACCGTTAGCACCGGCGGCCGACCTAGTGTCCATGTCATACGTATCGCATCTTGAGTGCTCCGCCAATTGCGGAGCCACTCCCCTAGACCCTCACGAGCAACATCATCTCTGTTCGTGTGGAATGCCGTTGTTAGTTCGCTACCATCTTGACCGCGTAGCCAACATTTGGAAGAAGTCGACTCTAGTGGACCGACCGCCAACCATGTGGCGCTACAAAGAGATGATGCCTCTTCTGGGCGATGGCGAACCGGTTACGTTGGGTGAAGGCTTCACTCCACTCTTCCACGCAAAGTCGCTTGGACGAAAACTCGGCTTACAGGCACTCTACATCAAAGACGAATCACTCAACCCGACCAACTCATTCAAAGCTCGCGGACTGTCAGCTGCTGTAACACGAGCTCGTGCGTTAAAAGCCCATACCTTGTCAGTACCATCAGCCGGAAATGCTGCTAATGCAATGGCCGCCTATGCGGCGCAAGCTGGTATCCCAGCAAAGGTCTTTATGCCAAAAGATGTCAAGCGACCATTCATCCGTGAATGCGAGCTTTATGGTGCAGACGTCACGCTGGTTGATGGACTGATCACCGACGCCGGCCGCTTAGCAGCAGAGAGAGGTGGACCACTCGGATGGTACGATGTATCTACCTTAAAAGAGCCCTATCGAATAGAGGGCAAGAAGACGATGGCCTACGAATTAGCTGAGCAGCTTGACTGGGAATGGCCAGATTGGATTATTTACCCGACCGGCGGAGGCACGGGAATGGTTGGCATGTGGAAGGCAATGGACGAGCTCGAAACGATCGGCTGGGTTTCAAAGGGTCGGCGACCACGCATGGTTACCGTACAGGCGTCTGGGTGCGCACCAATCGTCAGAGCATTTGAGAAAGGCACCGAATTCGCTGAACCGTGGATTAACGCACATACCGTTGCCGATGGCTTACGTGTACCGAAAGCCATTGGGGACTTCCTCATCCTCAGAGCCCTTCGCGAAAGCGGCGGATGCGCGATCGCAGTCGATGATGTCGACATGGTTGGTTATATGCGCGATCTCGGCCACTACGAAGGCATCAGCGCCGCGCCTGAAGGTGGAGCCGCTCTTGGAGCCCTACATAAATTAATTGGCAATAACTCCATCAAACCGGAAGACAAGGTTGTTCTGTTTAACACGGGTGGAGCGCTAAAATACCTTGACGTTCTAGATTCCATCTGATTTCTGGTGACTCCAATTTCCCAGGGTAGTTTCTTTCCGCTCAAACAGCAGGTTTTAAGCGTATGCTAAAATCCCGAGTGCACGTAGTGCCGTTGGCAGCGCGCTCCTTTGAAATGGGCGGCTAGCTCAGTTGGGAGAGCGCGGCGTTCGCAACGCCGAGGTCGAGGGTTCGAGCCCCTTGCCGTCCACCACTCTGCCCTATCAGATTTTTTACTACAGTGCTATACAACGGCACCTTGACAGTACATTTCGGCGCCAGCGACAATACTCAAGATGTCAATATCACGAATCACCAAGGAAGAACTGAAAGAACGCCTCGAGGGCGTCGGGTCGTCGATGCCAATCATAGTTGACGTACGACTGAAGTATCCCTACGAACACAGTACCGTCACTCTGCCTGGGGCGCTTCGTGAACCAGATCCTTCAACCCTTCCACGTGGTCGGGAAATCGTTACTTACGACTCTGATCCCGAAGAGCTAGTGGGTGCAAAGTACGCAGCTACGTTGATCCGAAAAGGATTCCAAGCCCGTGTTCTAAAAGGCGGGATCGCCGAATGGATGGCCGCTAAGTATCCAACCGATACCAAAGCTGCACCGGTACAGGCTCCCCCAAAGGCCGGCTCATTGAAGGGTTAGCAATCCTTTCTCATGGTTAACCAGTAGTCGACCTCGTGCCAAACGCTTTTGCATTACTTACGGCTGGATTATTGCTCAGCTTCTGCTACTCCTCCCCGGCCTCACCACTTCTAGCTCAAACACCACTTCGTCCTGACCCGACGACACTCGCCGGCTTACTCCAGCAACATTACGATCAAGTCCGTGACTTCGCTGCTGACTTCGTCCACGTGTATGAAGGTGGTGCCTTGCGAATGACGGCGACCGAGAAAGGCACCGTGCAGATTAAGAAGCCTGGGAAGATGCGATGGCACTACGACACACCTGAAGAGAAACTGTTCGTCTTCGACGGGCGCACAATGTACGCCTATTTTTTGGATGAAGCACAAGTCACCGTGAGCCCTATGCCACAAGGCGACGAAATTAGTGCAGCAGTATTGCTACTGATCGGACGAGGCAACCTCGTTAGAGACTTTCGTCCGGAGTATGTTGAACTTCCAGACCTCGCAAACGACAGTTACGCTCTGAGACTTGAGCCGATTGTTCCAACGCCTGACTATACCTCACTGACTTTAGTCGTCGATCGTAGTAACTTGATGTTACATCGGCTCATTTCGATTGACCGGCAGGGCGGCATATCAACCTTTCGATTCAGCAATCTTGAGGAAAACCTGGGTATTGCTGATTCTCATTTTTCGTTCACCATCCCGGCGAACGTTGAGATCATTAGACACGAGGGTGTTCCCCAGTGACCTCGACCGTCCCTACTTAGCCAACGCTTACAGGACAGAACGATATCTGATTCCTGTAAAAGACCGGTCGCCGTATCCGCTGTAATTAGATCTAGAAAGACTAGGGGATTAGTTTAATTGTGTCTGCTCCTGCGTGATTAGAGCACTTAGGGCACCCGCTCGGTCACACACCTCAAACTCCACCCAATCTCCAGGACTCAACTGCCCTAGCAGTGGAAGGTCCGCTGTGATAGCGGTCGCTAGTTTTGGATAGCCACCCGTCGTTTGTCCATCCGCCATCAGAATAATCGGCTGACCTGAACCTGGCACCTGAATTGTACCCGTCGGCGTTGCATCGGACAGCACACCGACTGACGGGGCCAGGGAAATGGGCGGACCATCCAAGCGATAACCCATGCGATTGGACTGGTTACTGATTACATACCGCGACGTAAAGAAAGTCTTAGTCCCTGACGGCGTGAAGAGTCGTTCCTGCGGTCCAAGCATGACACGGATCCTGGCCCCTCCACTTGGTAATTGAAGGAGAGAGTTCCGTAATCGAGGAGGCTGTGGCTTTTCCCCATCAAACGACCGTGAATGCAGGACATCACCAGTCATCAGTGCACGACCCCCCATACCACCGGTCTGACTCGGAAGATGTGTCGAGCGACTTCCCAACACCTCGGGCACATCAAAACCACCCTCTACTGCTAGGTAGGCCCGAGCACCTACACGTCGTTCGCCAAAACATAATCTCGAACCGGCCGCTACAACCACCGGTTCATTCATCGGCACTAGTTTCTCGTTAAGGGCAAGTTCGAATTCAGCACCGGTAACCGCTACTCTTGTGGCAAGTCCGAAGGAAAGTTCTGGTCCCAATAATGTGATTTCTAGAGTTGCAGATCCTAACGGATTACCCAGTAAGGCGTTGGCAAAACGGTGGGAGTAGCGATCCATTGGACCAGCAACGGGCACTCCGAGATTCTGAAAACCCCATCTACCAAGATCCTGCACCGTGCTTAACATCCCCGGACTATTCACATGGATGCCCATCAAAAGTCACCATTCGTAACACCTGGGCCCACTAAAGAGCGGAACTCTATCTCGTCCACCGGTACAAAACGCACAGTATCCCCCGCCGTAAACAGAAACGGTTCCTCACGATTTGGATCGAACGGATAGAATGCCGAGCGTCCAATGAGTTGCCATCCGCCTGGTGTGGCGGAAGGATAAATTCCAGTCTGACAGTCAGCAATACCCACAGTACCAGCCAAGACAGATACTCTCGGCGTCTCACGTCTGGGCATTGCAATCCGCTCATTAACCTTTGCCATATAGGCAAATCCTGGTACGAAACCTAACAGATAGACCCGGTAGGCAACCTCCGAATGGAGACGTACCACATCGTCGGTTGAACAGCCTGCGTAATTTGCAACGGCTTCTAGATCAGGTCCATACACACCCCCGTAACAAACAGGAATCTCCCTTGGTGATCGGGATGGTGCCAACACTGTCGCCGTAGTAGTAGCAGTATTAGTAACGTGGCGTGTAATGGCAGAGATTAGACTCTCGAGATTGGTACGTAGCGGATCAAAGCAGACGGTAACCGAAGCATAGCTTGAAATGACATCGCGGACCCCTTCGATTTGCTCCTGACGAAGTGTCGCTGCGATCGCGACAACCTGCGCGTTCAGAGTAGAATCGATTTCAGTGCCTAACTCGACGACGAGCGCAGAGTCTCCAGCCGCGCGAATCTCGACAGGAGCTGTCATGCGACACTCAACGCAGTCAAAAGTTTATTGTGAATACCGGCGAATGCCCCATTCGACATGATCACAATTTGATCACCCTCACGGGCCTCTTCAGCCACGACCTTTACAATATCCTCCACCTCGGAAAGATATCTTGCCCGGACTCCATTCGTAGTCAGCATTGCAATGACCCGCTCTGGTGAGAGTCGCATGGCTTCAGCAACTGTCTTGCGGTAGACAGGCGCTAGGACGACTTCATCGGCTTTCATCAGAGCCGATACAAGATCCGCCTCAACCAGTCGACGACAGGCAGTCGCCGAGCGAGGTTCAAAAATTGCCCAAATGCGTCGACCAGGATAGGCTGCCCTGACCGCCGCCAACGTCTCAGCTACAGCCGTCGGATGATGCGCAAAATCGTCATAGAGCGTAACCCCGCGAACTTCGCCCAACGACTCAAGTCGTCGTTTTACACCCTCGAACGTCGCTACACCATTAGCGATGTCTTTTGCATCCACGCCTGCCGCCGCCGCCATCGCCGTCGCCGCAAGCACATTCCGAACGTTGTAGTCACCTAGCAACGGAGAAGTTATCCTCACAAATGGTTCGTCGTCTCTCTCAATCCAAAACTCAGTACCTATTTCAACCGTCGTAATCGAAACCGCTTTCCAGTCAGCGCCTGAACTGAGTCCGAACGACTCAACACGACAGTGGGCTTCATCCCGAAGCGCGAAGGCTTCGTCGCTATCAGCACCAACTATCAGGAGACCCTGCCCAGGAATAAGTCGAACTAGCCGACGAAACTCGAGACGAATAGCATCAAGATCGTCAAAAATGTCCGCGTGATCAAATTCCAGATTGCCAACCACAGCCACATCTGGAAGATACTTAAGAAACTTCGCCGTCTTATCAAAGAATGCACTATCGTATTCGTCTCCCTCGATAACGAATTCCCGACCTCGGCCAAGCCGATGGCTCGCCCCAAAATTCTTAGCCACCCCTCCCATCAACAGGCTCGGATCGCGACCAGCATGTGTTAGTAGCCACGCGACAAGCGCTGCGGTCGTCGTCTTACCATGTGTGCCTGCAACGACGAATGATCGAGAATCCCATAGGAATTGGTTGCGCACAACTTCCGGAAGAGAAGCGTAGGCCAATTTTTGATCAAGCACCGCTTCGAGTTCCACATTTCCGCGCGAAATAGCATTTCCAACAATGACGAGATCCACATCACCACTGATCTGCTCAGGTCGAAAGTCATCAAAGGGCTCGATTCCTTCAGCCGCCAAAACGTCGCTCATCGGAGGATAAATCGCTTGGTCTGAGCCTTGCACGTCGACACCGCGCTGCTTGAGCATGACCGCGAGAGTCGCCATCGCTGTGCCACCGATACCGATAAAGTGAACGTGCCTCACGAAACCGCCGCCTCCTCAATAACTAAACGTGGCCTACTTTCTGTGCTGAGCCGAGCACGCACACCGAACGGCAAGGTAATCGCCGACCCCCGTGTATGACCAGAAGGAAAGCCGAACACAACAGGGCCCCTAAAATCTGAAAGTAAATCAGCAACCGTCGCCCTGGCCGTTGGTTCGCCGGCCGGTTCATCGCAACTTGGTAACTCACCCCATATAACTCCTGAGGCCCTACTTAAGAGACCGCTCAATCGCAATTGGGTTAACATGCGGTCGAGCCGGTATGGACGCTCGCCGCTCTCGTCGATGAACAGCAAGAACGGTTTCTGAGGTGCAAACGCATATGGCGTACCCAGTGAAGCCACGAGCTGGGTCAGAGTGCCTCCGAGGAGAGTCCCCGTAGCTTCACCAGGATTCAGAGTCTCAAGGCTATCAGGTGAGAGTTCCCCGAATGGTTCGGCTACCATCGTCACTCGCTTCAGGGACTCCCGGTCATAGGCTCCTTCACCCTTAGACAGACGTCCAACGACCGTGGGACCGTGGAACCCGACCACGCCACATCCGGTTGTAAGATGTGCAAGCAAACTAGTTAAATCGCTGTAACCAAGGAACACCTTCGGGCTTCGTCGCAATTCGGTTGGGGTAAGCCACGGGAGCAGCTGAACGCTGCCATAGCCTCCTCGCGCTCCAACCAGACCGGCAATATCAGGATCAAGCCAAGCCTTACGGAACGCCTCAGCTCGTTCTGCGGCCTCGCCAGCAACGTAGACACGTCGATCAAAAACACTCTCGTCATAAACTGGGTCAAATCCGAGCGCCCGCAATTCGGTAAGACCAAGCTCAAACTCCGAACGGTCGAATCCACTTGCTGGGGCAACGATCGCCAGGCGGTCACCTGGACGTAAAGCCTTGGGTTTTAGCATTCGCGCAACCTACTACGGATTACGCTGACATCAAGTTCATTCAGAACACCGTCAGGCATGGTGAGCTATTTCCTCGGCAATCATCCTGTATTCCTTACGCCCGATCCAATCTTCGACACGACCTTTAGGCCTTCTTAACGGCAACTTTGTTAAATACCGCTCCTTCACTTTCCGATGCCGCCCGAGAGAATTCTCCAGGTCGTGCATTGCCAAGCTACCCTGCTCCGCCGCGTGTATAAGAGCTTCTAACACACCGGCATGACTCGCTGTATCGGTCCCGCACAACAGCAGCAGGTCGACAGTAGCGCCAACAGCTTCCACAGCAGCCTCCTCTATGCCATATCTCCCTGTTATCGCCTTCATTTCCATATCGTCCGTCACAACTAAGCCACCGTAATTCAATTCACCCCTGAGCAGATCGTGCACTACGCGCCGTGATAGCGTCGCGGGCCGAACTTCATCAAGACTCCGAACTAGCAAATGCCCAGTCATAACCGACGCAACATCTGCGCCAATCGCCGCACGAAATGGAACTAACTCCCGCTTGTCCAAACACGCCAAATCGATGTCGAGGATTGGTAGTTCATGGTGCGAGTCCTGACTAGTGTCACCGTGTCCTGGAAAGTGCTTAGCACAAGCAGCGAGTCCCCCTGACTGCAAGGTTTCAATGATCGAAACTCCGAGTGTTGAAACGATAGCCGGATTCTCAGACATTGCACGGTTGCCAATGACAGGATTCTTCGAATTCGTGTGTAGGTCCATGACTGGTGCGTAGTTGAGGGTAATACCGACAGCAGTTAATTCAGAGGCGAGGGCTGATGCAAATCGGCGGGCTAGATTAGCGTCACGACTTTTGCCAAGTACTTGCATCGCAGGCCACTCCGTGAAGGGATCGCGAAGGCGAGCGACTCGACCACCCTCTTGGTCAACGCTGACCCACAATGGCCAATCCCGTCGAAGCGATTGCACCTCACGCGTAAGTTCAGCAACCTGATTTGGACTGTCGATATTGCGTGAAAACAAAATAACGCCACCAATATCAAACTCTTTCACCAACATGCGCAGTTCGTCAGGCACCGTGTAGCCATGAAAGCCCACAATGGCGAACTGCCCCACTTGACGACGAAACGCAGTTTGTGACATGTCGCGTTAGTGATAGCTAGTGATCACTTGGGCTGTCCACCCAACTCACCCGTAGTCACATTATAATGCGCCAGTGCAGCTCAAAGCGTCCGCCCCTATGCGGATTGACCTTGCCGGCGCCACCTTAGACATATGGCCTCTGTATCTGTACCACACAGATGTTCAAACAATAAACGTTGCCGTGACTCTTAAAGCCCGCTGTTGGTTACAAACTCGTGATGACCGAAGGCTTGTTTTGCGGTCCCTCAACACCAATAAACTCATTGAGGTTACACATCGATCGGAACTACCTGATGACCCTTCATGGAGCCTGATAAAACGCATCAGCGAATTCTTTGAGGGCGAAGGACTTAACATCGTAATTCAGAGTGATTCTCCAATTGGTGCAGGTATCGCTGGGTCTTCAGCCCTGAACGTTGCCACATGCGCCGCATTCACCAAGTGGCGAGGCCTCAACCTCTCCCCCGAGAAACTTCTCGACATCGCAATGAACATCGAGGCTCAAGTAATCAATGTGCCGACTGGTGCACAGGACTATCGCCCCGCTTATTACGGCGGTATTTCCGCAATTGAGATGGGAGTTGGAGGAATAACGCGTGTGCCTCTCGACGTTGATACTCCTGCGATCGCCGATCGCCTAGTCGTCGCTTATAGTGGCGTTTCAAGACAATCAGGGATTAACAACTGGCAGGTCATGAAGGGAAGGATCGATGGAGAACCGAGCCTTATCGATCATTTTGAACAAATCTGTTTGGTTGCCAGAGCTATGCGGTCAGCATTGGTTGCTGGCAATTGGCGAGAGGTCGGCCATCAGATGAACCGAGAGTGGGAATTACGTAAATGTCTAGCTCCCGGGGTTACCACCCCGGCTATTGATAATCTCATTAAGCAGGCCAGAAGCGTCGGTGCACTTGGGGCCAAAGTCTGTGGAGCGGGCGGAGGAGGATGCATCGTCAGCTTAGCGGAACCCACAGAGGTTGTCGCTGTATCCTCCGCATTAAGTAACGGCGGTGCAACGATACTGCCGTGTGACATCGACACGAACGGACTCCAGATCACTCTTGGCGTGGCACCACCCGAATAACTTCGTCCATCTTCCTCGTCATGGCTCCCACGGTTACAAGGAATAACGTCAGGCAAATACGGAAGCTGTATCTTGAGGCGACCCCGAGAACGATTCAGGGCAACGTGAATAAAGCCGTCGAGCTACTCAAGTCGCTGCCGACAGAGAGTGCACGTCAAGAAGCAGCAGTGTATATGGACGGCCTATCGCAGTTACGATCCGAGTGGACTCTGGCGAAAAAACGCCGCGCCAAACACCGGTAAAAGATGTGCTATTGATACTCGAGAAACAGGATGTCGACTATTCTGTTAAATAGTCTCTGAAGCAATAAATAAGGTGTCGTGGTGTTCACATCATCGAGTTTGGCAACTACGCCACTATGACACCAGGTAGTCGCGGTAGTTATCACGGTTGATCAATACGGTGACAATCTCGCGCGCTGTGCCCAGTCGTCTCCCAGCGCGACCGTTTAGCGTAAACCTGAAGGCGCCAGCATCAGAGACGTTAATGACAATCTCATTATCCGCCTCAACCTGAAGGCTTTCACCGGCTTGTACCAACCTAGACATTACGGGCTCACCATCAACAGTCAATTGCACCCAACAAGGACCCTGCGGCTCAATGTCGATTAGCAACGCACCTTCGCGAGTCGAAAGCGAAGTCTCCACAAATGCGACCTCGCCAATCGACCCAACGACATCCGTGGGTTTCGATGTCTGTGCTAAATCATTTTAAGTCGGTGAACCTAATCCAACAAAACTAAAATAGATTATTAAGCCAATAAGCGGAAGGCTAAAAGCCGTAAGTGTGAACCACACTCTAGCCATCTCTCGATGATTTTCAAAAATATGATCTCCCTCTTGCCAATCGGCTGCTCGTGGACCTCCCGCAACCAGGCCATCGATAGGGTGTGCTAACAAGAACTCTTGTAACGTCGCCTCGGGATCAAGACCAACCTCTGCCGCGTACGAACGCACAAATGACCTAAAGAAAATACCCTTCGGTAAACAATCGACCTCATTACGCTCTAAGGATCTAAGCGTTCCAATAGCAATCCTTGTGGTTGCCGCAATCTCATCAAGGGTTAAACCACGCGCCTCCCGCGCCTCTCGCAACCGAGCCCCAATATCTACTTGCAGCATCACGAATAATCCCCATCAGAATCGAACATTGTCGGATCTGGAACTACATACTCTAGACGTGAGACCTGGCACTGTCAAACGACCGTCGCACACGCTGAACAAGATCAGTGAGGCCAGCGGTCCAAGTAGAACCTGCCCTAGCCGATTCAATGAATAGACCAATACCAGCAAAGCCCGCAGCACCAACCATCCACACTTTCTTGAGGCGATCCTCGTTAACGCCCCCAATGGCCACCACGGGTATCTCACTCTGACTAATCACCCTCTCAAGTACACCAAGACCTGCGGGCACATCTGTCATAGCCTTGGAAGGGCTCGGAAATACAGTACCGAAGACCAAATAGTCCAAGGTTGAGGACATTGATAGCACCATCGATGAATCGTGAACTGCACGACTCACCAACCACGAAGGAGGACTGATCGTACGGACTCGTTCTGCCTTGACGGAGTCCTCACGAAGGTGAACGCCCGCCGCACCACTCGCAAGTGCAACATCAGCACGATCGTTCACGACAACATGCATGGCACTGCCGGCCGTGGCTTTAACGCATCGCGAAACGAGCGACGTCAGTACCCGTCCCGATAAATCTCGTTCACGCACCTGAACAACTCCGATTCCAGCTACTGCCGCCGAAGTTACGAAGGTAACGAGATTATTAATCTGACAATCCAGTGAAGCCCCTGGAGACAAACGTTGACGATCGGTAACAAGACAGATGAGCGGACCACGCGTTGATAACGTTTCACCCTTAGGATTCATTGGACCTGGGCTCGATAACTTCGACCGGATCTTCAAGAACCGACACTGCGACAGATTTATTAGGTGCATTATTTAATCGAGTATTCGCTATAACCGTCATGATTTCGTCAAAGGCAACAATAAGATTAATCACACCGATTCCTGACACACCGCCCCGAACATAGTTGTTTTGAAGGACCACTCTTAACGTTGGAATGACTTCGCCAAGAAGATTCCGATCCCAGTAAGTCGACCACGGAACGAAAGTCAACACCAGTCCCACTTCCAGAAAGTAAGCAACAAATAGCCAACCACTTAGCGGAGAACCCATTAGCACGCGATCACAACTTTCGCTAAATACTTAATACCGCTATCGACATCGGGCTATCACCGGAGTCAACCGGCGTTACAACAAATAGCCATGGTTATCGAACAAGTCACCAAGTCCATTACAGGAGGGCATTACACTTGAAAAACCAGAGAGGTCACTACAAATCAAAAGAAGTAACACCTCGAGATCAGTGCGGTGCGTCACTCAGCGACGAACAGTGGAATGACCGTCGATGCACCGTCGAATAACCGTGGCAACTGATAGCAGCAAGATGCTTTGCCGTTGGGTAGCCTTTATGCCGGTCGAAGCCGTAGCGGGGATCTCGTTCGTGCAAAAGTCTCATGTGACGATCTCGTGTAACCTTAGCAATAATTGAGGCGGCAGCAATGGCCGAGCACCGACGGTCGCCACCGATAATGTGACGTTGCGGTAACTCAAGGTTTGGAATACAGAAACCGTCTACAAGTACAAAATCAGGAAGCGTCACTAAACCCATCACCGCGTCCCGCATCGCAGAGAACGTTGCTTGGTGAACATTTAACTTATCAATGACAAAGGGACTCGCCCAACCAACGCTCCACCCGTCTGCCAATGAAACGATTTCTTCATACAGACACTCGCGAGCCGAGGCAGATAAAAGCTTTGAGTCACAAACACCAGGAATGTGCCGGTCGGGATTTAGGACGACGACTGCAGCAACCAATGGACCAGCCAGACATCCGCGCCCAACTTCATCGACTCCGGCTACCCTCGCAAACCCCAAACGCCTGATTGCGTTCTCAGTAGTACGACGAGCAGTAGGTCTGGGCATCCCAGCGCTTCTTCGCTTTGGTCGTCTGAGTGCCAAACGGGGAAGAAAATCAGGCCCTGGGTTTCGGCTTCCGCTCGCGCATCCTGGCGGCCTTCCCCCGAAGTTCTCGCAAATAATACAACTTCGACCGGCGTACTCGCGCCGATCTTACGACTTCAATGCGATCGACAATGGGCGAATGTAAAGGAAAAATCCGTTCAACTCCTTGTCCGAACGATACTTTGCGGACCGTGAATGACGCCCGAGCACCGCCTCGACGTTGAGCAATAACCACGCCCTCAAATATCTGAACGCGCTCCTTCTCACCCTCACGGACCTTTACGTGAACCCTTACGGTATCGCCAGACTGCATTACTGGCCGCTCTACCAACTGGCCCCGTTCGATAGTTTCGATCGCGTTCATACTTCTGCCCCCTTCACCCTTTCCGTCAATAGCTCTTGAAGAATGGCACGTTCCTCGTCATCGAGAGAAGCCTGAGCAAGTAGATCTGGACGACGATTTAAAGTGCGTCGTACCGCCTCCCGCTTCCTCCATCTAGAAATTTCCTTATGGTGACCCGACAGTAAAGTCTCCGGCACCCTCAATGCTCTCACTTCAGCAGGCCGCGTGTACTGCGGAAAGTCGAGTAAGCCCCGCACAAAGGACTCACTTTCAACCGAACGAGCGTCTCCCACAACCCCTGGCACTAGCCTAGCTACAGCATCAATGATTACCAACGCAGGCAGCTCCCCACCCGTTAGCACGTAGTCTCCGATCGATAGCTCTTCGGTTACAATGGATTCTCTAACTCGTTCGTCAACGCCCTCGTACCGACCACAGAGCACAACAAAATGTGACAAACGACTTAGGCGCTGAGCATCGGGGTGCGCAAATCGTTTTCCCTGTGGCGACATTAACACCACAGCTTCCGGCAACCCAACGCTGTCTTCTATCGAACTGATAGCACGAAAGAGTGGTTCGCACTTTAATACCATTCCTGGGCCACCACCATATGGAACATCGTCCACACTACGGTGCCGGTCATCGCTATAGTCACGCAGATCATGAATTCGTACTTCAACAAGGTCTCTATCGATAGCACGCCGCACTACACCTTCCCTAAGCACCGCTTGGACAGTTTCCGGAAAGATTGTTACGACGTCAATTTTCATCCCGTACTCCGAGATCGGCTCGTAGTATTCAACTCAAGCAGCCCCTCAGGCGGATCAATCTCAATAGTCCTATCAGCAACACTTATTTGCTGACAGATATCAGCAGCTAGAGGTACCAACACTTCCTCTGTTGCTGTTTGGATAACAAGTCGACTATTCTCGGCATTTCCCTGAACAGCAGCTACCGACCCAAGAACCATCCCGTCAGGCATCCGGACGGCACAGCCGATAAGGTCGTGGTGATAAAACATATCAGTCGGTAACACTTTCAGCTCTGATAAGGGCACTCTCAACTCAGCACCAACGTAAATCTCCGCTGCATCGATCGTTTCGACCCCCTCAAAACCCAGAATCGGACGCCCTTGGTGAAATCTTGCCGAAGTCACAGTCGCTCGACTAACCCGGTCGTCGGAGCAGACAAAGAACACAGCGCCTACCATGAAGCGCTGATGTTGAAAGTCCGTTTCAGGATTCACGATGACCTGACCCGAACGACCGTGTGTACGCGCTACCCGACCCACGACCGCACATTCGAGTAAACGTTCGTCACCGTCTGTCATCGGGCGACCTGTCACGAAACTCGACCGTCACGTTGCAACCTTCCTTTTCAGCGGCCACTGCTGCCAGTGTGCGAAAAGCAGCGGCGGTACGCCCCCTCCGACCGATCATCCTTCCTAGATCACCGGGTGCCGTAAACAGTTCGATCAATTCTGAATCTTGACGGGTAGTTTCAGAAACACTCACTTCTTCGGGCAGTTCCGCCAGTGCTCTCGCAACAACTTCGACGAGTGTCCGGGCCCGGCTCACGACGTCGCCGTCTCCGTAACTTCCTCAGCTTCTGCAACAGCAATCGGATGGCGCTTAATAAGCGTTCTGACCGTGTCAGATGCTCGAGCCCCTCGTTTCACCCAGTGAGCCAACCGCTCTCGATCCAACTCAATAGTTTCAGGATCGGTCCTCGGATTGTAGTAGCCGAGAATCTCGACGAATCGACCATCCGTTGCCTTTGCTGAATCTAAGACGACTACACGATAAAACGGCTGTTTTTTTGATCCCACACGACGCATACGTATCGACAACATACCAACAACCCTTTTTCAATTACTCAGCGACTAGATAAGAGCAGGCTATAATTACTGTAAGCCACTCACGCGCAATCGTTTATCGTAGTCTAGCCTTAGCCAACCTGTCAACGACGGAACGGATGGAAGTGGCCCCGGTTATTTAGTTATGCCGCACTTCGAGACGGTAGTTGGTCTGAACAATAGAGAGTCGCGCTAGCCGGAACCCAGGTTCCTACCCGAATCGGTGTTAGACCCAACCGCGAACGAAATCGACTCGATAATAGAAAGACCGTAGCCCTCTAACCCAACAAACTTACGGGGATTATTGGTTAATATGCGCATCGAACGAACTCCAAGATCACGCAGAATTTGGGCACCGATACCATAATCTCTCTGGTCAGGACTCACACCGATGCGTTCATTTGCCTCCACAGAATTAAGACCCTGGTCTTGAAGCTCGTAAGCCAGAATCTGATTAGCCAAAGTCATTCCTTGACTGTCCTGGTTGAGATATAACAGTACGGCGCGAGGCTCTTGAGCAATGCGAGCTAGGCTAGCATCCAACTGTCGCCTACATGGACAGCGTGTGGAATGGAACACATCACCAGTCAAGCAGCGGGAGTGCACCCGAACAACCACGTCCTGCCCATCTCCTATTTCACCTCGGACCATCGCTACATGGGTTTCGTTCCCGATGATGTTCTTATACGCAATAACACGAAACTCACCGAAATCAGTTGGCAACTTTGCCGACGCGAGTCGCTTTACCAGACATTCCGTCGCCATTCGATATTTAATCAGCTCAGCAATCGTGATCATCGGCAGGTCATGCAAACCTGCAAACTTAGCTAGTTCTGGTACACGCGACATCGTGCCGTCATCGTTCATGATCTCGCAAATAACGCCGGCTGGGTTCAAACCAGCGATCCGTGCGAGATCCACTGCAGCTTCCGTCTGACCTGAACGAACAAGTACACCGCCAGGTCGCGCACGGAGCGGAAACATGTGGCCAGGTCTAGCCAAATCTGCGGGACGCGTCTCCGGGTCCATAGCAGCTCGCACCGTGGCAGCACGATCACCTGCAGAAATTCCAGTACTTGTAGATTCCTTTGCTTCGATCGAAACGCAGAATGCAGTATCAAAACGTGCTGTATTCTGCGACACCATAAGTGGAATATCGAGTTCATCCAAGCGCTCAGTAGTCATAGGCATGCAAATTAACCCGCGACCGTACCGAGCCATAAAGTTAATAGCCTCCGGAGTGATCTTGTCGGCCGCGATCGTAAGGTCACCCTCGTTCTCACGATCCTCATCATCAACCACAATAATCATCCTGCCCGAACGGACCGCTGCCACTGCATCCTCAACCGACGAAAACCCATAATCTTCAGATCGATGGGCCACCTTCAACGATCCTTTACGTCCTACCGAACGGGACTTCATGATGGTATGCCTCGATTACGCCGCTTACTCAACATGAGTCTGGCGACTTGATTTCCATGGCACGCATGACGTACTTACCAAGAATATCGCATTCTAGGTTCACTGCATCACCCTCAGAGTACTTACTAAAAGCAGTATGCTCCCATGTGAACGGAATGATTTGGACATCGAACGTACTGGCTCGGAGTTCAACAACCGTTAAACTAACGCCATCAAGGGCAATGGAGCCACGCTCTACCAAATACCTTGAAAGCGAGTCAGGAAAAGCAATCTTCACACGGTGGTACTCAGATTCTGAACGTATGGTCTCAACACAACCTACTGCATCGACATGACCTTGGACAAAATGTCCACCCATGCGCGTGTCCGCCCGTACCGGCCGTTCAAGATTGACGACGTGGCCCACAGCTAACGTTCCCAACGTTGTCACTCGGGTTGTTTCTGGCGAGACCTCGACGTCGAACATCTCGCTTGTGACCTCTATGACGGTCAAGCAGACTCCGTTGGTGGACACACTGTCCCCGACCGACAACTCGCCTGCTAGGACAGTATCAATACTCAGGCGCAGCCCCTTCATCATGGGCGCCACGGTTCGCACTATTCCGATGGACTCAATCAATCCGGTGAACATATCCGTCCGTACATTCGTCTGGCCCGACCATTCGAACATCCAAATTATTAAGTGACTCAACTATTGCTGACCTCATCCGAAACCAACGGACTCCACTCCTACCAAACTCTGTTTGGGAAACGTAGATTCGGACCCGGTCGACTACCCCTGCCTCCCACGCTGCTCCATGCAAAGTCGGACCACCCTCCAGCAGTAGAGATGTTATCCCTTCATTACTGAGAACGGTCAGTGCAGAGGTCAAGTCATGAAGCGGTGCTACCAAAAGCCTGGCTCCGAGCGACTCGAGCGCCTCGGCGTGATCCGAAGAATGTGCCACGGCAGCCTCGGTCGTAACGATGAGAATCGGCCCGGCTTGTTGGGTCGAAAACATCGCCGCCGAGCAAGGCACCCGCAAGCGCGAATCGAAGATTACACGCGTCAACGGTCGCGTCTGAGGAGACGCTCGAACGGTCAGTTCAGGATCGTCAATTAACACGGTCCCAGAACCAACACCCACTGCGTCGAACTCAGCCCGCAGGGCGTGCACATCACTCGTCGTCTGCTCGGCAGTGATGTTACTCCGCACCCCCAACGCTTCCGCAACACACTCGTCCCGCGTTAGCGCCACTTTCATCATTACATACGGTCGGCCATACCGAACGCGTATGAAGAACGGCAGATTCAAGTGAGCGGCCTCCGTTTCGCACACACCCACGGTCACCGCAATTCCATGCTCGCGAAGAAACTGAATGCCCTTCCCATGTACTTGCGGATTAGGATCTTCAACTCCAATCACGACCCTAGCAATACCAGCCTCCACAATTCGATCGACGCACGGCCCCGTACTGCCCGTGTGGCAACAGGGCTCAAGTGTGCTGAACAGGGTCGCCCCTCGAGCGGCCGGTCCAGCCGCACGCAACGCATACACTTCGGCATGGGGCTCGCCAGCACGTCGGTGGTAACCGCTACCGACGACAGCACCGCTGGGGGAAATGACGACCGCCCCCACCAGTGGATTGGGACTCGTCAGGCCTCGACCCAGGGCAGCCATTCTCAAGGCCCGACCCATGTACTCGCCATCATCCAAAGGCAACTACCTATCTCTAAAAAAAAGCCAGCACTTCACCAAGGCTAACTGTTTACGTAAACTCCCTTACCCCTGCCACACGTTACCCCAACATTTTCGCACTTATAACAAGCTGTGGATCAGTCAGAACACCATCGACAACAATCTCGGCACGACATAGACGGAAGACCAGTCATGCCGGCTCATTCGTGTCAGCTTCAACTCGCTGACGTCTCAGCATTAATGCCTCAACCGCCTCAAAAGGTGCTACCCTACCCGCCAAAACCTCGGCCATCTGCAGGGCAATGGGTAGTTCGATACCATGCTCGACACCAAGAGCAAGTGCAGCACCAGTGGTTCGCACGCCCTCTGCCACCATTTTCATTTCACCAAGGACCGCTTCGAGAGGCCGTCCCTTGCCTAGTTCAAGACCGACTCTCCGGTTACGGCTAAGCCCGCCGGTACAAGTCAATACGAGGTCACCGAGACCGCTCAAACCAGCCAGGGTTTCACGCCGCCCACCCTCAGCACACGCCAAACGTGTCATCTCAGCGAGACCTCGCGTGATCAAGCCAGCCAGAGCGTTATTCCCGAGACCGAGCGATTCGACGACGCCAGCCGCAATTGCTATGACGTTCTTGAGCGCACCGCCAAGCTCTACTCCGATGACATCGTTGCTCGCATACAGCCGAAAGTACTTAGACCGGAATTCTTCCTGCACCAGCTTCAGTAGAGATGGTTCCCTCGATGCAACTAGCACCGCTGTAGGTAGGTCACGTGCTACCTCAGCCGCAAAGCTTGGCCCAGAGAGTACCGCCACAGGATTTGCTCCACCCATCTCTTCCTCGATAACCTGCGACATCCGCCTCATCCTGCCCGGCTCAAGCCCCTTCGTAGCGCTCACGATCGGTACACCTCCAGGCAAGAAAGCACTAGCCTGCTGGATTACCGTGCGGGCTCCGTGTGAGGGTACCGCAGCCACAACACATGTGGACCCAACCAACGCTTCCTCCAGAGATGCAGTTGGCATAACCGATTCCGGCAGTACAAAATCAGGAAGGTAAGCAGAATTCTGACGGTGTTCAATCATCGAGGCGACAAGCGGTGCATCACGTCCCCAGAGTCGTACCTCGTGCCCCACCCGCCCCATATGAACCGCGAGCGCTGTGCCCCAGCTACCCGCTCCAAGTACCGTCAACCGATGCGCCATGCTCTTAAAGCCTCCTCCTACTGTCCAAAACGCCGCTCTGTCCCGTCACTCAACCGAATCAGATTTCCTCGGTGTCGATAGAGGATGAGCACCGTGACTAATGACCCACCGATCATCGTCGAAGGGGGAGCTGCCATCACATAGAGTAAGGGTACGAGTATTAGTGATGCCACAATCGAGCCGGCAGAAATGTAACGTGTCCACCAAGCAACAACGAGAAATATCACTACACTTGCCAGGGCAGCTATCGGCGACAATACGCCGAAGACACCACCCGCCGTGGCCACTCCCTTCCCTCCACGAAATCTAAGCCACACAGGATAGATATGGCCCATGATCGTTGCTACTCCAGCTGCTGTACGCGTTGGATCGTCCATACCAAGTCTCGTGGCGAGCAAAACAATCGCAAAGCCCTTAAACACGTCAAGTCCGAATACGGCTAATCCGATTAATGGCCGGGTTGCTCGGAAGACGTTCGCAGCGCCTATATTGCCACTCCCCACATTACGCACGTCCACGCCGGCAAAGCATCTCGGTATAAGAAAGGCAAACGGGACTGAACCAGCGAAATACCCGAGTGCAATTATCCAAACATCTGTCATCTTCATCACGGAGCGATAGCCTGTAGCACCCCAGTTGCTTGCGGCACATAATCTGGAGTCGACGAGGCCATGCGACTCTCATAGAGAGTTAAATGCTTTACCTGCCATCGTACAGCTTCGACCCTAATCTTTTGAACAGCGTCACGAATCATCCTCCCACGCTGCGGCGCTCGCCTGACACGTCCAACTGTAACGTGTGGAACAAACCGCACCTGATTTTGAACGACACCGGCTGCATGGAGCCGCCCATAAAGTTCTGGCATTAGACGGTCAAAACCTGAAGCACGGTCGCGTACGCCCAGCCATACTACCCTCGGGGCACCAGACGACGGAACGGTGACCGCAGCCGCTAACTCTAATTCGAAGGCTTCAACCGACCAAGGCTGAACCAATAAAGTCCGTAGTCGTTCCATCACGACTGGGTGTACCAGCCCAAGAAATCTTACCGTGACATGGAGGTTCCGCGGATGCACCCAAGAGATTCTTGACCCTCCTTTAATCGTAAGAGATTCAGCAATCGACGCAGAAATCTTTACGACCGTGCGACGCACAACCGCGCTGAGATCAACGGCAATGAAGAGACGTGATCGTGAGGCACTGTCACTCATGATCGTCAAGTATTCGCCGGAGCATGTCGAGCGCTGCCTGTGACGCTTGGCGTTTGACCATATCCCGTTCACCTCGAAATGCAAACAACTTAACCATCTCAACTCCTGCACCGGCTACAGCAATAAACACCGTTCCGACCGGCTTGGCAGTAGTGCCTCCTGCGGGCCCTGCAATGCCTGTAACGCCGACACCGATGTCGGCCTTAGCTCTGGCCGCAACACCGGATGCCATGGCCAAAGCTACAGCCTCGCTGACCGCGCCATGTGTTTCGATGAGGGCTGCCGGTACGCCCAAAAGATTAATCTTTTCCAAATTAGAATATGTAACTACAGCCAAGTCGAGATAAGCGGAGCTTCCAGACACATCAGTCAGCCGAGACGCTAAGAGCCCACCCGTGCATGATTCGGCTAACGCTACCCGTAACCCATGGAAACGAAGACGGCTGCCAACAACTTGCTCAAGAGGAAGTCCCTCCGTTGTATACACATCGCGCCCAAGAGCTCCGACTAGCTCCTCAACAGCCAAGTTAAGGGAAATCTCAGCCTTTCGTAGATTCGAGGTCCGAGTCGAGAGGTGCAACTCAACCTGCCCAGGGCTTCCTAAGATTGTCGCCCTGACCGCAGGGTCCCGTTCCTTCCAACGTGCATAAAGTGGGCGCGCCTGCTCTTCGACCTGCGATTCGGCGCGTCCGGACACTCCAACAACACGACGTGCCAGTCGAAGGCTAGGCACTCGCAGCGCAAGGCGCTTAAGGATCTGTCCATCAAACATTGGCTCCAGTTCCCGTGGCGGTCCGGGTAAAGCAATGACCACACGTTCCCGCCACTCCAGCCATAATCCAGGAGCTGTCCCGCGTCCGTTGGAAATAATCTCCGCACCACGCGGCACTAGCGCTTGGCGACGGTTAATCTCTGGCATCTTGAGTTTATGAGCCGCGAAACGCGCCTGAATCAGACTGAGGATCTCTTGTCGTTCTACGAGAGGCGCATTAAGAACTGTAGCCAGTGTATCTCGCGTAATATCGTCATCGGTCGGACCTAACCCACCAGTCATCACAACAAGATCAGCATCATTGAGACCACGCTCGATCGCCAGAGCTAACATTTTTCGGTCATCACCAACAATCGCCTTACTTTGAACCTCAATTGCCAAATCATTCAAGCGGGCAGTGAGAAACAGAGAGTTCGAGTCAGCACGGTAAGGGGTTAGTAGTTCACTACCAACAGCAATGATTGCCGCCGTGTCGATAAACGTTGACCTCATGCGCCCAAAGCGGCTATCACCCAGATCCCGCCGCGCAATACCGCTTGCGCGTACAGAGCAGCCACCAAATCGTCTGCCATCACCCCCCAACCACCTGGTAACCGTTCGCAAGCTCTCGCAGGGTATGGCTTAATAATGTCGAACACGCGAAATAGGACGAAACCGAAAACCAACGAACCAAAGCCGACATTTAGGTATGCAAAGGTTAGCAACATGCCGACAATCTCGTCGATAACTATGATTCCAGGATCAGTGCGGCCAACGTAACGCTCGGTCACCGACGCCGACCACACTCCAACAGCTAATAACACAGCGATCGTCACCAATTCCACCAGCGGCGATGCAATTGTGCGGAGCACTCCAAGAACCACTAGGCCTAGCGCAGAGCCCACCGTTCCAGGCGCCACCGGAGCGTACCCGCAATAAAAACCTGTCGAAACAGCGACAGCTAAACGTTTCACGATTCAATACTCAAAATACCAGCGTTTCGTTCGAGTCTGATTGCCAACCACATTGCCTAGGACACCCAAGCAGGTCAAATATCCGCTGAAGGCTCATCCAACTCAATAGAATCTTTAAGGCGCCTTGACAACACGTGTTTCAGCGAGGCGGTCGTGTACCGTCCGCCGATAGCGATCGCCGAACTGAGCAATGAAGCCAAGGCCGAACGGTAGTATAGAAACGAAGAAAGACACTACTCGCAGCATAGCCTTACTTAGAGAGACCGGTTCCCCCTCGGTGCCGACAACCTTAAGATGACAAAACATCTTTCCAATTGTTTGGCCACCGGCTGTTGTAAACGCCACCAGGTATCCTCCGTTTAGCATGAGAAGAAATCCGCTGATTGGCGCCCTTGGCAACATCGACCACTCAGACCAAGTCAACCCACAAAGTCGAAGCGTGAGAAAAATAACACTCATATCCACAACGCCGAGTACAACAACGTCAATAACCGACGCGATCACCCTGAGGAAACCAGGTGCGAATATATGCGCCGGTTCATTCTGAGCGTTGACTGTGAGATGGTCCGTCGGGGACAGTAGACTAGGCTTAGGTATCGGTACTTCCTCGCAAACCAGCCTGGACTCGGTTCGCATCCGCGGGACCTCAGGTGTTCTTCGCCTAACAGAAAGCGGCGATCGAGTACCGCGATCGGGATCCGAATCAGCCCAATCAGGGCGATCCGGAAACAATGGTAGCCCTTCATCGGATAAGGAATCACTGGCCTCCTGACGAACCTCCGCATCACCATTCCCTAAAGCCTCATCGAGCCTCCGTTGGGTAGACCTTTTAGCTGATGGAACCAGTGGATTCAGCCTTGCATCGTCGCGTGGTATTTGGGCAAAGATGTAGCCGCAATTCCGACACTTCTTAGCATCGTCAAAACCGATGTAGTGACACTGCAGACATCTCATTGTGAAGATGGTGGAACAGAATACCGCGAATAATTAGACATGGTCCTCGCAGTAGGCACGCCGATTATCCGCGAAGGAATTGTCTTCGTCAATCGATTGTGTATCTCTGACGACCATCCCTAGGGTATCGAAACTATGACATTAGATGTGTTAAAACTGTCGTGTGGCTGCCATCGAGTGCATTCCGAACATCAGCGAAGGACGACGGCTCAGTGTCCTCGATACCCTAGCCGCCACAATACAAGCAATACCCGACGTTCGCTTGCTGGACCATTCAGCCGATATTCATCATCACCGGTCTGTCTTTACGCTCGTCGGTGACCCTCGGGGTTTAGAAGCTGCCGTCCTCGCGTTGTTCGCCGCGGCCATTGCTGATATCGATTTGCGGCAACATCGCGGTGTACATCCGAGGATAGGTGCGGTGGACGTGGTGCCATTCGTGCCTTTGGACGATACCTCTCTCGACGTGTGCATCGCACTAGCACACTGCGTTGGCCGCGCAATTGCCGACCGTTTTGAGGTGCCAGTCTATTTGTACGAAGCGGCAGCAACGAACACTTCTAGGAAGCGGCTCGAAAACGTGAGACGCGGTCAATTCGAAGGACTTTCAAAGAAAATGGCGGAGGCCAAGTGGCGGCCTGACTTCGGTCCGCTAACTCCCCATGCATCAGCTGGTGCGACCGCGGTTGGCGTTAGGGGTCCACTGGTTGCCTGGAATGTTAATCTTTCGACCCCAGACGTTAGGATCGCTAGAGCCATCGCTGTTCGAGTTCGTGAAAGTGGCGGAGGGCTCCCGTGCGTCAAAGCTCTAGGTGTTCGCCTTGGCGATAGGAACTTGACCCAGATCTCGATGAATCTGACTAACTATCGGACCACATCTATGTCCACAGTTATGGCACGTATCCGAGAAGAGACCACGCGATTCGGTGTAACGGTTACCGATAGCCAGATCATCGGATTAATTCCTGAGGAAGCTCTCGCCAACACCGAGCCTTGCGATCTTGCGTTACCCAAGTTCCCAGAAGACCATATTCTCGAGCGCCGGCTCTACCCGTAACAATAATCTGTCACGACCCAAGCCACTGTTGAGGCCAACGGTCAACTACAAGGCTTCCGGCTGGCGAGGTAGATTAGCCTGCACCACAGCTCTCTAAGGGCAGGATTCATCATCGATATTGGTTTGTTCACTTAGTTTTTCTCTTAGTGCTTCACCAACAATCTGCAATATTTTTTCGAGGGAGAGTGGTTTCTCGACAAAATCAAAAGCACCCATCTTGATGGCACGAACGACGGACTCAACATTGTGGTGCCCGGACATAACGATCACCTGAGGGTCTAACCCGCGTTCCCGAACACGTGCCAGCGTCTCAAACCCATCAATCCCCGGGAGCCAAACGTCCAGGATAATTAAGTCACAGTGATGACCATTCAACCACTTTAAACAGGCCTCACCACTCTCGACGGCAAATACCTCGTAGTCTTCTTCCCCTAGGACGCCGGTCAAAGCTGTTCGCACGCCAGCTTCGTCGTCGACAACCAACACCGTCGCTTTCATGGATGTATACCCTTATGTGGTGAAATACCCGATGCCCTTCACATGTCGGCTAATGCAGTAACCCAGCCATGCCTGACTGGATGGTAGCGCATGCCCTGTTCCTCACCTTTTCCACCCATACAGACGTAGCCACTCGTTCGATGACGAGGCCGAGAGAATCAGCTAATCAGCCTCCTTTGCTCCACGAAGGTCCATCAACTCGGTCATAAACTCATCGATATCTCGAAAATCTCGGTAGACCGAAGCAAAACGAACGTAGGCAACTTGGTCGAGTTTCTTCAACTCCTGCATCACGAACATGCCAATGTCCTCCGCAGACATTTCCTTGTCAGGCTGCTCCTGTAACGCTGCCTCAACGCGATCTGCAACAGCCTCGAGCGCCGCTGCGGACACAGGACGGCTACCGCACGCCTTGAGCATGCTGCTAACCACCTTCTGGCGTTCAAATCGCTCGCGGATCTTGTCTCTCTTAACCACCATGTAGGGAACCTCGTCGATCCGCTCGTAACTAGTAAAGCGACGACTGCAATCCAAACATTCCCGGCGGCGGCGGATGGAGGCACCACTTTTGTGTTCTCGCGAATCAACGACCTTGTCACCAATATGACCGCAAAAAGGACACTTCATAGTGAACTCCCTTTCCCTCGTCCCCAGAAAAAATCGCTTAAGATCCCTCGGCGTTCTTCCCCGCAGCTGCGTAACGTACTGAGGCAAAAGTCATCCCCTCTTGTGCCATCAGTATTAAACCTGCTAGAGCCACAGGGATGAACGATATTGCGTGTAAAACGATGGCTGCAGCAGCCGCTGAATCTGGTGGCGCCCGATAGAATGCGGTTAGCCCAAGATAAAGTGCGGCATGAAATCCACCGACAGCTCCCGGAGTAGGAACCGCTACCCCTACAAGTAACAACGCAAGTAAGAGGAATGTACCCGTAAAAGGGACCGCCAGTCGATATGCCGAAACCGCAGCCCAAGCACCAACTGCGATCGCAAGCCAGAGAATGATCGACGCCGCCAGTGCTCCTACTAACACGCCTGGCTGCCGGACCACAGAGAATCCTGAGGCGACTTTCGCAGCAAGTCCATCAACGATTTCGGCCGCGCGCCGAGGTAAGAGCCTACTAATAGGCCCAAAAATCCAATTGAGTGCCCCCGGTCGACCAGCGATTGTAAACGCCGCCCAAAGGGCAAAAAGCGAGGCCGCTCCACTGATCGTGGCCCCGACCTTCAGCGCAGTCAACACACGCGCATTCAGGTGCTCCACACCAGGGTCGAAAAATGTTAAGAAGGCACCAAACAGGAGCAAAACTGTTATCAGGTCGAGCAACCGCTCAAAAATGATCGTGGCAAATGTGGCAGTCGTGCTAAAACCCACTCTGCGCGCAAGCACGTACGCTCGCGCCACCTCACCAGGCCTAGCCGGCAGCATCGCCGATAAACCGAATCCAATTATGGTCGCGCGAAGAGCAATGCCATATCGAACCCGGCCAATCGGTCGAAGCAACAGTCGCCAACGCCAAGCACGGAGTAAGTACAGCAGTGCCTGCATTAGGCTCGCCAGTAGGAGAAAACCGGTGTGCCCGCCACGCATTTCGCCCCACACCTCTTCTAGATTAACGCCAAGAAGGAAAAAGACTAACAGTCCTACAGTGAGAACCACGATCGCGACTGTACGCAAATGGTGAGTCATCGGCCTTTTCGCGGGCTTACAGACACAGCCCAGTCTTACCTCGGACGGAAGCTACTATACCCATCCCGGCAACTCCATGGAAGGAAGATAGTTGTGTCGCCAGAGGTAGTCCAACCATCCGAGGAACAGATCACAGGCGAACTCGCAACAACCAAGCGTGCCTAAGGTCACATCTTTTGCCTTGCTGCCACTGACAATCATTTGTAAGCTAGTCACCCTTTTGTCGGAGCTTCTAAGCATGACAGCTATGTCTCCATCATCTTCTCCTAAAAACGTCGTCACTGAAACATTACTGCCGGACATAACAGTATATGGCCGCGGAAAAGTACGGGACATGTATGACGTGGGTAAATACCTACTAATGGTAACGACCGATCGCATATCGGCATTCGACCTTGTCCTCGGTTCTGTAATCCCTGACAAGGGTAAGGTTCTGACACAGCTTTCGGCCTTCTGGTTTAACCAGACAGGCCATATTGTTCCCAATCATGTTGTATCCACTACACCTGAAGAATATCCTGAGCTATTACGGCCCCACGCCGAACTGCTTGGTGGCCGCTCAATGCTTGTGAAAAAAACGGACCCAGTGTTGGTCGAGTGCGTAGCACGGGGATACCTGTCTGGTTCAGGATGGAAGGAATATCAGGAAACGGGCGCTGTTTGCGGCATCAAGTTGCCGACCGGACTCAGGGAATCTGACCAATTACCATCGCCAATATTCACCCCGGCGACCAAGGCCGAATCGGGCCACGACATTAACATTAGCGAGGCTGAGGCGGGTAAACTGATAGGCGGCGACCTTATTTCGCAACTCCGAGACATCACCATGTCGCTGTACGCGTTCGGAGCCGCTCATGCTGAAACCTGCGGCATTATTGTCGCAGACACAAAGTTTGAGTTCGGACTCGTGAACAACGGTGGCCGTTCGGAGGTAATTCTCATCGACGAAGTCCTAACACCCGACTCGTCGCGGTTCTGGCCAAAGTCAGATTACCGACCCGGAGGCCCGCAGCCAAGTTTCGATAAACAGTACGTGCGCGACTATCTTGAGAGCATCAAGTGGAATAAGCAGCTGCCAGCCCCGACGTTACCTGACAGCGTCGTGGCAAGTACCCGTGAAAAGTATATTGAGGCTCTGCGGGTACTCAGTAATACCAATCTACAGTGAGCGCCACGTATCCAACTGAGTTTGCCGACTGCGGAGTCGAAAGCGTGCGCGAGAAACTCAATCAATTGATCGTAGAGATGCTCGAAAAAGGTATCCATTACGAGGATGCCCAACGGGAATTTGAGCTTCGGTTCATTACAGGGGCGCTCGCTCGTTCCAGAGGCAACCTCTCCCATGCGGCTGAGCTGCTAGGCATGCACAGGAACACGGTTAGTCGTAAGGTTGCGCAGTACCGGATAAAACACAGTCCGCTAAAAGTCAAGGTTCGCCGCCATTCGAAAGCACCGAAATCTGTAGCCTGATAAGAGCGCTAGACCTTGACGGTTAACGCTCTACGAAGAGCTTTCAACTATCCCAGGTCCTTGTGAGTCATCTCGTAACGGAGCCCATCATTTGGGGAGAAGCGACACTTACCGGCTTGACATACCCAACTACTAACACCGATAATTAGCAGTTGCCCAGGTTGGCTGCTAGCCTCCATGGGGACATACTGGGAAGGTGTTCACAGTGAACTATTACGGAGAGTGGAGTTAAGGCATGAATGTTAGACCACTGCACGATCGCATAATCGTCCTAAGGATTGACGAGGGCGAGCAAAAAATTGGCGGAATCATCATTCCTGATACCGCTAAAGAGAAGCCGCAGCAGGGTAAAGTGATCGCGGCCGGCAAGGGAAAAATCAAGGATGACGGCAAGGTCGTTCCGATGGACGTCAAGAAAGGCGACCTCATTCTGTTTGGCAAGTACGGCGGACAGGAGATCAAGCTGGACGGCCAGGAGTACCTGATCATGCGCGAGGAAGAGGTGCTCGCCGTGATCGAAGGTAAATCTAAGAAGAAGTAACCGAGCGCCGTTCACCGCGGTGGACTTTCCACCGTGTTAACTACGCCCATTCATCGTTCAGGAGTTCAGCTATGGCAAAACAGATCATCTACGGTGAGGAGTCGCGGCAAGCGATTCTACGCGGAGTAAACGCCCTCGCCGACGCCGTCAAGGTCACACTCGGCCCGAAGGGCCGCAATGTTGTCCTTGACAAGAAATTCGGTTCCCCAACGATCACCAAGGACGGTGTTACCGTCGCAAAGGAGATCGAACTAAAGGACGCAGTTGAGAACATGGGCGCACAGATGGTGCGTGAAGTGGCAAGTAAGACGTCCGATGTCGCCGGTGATGGCACAACTACTGCCACCGTGCTCGCTCAGGCGATTTATAGAGAAGGTGCCAAGAACGTCGTAGCTGGCGCCAACCCAATGGAAATTAAGCGAGGCATCGAGAAATCAGTCGAAAAGATTGTTGATTCGCTACAGAGGCAGGCTAAACCGGTTACGGGCAATATGATCGCCCAAGTCGGAACAATCTCTGCAAACAACGATCCGACCATTGGGACGATCATCGCAGAGGCGATGGAAAAAGTCGGCAAAGACGGCGTAATCACAGTGGAAGAGGCCAAGACTCTTGAGACGTCGCTTGACGTTGTCGAGGGAATGCAGTTTGACCGCGGCTACCTTTCGCCCTATTTTGTGAGCGATCCAGAGCGAATGGAGGTCGTCCTTGAAAACCCGATCATTCTGATCCATGAAAAGAAGATCAGTTCGATGAAGGATCTCCTCCCGCTGCTCGAACAAGTCGCCCGGCTGAGTCGGCCGCTGCTTATAATCGCTGAGGATATTGAGGGTGAGGCGCTAGCCACACTCGTAGTCAATAAGCTCCGTGGCACCTTACAGGGGGCTGCTGTCAAAGCTCCTGGCTTCGGCGACCGCCGTAAGCAGATGCTTGAGGACATCGCGATCCTTACTGGTGGCAAGGCAATTACCGAGGATCTTGGCCTCAAACTAGAGGGCATCCGAGTCGAAGACCTTGGCGGGGCCAAGAGAGTAACCATCGACAAGGACAACACAACAATTGTCGAGGGCGATGGCGGCACGAAGGCTATCCAGGGACGAGTTAAGCAGATTCGGGCACAGATCGAGGACACGTCTTCTGATTACGATCGGGAAAAGCTCCAAGAGCGCCTTGCCAAACTCGTTGGTGGCGTAGCCGTCATTAAAGTTGGCGCTGCAACCGAGACAGAGATGAAGGAAAAGAAGGCTCGTGTTGAAGATGCAATGCACGCTACCAAGGCAGCCGTCGAAGAAGGCATCGTTCCAGGAGGCGGCGTAGCACTCATGCGCGCAAGCAAGGGGCTCAAGAATCTTGGCCTCGAAGGTGACCAGCAACTTGGTGTCAACATTGTCAAACGTGCCATTGAAGAACCACTGCGCTGGATCGCCACGAACGCTGGCCACGAGGGCTCAATTGTCGTTCAGAAGGTCCGTGAAATGAGTGGCGACGAGGGATTCAATGCCCAGAGCGAAAAATACGGTAGCCTCGTAAAGGCTGGCGTTATCGACCCGGCGAAAGTCGTTCGCTCCGCACTTCAGAATGCTGCGTCGATCTCGTCACTCCTGTTAACAACCGAGGCACTGGTAGTGGAGATTCCGGAAGATAAAAAGGGAGAAGCTCCGATGCCTGGTGGCGCTCCTGGCGGCATGGGCGGCATGTATTAAGGCCCACCGACCAAGAAATCAAAGGCCTGATGGGCTTCACAGCCCATCAGGCCTTTTCTTTTTCTAAAGTACGAAATGCCCCACTCAGCGCAGCGTGAACGTTAGCTCGATCACAACCAACACCGGAACTGGCTGCCCAAACCGAGTGCCGGGAACGAATTGCCATTGCTTTGCAGCCCGGAGTGCCTCTTCGTCAAGGCCGAAGATACGATCGAGCGACTTTGTAATACGAACGTCCCCCACTGACCCGTCCGGCATGACCACTGTTTCAATCCAGACTGAACCCTGGACCTTCGCTCGCATAGCGTCAGCCGTATACTCAGGTTTGACCTCACGAATCGGCTTCGGTAAGACAATGTTCGCACCCGGACGGTAGACTCCACCCCCAGTACCACCACCTTCGCCTGGACCCAGACCAGAACCAACACCTTGGCCAACTCCGGTGCCTTCACCGGTGCCGGCACCACCTCCAACGCCCAATCCCTGGGAAAGCGACATCGCTTCAACAGAAGGTAGTGCTTGCAGCACGCCCGGCAGTGTTTGATTTGATGACGCGAGCGTCCTAGCAGGAATGTTCATTTCCTGTTCAGGCTCAGGCTCATCGTCAACTTCAGGATTCTCAAGTTCAGCAGCCTGACTAACAGGTACTGTCGTTGCATCTGGGCCTGGCAACTCCACCTGCGCCGGTGGCTCTGGCATCTCGTTACCTCCACCGCCACCACCACCGCCTGGACCTTCCATTGGAAGCCACACAATGTCAAAGTTGCGAAGATCAGGTAAGAATGGAACGCTTTGGCGCGCGGCGAACAGAGCAGCCAAGAATCCAACAATGAAAAAGATTGCGATATGCGTGCCTACCGATACGCCGATAGCTCGACTCAACCGCTGGGAACGGGTTATCGTGCCGAAAAGGAGATCGACGGGTGGACCATTATCAGATCTGACTGAAAGACGATCAAAGAGTCCGGTGCGAGATTTCTTGACTGCGGTCAACTGCGCCCAAAGCAAGGCCGCCCAGTTGGTCAGCCTCGACCACCATGACCAGAATTTCCCTGTCCTCACCATTATTCTCTAAGGACGCCGAATTTCGAGGTCCGGTCGTGCACGACCGCGTTCACACCCGTCCTGTCCACGCACCAATCGCGGCGTTCCCTCCCCCGTATGCGTGCAAGAGGGCAAGTGCATCAGCAGCGCGATCTTCGCTACGAATCGCGACAAGCACACCCCCGCGCTTGGTCAGCGTCTCGAAGATAAAACCGTCGTGCGCCTGAAACCCAACTCTCGACATCGAGGCTGCGATACCCTCTCTCGAAAGATCATCTTCAGCGCTCTGTAGTGCTTTAACGATCGGCCCATGTAACCGAAGGGGCCCAACGGCGCGAACATCGAGGATGTCCCCACCTGCACCAAAGGTTTTTTGAAGTAGCTCCACGACCCCAGGTCCGTCAGCGGCAACAACGCTCAGAATCTCTGAGGGAAACTTGCGCTCTGCGAGCGCCCCAAGGACGCGCTCTGCTGACCTGACATCCTCAAACACACCGACTGTATAACAATCGTCGTTTGACATATATCCATCTCAACCTACGACTGCATCCCGCCGCTCATTGGGGAACGGTCCCGTCGGATGCACCGCTCTTTCTCGAAGTTTACCGCCTTGGTACGTAGATTAGCAAAGCCGATGGTAAAATCGACATATCAGAAAGGGGAAGCCATGGGCATCGGTGTGGCGGAGCTACTAGTTATTATTCTGATTGTTCTCGTAATTTTCGGTTCCAATCGCTTACCGGCTCTTGGTCGTGGTATCGGCCGAAGTATCAAGAACTTTCGTGAAGCGGCCCGTGAGCGCGAGAAAGGCCAGGACTAACCCGGTGAGGCCTTAGATTACAACCCGTCCCCGCCCAACCCTTCGAGTGACTCGTTCTCGGTCCAAATATTCAAGAAGCGGGATAGCGTATTTACGAGTGATCCCGTAGCGCTCCTTAAAAGTCCCAACGTCTATCCCAACCGGCTTAGAACCTTTACGATCCGAGAGGCTCAAAGCCGCCACCTCATCCTTGAGACACTGCAAATTCTTAACGTGGAAAAGTAAGTTGCCGAGTCTCACGAGGACTTTCTGACGGATCAGGAGCTTCATGACCCGATCAGATGCCACGTCACTCACCCCGGCGACCATGGGCAGACTGGCAGCATCAGGTGGTGCCAGCCCACCTTGAAGCACAGCCTCGACAATCGCTTCGCGTGCCTTCCCCTCGTCAGCTGACAACGACACCTGGTGATCCTTAAGAGCAAGGCTCTCCCGGTCGATGATCAAGCCATCACCGACTAGGTCAGCGAGCACCTGCTCAAAAACACTCTGATGGACTTTGCGAAATAGACGCTCTCGAGCCTCTTCACGCGGTAGACCGTCAGACAACGGATGATCCTTGTGATAGGTTGATAGCGCTGTCAAGAGGCGTTCCCGGCACTCGCTAAGTTTCGTTGGTACAACCAAGCGATTCCCAATCCGGACGGCGACAGCCTCTTTTTCCAAGCTATTCACAATTGAGTCAACGGCATCTGGCGACACACCGAGTCTTGAGGTGAGCGCCGTGACGGACAAGCCCTGCCCAGCTCGTTCTTCGATCATCGTATATGCCGCACGACGAAGTCCTTTGCCAGATTGATTGCCTTCTAGGTCGCCATTTAATTGTTCAAACCGCTGACGACCTTTAGGTGTACGTACGCCAATCCTCGGCGGCTGTCCGTCGAGCACAACACCACCTGCGATGGTCATCGGAGGAGAATAGGCTCTCAAGATATAGCGGTCGCCGCGAGTAAGTACCGCTGGAGCCTCTAGGCGGACTCTCACATAAGCACGAGTGCCTGGTTTAATCTCACCGTCCTCAATCGACACTCCAGCTTGGTCGATAGAGGGCTCCCTGCCAACCGGCCCGGATACGGCGACTCTTCCGAGCACTTCACACGTTCCATGGTGAAACCGAACACGGGCACCGTGACGTAACGGTTTTGCTGTGGACAAGAGCTCCAGTATTCCGTCGAAGCGCCTCGTAATTTCGAAACAATTGGCAGCCACTAGCGAATCCCCGCGGACGACTTCAGCCAACTCTATCCCCCCAAGATTGACGGCCACCCGATTGCCAGCCTTGGCCTCTTCCACTTTTACCCCATGAACCTGCAAGCCACGTACCTTCACACTCTGACCCGAAGGTAGCAGCACAAATTCACGATCAACACCCAATTGCCCAGAAACAAGTGTCCCAGTCACAACCGTGCCGAATCCTCGCATCGAGAACACCCTGTCGATCGGCAGCCTTACGGAGCCAACGCCAGTTGTCACATCTTGCACTTGTGTCACTTTCCGCAAAGCGGACCGTAGCAAATCGAGACCCTCGCCAAGCTTCGCAGACACAGGAACAATGGGTGCGTCAGCAAGAAAGGATTCCGCCACCAACTCCTTAATCTCGAGTCGTACTAGCTCAAGCGTTTCCTCATCAACCAAATCACACTTTGTAAGAGCGATGACACCTCGAGGCACTTGCAGTAACCGACAGATATCAAAGTGCTCCCGACTCTGCGGCATCACTGACTCGTCAGCAGCCACGACAAATAGCACGGCGTTAATGCCACCAACCCCCGCGAGCATATTCTTGACAAACCGCTCATGCCCAGGAACATCGACGAAAGACAACACCGTATTGTCTTCTTCCCTATAGTGAGCAAAACCAAGGTCAATGGTGATACCTCGATCCTTTTCTTCCTTTAAACGGTCTGGGTCGGTCCCAGTTAGGGCGCGAACGAGCGCACTCTTACCGTGATCAATGTGACCAGCAGTCCCGATAACAATCGCTTTCATAGATTAAATCTTAGACAACCTCGACAGGCCAATCAGCGAGCACGAACACGGCGTCTTCCTTTATGCCGCTTACGGCGTTGCCCGGAAGTTGCCTGCGGTGTGCGCGCTCGACTCCTCCGCGCACCACGGTGTTTTTCAGAGGCACGTACGGATTCCAATATATCAACTAAGCCAAGGTCAACCTGGTGGCGTTCCATGTCGACACGAATGACCTGAACAGTCACGCGATCCCCTAAGCGATATCTCTTGCCTGTT
>Ga0187827_10000041_pt1 | contig 184298 bp, 188 predicted proteins | sample ETNtaG_39_FD_167969 | JGI IMG/M metagenome (GOLD analysis project Ga0187827, IMG submission 167969) | Marine microbial and viral communities from oxygen minimum zone, Eastern Pacific Ocean - ETNP2014_SV_150_PacBio MetaG (Illumina Assembly) | ecosystem: Environmental > Aquatic > Marine >...
CAACCACTCGTTCCCCTTACTCGTTCTAATCCCTCTCTGGTTTAGATACTGAGAAATCTTCCTATAACCCATACCACCATCGTGTAGAGATTTGATGAGACTGTGGGTTCGTTCTTGTTCAGGAGAGTATTTTTCTTGGAAGAATCCTAGTCCGTTGGTTCTTTCCGAAACCGTGAAACAGAGGTAGTGGGAATACCTTGGTGTTATTTCACCAGTTGAGGAAACAGGACTTGTTATTTCACCAGTTGAAATCACTCCACCGTCACCGATTTCGCTAAGTTGCGTGGCTGATCGATATCAGTGCCTTTGAAGACGGCAACATGATAGGCCAGCAATTGAACGGGAATAGCGTAGAGGATGGGTGCCACTAGCGGGTCAACTTCCGGCAGGGCAACGCTATCGCTGACGCGCTCGGCGAGGCGCGCGCAACCAGCCTCGTCGCTGATCAAGATTACGCGACCGCCGCGGGCCGCAACTTCCTCAACGTTCGACGCGGTTTTCTCGAACAACGCATCCGAGGGCGCGATGACGATCACCGGCATGCCGTCGTCAATCAGGGCGATGGGGCCGTGCTTAAGCTCCCCTGCGGCATAGGCTTCGGCGTGGATATAGGAGATCTCCTTGAGCTTCAACGCACCTTCAAGGGCGATGGCAAAGGAGGTGCCGCGGCCAATATAAAGCACGTCGCGCACCTGATGGATGCTCTCGGCGATCTGACGCAAGCGCTCGTCGTGGCTCAGCACCTCTGCCGCCCGCGCCGGCACCTCGGCGAGCGCACCAGCGAGCCGCAACTCATCTTCGCAGCTGACCGTCCCGCGGGCGCGCCCGCAGGCGATGGCGAGACAAGCGAGCGAGGCGAGTTGAGTCGTAAACGCCTTGGTCGAGGCCACTCCAATTTCGGGCCCTGCCAGGGTCTGTAACACTGCATCTGCCTCGCGCGCCATGCTAGATTCTGGTACGTTGACAAGCGCCAGGGTCGGCTGTCCCTGCGTCTTGGCATGGCGCAGAGCAGCTAGCGTATCCGCCGTCTCTCCCGACTGCGAAATGAACAGGCCGAGACCGCCGGAATTCAATGGGGGGTGGCGATAGCGGAACTCGGAGGCGATATCGATATCCACGGGTAGTCTGGCAAAACGTTCAAACCAGTAGCGTGCCACCTGTGCTGCATAAAATGATGTGCCACAGGCGATGATAGTCAGGCGCTCGACCGCGGCGAGATCGGCCGACAACGGCGGCAGCACGACGCGCCCCTCCGAAGGATTGTAGTAGCTGTGCACCGTATCGCCGATGACGCCGGGCTGTTCGTGGATCTCCTTGTGCATGAAATGACGATGCTCGCCCTTGCCAATAGCGGCGCCTGTCAGCGCCGTCTCTCGAACCGGTCTCTCGACCTCGGCACCTGTGACATCGTGCACACGCGCGCTGTCGCGCCGCAGCACCACCCAGTCTCCCTCCTCGAGATAGAGAATGCGGCGGGTAAGCGGCGCCAGCGCCATGGCATCGGAGCCGAGATACATCTCGCCATCGCCAAAACCGACGGCAAGCGGGCTGCCGCGACGCGCGCCTACCAGAAGATCGTCCTCACCCGCGAAGAGAATGCCGAAGGCGAAGGCGCCCTCGACCCGGTCCAGCATGGCGTCGGTCGCCTCTTCCGGGCTAGCGCCGCTGTCCAGCGCACTGGTCAAAAGATGAACCACAACCTCGGTGTCGGTGTCGGTATAGAACGTGTGGCCGGCCGCCACGAGCTCCTCACGTAGAGCCTGGAAGTTCTCGATAATCCCGTTATGGACCACGGCGACGCGCGCGCTCGCATGGGGGTGCGCATTCCCGGTGTTTGGTGCGCCATGGGTCGCCCAGCGCGTATGGCCAATGCCAATTGTGCCAGCAAGTGGCGCCATCTCTATCTCCGCCACCAGGTTGGTCAGTTTCCCCTCGGCGCGACGACGCTCGATATGACCATCCACCAGCGTAGCCACACCCGCCGAATCATAGCCGCGATATTCGAGCCGACGCAGCCCGTCGAGCAACAACGGCGTGGCCTCAGCTGTGCCCACGGCACCGATGATGCCACACATGGATCAGTCCTTTCGCTGGCGGCGAAACCGGGCAGCGCCATCGGGGATGTCGCGCTGCTCTCCCCGCGCCACCGCCAGGGCATCTGCCTCAACATCCTTCGTCACAGTGCTGCCGGCGCCAACCATGGCGCCGTCTCCGATGCTCACAGGCGCCACCAACGCGGTGTTTGAACCGATAAAGGCGCCGGCGCCAATCTCCGTACGATGCTTGGAGAAGCCATCGTAATTGCACGTAATGGTGCCGGCGCCAATATTAGCGCCAGCGCCGACGCTGGCATCGCCGACATAACTGAGGTGGTTGACCTTAGCACCGGCGGCGATCTCGGCCGCCTTGGTCTCGACGAAATTACCGATCCGTGCGCCCTCACCAAGCCGCGTGCCGGGGCGTAAGCGGGCGAAGGGACCAATGCGCGCACCTGCCGCGACCATCACCCCTTCCAAATGGCAGAACGCCAGGATCTCGCTGCCGGCGCCAATATGAACGCCCGGACCAAAAACCACGTTAGGACCGACCGTCACATCCTGCTCAAGCACGGTGTCGTGGCTCAAGAAGGTGCTTGCTGGGTCGGTCAAGGTGGCGCCGCTGGCCATAGCCCGTGCGCGCAAACGAGTCTGGATCACTGCTTCCGCCACCGCCAGGTCGGCACGGCTATCGACGCCGAGCAGGGACTCTTCTGCCGCTTCGAGCACTACGGATTGGCGCCCGTCTGCAGCGGAGATGGCAACGATGTCTGTCAGATAGTATTCGCCCTTGGCATTGTTATTGTCGAGTCGCGCCAGCAGTCCCGGTAGGGGCCCGCCGTCGAGCGCCATAACACCGGAATTGCAGAGATCGAGCGCAAGTATCGCAGCATCGGCGTCGCGTGCCTCGACGATGCGCTCAAGCTTTCCGTTATCGTCGCAGACCAGACGGCCGTAGAGCCCGGGATCGGCTGGGCGGAAGCCCAGCACAGCCGCCGCAGCGGTGGCGCTACGGCGCGCATCGAGCAGTGCCGTCAGCGTCTCCACCTCAAGTAACGGCGTATCGCCGTATAGCACCAGCACATCGCCAGTAAAACCGCTGAGCGCATCGCCCGCCTGCATGACGGCGTGGCCGGTTCCCTCCTGTAACTCCTGCACCACGCTCGGCCAAGGCGAGACAGCGGCCCCTACTTGGGCTTCGCTCACTACTACCAAGCGGCGCTCTGGCACCAGAGCCTCAGCCATCGCCAGCACGTGACCAACCAGCGGCAAGCCGGCAAGCGGATGCAGCACCTTGGGCAGGGCGGAGCGCATGCGCGTGCCCTTGCCTGCGGCAAGCACCACGATAGCGAGCGGAGCAGAGTTCTTGTTGGTCATGGCTCTAGGATATAAGGGATGCAGCAATGCACAAGACCGCCACCATTGTCTTCGATCTAGACGGCACCCTGATTGACAGCGCTCCGGACCTGACGGAAGCGCTCAACCGTGTGCTCCACGGGCAGGGTCTGCCGCCCGTAACCACGGCTGCGGTGCGCCACATGGTAGGCGATGGCGCGGTAAAGATGATCGAGCGCGGCTTCGCTGCTGCTGGACGGCCCTGGAACGACGGCCTGCCGTTGACGCTACGCGATTCGTTTCTCGCTCACTACGAAGACTGCATGACTGACAACACGGTGACCTTCGACGGCGTCACCGCAGCATTGGAAGCGCTCAGTGATGCGGGTTTTCGGCTGGCCATTTGCACCAACAAGCCCGCAGCGATGAGCGAAGTAATACTTGCCCGGCTCGGGCTTAACCGATTTTTTGCCAGTGTGCTCGGCGGCGACAGCCTGGCAGTGCGCAAGCCGAATCCGGCTCATCTGCTTGAGGCGATCGGCCGCGCCGGCGGCACCCATGATGCCGCTGTCATGGTGGGCGATAGCAAGACGGATGTCAGGGCCGCACGCAACGCCCGCGTACCCGTAGTAGCGGTGAGTTTCGGTTATACGCGGATCGCCCCTGCCGAGCTTGGCGCGGACGCCCTGATCGACCATTTTGATGAGCTACTGCCCGCCTTATCCGAAATGCTTGTCCCGTGAAAACGAGAAGAGGCCGCCGGAAGCCGCCAAAGAGAAAATGGTGGGCGAACGACGACCTCAAAGCGAAGGGGGGGGTCTCTATCCTTCGGCTCCGGCAGATAGTGGGCAAAGCCGCAGGCGACCGCTTTGATATAAGTCAATCGCACTTCGAATAACCGCAGGCCGTACAATTGTCGCAATTCTCTTGACGCACCAGGGTGCGGCGGGCGCAGCGCGGGCAAGCCCGCGACGATGGCGCCAAGGCAGGCGCATTCTCAGCGGCGGACGCCTGACCGAGAAAGCCGATGGCGAACATGTGACGCTCGATGATATCGCCGATTGCTGCCAACAGTGAAGGCACATAGGTGCCGCCCATCCACTGCCCGCCGCGCGGATCGAACACCGCCTTCAGTTCACCGACCACGAAAGAGACGTCGCCTCCTCGGCGGAAAACGGCGCTGATCATACGCATCAGCCCGGCGGTCCAGGCATAATGCTCCATGTTCTTGGAATTGGCAAAAATCTCGAAGGGTCGGCGGTGACCATCCTGGATGATGTCGTTGATGGTAATATAGAGGGCGTGCTCGGTCTCCGGCCAGCGCAGCTTGTAGGTGCAGCCGGGCAGCTCCTCCGGACGGTCGAGGGGCTTTGTCATGGTCGCGGCGCCGCCGGCATCGAATTCGTCAGCAGGGCGCACAGCTAGCGATTCGAGGGGCAACTCCGCTTGATCGCCCGCGGGGCTACCCTCTCCCGCCTCCAGAACCGCACCGGTAATGGCATTGGGGCGATAGGTAGTACAGCCCTTGCAGCCGAGCTCGTATGCCCGCGTATAGATTGATGCAAAATCCTCGAAAGAGATTGCCTCCGCGCAGTTGATAGTTTTCGAGATGGCGCTGTCGATATAACGCTGCACTGTCGCCTGCATGATCAGATGATCGGCCGGCACCAGTGACTGGGCATCGACGAAAGCGCCGGTCAACGGCGCCTCCTCGCCGAACATCTCGCGATATTGGCGATAGGCATGGTCGCTCACCGCCAGAGAGCGATTGCTGCCATCGGGCATCAGCATGGTGCGCTGGAAGGTGAACGCGTAGACGGGTTCAATTCCCGAAGAAACGTTATCGGCCAGCAAAGAGACCGTGCCCGTCGGCGCCACCGAGGTGATCACGGCATTGCGCAGGCCGTGGTCGGCTATCGCCTGGCGCACCTCCTGCTCTAGCCCGGCTACGAACTCACCGGCCAGGTGCTCCTCCACATCGAACAGCGGAAAGACACCCTTTTCCTGAGCCAGCGCCGAGGAAGCCAGATAGGCAGCGCGTTGAAAGACCGTCATCCACTGCTCGGTGAGTGCCACCGCCTTGGTCCCGCCATAGCGAGCCCCACACATGATCAAGGCATCGGCAAGCCCAGTAATGCCGAGCCCAATGCGCCTTTTGGCCACCGCCTCCCGCTCCTGCTCCGGCAAAGGATAACGCGAATTATCGATCGCATTATCGAGCATGCGTACGGACACGGTAACCAGAGATTCAAGCTCAGAAAAATCGATTTTCGCTTCATCAGTAAATGGCCTATTAACCAATTTTGCAAGATTAATTGAGCCAAGCAAGCATGCTCCATAGCTTGGCAGCGGCTGCTCGCCACATGGATTTGCAGAGCGAATATTCTCTAGGTAGTGCAGTGGGTTGCGTTGATTTACCCGATCAATAAAAATAACACCTGGCTCGGCATAGCTGTAGGTCGCGCGCATGATGCGCTCCCATAAGGCGCGAGCAGACACAGTACGCCAGGTAACGCCGCCGAAAGCTAGGTTCCAGGGCCCATCGCGCGCCACCGCATCCAGAAAGGCATCGCTGACCAGAACCGAGAGATTGAACATGGACAGCGTGCCGCTTTGGCGTTTGGCGTCGATGAAGGCCTCGATGTCCGGATGATTACAGGCCAGCGTGGCCATCATGGCACCGCGGCGATGGCCGGCGCTCATGATGGTGCGGCACATGGCGTCCCAGACGCGCATGAAGGAAACCGGACCCGAGGAATCCGCGCCAACCCCATGCACCGGCGCACCGCGCGGCCTCAGTTCGGAAAAATCAAGACCGATGCCACCGCCCTGCTGCAAGGTCAGCGCCGATTCCTTAAGGGATTCAAAAATTCCTGCCATATCATCGGCCACGTCGCCCATAACAAAACAGTTGACGAGCGTCACTTTGCGCTCACTGCCAGCACCGGCCATGATGCGACCGCCCGGCAGGAAGCGGAAATCTTGCAACGCCGCATGAAAGCGCTCAGCCCAGCCCTCGACATCCAATTCCGGCGCCGCTAAGGCTCGCGCCACGCGCCACCAGCTGTCGTCGAGAGTGCCATCCATGGCCTCGCCATCGGCCCGCTTGAGTCGATATTTCATGTCCCATATCTGATGGGATATTGGAGTGATAGCGATGCTCATGATGCCTGAAGTCTACGGCTGTACGGCGCCAGCGGTCAAGAAATTGTTCTTACTATGTTCCCCTCGCCCCAACAGTTCCGCCGCACACACCAATTCGTCTAGTAAGGTCCGCCGTGCCGAAGACAACACGACGCAATGATCGAGATTCCGAATCTGCCTAAGGTCTCTCGTTGAGGGGGAACGACGACCGCATCACCAACCTGATCGATCCTATCGGCTCCAGCGAAACAACGCCGTTTCGTGCCATCTAAATGGGCAACAAGCGCAGCTGCATACCGCTCGCCAAGGCACCGCTCGGACTGCCGATGACGGCCACGATCATGACGATAAACCCGTTCGGATTTCGAGCCCTACTGAGCCGGGCATCTAGGGGCTCGTTGGCGAGCTTCCTGACCTCTGCTAGCGAGCACCACAAAGTCCTTGCGGCCAACGCCAGCACGCGCTGCCTAGTAATGGCGGTGAGCGCCAGCAGGTTGACTTCTCGGATGGCTGAGTTCTTGACCAAAATCCGCGGCGCCTGGACGCTGCGCAAGTCAAGGGAGAGGCGGCTAGACAGATCGGCGGACCGCCCTTGTTTTAGCCGTGGTCCGGTATTCAGTCCATGAAACTGTCTTCGAAATATTCCCACTGACCATCGGTCGGCAGCAACACATCGGCACAGTCGACGACGAACAGGCCGTTGGCCAGCGCTTGCTCCTCGAAGTCCCCGTCGCTAGCCGTCGCCGCATCGATCTCCTCGGGTGAATAGTCATCGCCGAAGTGCTCCTGCGACTTTTTTCGTTGGTCGAAGCCCCATTCATCAGGATGACCCAACGAGATCGGAATCTCGACATAATCGGCCCCACACCTAGCATAACCACCGATGTCCTCGGACATCGCGCCGATTGCTGTAGACCCTAGTGAAAACAAGGCAGCCACCATCGCCCGCGCCATGCCGCGGCAATATCGTCCAGGCACGTGTTTACTCCCTCTCGTCTCGCCGTCTCAATCCTCTCGCAAACATATGATAGCGGTTTGTACGGCCTGCAGCTATCCCCGTCGCATCAGCACGGTACCAGCCACATCCGTGGAAAAGCCGAAATGCCCACGAACACCATAATGCCGCAGCGGGCCCCTTTCGCTCCTGTCGAAGTAGCCAATATCCCCATTGGCACCGCACCGCTTGGCATGCTGGCAAGCAAGGTGGCGAGGGAAACACCTCAACACTCTTCGCCACCGCCAAGGCCGTCGACATCCAGATTGAATTGAATCCGCCGATTATCAGCGAATACCGCCTGACCAGTTAAGCCATTTCCATGTGAAAGGGATCGTTTTAACCTGGCGTATCGTGGTGTCGTTCTTCCGCTTGTGGCTATCAAGCCACACTCATTTCAGCGCCCTCTAATCTATATGAAATTGGTGCGGGCGGAGGGACTCGAACCCTCATGGGCATAAGCCCAACGGATTTTCGTACCAACTACGGTTTTCACCGCCCTTGCCCCAGCAAGGTTTGTGGTCTGGACTATCCCTTCACCGTAGCTATTGCCTTAGGTGCTGCCCGTCTAGTCTCTACACCTTCCCAGCGCTAGCAGGGCTTGGCTCGGGATTGCCATTCGACAGGTTTCCCCGAATTTGAGCAGTTCTACATCCTCGGTTTCCTGAGGTGCACTCAAGTATCGCGTTAAGTCCGTTGCGTATACCAATTCCGCCACGCCCGCATGGCATCAATGAACAATTCATCCTATGCGACAGATCATCTCACCGTTCAAGTCCCGATTATGGACAAGCCGGCTTGCAAGACGGCCTATTTTTCGAGGACCGGCTCGCCGCCGAGCTCATCGATAACCGTCATCAGTCGGCCCGCCGCCTCCTCGAGGCTGGCGATGTCAGCGCCGCGCAACACCAGGTTTGAGCCGAAGCGGCCGACGCGGTAGAAAGGATAACTGCCCATGTCGATATCCGGATAGTCGCCCTGCAGGGCCCTGAGCGGCCCGGCAAGCGCACCTTCGGAAAGGTAGGCGACGACGGTGCACGAGCGAGTCGGCGTGCCGCCACTGACCGTCTCCAGCGCCGCTTCGAGCATCGCCTGCATGATTTGCGGCACACCGGCAAGCACGAAGACATTGCCGGTGCGGAAGCCCGGCACGCCGGAAATCTTATTCTGCACCAGTTCGGAGCCCGCGGGCATGTTAGCCATGCGCTTGCGAGCATCGTTAAGCTCAATGTTGCGCTCGCGATACTGCTCTTCGAGGATCGCCAGCGCCGCCGGGTTTTGCTCTAATTCGACGCCGAAGGCCTTGGCGATGCATTCAGCGGTGATGTCGTCGTGGGTTGGCCCGATGCCGCCGGTCGTAAAAATGTAGTCATAGCGCACGCGACAGGCATTCACGGCTGCCACGATCTCCTTCTCGATGTCGGAAATCACGCGCGCCTCGGCAAGCCTGATACCGGACTCGGTGAGCCGACCCGCAATATGCCCGAGGTTCACATCCGCCGTGCGCCCCGACAGAATCTCATTGCCGATGATAAGCGCGCACGCTGTGGGCTGGGGGACGATATCGTTTGGCATGGAGGCTTCTCCTTCTCCCGGCCAAGCATACCGGAGAGATATCCGTCACCCAAGCCGGTTGAGCGTCACGGCGCCGCTCCCTATGGTCGGGTAATGCGATTCTCCGATCCCCTCGTGCGCGCCACGCTGATTAAGCGTTACAAGCGCTTTCTGGCCGATATGCGTTTGGACGACGGCAGCGAGATTACCGCCCATTGCGCCAATCCAGGCAGCATGACGGGCCTCGCTGAGCCGGGGCTCGAGGCTTGGCTATCACCGGCTCGCAATCCCCAGCGCAAGCTGCGTTGGTCGTGGGAGCTGGCGCGGATCAATGGCCGCCTGGTAGGCATCAACACGGCCTTGCCGAACACTATCGTCGCCGAGGCCATCGCTGCCGGTGCCATCCCTGAACTTGCTGGCTACGGGACGCTGCGGCGCGAGGTGCGTTACGGCAAGAATTCCCGTATCGACATCCTGCTTGAGGACGCCGCCCGCCCCGCCTGCTATGTCGAGGTCAAGAACGTCCACCTTAAACGCGACGGTCCGGCCGAGTTCCCCGATGCCGTGACCAAGCGCGGCGCCAAACATTTGGAAGAGCTTGGCGATATGATCGAGGCTGGTCATCGTGCGGTGATGATCTATCTCGTACAACGTGAGGACTGCGACAGCTTTGCCGTGGCCGGCGATATCGATCCGGCTTACGAAGCCGCATTTGCACGCGCCATCACACGGGGCGTGGAGTCGCTGTGCTATGATTGCCGCCTCAACACTGAGGCGATCGTCGCCAACCGCCCTCTTCCGCTGAAGCTGCCCAACAGAAACGAGACCGGATAGTGGAGAGCATGAAGAAAGCGACGTCAAACATAGCCGGGTTGGACTCGAGCACGCGACCGGAAGAGCTTCGGCGCAGCGAAGACGGGCGTGCTGTCCGTATCCACGGTGAGGAAGCCTTCAACGGTATGCACAGGGCTGGTCGCCTGGCCGCCGAGGTTCTGGACTTCATCGCACCGCACGTGGTGCCGGGTGTGACCACGGGCCTCCTCGATACACTGTGTCACAATTTCATCGTTGAGCACGACGCCGTGCCAGCGCCCCTGAACTACCGCGGCTTTCCCAAGTCCATCTGCACGTCGGTCAACCATGTAGTCTGCCACGGCATTCCAGACGACGCCAAGAAGTTGGGTAAGGGCGATATCATCAATATCGATATTACGGTCATTCTCGACGGTTGGCACGGCGACACCAGCCGCATGTTCTGGCTTGGCGAAGTGCCGCGCAAGGCTGCGCGGCTGACCAACGTGACCTACGAGGCGATGATGCTGGGAATCGCTGCCGTGCGCCCCGGCGCCACCCTTGGTGACATCGGTCATGCCATTCAGAACCATGCCGAGAGGCACCGTTGTTCGGTGGTGCGCGATTTTTGCGGCCACGGTATCGGCCGCCTCTTTCACGACGTGCCAAGCGTTCTCCATTACGGCCGCCCCGGCAGCGGCATGACGCTACAGGAAGGCATGTTGTTCACCATCGAGCCAATGATCAATCTCGGCCGCCACGAAACAAAGATCCTCGGCGACAGTTGGACGGCCGTGACCAAGGACCGCTCGCTGTCGGCGCAGTTTGAGCACACGGTCGCCGTAACCGCCGATGGCCACGAGATTTTTACCCTCTCGCCAGCCGGTCTCTACCAACCACCCTATGGGTGACCGCCACGAAATGGATCACGCCTCCAGGCTGCGCCTGCGCCTTTAAATGGGCAGTGCGGACGCCGCTGCCGGCTGCGGGGTTCTCGAGATACTTCTGTTCGCCGCCTAGCGCGGCTCGCGCTCCGTTCACCTTTAAACGTCCCGCCGATAAAGATCGCCGGTAAGACCTCAGCCATCCGCGGCAGTATAGAGTTTCGGCACGGTCCTGGCGCCGCCCGTGTTGCGGCGACATTGCCCATCTAGCGTCACACCCTCGTCGAAGACCAACTTCTCGTAAAGCACATCACCGGTCACTTCGGCGCTTTCGGAGATGCACACTGAGCGTGCATTGACGTTGCCCTCAACCACGCCGAGGATGTGCGCAATCTCGACATTGACCACGCCGACCACCCGGACCCCGGCGCAAACGGTCAGGCCGCGGCTGGGGGTCGTCCGAGATTGTTCGTCGCTCATGGGCACACTTCTGCTCGTAGGCTCATCTGGCTTGTTGAACGCGACTGCGATCCAGCTGCTTCCCTTATTGGCAGAAATTAGACGCTCTTCGGTGTCGCGGCGCGAGGCACTTGCCTCTCTGCGACACTGCTGGCACCTTTCCCGCCCCGCAAGGAAAGATTTGTCATGCCCCTCGAGACCCTGACTTTTGAGAAATTGGTGGCGCGTCCAGTGGTACTGACACTGGAACGCCCGCCGGTATTACGCATCGCTACCATCGACCAGTGGCCACTGATCCTGATCGACCTCCACACCCGCGAAGGCGTGACCGGACGTGCCTATCTCGAGCCCTATGTGGCCAAGTCTATGCGCTATCTGGTGCCAGCGCTGGAGGATATGAGCGAGATGCTGACAGGGCAAAAGGTGGCACCGTTCGAACTCTACCAGGCGGCCCGCAAGTCGCTCCATTTCGTGGGTTATGGCGGGCTCGCCATGATCGCCGCCTCGGGCCTCGACATGGCAGCCTGGGATGCCCTGGCGCGGGCCGCGGAGGTGCCGCTCTGCACCCTGCTCGGCAGCTCGCCGCACCCAGTGCGCGCCTATAACAGCAACGGCCTCTGGCTCAAGGCGCCGGAAGCCGTGGCTGCGGAAGCGTTGAAACTGCGCGACGAGGGCGGCTTCGCAGGCCTTAAATTACGCCTCGGGCGAGAGCGCATTGCAGACGACGACGCTACCCTCGCGGCGGTACGCAACGCGGTCGGCGAGGATATGCGACTGATGGTCGACTTTAACCAAGGCCTAGACATGGCCGAAGCAATCGAGCGATGCCATCACCTAGACGATGCCGGGTTGGCCTGGCTCGAAGAGCCCGTGCTCTACGAAAACTATGGCGGCTATGCCAAGCTCGCCGCCGGTCTCAAGACTCCGCTGCAAATCGGTGAAAATTTTTACGGACCGCGCGATATGGCCGTGGCGCTCGAGATGAAGGCCTGCGACCTCGTGATGCCCGACTTCATGCGCATCGGCGGCGTCACCGGCTGGCTGCAGGCGGCGGGCATCGCGGCCGGGGCCGGCATCCCTATGTCGACACATCTTTACCCGGAGGTCGGAGCCCATGTCATGCGCGTGACAGAGACTGCCCATTGGCTGGAGTGGCAGAGTTGGGTAAACCCTCTTCTGCAGGAGCCGTACCCCATTATAAATAGTGAGCTACATATTCCTAACCGCCCAGGCCTAGGCCTCGAATGGAACGAAGACATAGTGCGCGCTAACCTTTACGAAGGATAAAGGAAACCAGCCATATCTCGTCTCATTGCCCTGTGTCTCAGCGTCGCTGTAACGTACATAGCCGTCTCGTCCACCCAAGCGTCGGAGTTAGTCGGTACCTGGAAGCTCAAATCCGTGGGCATCACCAACAGCGTGGGCTGGCACAACGAAATGGCGTGGGGAAACGCCCACCTCATCTAGACCGCCGACGGACACGTTATAACTATACGCGCGACCGAGAATCATCCGGGCCTTTTAAGCGACGCGACCAGCGCGCCCGAAAGCGGGCGCGCCATCGCGTATTCTACCATGTTCGCCTATACTGGCCGTTATGAGGTGTCGGAAGGCAGCGTTACCCATCACGTCGATAGCGCGTGGAATCCCAACTGGGTCGGCACCGAGCAAAAACATATATTCCAGATTGATGGCGATCCGCTCATTCTGCGCACGCCGCGGATTTCGAGTGACGGCGCCCATGTGTTTCTGGAGCTGACCTGGAAGCCCGACGCGGGGTAGATGCAACATGCCAGCCGGGTCATCCTCCGGGATTGCCGCGCTGGCCATCGCAAGGGCGGTCACCATTGTTATCTGGGAGGTGTCGTGAGATTTTTCATCATCGCCTGCCCGGCTGTGATCTGGTGAACGTCAACTGGTCAAACCGTGATCTCTCGAAGTTCAATTTCCGCGTTGCCAACCTGTCCATCACCGAGCTGTCAGGCGCACACCTTATCAGCGCCGACCTGAATAACATCCACCTCTGCGCCGTTACCCTGCCAAACGGAAAGAAAAAGCACAGATACTGTTAACCTCTATCCCGGAGCGCGAGACATGACAGACAGACCCTGCACTTTGATCGTCGGGGCCGGCAGCGGCCTCAGCGCTAGCCTCGCTCACCGCTTCGCCTCAGATGGCCACGAGATTGTGCTCGCCGCGCGCAACACTGACAAGCTATCGGCGCTATGCGACGAGACAGGCGCAAGCGCACAGACGTGCGATGCCACCAAGTCGGATCAGGTGGCCGTACTCTTCGACGCCATTCGCGATCGTCACGACCGGCTAGATCTGGTCGTCTACAATCCGAGCTGGCGGCCGCGGGGCCCTCTCGTCGACCTGGTGTCGGACGAAGTCGAGACGGCACTTGCAGTTACCTGCTTCGGTGCCTTTCTTGTTGCCCAGGCGGCTACACGCGTCATGCTGCCCCGCGGCACCGGCAGCATCTTCTTCACAGGCGCCTCGGCAGGCGTTAAAGGCTATGCTCGCTCGGCACCGTTCGCCATGGGCAAGTTCGGACTGCGTGGGCTGGCCCAGAGCATGGCGCGGGAGCTGTCTCCGCAAGGCCTGCACATCGCCCATTTCGTCATCGACGGCGGCATCCGCGGAGTTGGCACGAGCAGCGATTCCGGCGATCGCATGCTCGATCCGGACGCCATCGCAGAAACCTATCACGCTGTCCACAAGCAGCACCGCAGCGCCTGGTCGTGGGAGGTCGAACTACGGCCCTGGGGCGAGAGCTTCTGAGCAGTTGACCGGCGTCCGGCTCGGCCCTATTCAGAACGCATGGAAAATCTCTGGTCAGACGCCGACGCTCAGGCGGCTGCCGCGCGCTACGCTGAGGATGGTATCGGCGAGGACGTAGCGATGCGCATCTACACCACGCGTCTGCTCGGCGGTGAGCCGCGGCTGGTGCAGCACGGCGGCGGCAACACCTCCGTAAAGACGATTATGCACGACATCGCCGGCAACGCCTGCAACGTGCTCTGCGTCAAGGGATCGGGCTGGGACATGAGTCATATCGAGGCGCCCGGCCTGCCCGCCATGCGTCTCGAAGCTGTGCGGCCGTTACTAGCGCTGGACAGGCTCTCCAACGAGGACATGGTCAACGCCCTGCACCTCAGCCTACTCGACAGCAGAGCGCCCAATCCCTCGGTCGAAGCGCTACTGCATGCTTTTCTGCCCGACAAATTCATCGACCACACACACGCTTGGCCAGTGTTGGCGCTGACCGATCAACCTAACGGCGCTGAACTGAGCGCCGAGGTATATGGTGAGCGCGCCGCGCTGGTGCCCTACATCATGCCAGGCTTTGCCCTAGCTCAGAAAGCCTACGAGGTGCGTGCCGCAAACCCAAACGTCGAAGGACTGGTCTTACTAAAGCACGGCATCGTCAGTTTCGGCGAAAGCGCCGAGGAGGCCTATCGCCACATGATCGAACTGGTAGGCCTTGCCGAGGAAAGGCTGGCCCAAGCCGGCAGCGCGCGCTTCGTGCCCGTGGCGCTGCCGGCTTCGCTGGCGCCGCTGGAAGTGGTGGCGCCGGTGCTACGCGGGCTGCTGGGCGGCAAGTGCTGGCTGCTCGATTACCGCGGCGGCGAAGCCGTGCTCGACTATGTTAATGGCGAAGAGCTGGCGCGCTACGGCCAGGCCGGCGTGGTCACGCCCGACCATGTCATCCGCACGAAGGGCAAGCCTTTACTCCTACCCGCAACGGAAGCGAAAAAGCTGAACGAATGGCGCCAGATGGCAGAGGCGGCGTTGAATGATTTCAAGGCCGATTACGATGCCTACTTCGCCCGGAACAATGGCCTTGACGGTGTGCCTAAGACACAGCTCGACAGCGTCCCCCGTGTGGTCATGGTGCGCGGGCTAGGTTTGTTTGGTATCGGTGCCAGCGCCGACGCAGCCCGCATCGCTGCCGACCTCGCCGAAGCCAGCGTTGCCGTGGTCGGCGATGCCGAGGGCCTCGGCCGCTTCACAAGCATCGACGAGTCCAACTTGTTTGATGTCGAATACTGGTCGCTGGAGCAGGCCAAACTCGGCGACGGCACCGAAAAGCCGCTGGCGGGCCAAATCGCCGCCGTCACGGGGGGTGCCGGCACCATCGGGGCGGCCATAGCACGCTCGCTCGCAGGCGCCGGCGCCACGGTCATGACACTCGATCTTGACGGCAACGCCGCGGACCTCGCCTGCGATGTAACCGACCAGGCCTCCGTGGATGCAGCTTTCACCGAGATTTGCTGCCGTCATGGCGGTCTCGACATTCTCGTCTCCAATGCCGGTGCAGCCTGGCAGGGGCGCATCGGCGAGGTGGATGAAACGGCTCTGCGCCATAGCTTCGAGCTTAACTTCTTCGGCCACCAACGCGTTTCTCAAGCCGCCGTGAAGATCATGCTAGCGCAGGGAACCGGCGGCGTGCTGCTGTTCAACGTCTCCAAGCAGGCGGTCAATCCCGGTCGCGATTTTGGCCCCTACGGCCTGCCCAAGGCGGCAACGCTATTCCTCAGCCGGCAATATGCGCTCGATTACGGCAGCGATGGTATACGCGCCAATGCCGTCAACGCCGACCGCATCCGCTCCGGCCTGATGAGTAATGACATGATCGCGGCGCGTGCCAGCGCCCGCGGTCTCGCGGAAGAAACTTATATGTCTAATAATCTATTAGGTTGCGAGGTAACGGCTGATGATGTGGCTGAGGCATTTTTAAATCTTGCGCTGGCCGGAAAAACCACCGGCGCCGTAATGACCGTTGACGGCGGCAACATCGCCGCCGCCCTACGCTGAGGACGATAGTATGATTCCCCGCTACACCCGGCCGGAGATGGCCACTATCTGGAAGCGGGAGACGCGCTTCCAGATCTGGATCGATATAGAGCGCTATGCCTGCGAGGCGCAGGAAGAACTCGGTGTGATTCCGAAAGGTGTCGCCGCGGCATTGGCAGAACGCGCCGATTTCGAGGTGGCGCGCATCGACGAAATCGAGACTGGGGTCAAGCACGACGTCATCGCCTTCCTGACCAACCTCGCCGAGCATGTCGGCGAGGAGGCGCGCTTTGTGCATCAGGGCCTGACCTCGTCGGATGTGCTCGACACCTGTTTCGCGGTGCAACTCACGCGTGCCAGCGACATCCTGGTTGCCGACCTCGACGCACTGCTGATGGTGTTGGAAAACCGGGCGCGCGGGCACAGGACGACAATCTGCGTTGGCCGCAGCCACGGCATTCACGCCGAGCCCACCACCTTCGGACTCAAACTCGCCCAGGCCTATGCCGAGTTCGACCGCAACCGCGCGCGTCTGCTGGCGGCGCGGGCCGAAATCGCGACCTGTGCCATATCGGGCGCCGTCGGCACCTTCGCCGGCATCGATCCACGGGTTGAAGCGCATGTGGCCCAGCGCCTGGGTCTAGCACCGGAGACGGTGTCCACCCAGGTCATCCCGCGCGACCGTCACGCCATGTTCTTTGCCACCCTCGGCGTCATAGCCAGCTCGGTCGAGCGATTAGCTACCGAGATCCGCCATTTACAGCGGACCGAGGTGCGCGAGGCGGAGGAGTTCTTCTCGGCCGGGCAGAAGGGCTCGTCCGCTATGCCTCACAAGCGCAATCCGGTGCTAACCGAAAACCTGACCGGACTGGCGCGGCTGGTGCGCGCCGCCGTCACCCCGGCCCTGGAAAACGTGGCGCTGTGGCACGAGCGCGACATCTCCCATTCCTCGGTGGAGCGCAATATCGGCCCAGACGCAACGGTAACGCTTGACTTCGCCCTCACCCGCCTGACCGGCATTATAGACAAGCTTACAGTCTATCCCGAAAACATGCGCCGCAATCTCGACATGTTGGGCGGCTTAGTGCATTCGCAGAACGTGCTGCTGGCGCTCACCCAGGCGGGCATGAGCCGCGAGGCTGCTTACCGCGCCGTGCAACGCTGCGCCATGCCCGCGTGGCGGGGCGAGGGCGATTTCCGCTCTCTGCTGGGCGCGGATGATGAGATTGCCAAGCATCTCGATGCCGGGGCGATCGCCGATCTCTTCGACGAAACGCACAATATGCGCCATGTGGACACCATTTTCGCACGCGTGTTCAGCCCACGACCATGAGGCGGCAAGCCGTTCTCGAATTCTGGTTCAAGGAAGCCGGGCCGAAGCACTGGTCCGTCAAGGACCCGATCGGGACGATAACGCCATCAAGGCAAAACTAGCCAACGCCCCTGCCACCCCCAGCCAAGCTCGGTTCCTATATCCGCTGCGAACCACCAGCCTAGGAGCAAAGCTTTACGCTTTAGGCCGAGATCGCTATTCCAGTCGGACCCATTTCCGGAGAGGTGCGAATGACGGACGAGATAACTGTCGGCGATATAGCCGCAGAGTTTTTACAGGCCTGCGGCGTGAAAACCGCCTATGGCGTGATCTCGGTACATAACATCCCGCTCCTGGATGCCATCGGCCGACGCAACGCCATCCGCTTCGTGCCGGCGCGAGGAGAAGCGGGGGCAGCGCATATGGCGGATGCACATGCGCGGGTCTCCGACGCACTCGGCGTCGTCATCACCAGCACTGGACCGGGCGCTGCCAATGCTGCGGGCGGACTGCTCGAAGCACATTTTGCAGGCTCCCCAGTGCTCCACATCACCGGCCAGACCGCTACCACCAATGTCGACCGCCAACAGGGCATGGTCCATGATGCGCCCGAGCAACTACGCATGATGGCGTCCGTGGGCAAGGCGGCCTATCGCGTACGCTCTGCCAATACTGCACTTGGCGTACTGACCCGTGCTGCCGCGGAGGCCCTGACACCACCGCGCGGACCGGTCAGTGTCGAGATCCCGATCGACGTGTTGCGCACGACCCTGCAACGTCCGCGCCAGCTTGAGGACTTTTCCTTACCGGTGCCGCCGGCACTGGCGCCCGATGAAGCCGCACTTTCCACCCTGTGTGACCTGTTAGTAGGCGCCCACCGGCCTATGCTCTGGCTGGGCAGCGGCGCACGCCATGCAACCGAGGCGGCAGCGAGCCTCGTCGATCTCGGCGTCCCGCTGGTGACGAGCTGGAACGGGCGCGGCGTGGTCGACGAGGATCATCCGCTCACCCTCGGCGGCCTCAACGGCACCCCTGAGATCGAGGAGTTCTACGCTAGCGTCGATCTGCTCATCGTCGCAGGCTCGCGTCTGCGTGGTCACGAGACGCGTGACATGAGCCTTGCCTTACCGGCGCGACGGGCGCAGATCGATGTCGATACCAGCGCCAATGGCCGCACCTATACGAGCGAGCATTTCGTCTGCGCCGACAGCTCCCTGACCCTCACCGCACTGGCCAGGCGCGTTGCCGGTCGGCTTGCTATCGAGGCCGGCTACGGCGAGGAGGTCGCGGCGCTCAAGGCACGAGCCACTGAGGCCTATCGGGACTATCTGGGTCCCTATCGCAGTTTTCCGGGCGATTTGCGCCAGGCCATGCCGCGCGACGCGGTTTGGGTGCGTGACGTAACGCTCAACAACAGCACCTGGGGCAACCGCATCTTTCCGGTCCATGACCCACGCGACAACGTCTATCCGGTCAGCGCCGCGATCGGTCCGGGCCTGCCTTTCGGTATCGGCGCGGCACTCGGAGCTGGCGGGCGCAAAGTTGTCAGCATGTGCGGCGATGGCGCCTTCTATCTTAGCTTGGCAGAAATCTGGACCGCCGCGGACGCCGGCGCCGATGTCGTGTTCCTGGTCATGAACGATGGCGGCTACGGCGTCATCCGCCACATTCAGGACAGGCTATACGGCGGTCGCCATGTCTACGACAAGCCTTCGGGCCCAGACTTCGAAGCGCTTGCCGCGCTCGCCCGCGTACCTTTCCGGCGCGTGACTAGCGCCGCGGCCCTCGGCCCCACGGTCGCCGAGAGCATCGCCATCGACGGCCCAGTGCTTGTCGAGGTAAACATGGCTGCGATCGGTACCTTCCCGCCCTATTTCGTGCCACCGCCATCTATGGCAGCGCAGAAAGAAAAGGTATAATCGAACTTTAAGCAATATCGGCTGGCTGCATGAGATTTCTCGCCCTCGTTCTCATTGTCGCCATACCGGGTCGCCCAGCTATGTGGTCATGCGGTGAGGCGCGTCTTGTGACGCTAGAGTACCGGCCGAAAACCGTGGATCCAGGGACATACGCCGGTGGACAGGCATAGTGGCCCTCGTCGACGCCACCTATCGCGAAGCTACTCGCTCATGATTTGCACGCGCGCCTCACCCATCAGGTCGTCCATCTGCACACGGATCTTGGTGGCATCCGTATTGACGCCCTTCCCCTCGAAGTCGCGCAACACCTTCTCCAGCACATCCTCGTCGCCGGGACGCTCAAAGTCAGATAGCACAACCTCCTTGGCATAGGCCTCCGCCGCTTCGCCAGTCAGGCCCAGAAGCTCTGCCGCCCATAGGCCCAAAAGCTTGTTCCGCCGCGCGGTGACCTTGAAGCGTAGCTCCTCGTCATGTTCAAACTTTTTCTCAGCGTCGCGCTCACGATTGTCGAAAGTGGTCATGGCTGTCCCAGATTGTTATGTGGTGCGGCTCCAAGGCTTGCATATTGTGCCTAAGTCTCCTCCTTACTACCTTGTCCGCGCTCGAAATCAAACTAGGCTGCAATCCAATGTGCACCCTCATCCTGCTGCACCGGCCGGCGAACGACTGGCCACTGATCGTCGCTACCAATCGCGACGAGATGGAAGAACGACCCTGGGTGCCACCGGGCCGGCATTGGGCAGACCGCCCGGATGTGGTGGCCGGCCACGATCTGAAGGCCGGCGGCAGCTGGCTCGGGGTGAATGATCACGGGATATTAGCCGGAATTCTCAACCGACTGGGCACACTCGGGCCGGCACCCGGTATGCGTTCGCGGGGCGAGCTGGTGCTTGAAGCGCTCGATCACGCCGAAGCCAGAGCCGCTGCGGAAGCCCTGACCGATCTTGATGGCCGTGCCTGGCAGCCATTCAACTTGGTGATCGCCGACGCCCGCGATGCCTTCTTCGTGCGCCATCAGGGCGACGCGGAAGTCGGTGTATCAGCCTTGTCCGAAGGGCTATCCATGGTTACCTCACACGATCCCAACGACCGCCGCTCACCACGCGTCGATGCCTATATCGACCGCTTTCGCGAGGCTGAGATACCGGAGCCCGATACCGGCGGTTGGGCCGCTTGGCAGACGCTGATGGCGGATACCGGCTCCACTGCCCAGGCTGACCCCCTGGCCGCAATGTGCGTGATTACCGAGCACGGTTTCGCCACGGTGTCGAGTTCCCTCATCGCCCTAGCACCGGTCGATGACCTTCAAGCGACGTGGCACTGGCGATTTGCCCCCGGCAAACCCAACAAAACCCAGTATAATGAAGTAATTATTAATATATAAAACAATATACTATAATATATGTTTAATGTGTTCTCTAATTTCTTTCTAGGCATTGTACACTAACGCCGTTTGGCGTATGTAGAGGCTCGCGAACGGCCTTCATCGGAGGCCGTTTTTGGTCTTCGCCGCCCGGGAAAGGGAACCCCATGTCGCGCCGCAGACAAATTTTTGAAGGCAAGGCAAAAGTCCTGTTTGAGGGGCCAGAGCCCGGCACCCTGGTGCAATACTTCAAAGACGACGCCACCGCCTACAACAATAAGAAGAAGGGCACGATCACCGGCAAGGGCGTGCTTAATAACCGCATCTCGGAGTACCTGATGACGCGGCTGGCGGACATCGGCATCCCGACGCATTTCGTGCGCCGCCTCAACATGCGTGAGCAACTCATCAAGGAGGTGGAGATCATCCCCATCGAAGTGGTGGTACGCACTATCGCCGCGGGCTCGTTCACCCAGCGCTTCGGCGTGGCCGAGGGCACACCCCTGCCGCGCTCCATCGTCGAGTACTATTACAAGTCCGACGAGCTCGACGATCCGATGATCTCGGAAGAGCATATCACCGCCTTCGGTTGGTCGGCGCCGCAGGAGCTAGACGAGATGCTGTCGATGGCACTACGCATCAATGACTTCCTCGGCGGCCTGTTCTTCGCCGTCGGCATCCGGTTGATCGACTTCAAGGTAGAGTTCGGTCGGCTTTACGAGGGCGACGACATGCGCGTAGTACTGGCTGACGAGATCAGCCCCGACAATTGCCGCCTCTGGGATCTCAAGACCAACGAGAAACTCGATAAGGATCGCTTCCGCCGCGACCTCGGCAATGTCGAGGAAGGCTATCAGGAAGTGGCCAGACGCCTCGGCATATTACCCGAGAGCGGTCCGCGCGACCTGCAGGGCCCGGAGACCATGCAATGAAGGCCAAAGTCCATATCGTGCTCAAGCCGGGCGTGCTCGACCCGCAAGGCAAGGCCATCGAGAACGCCCTCGGCCACCTCGGCTTTGAGGGCGTCGACGAGGTACGCCAAGGCAAGTATATCGAGCTCAATCTCGCCGGGACGGATGCCGAGACCGTCCGTGCGACGGTCGATGCCATGTGCGCCAAGCTGCTTGCTAACACCGTGATCGAAGACTACTCGATAGATATCGCCGAATGAGCGCACTGCGCGCCGCCGTCATCGTCTTTCCCGGCTCCAACTGTGATCGCGACGTGGCGGTGGCGATTGGAGGAGCCACCGGTACGGCGCCGGCGATGATCTGGCATGGTGAGACAGAATTGCCACCGCTTGATCTGATCGTGCTGCCCGGTGGCTTCTCCTTTGGCGACTATTTGCGCTCGGGCGCCATGGCCTCACTATCGCCGGTGATGCACGAAGTGCTGGCGCGCGCCAAAGCCGGCGTCGCCGTGCTCGGCATATGCAATGGCTTCCACGTACTTACTGAATCCGGCCTGCTGCCCGGCGTGCTGATGCGCAATCGCGACCTGCGCTTTCTCTGCCGCCACGTCGCACTGACCGTTGAAAATACCGATACCCCCTTCACCACACCTTACGAAGTTGGCGAGCGCGTGAGCTTCCCCATAGCCCACAATGACGGCAACTACTTCGCTGATGCCGAGACCCTAGCCAGACTCGAAGGTGAAGGTCGCATCACCTTCCGCTATGCCGACGGCGCACCCAACGGCGCCCAAAACGATATCGCCGGCATAGCGGATGGGACGGGCCGCATCGTCGGGCTCATGCCCCACCCTGAGCGCGCCATCGAGCCCGAGCTCGGCGGCAGCGACGGTGCCCGGCTGTTCGCGGGACTGACCGAGAGCATCAATGCGTGAGATCGCGCTCGAGCACGGCCTCAGCGAAGCCGAGTATAACGATATCTTGCAGCATCTCGGGCGCGAGCCGAATATCACCGAGCTCGGAATCTTCTCGGCCATGTGGAGCGAGCATTGCTCTTATAAGTCCTCGCGTATGCACCTGGCAAAACTGCCAACAAACGCGCCATGGGTCATTCAGGGGCCAGGCGAGAATGCCGGTGTGGTCGATATCGGCGACGGCCAGGCCGCCATCTTCAAGATGGAGAGCCATAACCACCCCTCCTATATCGAGCCCTATCAGGGCGCGGCGACGGGTGTCGGTGGCATCTTGCGTGACATCTTCACCATGGGTGCACGGCCCGTAGCCAACCTCAACTGTCTGCGCTTCGGCTCGCCAGAGCATCCCAAAACACGGCACCTGGTGGCCGGTGTGGTGAGCGGCATCGGCGGCTACGGCAACTGCATCGGTGTACCGACGGTGGGTGGCGAATGCTCGTTCGACGCGCGCTACGACGGCAACATTCTAGTCAATGCCATGACGGTAGGCTTGGCCGATGCCGACCGCATCTTCTACGCCACTGCCAGCGGCGTCGGCAGTCCGGTAGTTTATGTCGGCTCGAAAACCGGACGCGACGGCATTCATGGCGCCTCGATGGCCTCCGCCTCGTTCGGCGGCGACGTCGAGGAGAAGCGCCCGACGGTGCAGGTCGGCGATCCGTTTACGGAAAAGCTGCTGGTCGAAGCCTGTCTGGAATTAATGGCCACCGACGCCATCATCGGTATCCAGGACATGGGCGCAGCCGGGTTGACCTCCTCGGCGGTCGAGATGGCGGCCAAGGGCAATGCCGGCTTCCACCTCGCGCTCGACAAAGTGCCGGCACGCGAAGAAGGCATGACCCCTTACGAGTTGATGCTCTCCGAGAGCCAGGAGCGCATGCTGATGGTGCTGCGCCCCGGCGCTGAGGCCAAGGCGCATGCGATCTTCAAAAAGTGGGAGCTCGATTTCGCGGTCATCGGCGAGGTCACAAACGGTAATCGCCTGTTGCTGACCTGGGAGGACGAGGTCGTCGCTGACATGCCCGTCGGGCCGCTGGCTGAAGGCGTGTGCTACGATCGGCCCTATAGTGAGCCGCCTAAGCCTGAACCCCTGCCTGCACTGCCGGACGCCAATTTTGAGAACGGCCTGCTGGCCTTGCTATCCGGTCCCGACCTCGGCTCGCGGCTCTGGATTTGGGACCAATATGATCACATGGTAATGGGCGATACCGTGCAGCGGCCAGGCAGCGACGCGGCGGTGGTGCGCGTCCACGACAGCGACAAAGGCCTCGCCATAAGCACCGACTGCACGCCGCGCTATTGCGAGGCCGATCCTGAACGAGGTGGCATGCAGGCCGTGGCCGAGGCCTGGCGCAACCTGAGCGCCACCGGCGCGATGCCGCTTGCCATCACCGACTGCCTGAATTTCGGTAATCCCGAACGACCCGAGATCATGGCGCAGTTCGTCTTTGCCTTGCGGGGCATGAGCGATGCCTGTCAAGCTCTTGATTTTCCAATTGTTTCAGGAAATGTCTCCTTCTACAACGAGACCGAGGGCCGTAATATTCCACCCACCCCGCAGGTTGGCGGCATCGGCCTGATCGGCAACATCGCGCACTTGGCCACCCCTGCCATCCCTAGCCCCAATCTTGCGCTTATCCTTATCGGCGATGGCGACGGCCATCTCGGTCAATCGCTCTATGCCCGCCTTCTGCTCGGCGACGACCGCGGCACGCCGCCGCCTGTCGATCTCGCCACGGAGCGCAAGAACGGCGATTTCGTACGCGGCCTGATAGAGCAGGGCCACATCTCTTGCTGCCATGATATCTCCGACGGCGGCTTCTACGTGGCAATCGCCGAGATGGTGGCCGCCAGTGGCATCGGTGCAGATATCAAGGGGCCTGAGGACGCCGGCTGGCTGTTCGGTGAGGATCAGGCGCGCTACGTAATTGCGACTGACGAAGCTGATGCTGTCCTCGCTGCCGCCACGGCGGCCGGGGTTGCAGCCAGTGCAATAGGGACCAGCGGTGGCGGTGCGTTGACACGCAATGGCACCAGTGCCATATCGGTGGATGACTTGCAGGCAGCGCGCGAATGCTGGCTGCCGGCCTATATGGCCAACGACTAGAGGGATACCACCATGGCGATGGACGCCAGCGAAATCGAGCGCTTGATCCGCGAGGGCATTCCCGACGCTGAAGTGCGCTTGGAAGATATGCGCGGCGACGGTGACCACTATGCAGCTTATGTCAGCTCGCCCTCGTTTCAGGGTAAGTCGCGGGTGCAGCAGCACCAGATGGTCTATGCTGCACTGCAGGGCAACATGGCCAGCGCGCTGCATGCCCTCGCCATTCAAACCTCTGTACCGGACGATGCCTGACCGGCCGGACAGGCACACAAGTAAGGAGACTTGACCATGACCGACGGCACCCCCGTATCCGAACGTATCGAATCCGAGATCGCCTCTCATCCCATCGTGCTTTTCATGAAAGGCACGCCGATCTTCCCACAATGCGGCTTTTCTGCCCTGGTGGTCCAGGTGCTGAGTCACATGGGCGTCAAGTTTAAGAGCATCGACGTGCTCAACGAGCCCGACATCCGCGAAGGCATCAAGCAGTTCAGCAACTGGCCGACCATTCCACAACTTTATGTCCGCAACGAATTTGTCGGCGGTGCCGACATCGTGCGTGAGATGTACGAGAACGGCGAGCTGAGCGACCTCATGGGCAAGCACGGCATTGAGGTAGAAGCCGCATGACTCTACCACACTCCTCATTTCCCAGAGGGCTGCTCCCCACCGGAGCGGCCCTTTCTAGTTCCCACCAGGTGAGATATCCATGCGCCGAGCCCTCGTTGCTAGGCTACTTCCTATCTCGGAAGTCATGCTACTAACTGCAAGAACCGCGTCATTTCTGTCGCCAATGATACCAACGTGATGATACTAATGGTCTTATGCTCCGACATAGACCGGTGACTAGCTCCATCGACTAGTCTACACTAATTATTAGTAAAAAATAGACTTTAGCCACCAAAGCACTAGCTTCACCGCCTCGCCGAGATTGGTTAGATACAGCCGCCCAGCGTAGTTCCGTTCCGGCTGCGTGCGCGTATCGCCCAGGACTATGTCGGGATTCTGCTCCAACATTTTCCGCGCTCCGGTCAAGCTGAAATAGCCCACATAATCACATCTGGTCAACGCGTCACTCCTCGGTCATTCGGACCATCATACCAGTATCGCCGGACGAAGCAGGACTTGACAGGTCATCGCGCACGATTATGTTCGCCACAAGTTATACATGGAGGCGGCACTTTGGCGCCGTAGGCAATCATGGCCAAATCCACAACTATCAAGATCCGTCTCAATAGCAGCGCTGGAACTGGTCATTTCTATGTGACCAAGAAAAATCCGCGCAATATGACGGGAAAAATGGAGATCAAGAAATACGATCCCGTGGCGCGTAAGCATGTCATGTACAAGGAAGGCAAGATTAAGTAGCGCGCGCCACCGCCCCATCCGGCCCGACCTAATCAGGTGCCGAGCCCAGCATCACATGCGCAGCCTCCTAATCGAACAAGCGCATCCTCGCCGTCTCGCCCTGCCCGGCACCTCGTTCCACTTCAACGGTACCGAAATTACCTGCGAGATTCAGAGTATTTCTGGTGACGAGGTCTTGGTACGCAGCGAGACAGCTCCAGAGCATAACACCAATTGCCCGCTCACCATCGGACGCTTCGGCGCCATGTCCGTGCGCTCGGTACACACCGAGTCGAACGGCATGGGTTGCAGCTTAGTCGAAAAGCCAGCGAGGATCGAAGTCTGCACCGGCACCTGCTTCTCACCGCCGAGTAGACGCGCGGGCTGGACCCAGCATGGGTCTATCGTAAGATCACACCATGACACCTGATTCCGCGCAAGCGATCGCCTTGCAGGCGCTGGCCCATATCGTTTCCGATGAGGCCGTGCGGCCGCGGTTTTTTGAGCTTTCCGGCCTCTCCGGTAATGGATTGCGCCAAGCAGCCCAGGACCCTGAGCTGCTGGCCGGCGTGCTCGACTTCATCCTCGCACACGAATCGCTACTGACCGGCTTTTGCAAATCGGCTGCCATCGCCCCCGAGCAGCCCGCGCGCGCCAGGGCACTACTGCCCGGCGCCGTACTACTGTAGTGACCGGATGACAAAACACGGCATCGCTCCCGAGCAGCTGGCGCAACTCGACGACCTCAGCCTGAAGCCCAGTCGGCCGCTGCTGATTTCCGACGCGGACGAGGTTCTCTTCGCCTTTATGGCCGCGTTCGAAACCTATCTGGAAGACACTGGTTATTTTTTCGACTGGTCGTCTTTCGCGTTGACTGGAAATATTCGCCGACGTGTGGACTCGAGCCCTGTGGACGGCGCCGATGTTCGCAACTTACTCGCCACCTTCTTCTATGAACGCACAGCCAGCATGGCGCCGGTAGATGGCGCCGCAGAAGCGCTCGCGGCCCTCAGCGAACGGCTACAGATCGTCGTACTCAGCAATTTGCCTTTCGATCAACGGACGGTGCGCCAGGAGGCTCTGAAGCGCCATGGCATGGGCTATCCTCTGATTGCGGGCGCGGGCCCAAAGGGGCCTTTGGTCGCCGTCATTGCCGAGGCTGTTTCGGCGCCCGTGTTCTTCATCGATGACGGGCCCAACCACCATGGCTCTGTCGCGCGCCATGCCGAACATGTGCGGCGACTGCACATGATTTCCGACCCACGTCTGGCCCGGCTTTTGGCCGCTTCGCCCCATAGTCACCATCGCGCGGACGATTGGGCCGAGGCGCGCCGGCTGATCGAGGCCGAGCTAGACGCCGCTGGGTTTTGAGCAGGCGTGCATAGGGGAAAAACTAGGCAGCATTATATAAACAATAGATCACCATCCGTATTATCTAGTGTGAACTTGGTATACATAATCAACACTCTTCATCTCCGCCTAGTGGGACCCGGCGGTGGGCTGTCGGCTTCCGACAACCTTTATGGGACGCTTCCCTAACCCTGGTCGCCCTGGATTTCTCGATGCTATGGTGACGCACCTGCTGCACAACTCCCATGGCGAATCCGTCAGCGTGCGTGGGACAACCTGGCTCCTGCCTGAGCCCGAGAGGGTCGTGGGGTGAGCGCCTGGCTGTGCCGGGACTGTGGCGAGCGCGGCCAAAACTCCGTCAACGACCGCTGCGGTATCTGCGCCAGCCCTCGCCTCGTGCGACACGCGGAACTCTTCTCTCTCAGCATCGCCCACCTCGACTGCGACGCCTTCTATGCTGCGGTGGAAAAACACGATGATCCCTCGCTGACCGACAAGCCGGTGATTATCGGTGGCGGCAGACGCGGCGTCGTCAGCACAGCCTGTTACGTCGCCCGACTCTACGGCATCCATTCGGCGATGCCCATGTTCCAGGCTTTACAACGCTGCCCCGACGCCATCGTCCTGCGCCCCGATATGCCCAAGTACCAGGCGGCGAGTCGCAAGATCCGCGCCCTCATGGCCGACACGACGCCACGGCTGCAACCCTTGTCAATCGACGAAGCCTTCCTCGACTTGAGCGGGGCGGAACGTCCAGCGGCGGCGCGCTTGGCTGAGCTTGCGGGTCGCATCGAGCGCGAGGTGGGGATCACGGTGTCGATCGGCCTCAGCCACAATAAGTTCCTTGCCAAGCTCGCCTCGGACCTCGACAAACCGCGTGGCTTCTCTGTGCTGGGTCGCGACGACGCACGCGCCTTTCTTGCTGACCTGCCGGTGCGCCGCATCTGGGGCGTCGGCCCAGCCCTCGCACAGCGCCTGCAACGTGACGGCATCAACCGTATTAGCCAATTGCAGAACCGCGACGAGGCCGAGCTGATGCGCCGCTATGGCAGTATCGGCCACCGGTTGGCACGCTTCGCCGTAGGTGAGGACAGCCGCCCAGTTGAGCCACGCGGTGAGGCGAAGAGCCTATCGGCTGAAACTACCTTCGCGCGCGATCTCGCCACGTTGGAAGAGCTAGACCCCATACTACAGCGCCTCAGCACCCGTGTCGCCGAGAGGCTAGCGCAAGCACAGCGGTCGGGAAAAACCATCGTACTCAAGCTTAAGACGTCGGACTTTAGCCTGCGCACACGTTCGGTAACCCTTGCCGCGCCGACACGGCGCGCCGATGTCATCGGCAATGCCGGACGGACGCTTCTGACGCGCGAAATAGACTTCACCCGCTTCCGCCTGCTCGGCATCGGCGTTACCAACCTTGCCGATGCAGAGGATGCCGACCCACCGGACATGCTGGAGCGGTTTCCAGGGTGAGCCTCGATTTGTTTACTGTCCGACGTCCTGGGTTACTTTTATCGAGACACCACAGGGGACACGAGTCGGGTGAGTAACGCAGGTCGGCAGCAGAGTTAGCGCCATATTTCTCAGCAACAACACCGAAACGGTGACGCGATATCGCAAGGCCGCCGAGCAAGGTTTTGCAGGAGCCTAAGTATCCACGTGCAATTTTCCTGGTGCACTAAGTCACGTTTCCATCATTCAAGAAATAACTGCTTTGCTTATCGAATAGGCGTCCGCGCATCTAGCAGTCCGGCACGGGCAATATTTCCAGTCTGGCCAGGGTGGCACGCATAGCAAAGTCGCCGTAGTCGAGAGTAAGGACGCCAGCGACACCGTTTTCCATTAGGCGGTAGGCCATCTCGAACCCAGGCTTTGCGTCCTGCTGGTCGTAAGGGAAATAAGCCATCGAGACAGGCCAAGAGCGCAGGTCTGCCAGCGCCACGATTTCCTCGTCGCCTTCGCCTGCCATGGGTACAGGTTTCGAGCCGGCAGGAATCTCCTTACCGATGAAGGCGGTAACTTCGTGCAGGCTGTCCAGGCCGGTGCCGCTGAACACGGTCTTGCCGACCCAGGTCTCTCCAGTCAGCGCACCTTCGACAAGTACGAACAGGTGCTCTGTCGGAAATAATGTATCGCGCGGCAGCACCAGCTTCTCATCCGGCGGCTCGGTAAAGCGCGCCACAGCACCGGCCCGCCCGCGCGTTGCCACCCCGACGAACTCCTCAAGGGGGTTTCCGTTGGCCAGCGAGCGCATAGTGAAGCGGAAATTATCGCCGTTCTTCGATTCGAAAGATGAGAAGCTGAACTCGTTGTGAAGCTCCGATCCCTCACGGCTGGTAAACTGCATTCGTACTTTCTGGTTGACGGTCCAGCCATCGCAAGCGTCGACCCACTCCAGCACCATACGCCCGCTGAGCGCGGTGATATCGCTGGAGCCGCGCACTGTCGCCAGCTCTATTTCGTAGAGGGCGCGGTGGGGCCTCAATTCGGCCGCCGCCGCACCCACGACCCAGCTAAGCGCCAATGCCAGCGCACCCGTTAAGCCTCTGCCCACCACGCTCATTGTGCCATCGCCTTAGGATAAATCGGGAGGGACCGAAAAGTCGGCCCACACACAACTATAAAGGCGCGACGTGGACAAAAAAAGAGCCCAGAGACGGAAGCAAACACACTGAAGAGGCTGGCACGCAGGCGCCGGCCCGCCTATGCTCTGCCCACATGCGAAATGGGAGACTGAGATGGCGGGAGACGTTGAAGCTCGACTTGCCGACCTAGGCATCGAATTGCCAGAGGCAGCAATACCGGCGGCGAACTACGTGCCGTTCGTGGTCACTGACAACCAGGTTTTCATCGCTGGGCAGATCCCCTTCTGGAACGGCGAGGTCAAGTTCCGCGGCGTTGTCGGCGAGGACTATGACATCGAGGAAGGTCAGCAAGCGGCGCGCACTTGCGCGCTGAACCTACTGGCACAGCTCAAAGTGGCCTGCAATGGTGACCTCAACCGTATGCGGCGCTGCATCAAGCTCGGCGTCTTCGTCAACTGTCCGGCCGGCTTCGACCGCCAGCCCGAGGTCGCCAACGGTGCGTCGGACCTGATGGTCGAGGTATTCGGCGATGCCGGCCGCCATGCCCGCTTTGCTGTCGGTGCCGGCTCGCTGCCGCGCAATGTCGCGGTCGAGGTTGACGGCATTTTCGAAATTGGCTGAGGAACCATGCCATGAGCCCCAATGAAGCCCCGCGCAATCTGTCCCTCGATGAGATGGACAAGCAGTCACTGCTGCATCCCTACACCTCGATCGTCGACCACCAGGAGAGCGGCTCGGTCGTTGTAGCGGGCGGCAGCGGTGCGCGCCTGCGCGATCTGGAGGGCCGCGAGTATCTCGATGCCATGGGCGGGCTGTGGTGCGTCAATATCGGCTACGGCCGCCAAGAGATGGCCGACGCCATCGCCGAGCAGGCAGGTAAGCTAGCTTATTACCACCTGTTCTTCGCCATGGCACAGGAGCCCGCCATCCGCCTTGCCGACAAGGTATTAAGCGTGATGCCCGAGCATATGAGCAAGGTATTCTTCTGTAATTCAGGCTCGGAAGCGAATGATACGCAAGTTAAACTCGTATGGTATTACAATAATTTACGTGGAAAACCTGAGAAAAAGAAATTCATTTCGCGCCAGGGAGCCTATCACGGCGTGACGGTGGCCGCAGCGAGCCTGACGGGCCTGCCGCCGATCCACAAGTCGTTCAACCTGCCCCTACCCGGTTTCCTGCATACCTCCTCGCCGCACGCCTACTGGAACAAACCTGAAGACATGAGCGAGCGGGAGTTCTCGGCCAAGCTGGCGCAGGATCTGGACGACCTTATCGAGCGCGAAGGGCCGGACACGGTCGCCGCCTTCATCGCCGAACCGGTGATGGGCGCGGGCGGTGTAATCGTGCCGCCTGAGGGCTATTTCGAGGGCATCCAGCCCGTGCTGCGCAAGCACGACGTGCTGTTCATCGCCGATGAAGTGATTTGCGGCTTCGGACGCATGGGCACGTGGTTCGGCACCAACTACTTTAACCTCGAGCCTGACATGATCTCAATCGCCAAGGGCTTAACCAGCGCCTATGTGCCCATGTCAGCGGCGGTGATCTCGGAAAAGGTTTGGAGCGTGCTCAAGGAGGGCTCACCCGAGATCGGACCCTTCGCCCATGGCTATACCTATGGCGGCCATCCAATTGCGGCTGCTGCAGGCCTCAAGACCATCGAGATCATGCAGCGCGAGGACCTGGTCGGTGCTGCAGCGAAGATAGCGCCCCTCTTCCAAAGCCGCCTGCGTGAGGCCTTCGCCGAGCATCCGCTGGTGGGTGAGGTGCGCGGCGCCGGTCTGCTCGCGGCAGTCGAACTGATCAAGGACAAGAGTGCAAAGGAGCCGTTCGACCTTGCATCCAAGATCGGCCCACGCCTCGCCGCCAAGCTGATGAACGAAGGCATGATCAATCGGGGCGTGGTCAACAGCGTCTGCTTCTCGCCACCGTTGGTCATCAACGAGGCCGACGTTGAGGAGATGGTGACCAAGTTCGACCGGGCGTTAGGCGCCGTCGCAGCCGAGCTGACCGCAAACGGAGAATGGTCGGCGCCGTGAACGCACTCCGCTGCCGGTGAGCGAGCGCGGACGCTATACCGCGCGCGCCGTCTCGAGCATCGGCGAGATCGGGCCGGCGGACTGGGACCGCCTCGCTGGCACGGCCAACCCGTTCCTTTCTTACGCCTTCCTCAACGCGCTCGAAGACAGCGGCTGCTGTGCCGCCGAGACCGGCTGGTTGCCGCGCCACGTAGTGGTCGAGGACGAGGCTGGCAAGGCCGTCAGCGCCCTACCCGCCTATCTGAAAAACCACTCCCACGGGGAATACATCTTCGATCACGGTTGGGCGGACGCCTATGAGCGCGCCGGTGGGCGCTATTATCCAAAGCTGCAGGCTTCAGTCCCCTTCACCCCGGCGACCGGGCCACGGTTGCTAACAGAGCCCGGACCCAACGCCGAGCATCATCGCAAGGCGGTCTTGTCAGCGGCTGTGCAACTAACGACCCATCTCAAAGCCTCTTCGCTACATATCACCTACTCCACCGAGGCCGAATGGCGGCAGATGGGTGAGGCTGGCCTGTTGCTGCGCACCAGCGAGCAATTCCATTGGCAGAACCAGGGTTTCGGGGACTTCAACGACTTTCTTGCCACTTTGACGGCGCGCAAGCGCAAGATGATACGCAAGGAACGCGCGCGGGCCGTCGCGAACGGCATTGACATCCAAATTTTAAGCGGTTCCGAGTTGAAGCCGGCCCATTGGGATGCCTTCTATGCCTTCTACATAGACACCGGCAGCCGAAAATGGGGCTCGCCCTACCTCAATCGTGCTTTTTTTGAGCTACTGCACGAGCGCCTTGCCGACCGCGTGGCCTTGGTTATGTGCGAGCGCGCCGGTCGATGGGTCGCGGGTGCGTTGAACTTCATCGGTGATGATACTCTGTTCGGGCGCAACTGGGGTTGTCTGGAAGACCATGATTGCCTGCACTTCGAGGCCTGCTACTACCAGGCTATCGATTTCGCGATCGCTCATGGGTTGAACTGGGTAGAGGCAGGCGCACAGGGACCACACAAGATTCATCGTGGCTACTTGCCACGGCACACCTATAGCGCCCATTGGATTGTCGACCCAGCTTTGCGCAAGGCCATTGCAGACCATCTTGAACGCGAACGCGAACAAGTTGATTTGGAGATAGCCGAGGTAGGTCGTGAATATTCCCCATATCGGAAAAAATAAAACTCATGCCGCGTCATACTAATTCTTATGAGTTTATTAGAATAAATATCGGACCAGGCTAGCGTTACATTAGCATATTTTTATGCCATGCTACTCGATATTCTATCATCGAACCTTTATAGTTAGCACAATAATGACTATAAAACTGGGAGAAAGTCCGATAACCCAGGACCCTGCCCTTAATGAAAAACTCGCTAAAGAGAGCGCAAAAAAACCAGCAAAGCCTCGCGATCGGCTTTAGGCATGGCGATCACCGCATCGCGGGCGATCTCTGCCTCACCACCGTGCCATAGCACTGCTTCCATCAGACCCTCTGCACGGCCGTCATGCAAGAACCGACGATGCAGATTGACGCGCTGAACCAAGCCGATGCCCCACAGCGGCGAAGTGCGCCATTCCTGACCCGAGGCCAAAAAGTCCGGACGGCCGTCGGCAAGGCCCTCGCCCATATCGTGCAGCAGAAGGTCGGTGTAAGGATGGATCGTCTGACCGGCGAGCTCGGGTAGAATTGTGTCCTGACCGGTAGTCAGGGTCGGCGTGTGGCACGCTGCGCAGCCGATGGACTCGAACAACGCTTTGCCCCTCTGTGCCTTGGGATTGTTCGGATCGCGCCGCGCCGGCACCGACAGCGAGCGCGCATAGATGGCCAGCATATGCAGACTTTGATCGTCTAGCTCGGGCGCGGCGTCGCTGGCCACGGCCATGCAGGCGGTTTGCACAGCCGTACAGTTGTCGGCCGGGAAGAGGCTCGATGTGATGCCCATATCACCGTGTGCAGCCGCAGCAATCTGGGTGTAAAGGCTCGCCGTATTCGCCTTCCAGCCGAAGCGGCCGAGTTGCTCGTTTCCGGTAGCAGGATCCCAAACTCGATTGACCGTACCCGATATGCCGTCGCCATTCATGTCATCGGGGTCGGCAGCCGCCGCTATCGCCGCCTCGTTGACGGCCTCAAGCAAGCCGAGGCCGTATGTCGCTGGTGCAACGCGTGGCGAAAATAGCGCTTGGTTGCCTAGCGGACCGTACTTCATATCGGTGAAAGTATAGACTGGCGCCCGCAACCGATAGGGCTGGCCGTCTGCGAAACTGCCTTCAATATCCCGATAGTGGATCGTTGCGCGTCCTTCCTCCGGGACACCCGGGATGCCTTTGTCCTGAAGCTGTAGGCCGTAGAGCGGATGCGGCACCGGCCCACCATTCTCGGCCACGCCCGGCACGCTGAGACGCACCAGCATAGACTTCATAGGCTCGTCGATACTAGCTGGCGGCCGACCGCGACCGTCGCGCGTGTGACAACCGGAACAGGAGATCCGATTGAATGTCGGCCCGAGGCCGTCAAAACCTTCGGCTGCGTCCGGCGCGTTCGTCCAATGCCTGCGGAACAGGTGACGGCCAAAGGCGAACGCTCGCAGCGTCTTCCCTTCCAGGGTGAAGATCGGCGCGGAAAAGGATTCATCGGTATTCGAGAAAACCGTTGCCTCATCGGCCGAAAATGCCGCCGGCACGACCTTGCCCTGGTCCACGGGTTGGCCGAAATTTTGCCAAGCCCAAAGATTATACTCAGCGCCGTAATTGACCTCGCCGAACTGCCAAGTATCCTGCCCTGACAGATCCAGCAGGGGGACTTGAGAATCCAACGCCGCTGCCGGGTTGGCGCCCAACCCGGCGACCATGGCCAGGAAAATGATTGTGGGTCGCATCAATGAAAGTTTCTCCTCCAAGGTCGGCGCAAAGATAGCCAGAAAATCTTCTGGATTCGAGAAATAACAATTTGTTTTACCGAAGAAATGGACCACCCGTAAAAATTCTCGACGTCATACCGAAAGGCGCGACAATAGATTCCGCTTTGCTTGCCGCGCAATCCAAATGAGAGTAAAAATCAGTCGCAGTACCTACCCGTGGAGACCGCGACGCCGTGGCCGGAACTTGCTCGGATAAGCCAAGTAGAACTATGGCATTGGCCGCACACGATGTGCCGCCCCCTTCTGCCCGGGACGGGTTGTTGCCGGGCGTTGCCGCGCGCATTGAGGCATTTTTCATTGTCCACCGCGACCGCCTTGCGCTGGTCCACATCGGCATGTTTGTCATCTTCGTGGCAATTCTTTTCCTGCCCCTATTACTCGACCGGCCGCCGTCGGACGCTGGTGTCTTCGCGCATTTCACTGTCTTCGCCAATGTCGCACTCTGGGCGGTCTGGTTTCCCCTCGTCTTTCTCTCGGTGATCTTCAGTGGGCGTAGCTGGTGTGGCCTTCTCTGCCCCATGGGGGCGGCGTCGGAATGGGCCAATACGCGCGGCCTGCGCCGACCCATTCCCGGCTGGGTGCGGTGGCCGGGAACACCTATCGTTAGCTTCGTCATCGTCACCATCTGGGCCCAGACCGCGGGTGCTCGCGACCACGCACCGGCTACCGCTATCGTCTTCGGCAGCGTGCTCGCCGCCGCCATCGTCGTGGGCTTTCTCTACGGGCGCAACAAGCGCGTCTGGTGCCGACACATGTGTCCGATTGGCCTTCTGCTCGGCGTCTATTCACGCATTGGCGCTGTCGACTTCCGCCCGAAACGCCCACAACCTGGTGGCGATGACTGGACCGAGCGAGGCGTCTGCCCAACTATGATCTGGCTCAACCGCAAGACAGAATCGCGCCATTGCATCGGCTGCTTCCGTTGCGTCAACCCACGCGCCAAGGGCGGCCTGTCCCTGACACTGCGCCCACCCGCCGAGGAGGTGGCGACGGTGCGTGAGCACAATGCTAACTTGGCCGAAGTGCTATTCCTATTCATTGGCACCGGCACCGCGCTGGGCGGCTTTCTCTGGCTAGTGCTCGACTCCTACGGTGCGCTGCGCCTAGCGCTCGGCAACTGGATCATCGAGCAGGGCTGGTACTGGCTCGGCGAACCGGGGCCGATCTGGCTAATGGCAGCCTACCCGGAGGCGGGCGAGGTCTTCCGCTGGTTCGATTTCTTCCTCATCAGTGGCTACATGCTCGGCTGGAGCGCGCTTGCGGTAATCCTACTTGGCGCACTCACCGGCACCGCGGCGCGGCTGGCCAGGATGGCCGGCGGTAGCGGCTCGTTTCGCACCCGCTTCGTCGAACTCGGCTATCAATTTTTGCCGATCGCCATGGTTTCTCTGCTGCTCGGACTCGGCGGCGATCTGTTCGGCGGCCTTCAAATGCTAGGCCTCGGCGATGGTGGCGTGCGTGCCCTTAAGGCCGCCTTGTTAGCATTGAGCGCCGTCTGGAGCATCGTACTCGGCCATCGCTTGCTAGCTGGTCAGGGCATCGTCCCGTCGCGGCGCTGGTTGCCACTATTACCCGGCGCGGCCGGCAGCTTGGCGGTGGGCGCGGCCTGGTACCCGGCCGTGCTCGGCGCCTGACTAACTAAATCGGCTCGTAGCTTGACTCATGTTTGCGAATGCGACACACTCGCATTATGTTTAGCCCTACGGAATAAGCAGTAGGCACAAATAATTGGAGCATGAAACAATGAGGAAACTGCTGGGATCCAATGTTCTGACTCTCGCAGCATTATCCCTGGCCTGTCTGGCCCTACCGGGCCTCGCCGGAGAGTTTCCCGCGGGCGAGCCGATCGAGCGACATGGCATGAAGATCGCCGGTGTCTACCTGCAGCCGGTAGAAATGGAACCGGCGATAGCTGGCCAAGAAGCCGGCCACGCCGACATCCACCTAGAGGCCGACATTCACGCCACAGCGGCCAACCCCAACGGTCTTGGCGAAGGCGATTGGATTCCGTATCTGAGGATCGCTTATACGCTCGGCAAGGAAGGCAGCGACTGGAGTCGGTCAGGCATGTTGCACGCGATGGTCGCCTCGGACGGCCCCCATTACGGCGCCAATGTCGCCCTCGAAGGCCCGGGTCGCTATCGCGTTACCTTCCGAATCCAGCCGCCGGCCCCCGATCACTTCCTGCGTCATATCGACGCCGAGACAGGTGTCGCGCCATGGTGGAATACGATCGACTATACTGGCGAGTTCAATTTCATCGGTACCGGAAAAAAAGGAGATTACTGAGCGACCCGTGCCCGCCGAGAAATAGTGGTCAACTTCATTTGTTGCCAGGTGGCGGCAACACCGGGAGTCTGCTTGCGATTCTCATCCCCAATAATGCCAGGCGCCATTGCCAGAGACGAACATCGGAGACGGTCTAGAAAATATTCATCTTGTTAACGGTGTGGGTGAGCCGACATAATCAGGCTCTATGTTCCACAATGGAAAGGAGGTGATCCAATGTCACATGAATTCGGTGCCACATCGATAGGCTCTGGTATGCAACGCGGGCAGCGGGGCAGCCTCTTCTGTTTGCGTTGATACCATGTTCTCATGACTCGGCCTGATGTGTGGCCCATTCATGGAAAGGCGGCGTTCGCGCCGCCTTTCTTTTTTGCTCGGCCGGCCAAGTGGCAAGCAAAGGTCTTCTCAACCAGCAGGTGCTCTAGAATGCCCTCTCCGAGCCGGCGCGATACTTGTTTGAGGGCACGAAGGCCGTCTTCACTGGCTCCCGAGATTCCGGCACCCAAAGCACTCGATCGGGGTGCATGCCGGCGCCAAAAATTGCAGAGACGGCGGTGCGCCGCATACGGTTCAGTAAACGTGTGTCCACATTGCCGACTGCGGGGTGCATGCCGCCATTAGCCGCAACAATCTTTTCCCATGCCGCTTTTCTGGTATCAAGCGTTTCGGGATCTGACAGCGCCGTACAGTTCAGCTCGTTGACGTTGAGGTCGACAACAATCTCATCGCCGTCTTCCACGAAAGCGATCGGGCCGCCCAACGCAGCCTCGGGGCCAACATGGCCTATCACAAGCCCCACCGAACCGCCGGAGAATCTGGCATCGGTCATGAGGCCGACGATAATACCTTTCTCGCGGCACAGCGTTGTGATGCGAGAGGTGGAGTCGAGCATTTCCGGCATACCAGGCGCACCACTCGGCCCTTCGTAGCGCACGATAACCATATCGTGATGTTCGAAAACTTCAGGACTATTTTCTAGAGTATGTAGAAGATTAGCTTCGGCGTCGAACACGCGCGCTTTGCCCAGAAAGACGTTATTCTCGAGGCCGCCTTCGACACCAGCAAGCTTCAGAACAGCGCTGAATTCCGGAGACAAATTACCGCCCAGGACGCGCAATCCTCCTGTTGGCTTGTACGGATTTTCCACGCTGCATATGACATCTCCGTCTGGTGCTGGCGGATCAAGACGCGCGATTTGCTGCGCCAGGGTCTCGCCGGTACAGGTCATCGCTTCACCGTTTAGGAGACCAGCATCCAACAACTCTTTGACGATAACCTGTATGCCGCCTTTCTCGTCTATATCGACCATCGAATAGCGCCCGAACGGCCGCGCATCGACCAGAACCGGCACGACATGCTGTGACAAATGATTGAATTCCTCCGGCGACATGATATCTCTGGCAAAATTACCGAACCCGGCGGCTCTCGCGATCTCAGGGCCGTGCAGCAGAACATTCGTTGAGCCTCCTACAGCCATCGAGACAATCATGGCGTTACGAATAGAATCTCGACTAACGATTTTTCGTGGCGTTAGATCAGCAGCGATCATCGCGCCCAGATGCGTCACGAGCTCTCCTGGGAACTGTTCCAAGCGTCTCGCATCGTCCGACGCCGGCGATACCATATGGAGCGGCTGCATACCGACCACGCCGATAAAAGTCTGCATGGTGTTATAGGTGAACATACCGCCACAACTACCGTAGCCAGGACAAGCCTCGCTGGCGACTCGCTTCTTCATCGGCTCGTCATTGCTGCCCGCGACCTGAAAGCCGGTAATGATATCGATCGGCTCGTGGGTGACGGAATCCGTACCGGGACGGATGGGCCCGTCCGACATGATGATAGCCGGCCGGTCATGCTCGAGAATCGCAGCAAGGGTCCCGACAGGAGGTTTGTCACAAGCGACTACGGCAATGGTTCCCTCAAGTCCGCTCGCGCTCAGATGCTCGCACATCGTATCGTGCGTGACCTCGCGACCGATCAGGGAATAGCGCATCTCGCGCGTGCCGTTGCGCATGCCGTCCGAGGTAGCAACGGTATATTCCGGCTGCACCAGGCGCATGCGCATCTGCTCGCTGCCTTCGCCAATGGACTGGCGCAGGCAGGCATGGATGGCCTCGACCTTCTGTTGCACGCCGAGATAACATTGGGAATCACCCTTGTTACCGACTACGCCGACGGAGGGTTCGTGAATGAGCTCGATGTCTGTGCCAAGCTCGCGAGCGATGCCGACGGTTTGCGCATTTCGGCCAGGGTTATTATCGAAAAGGACCTTTTTGGTTTTTGGCACTACTGACCCTCCACGGGATTGGGTTGGTATCCGGTATCGGCAAGGTGGAACGGAAGCTCGAAAGCCCTACCGCTATCCTTGATGCCTCATTCCCCTGCGTTGCGCAATCAGTGATCAACCCTCGGCACCTGATCCATGATGACCATACACTCCAGATCGCGTTTCGGCCGGCCGTGATGATAACCCAAGCATATGCCAAGCGAGATATCCTGCTTGCCGCACTGCTCTCTACAATCGCACTGAAGTCTGTTCACGGTGCGTCAAACGAATTGGCATGGCTGCAGACTGAACGGGGAAAGCTGTTGCCTGCCACGCAGAAGAGCCACGCCGCAGCACAATTCAAGATTGGCGGCTCGATCAAAACGAACGTAGCATGGTACTCAAAAGGACATCGCGCTAGCTTATGCGTGACACACCGTGGCCCAGCGTAGCAGCAGCCCCGTAGCCGGCTTGAGACTCTACGAGGTCAGGCTCATTTTCCCGAATTAACGGCCACCGACCTTGACTGCTCCAGGTCGGCATGTGGTTGTTTTGCCACGACCGCTTCACAGTAGAAACACCACGGCAGCCACTGGGACCGTCGCGGTCCACACCCAAAAGTTGATCACCTAAGTCGTCAACACTTATCGTCTTCTTCGCACCAGCAGGCCTCAGTGGTGCACACCGGAACGCAGGCCCAGTCACCACTGCCCTCGACATTCCCACGCATGCAGATCGGCCATTTCCAAGTTACCTCCTCCGCGTCCCCCACGGCGCCGTCGATGCGGTTTTCCGGCTCGGTTGAGAACAGGAGCCCGACGTTGCATGACGGATCACTTATGCATTGGGTCATGAGCTCATACTGCTCGATCGGATAATCGCCGGCCGCTATAGCCGTCTCTGTCCAGGCGAGCGCCAGCACTATGAGCAAAAGTCTTCTAAGCATTGTGTGGTCCTCCCATTGCTTGTCATTCACAAACAAGAGTATGAGACACTTGAACACTTTTGCCAATCAAGTCGTTACACCTCGAGAGGAGATATATCGTGCCCGCCTATCGCTCGCACCGCACCACCCAAGGCGCCGGACAGGCCGCCGCACGCGCCCTTTGGCGGGGGACTGGCACCGCCGAATCCGACCTCGATAAGCCCATTGTTGCCATCGCCAACTCCTTTACCCAGTTCGTGCCGGGACACGTGCATCTAAAGGACCTTGGCCAGATGGTGGCGCGCGAGATTGAAAAGGCAGGCGCCGTGGCCAAGGAGTTCAACACCATCGCCGTCGACGACGGTATCGCCATGGGTCATGACGGCATGCTCTACAGCCTGCCCTCACGCGAGATCATCGCCGATGCGGTAGAATACATGGTCAATGCCCATTGCGCCGATGCCCTGGTCTGCATCTCCAACTGCGACAAGATCACTCCCGGCATGTTGATGGCAGCGCTACGCCTCAATATCCCGACCGTCTTCGTCTCCGGCGGGCCTATGGAAGCCGGTAAGATGCCCAATGGCGAAATCATCGATCTCGTGGACACGCTGGTCGCGTCCAACAACCCCGATACTACCGAGGAGAAACTTCTGGACTACGAGCGCGCGGGCTGCCCCACCTGCGGCAGCTGCTCGGGCATGTTCACGGCCAACTCGATGAACTGCCTGACAGAAGCGCTGGGCCTAGCGCTGCCCGGCAACGGCACCCTGGTGGCAAGTCACGCGCGCCGCAAGGACCTTTTCCTCGACGCCGCACGTGTCGTCGTGGATCTCATGAAGCGCTATTATCAGAATGGTGACGAGTCCGTACTGCCACGTAATATTGCCAATAAAACCGCCTTCGAGAACGCGATGACAATGGATATCGCCATGGGCGGCTCAACCAACACGGTGTTGCATCTGCTCGCCGCCGCCTTTGAGGGCGAGGTCGATTTTACCATGGCTGATATCGACCGGCTATCGCGCAAGGTGCCAAATCTCTGCAAGGTCTCACCGAGCGTGCAGCACTATCATGTTGAAGACGTACATCGCGCCGGAGGTGTTATCGGCATCCTCGGCGAACTCGACCGCGGCAACCTGATCAATACGGCCGCCGACAATGTTCTTGGCGAGAGCCTCGGCGAAACGCTCGCCGCACACGACGTCCAGCGCAGCGACGACGCCGAGGTGGCACGCTTTTATCGCGCGGCGCCGGGCCGTCAGCACTCAATCGAGGCATTCGGCCAGGACAGCTACTACGACACCCTCGACACCGATCGCGCTACCGGCTGCATCCGCGACATCCCCAACGCCTACAGCGCCGATGGCGGGCTTGCCGTGCTGTTCGGCAACTTGGCAAAGAACGGCTGCATCGTGAAGACCGCAGGTGTCGACAAGAACATTCTCACCTTCAGTGGCCCAGCCGTGATCTTCGAGAGTCAGGATGCAGCGGCCGCCGGCATTATCGGCGGCGAAGTCAAAGCGGGTGATGTGGTGGTGATCCGCTACGAAGGACCGCGCGGCGGCCCTGGTATGCAGGAGATGCTGATGCCGACAAGCATGCTTAAGTCGGTCGGCCTTGGCGCCGAATGCGCGCTGATCACCGACGGGCGCTTCTCCGGCGCCACCTCGGGCCTGTCGATCGGGCATATCTCGCCGGAGGCCGCGGAGGGCGGCGCCATAGGCTTGCTCGAACCGGGCGATACCGTTGTCCTTGACATTCCCAACCGGGTCATCCGCCTGGAGGTCGACGACGAGACCCTGGCAACTCGTCGGACTGCCATGGAAGCGCGCAGAGACGCCTGGCAGCCCAAACGCAACCGCAAGGTATCACGAGCCTTACAGGCTTATGCAGCACTCACTCGCAGCGCCGCCTTCGGCGCTGTGCGCGACCCTGCAGTGCTCGACACGTAGGCGCCCATGGCCCGTATCCTCGTCACCGGTGGCAGCGGCTTCGTTGGTGCCCATGTGGTTCGCCGCTTAATCAAAGACAACCATGAGGTCACAGTGTTCGCGCCGGGCCCCGAGCCCTGCCTGAGCGAGCACGACTTGGCCGACATCATGCTCATCGAAGGCAGTGTCGAGGACGACGAGGCACTGACCTCGACGCTTGCCATCGCCCGGCCCGAGTTCGTGGTCGGCCTCGCCGCCTATGGCGGCAGCGGTAACGGCCTGCTCGCCGCGGCGCGCGAGAACGAGGCCAGTGCGCTCAGCGTCAATGTCGGCGGCTTTCGCAATCTGCTCGCCGCCTGCGAGGAACGCGGGGTCGAGCGATTATTTTGGGCGAGCACGCTCGCGGTCTACGGCGCCCCGCACCATTACGGTCCTGACCCGGTCAACGAAGAGGCGCCGCGTTTGCCGGAGACCTTCTATGGCCTGACCAAGGTGCTAGCAGAGGACGTCGCGGGATTCTATCGGGATGTTAAAGGCGTGCCCGTCACCGGCCTGCGCCTGCCGGTGATCTTCGGCGCTGGTCTCTGGTATCGCGGTGCCGCGACGCAGCTCGTTAACCTGTTTCAGGCTGCAGCGGACGGCGGCAGCACCGCCCTCGAGGTCTCGACCATACCGCTCGACCTGATGTACGTGAAAGATGTCGCAGAGGCCTTCGCGCGCGTCATCACCCATAAGGGCCCGCTTGATGCCATCTATAACTTGCAGGCTTATGCGCCATCGCTGCACGAGATCGTCGCAGTGCTGAAAGGCCTCTCACCCAACCTCGAAGTGACCACGACCGATATCGATCCGGCGCTGACCTACCCCCTAGTTTCCGGACAAAAGTTCACCGATCATGTTGGTTATACTGCCACTTACAGCCTTGAAACAGCCTGCGCCGACAGCATTTCTGACCTTCGCAATGCGCCGTAACATCGCCATCATCGCTCACGTGGACCATGGCAAAACCACACTGGTGGACGCGCTACTGCGCGAATCAGGAGCCGTACGTGCGAACCAGAACATGGCCGAACGCGCCATGGACTCCTTCGACTTGGAGCGCGAGCGCGGCATCACAATTCTCGCCAAATGTACCTCGGTAACCTGGGCCCAAACTCGCATCAATATCGTTGACACACCGGGCCACGCTGATTTTGGCGGCGAGGTCGAGCGTATTTTCAGTATGGTCGACGGCGTGCTGGTGCTGGTCGATGCCGGCGAGGGGCCGATGCCGCAGACCAAGTTCGTCACCGGCAAGGCGCTGGCGCTGGGCTTACGTCCCATCGTGGTAATCAACAAGGTTGACCGAGCCGAACACCGGGCCGAGCAGGCGCTCGACGAGATCTTCGACCTGTTCTCGGCACTCGGCGCCAGCGAGAGGCAGCTCGACTTCCCCTACCTCTTCGCCTCCGCCAAGGAAGGCTGGGCGGTGAGCGACCTCGCCGCCGAGAAAGCCGGATTGAGGCCACTTTTTGAGACCGTTATCAAACACGTGTTGCCGCCAGATGGCGATGAGGCGGCACCGTTTACGATGCTTGCCTCCCTGCTCGAAGCCGATCCCTATGTAGGGCGCGTACTGACCGGACGCGTCGCCTCAGGAACACTCTCAGCCAACACACAGATTAAAGCCTTACGCGGTGAAGGCAACGTCGTTGAACAGGGCCGCGCCACCAAGCTTTTCACCTTTCGCGGCCTCGAGCGCGTGGCGGTGGAACGCGTGAGAACTGGCGACATCGTCGCCGTCGCTGGCCTGGAGAATGCTACGGTTGCCGATACGCTGTGCGCACCGGAAGTCAGGACCGCGCTTGTCGGACAGCCCATCGACCCGCCGACGCTTGTCATGACGGTCGCGGTCAATACCTCGCCGCTAGCTGGGCGCGACGGCGACAAGCTAACCAGCCGCATACTCAAGACGCGCCTTAGCCGCGAGGCCGAGGGTAACGTTGCCATCCGTGTTAACGATACCGACAGTGCCGATGTTTTCTCGGTCGAAGGCCGTGGCGAGTTGCAGCTGGGCGTGCTCATCGAGACTATGCGCCGCGAGGGCTACGAGCTTGCCATCGGCCGCCCGCACGTACTGTTCCGTGACGACCCGAAGACCGGCCAACGCCTCGAGCCTATCGAGGAAGTGGTGATCGATGTTGACGAGTCCTATGCAGGCGTGGTCGTCGAATCCGTTGCCGAGAGACGGGGCAGCCTGCTCGAGATGAGCCCCGGCAGCAAGGATAAAACACGGTTGGTCTTCCATGCGCCCTCGCGCGGCCTGATCGGCTATCATGGCCAGTTCCTTACCGAAACCCGCGGTACCGGCGTGCTCAACCGCGTTTACCACGGCTACGAGGCCTATCGCGGGCCAGTGGCCGAGCGCCGCAACGGCGTGCTTATATCGACCGCCGCCGGTAAGGCCGTAGCCTATGCCTTGTGGCAACTCGAAGACCGCGGACCGATGTTCATCGAGCCTGGCGATCCCGTATATCAGGGCATGATCATCGGTGAGCACACCCGCGGAAACGACCTCGAAGTCAATCCTCTCAAGGCCAAGCAGCTCACCAATATCCGCGCCGCCGGAAAGGATGACACCGTGCGACTGACACCGCCGCGGTTGCTGGGACTCGAGGCGGCCATCGCTTATATCGGCGGCGACGAGTTGGTCGAGGTAACGCCGCAGGCCATCCGCCTGCGCAAGCGCAACCTCGATCCGCACGAACGCAAACGCGCGGCCAGGCGCGCAGCCGTGGACTCATAAAACCGCCATCATTTCTGTCAACAACCATAACATGCCACGCCTCGATCTCAGCCAGAGCGCGATCAACGATCGTGGAAGTCTATCTTGAATATATTACCGACGAATAGTTAGACAATATATTATCAACTATCAACTGGTTCGCTGATTTTCTCGTCATCCTCACCGTCAGAATCCGTCTTCTGAACGATACCGGAGATGTCAATATCAAAGGCTAGATTGCCGTCATGTACCGTAACCTTGACGTGGCCGCCATCGATCAGCTCGCCGAACAGCAATTTGTCGGCGAGCGGCTTCTTGACATACTCCTGAATCACGCGTGCCAAAGGTCGCGCGCCATAGAGCCGGTCATAACCCTTCTTAGCGAGCCAGTCGCGCGCTTCGTCGAAAAGCTCGATGGTAACGTTGCGATCGGCAAGCTGGCCTTCAAGCTGGACGATGAACTTATCGACTACGCGATGCACAACCTCGGGGCTGAGATTGGCGAAGCTGATCACCGCATCGAGACGATTACGGAACTCCGGGGAGAACATGCGATTGATAGCCTCCTCATCGTCGCCCTCTCGGGCCTCCCGACCGAAGCCGATGGCAGGCTTAGCGAGGTCCATAGCACCAGCATTGGTGGTCATGATCAGGATGACGTTGCGGAAGTCTACATGCTTGCCATTGTGGTCAGTGAGCTTGCCGTGGTCCATGATTTGCAAAAGTATGTTGAATAGGTCGGGATGCGCCTTCTCAATCTCGTCGAGCAGTAATACCGCATGGGGATGCTGGTCGACGGCGTCGGTTAGCAAGCCACCCTGGTCAAAGCCGACATAGCCGGGTGGCGCGCCAATAAGTCGCGACACTGTGTGGCGCTCCATATATTCCGACATGTCGAAGCGGATCAGTTCGATGCCCATGATTATGGCGAGCTGTCGCGCCACCTCGGTCTTGCCGACACCGGTGGGACCGGAGAAAAGATAGCTGCCGATCGGCTTCTCGGGCTCGCGCAGGCCTGCGCGCGACAACTTGATGGCGCTAGTCAGCGCCTCAATAGCTGGATCTTGGCCAAACACCACGGTCTTCAGATTGGTGATCAGAGACCCCATCATCTGCTTGTCGTCGCGGCTGACGGTCTTCGGTGGAATGCGCGCGATCTTCGCGACGATGCGCTCGATCTCATCGGTATCGATGACCTTCTTGCGTTCCTCCTTGGCCAGCAACGCTTGTGCTGCGCCGACTTCGTCGATCACGTCGATCGCCTTGTCCGGCAGCCTGCGGTCGCCAATATAACGCGACGACAGTTCGACAGCAGCCTTCAGCGCATCGGGCGTGTACTCGACATCGTGATATTCCTCGTAATAGGGCTTGAGACCACTGAGAATCTCGATGGCGTCCTCAACGCTCGGCTCATTGACGTCGATCTTCTGGAAGCGCCGCACCAGGGCCCGGTCCTTCTCAAAGTAGTTTCGGTACTCCTTGTAGGTTGTCGAACCCATGCAGCGCTGGCTGCCGCTTTGCAGCGCCGGCTTAAGTAGGTTCGAGGCATCCATGGCACCACCCGAGGTGGCGCCGGCACCGATCACGGTGTGGATCTCATCTACGAATAGAATGGCGCCATCGAAATTCTCAAGCTCGATGAGCACCGCCTTCACCCGTTCCTCGAAGTCGCCGCGATAGCGCGTGCCGGCCAACAGCGCGCCCATGTCGAGGGCGAACATGGTGGCACCGGCGAGCACCTGCGGCACTTCCGAATCCACGATACGCTTGGCCAGCCCTTCGGCGATGGCCGTCTTGCCGACACCAGAATCTCCTACGAACAAGGGATTGTTTTTAGTCCGCCGGCAGAGCACCTGAATTGCGCGTTCCACTTCGTCATCGCGGCCGATCAGCGGGTCGACACGGCCATCAGCCGCCTTCGCATTGAGATTGATGCAATAGGCATCGAGCGCCTCGGTGCCCTGCTTAACGACCTGCTCGCCGTCGTCATCTGCCTCGTCCGTACCGCTTGGCGGATGCGATTCGGAGGCACCAGGGGCTTTGGCGATACCGTGGCTGATATAGCTCACCGCATCGAGACGCGTCATGTCCTGCTCATGCAGAAAATAGACGGCATGAGATTCGCGCTCGGAGAAGATAGCGACGAGCACATTGGCGCCGGTCACTTCCTCGCGGCCCGACATCTGCACATGGTGCACCGAACGCTGGACGACACGCTGGAAGCTCGGCGTCGGTTTAGCATCGGTCACCGCCTGGTCGACCATCAGGCCGCCCAATTCCTCATCGAGAAAGGCCTCGAGGGCGTGATGCAGCTTATCCACGTCGACATTGCAGGCCCGCAGCACAGCTACGGCATCTTGGTCCTCGGTCAGGGACAACAGCAAATGCTCCAGCGTGGCAAGCTCGTGTTGTCGGCCATTGGCATCGGCCAAGGCTCGGTGCAGGGTCTCTTCAAGCATCTTCGACAGCATCCGTGCCCTTTCCCGGGTGCTTAGCGGCGCCCGCTCAGTCCTTTTCCAAGGTGCATTGCAGAGGATGTTCGTTCTGGCGTGCGAAATCCATCACCTGGGTCACCTTGGTTTCCGCCACTTCGTAGGAGTAAACTCCGCAAATACCGACGCCGCGTTGGTGTACGTGGAGCATGATCCGTGTCGCCTGCTCGCGCGACATCTGAAAGAACCTCTCTAGCACATATACGACAAACTCCATCGGAGTATAGTCATCGTTCAGCATCAAGACCTTATACATAGACGGCTTTTTGGTCTTGGGCTTAGTGCGCGTCGCGAGCCCGGTACCGGAACGGCCAGCGCCCTCGCCACTGTCACCGTCATCGCTCATGCGCTCTCTGTGCACCGCCTCGATAGGAGGATGATCAATCATCGAATCCGCTCAACACACCTCATTGGGTCGCCGCGCCGCGCGCCGACCGTTCCCGTATAAATATAATATCGAACTCTCAAGGCGCAGTTAAAGGCTTGAAAAAAGACGACCCGGCATCAGGGATACCGGGCCAGGCCGAAAAAACCATATCGTTTCTCTTCAGGCGGCGCTTTTCGTTGCCTTGTCGATGACGGTATTGACGCAGCGGCCGATGGGCACGGCTGCCTTAACCGCAGTCTCTGTGGTTATTTTGTTCAGGCTATTGCTGTCGGACATCCAGTTGTCAAAAGCGTTTCGTGCCTGCTCGCTCTGCACCTCGACCAGGGATTGCACGTCCTTGCACCCTAGCATCACGCGCGAGACAGAAATGCCCGCAGCCATCGAAGCGGTTACGCGATCGGCAAGCTTGCCGGCGATGGCGCCCATGCCCTCGACCGCAATCTTGCTGCTGGCCACCCAGGCATCGAGGTTCTCGCGGCCCTGCTCAGCAACCCCTTCCCAATCGCCAAAGGATGCGGTCTTATCGGTATTGAGCGCCCTCCAGGCATCGTAATTGCCGGTCCAAGCCTCGGCGCCGGCGCGGAACCAGTCCTCGGTAGCCTTTTGGCTCATGGCAAAAAAGTCGTTGGCAGCGGCGGCCTCGCCCGATGCGGTGGCTTTGGTGGCGCCCTTCCTGCCCTTCTGGGTCGTGTCTGTCATGTTTTTCTTTCCTCACGCTGAACGCAAAACAGTAATCGCCCTTGACGTCGCTACTCAAAACGAATTTGTGCATCGCACTATGCGAGTAAATGGGGAAAATTATACTAATTGTCAATGATATTTGTGCGCTGCAATAAAAAATTATTGGCGGTGCAATGAGACTACCTCAAGGATTTCCCATTATACCACCGTAAATTTTCGCTGCTTTCCTTTGAAAACGTTAAAGAATCGCTCTAGGTTGTCTAACCTTGAGCGTTGATGTGGGGATGGGTGGTCCGCTGCCGTTGGCAATCACGCACTTGCACCGAAGTCTGCGCCTGACGGGGCTTACAGTGTTTATCGCTGGCTTGGCAATAGTGCTCGTCGTTTTGTCGCCGCATCGCGCCGCGGAAGCCGGCTATGCTGCGATAGTGATTGATGCGGACAGCGGTCAAGTCTTGCATGCGGCCAATCCTGACACACTGAATTATCCCGCGTCTCTGACCAAGATGATGACGCTGTACCTGGTTTTCGAGGCGGTCGAGGCAGACGGTACGGCCCTGAGCGACGAGTTGGCCGTCTCGGCGAATGCGGCGGGACAACCGCGATCCAAGCTCGGCCTGAAAGCGGGGACGACGATCCGCCTGTACGATGCGGTTCTGGCGCTCGCAACCAAGTCGGCCAACGACGTCGCCACGGTGATCGCTGAGCATTTCTCAGGCAGCGAAGCTAACTTTGCAATGTTGATGACGCGCAAGGCGCGCAGGCTAAACATGAAGCACACCACCTTCCGCAATGCCTCTGGCCTACACGATCCGAGACAGCAGACGACAGCACGCGACATCACCCGCCTCGCCCGTGCGCTCTATAGTAAGTTTCCCCAGTTCACACACTTCTTCGCCAACAGATCGTTCGAATATAACGGCACTGTCTATCGCAGCACCAACAAGCTGCTTAGTAATTATCCGGGTATGAACGGCATCAAGACCGGCTATATTCGAGCCTCTGGCTTCAACCTGGCAGCCTCTGTACAACGCGACGGCCAACACATCATCGCCGTAATATTGGGCGGCAAGACCGGGCGCAAGCGCGACGCAAAGATGCGCCGCATAGTAGACCGCGCTTTTGCTGATGTGGGGGGCATCAGCCGTACAATGACAATTGTAGCGCGCCCCAGACCCAAGCCCGATATCGACTTCGCGATCGCGGCATCGGCCCTACCGAAGCCGGCCGCAGTGGCAATTACCAAAAGGCCCGAGAGCATCCCACCAGTACTGTTCTCACCGGAGCACGATTGGGCGATTCAGGTCGGGGCTTTCTCAAGGCGCGACGCAGCGGAGCAGGCGCTCGATACGGCGGCCCGCGTCGTGCCCGCGCTACGTCTCGGCACTGGGCGTCACATCATGCCGGTGGAGGACAACCAGGGCACCCTTTACCGGGCGCGACACCAGGGGCTGACTAAGCAAGAAGCACAGGATGCCTGCTCGTCCCTCTGGGCACGCAATCTGCCCTGTATTATTGCGCGCCCGACCAGCTGACACTGCTTGCTAGACGCGCGCCCCGCGAATGCATGAAATAGAGCCCCATGTGATGGGTCAGCCTCTGCGGATGACTTGCACTCACCGGTAGACCGAGCTCGGCCACGGCGGCACGCGGCAGGTCGTACGTGGCGCAGGCCGGCTCGTGCACAATGACCTCCGTGAGCGACGGCATCAGGCCGTGATTGCGCGCGGACAGGAACGTCAACACAAAGTCCATGACGCATATGTCCGTGCAGATCCCGACCACAACCACTGTTTCCAGGACATGCCCGTTGACCCAGTCGACTATACGATTGGCGCCGCTGTCGACATCGATAGCACCGACGAAACCGTTGATGCAGTCCTTGCGGACCAGCGTCACACCATCAGCATCGGCAAGCCAGGCGATCTCGCACACCAGCTCCTCCTCGCCTGTGCCGCGCTCGCAATGAGGCGGGTAGGGCGGCTCGAGCTTGCCGGGCTCATGGGTGTCGAGAAAGGCCAGCACAGGACCACCCCGGTCTAGAAACTCATGCGCCAGAGAGTTGGTCTCGGCAACCATACGGGATACCTGCTCATTCGGCTTCGCCGGTGCCAGATTTCCAGCACCAACCGTGGCAAAACCGTTGACCTCATCGACGATAACCAGGCCAACGCGCCCTGCCACCGTGACCTCCTCCAGCGCCACCGGCATTTGTTCAGCCAGCTGGCCGACAAGACCTGTCATAGCGAGTTCCCTTGCTAGAGACCGTCTGGGGGAGCAACACCACTTGCGCCCAGCTGTTCGACCAATGCTGCCTTGAGACGGGCAAGCCCCGCCTTATCGCGGGCCTCGCAGCGCGCCACCAATACCGGCTGGGTGTTCGAGGCACGCAGCAACCACCAGCCGTCAGCGGTATTGACGCGTACACCGTCAATATCGATGACATCAGCACCGCATTTTTGCAAGCGCCCGGCCACCTCTCCGACCACAGCGAACTTACGCTTGTCATCGCAATCGAAGCGAAGCTCCGGCGTATTGAGCATGGCGGGCAGAGAATCGCGCAAGGTTGCCGCGCTCACACCACTCAAGGCCACAGTCTCAAGCAGACGTACCGCAGCGTAGAGACCATCGTCGAAGCCGTAGTAGCGGTCGGCAAAGAAAATATGCCCGCTCATTTCGCCCGCGAGCGGGGCCTTGACCTCAGCCATCTTGGCCTTGATCGGCGAATGTCCGGTACGCCACATCAAGGGCTCACCGCCAAGCGCGACAATGCGCTCGAAGAGCACGCTCGAAGCCTTCACATCAGCAATCACCGTAGCACCCGGGCGCTCGGCCAGCACGGGGCCGGCGACCAGGCAGAGAATCTGGTCGCCCCAGATTATCCGCCCCGCGCCGTCAACGGCGCCCAGCCTGTCGCCGTCGCCATCGAAGGCGACACCAATATCGCAGCCCTCGCGGCGCACTGTCTCAATGAGCGCTTCTAAGTTCACAGCAACAGTCGGGTCGGGGTGGTGATTGGGAAAAGTGCCGTCGATAGTTTCGTACAACAGATGGTGCGTCCCCGGCAGCCGCTCCGCCAATCGCGCCATGATCTCGCCAGCAGCGCCATTACCAGCATCCCAGGCAACTTTGAGCCCAGTCTCTGGGCGGTAGGCGCCGAGCAAGGCCTCGACATAGGCCTCACTGACATCCCAATCTCGTACGCTGCCCTCTCCTGTGGCAAGGTCGCCAACTGCAATAAGACGGCCAAGCCGTTGAATGTCATCGCCATAAAAAGCCTGGCCGGCTAGGGCCATCTTGAGGCCGTTGTGGTCAGGCGGATTGTGGGAGCCGGTGATCATCATACCGGCATCCGCAGCCAAGGTCTTTACCGCGAAATAGAGCATCGGCGTCGGCCCGCAGCCGATACGAATCACCTCGGCACCGGCCGCGCAGAAACCTGCCGTGACGGCCTCGGCCAGGGCAGGAGAGGACAGGCGCCCATCGTAGCCTAGACATATGCGGGCCGAGCCGCACTCGCGGCCGACCACTGTCGCATAGGCTTGGGCGAGGACGCACGCATCAATCTCGCGCAGACTCTCGCCGACGACACCGCGAATGTCGTAGGCGCGTAAAATTTCCGGATCAAGCCCCATTACGCAGTCTTACCGCTCATGGCCGGCCTATGCTGACATAAGTGAAACCAGCCGCGGCCATCTCCGCCGGCTGATAGATGTTGCGTAGATCGACGACCACGGGTGTACGCATGGCCGCCTTCAGACGTTGTAGATCGAGGCTGCGAAACTGGTTCCACTCCGTAACAATCACGAGAGCGTTAGCGCCATCCACGATATCGTAGGCGGAATCGCCGAATTCTACGCCCGGTAGCATGGGCGCAGCCACATCCATTGCCTTGGGATCATAGGCCCGGACACTCGCACCAGCCGCCTGCAGGATGGGTACGATGTTCAGGCTTGGACTATCGCGCATATCGTCGGTATTAGGCTTGAAGGAAAGCCCAAACACGGCGATAGTGGCGCCGCCTACCGAGCCACCGCAAGCTGCCACGACCTTATTAGCCATCGCCTGCTTGCGCCCCTCATTGACCTCAACCACCGTCTCAACAATGCGCGTCGGTGCGCCATATTCCCGCGCCGTACGTACCAGCGCCAGAGTATCCTTAGGAAAGCAGCTACCGCCGTAGCCCGGTCCTGGATGCAGAAACTTAGGCCCGATGCGGTTGTCCAACCCCATCCCCTTGGCAACCTGCTGCACATCCGCGCCCACCTTTTCGCAAAGATCAGCGATCTCGTTTATAAAAGTGATCTTGGTGGCGAGAAAGGCATTAGCCGCGTACTTGATCAGTTCCGCAGTCTCGCGCGCGGTATGGACAATGGGCGTCTCGCGCAGATAGAGCGGTCGATAAAGCGCACCCAGAACGGTCCGCGCATGTTCACTTTCGGCGCCGACCACAACACGGTCAGGGTGCATAAAATCCTCGATCGCTGAGCCTTCGCGCAGAAACTCTGGGTTCGAGGCCACGTCAAAATCCTTGCCCGGCTGTAAATCCGGCCGACACTTGGCAATCACACGCTCGACCTCGAGGCTGGTGTGGACCGGAACAGTGGACTTTGTGACAACTACGGTGCGCTCCGTCAGCGCTGCAGCGATCTCTTCCGCCGCGGCATAGATATAGGAAAGATCGGCATGGCCGTCGCCACGCAGGCTCGGCGTGCCGACAGCGATAAAGACGACATCAGCGCCGTCGACCGCCGGCGCAAGTTCGGTCGAGAACGCCAGACGCCCCGCAGCAACGTTGCGCGCCACAAGATTATCGAGCCCTGGCTCATAGATTGGAGTACCACCGGCCTTCAACTTTTTGATCTTTTTTGAATCGCTGTCGATGCAGGTCACGTCCACGCCGAATTCGGAAAAACAAGCGCCCGAAACCAAACCGACGTAGCCGGAGCCAACAATGACGATACGCATAATGTACCTTTATTCTCGGTGTTGTTCGGCGTACTTTCGCAGAAGCGATCTCAGCCCTGCGGTAAGATCCTGACGGTCAAGAGCGAAGGCAAGAGTCGCCTCCAGAAAACCCAGCTTACTGCCACAATCGTAACGTTCTCCCACGAACCGATAGCCATGGAACGGCTGCTCCCCTATTAACATGGCCATCGCATCCGTGAGCTGGACTTCACCCCCTGTCCCACCTTCCAAGGTCGCCAAACGATCAAATATTGCACCATCAAGGATATAACGGCCGATCACTGCAAGCGTGGACGGTGCAGCCTCAGGCGACGGCTTCTCCACGAGTCCTTCGACGGAAACGAGGTGGCTGTCTGCCTCACCGGGGGTGAGAATGCCGTAGCGCGAGGTGTGCTCGCGAGGTACATCCATCACCGCCACCAGATTGCCACCGACCGTCTCGTGCACTGCCAGCATTTGGGCCAGACAGGGCGTCTCTGCCTTGATCAAATCATCAGCAAGAAGGACTGCAAAAGGCTCGTTGCCTACCAAGTGACGAGCGCACCAGACCGCATGGCCCAGACCCAGCGGCTCCTGTTGGCGGGTATAGGAGACGGTACCGGCAGGTAAGCGCGAGCGCTTTACTATCTCTTCCAGCGCCGCCTGACCTTTGTTTGCCAGCACGTGATGAAGTTCGAAGGAATGATCAAAATGATTCTCGATGGCGGCCTTGCCGCGGCCGGTGACAAAAATAAACTGCTCGATGCCCGCGGCACGTGCTTCTTCGACTGCATATTCTATGAGCGGCGTATCAACGATGGACAACATTTCCTTTGGCATGGCCTTAGTCGCAGGGAGAAAACGTGTCCCCAGGCCACCGACGGGGAAAACCGCCTTGCGCACGCGCGTCATGCTGCCTGCTCCGTCATGGCCGCCGCAACATTTGCCACATCGTCGATTACCATTTGCACCTCGACCCGATCGCGCCAACGATTTTCGCGCAAATGCCCCGCTACGTGCAGCGGCCGACCCTGAGCTGCCAACAGTGCTTCGCCGACCGGTTGGCTCGCAGTCCCAAACGCGATGGCAGACAGGCTGCCACCAGACTCGCCCACAAGACGGCAACGGACATGCTCACTGCCAACCACCGCGGCATGGGCTATTTGACATCCCGGAAAAACAAACCGCGGCTCTGGATTGCCAGCACCATAGGGGCCAGCCTCGGCCAGCATGGCGATGAGGTCGCGGCTTGCGGCTCCGACCATCATGGCGCCATCGAGCCCGAGGCTGGGCCCACCCACCATCTTGGCTTGAGCCGCGACGCGCGCCTCGACAAAGCTGCGGAAGGCGCCCAGACGCTCACGTGCCACCGTAAACCCAGCTGCCATGGGATGGCCGCCGCCAGCCTGGAGAAGGTCTGCCTGACAGGCGGCCGTAACGATGGTGCCGATATCGATTCCGGGCAAGGATCGCGCACTGCCCTTCCCTTCATCGCCATCAAAACCGATCACCAGGGCGGGGCGGCCGTAACGGTCGGCAAGCCGGCTAGCGGCGAGACCGATAACACCGCCATGCCAACCCTCGCCAGCCACCACCAGAGCAGCACGGTCAGCCAGTGCCTGCGCCTCACGCAAGGCGGCGTCTGTCACGGTGTGCTCGATCGCCTTGCGTTCTTTATTGTGTTGCTCAAGTGCGCGTGCCAGAGGCAGGACCGCGGCGGCATTTCCACTCGTTAGCAGGCGATGACCGAGATCGGCCTGGCCGACGCGGCCACCTGCGTTGATCCGCGGACCAAGAACGAACCCAGCGAGATAGGTATCGGGCGAACGATCAACACCGGCCACGTCGGCGAGAGTCGCCAGGCCAACATTGCCGCGACGCCGCATGACATCGAGGCCGCGTCTGACCAGGGCCCTATTAAGACCCACCAGCGGCACCATATCGCAAATGGTTCCCAGCGCCACGAGATCGAGCCACTGCCGCAAATCGGGCTCGTTTCGCATCGTGTACCAACCGCTGTCCCGCAGTACCCGGTTAGTCGCAATCGCCAACATGAACGCGACACCGACAGCAGCCAGCATGTCAAGGCCGCTTAGGTCGTCGAGCCGATTAGGATTGACCACGGCATGGGCAGTCGGCAGAGAGGGCCCGGCTAGATGGTGATCGGCAATGATCACCGCCATGCCGTCGGCTGTCGCCTTGGCCAGCGGCTCGTGCGCGGATATACCGCAGTCCAGGGTAACCACGACGCTCGCGCCCTCGCCTGCCAACAGTGATAGGGCGGGAGCGTTGGGGCCATAGCCCTCACGCAGGCGGTCGGGGATATAGGGGCGCACGCGTCCTCCAACGGATTCTAGAAACAGCCGCAGCATGGCCGAGGCGGTGGCACCATCGACGTCGTAATCGCCGAACAGGGCTATCAGTTCTCCGTCCCGCACCGCTTGGGCAAGTCGGCCGGCGGCCGCGTCCATATCCTTGAGGCACGACGGGTCGGGCATCATTTGCCGCAAGGACGGTGCCAGATAGGAGTCGATCTCGTCAACCGCGACCCCACGCGCGGCAAGCACGCGCGCCAAGGGCTCGGGTAGGTCGCGGACCTGGGCTAGAGTCAGGGCCAGACGATCGTCATCGAGGCGGCTGCGCCAACGCCGTCCGCCCAGCGAGCGCTCAACCCCGAGAAAGGCCCGCTCGTTACTCACTACACGATCTCGGCGCCTTCGATCGCCGGATTGCGCTTGAGATCATGGTCGGCACTGATCACCCGCACGGTACCGGTTTTCGAGCGCATGACCACCGATTGGGTGCTGACCCCGTTCGGAGTCCGCCGCACACCCTGCAGCATCGAGCCATCGGTCACGCCGGTGGCGGCAAACATCACTTCGCCATGGGCCATATCGAGCATGGTGTATTTGCGGTTTAGATCCTCAATACCGAGCTTGTGGGCACGCCCACGCTCGTCGTCGTTGCGGAATATCAAGCGGCCCATCATCTGTCCGCCGATACAGCGTAACGCCGCTGCTGCCAGTACGCCTTCCGGCGCGCCGCCACTACCGAGATAGATATCAATGCCGGTATCGTTGCTCGACGTTGCCATGACGCCGGCCACATCACCATCCTGGATAAGCTGGATGCGCGCACCCGTCTCACGGACCTTGGTGATTAACTCCTCGTGGCGCGGTCGGTTGAGGATGCACGCAACCAAGTCGTTAACCTCGATGCCTTTTGCCTTGGCCAAATTTCTAAGATTGGTTTCCGGCGTCTCATCGAGATCAACCACCTCCAGTGGCAAGCTGCCGCCGACCGCGATCTTGTCCATGTAGACGTCGGGAGCATTGAGGAAGCCGCCGTCGGTCGCCATGGCAATTACCGAAAGCGCGTTGGCGCCGCCAGTGGCGCAGATCGTCGTGCCTTCGAGGGGATCGAGAGCGATATCCACCTTCGGCCCACCAGCGCCAACCTTTTCGCCGATAAACAACATCGGCGCCTCGTCCCGCTCACCCTCCCCGATCACGACCTCGCCATCGATCGCGACCGCATTAAGAGCCGTTCGCATAGCATCGACCGCGGCTTGATCCGCAGCACGCTCGTCGCCGCGGCCGGTCAGCTTGGCACAGGCCAGAGCCGCCGCCTCTGTCACTCTGACCACCTCGAGTGCCAAATTACGATCGAGTGTATCCGTGTTCGTCATGAGATTCTCCTCCTGCAGAGGTGGCCTGCCATCGCGAGTCTACAATGATTCGATACGGATCATACGCGGCGGTTCGAGCACCGTATCAAGTGCCGCTATCTGCTCGAGAGCGGCCGTCATGGCGGCCTCGCGCACATCGTGTGTGGTTATCACAACAGGCACTGGATCGTCCGGGCTGCGCACGCGCTGAATCAGAGATTCCATGGACACCTCATGGTCGCGCAAGCAGGCGGCTATATCGGCAAAGACACCGCTTTGATCAACCACCATGAGGCGGATGTAATAAGGTCCGACGCGTTCTTGTATGGGTAGAGTCGCCACGGTCTCAAGTGATTCCACAGGCACCGAAAAAGCGGGAGTGCGGCTACCCCGGGCGATGTCCACTATATCTGCTACGACTGCTGATGCCGTCGGACCAGCACCGGCACCGCGCCCTTCGTATACTGTGGCATCGACAAAATCACCTTTAACAAGGACCGCATTCATCACACCTTCGACTGCGGCGATGGCCGCGCCCTGCGCGACCATACAGGGATGGACACGCTGCACCAAGCCGGCCTCGTCGCGGCTGGCAATACCGAGCAGCTTGATGCGGTAACCGAGCTCGTCGGCAAAGGCAATATCGAGCGGGCTGATATGGCGGATCCCCTCGATGTGGACCGAGCCAAAGTCAATGCGGCAGCCGAATGCCAGGCCGGTAAGAATGGCGAGCTTGTGGGCAGCATCAACGCCATCGATGTCGAACGTCGGATCGGCCTCGGCATACCCCAGTCGCTGCGCCTCAGCCAGCACCTTGTCGAAGGGCGCACCCGTCGCCCGCATATCGCTCAGCATGTAGTTGCAGGTGCCATTGAGAATGCCGGTAACGCGGCTGACACGGTTGGCGGCCAGGCCTTCACGCAGCGTTTTGAGTATGGGGATGCCGCCGGCAACCGCAGCTTCGAATGCCAATGGCGCGTCATTAGCTTCAGCAATGCTGGCGAGCGCTTCGCCGTGATGGGCAATCAGCGCCTTATTGGCCGTGACCACCGCCTTGCCCCGCTCCAGCGCCTGCTCGACCAAAGCCAGGGCCGGACCATTCTCGCCGCCGATCAACTCGACCACCACGTCGCACCCGGTATTGGCAAGGGCCACGGGATCGTCTACCCATTCAAGCCCAGCGAGATCGATGCCGCGGTCTTTGGTGCGGTCGCGGGCCGAGACGGCCACCACCTCAATGGCACACCCGCAACGCACCGATAACAGGGCGGCGTTTTCGCGCAGCAGCGAGACCGTGCCCACGCCCACTGTGCCGAGGCCCCCGACGGCGATACGCAATGGCGCGCTCATGATATCACCACCCGGCGCGACGCCGCGGCGGCCGGCTGGGCCTGGGCCAGAAACGCCTTAACATTACGCGCCGCCTGGCGAATGCGTTGGCGATTTTCCACCAGCGCGATACGCACAAAACCCTCACCCAAAGTACCAAAGCCGATGCCGGGCGAAACCGCAACTTCGGCATCGGCCAACAGGCGTTTAGAGAATTCGAGCGAGCCGACCTCGCGCCAGGCTTCAGGAATCGGCGCCCAGGCGAACATGGTCGCGCGCGGTGCCGGGATAGACCAGCCGGCTGCCTCGAAGCTTTCCACAAGCACGTCGCGGCGCTCGCGATAGCGAGCACGGATATCGGCGATGCAGCCCTGCGGACCTTTCAGCGCCGCCGTCGCCGCCACCTGGATCGGCGTGAAAGCGCCATAGTCGAGGTACGACTTGATCCGGGTCAGGGCGCGTATCAGCCGCGCATTGCCTGCAGCGAAACCGATTCGCCAGCCGGGCATAGAATAGGTCTTGCTGAGCGACGTGAATTCTACCGCTATGTCGCGGGCGCCGGGGATCTGCAAGATCGACGGCGGCGGCTCGTCATCAAAGAAGATCTCCGCATATGCGAGGTCGGACAGGATGTAGATGCCAGCCTCACGCGCGAACGCCACCACGCGCTCATAAAAGTCCAAGTCAACTACTTCGGCAGTTGGATTATTGGGAAAGTTCAGCACCAATGCCTTCGGTCTCTTCGGGCAAGCGGAAACGGCGCGCTCCAGCTCCTCCAAGGTGTCGATGCCAGGCCCGCAAGGCACATCGTGCACCGTCGCTCCGGCAATCACGAAGCCGTAGGGGTGGATCGGATAGCTCGGATTCGGTGCCAGGATGATGTCACCAGGCGCCGCCATCGCCTGGGCGAGGTTGGCCAGGCCTTCCTTGGAGCCCAGGGTCGTGATTATTTCGCTCTCCGGATCAAGCGCCACCCCGAAGCGGCGTTGGTAATATGCCGCCATCGCCTTGCGCAGGCCGGGGATGCCGCGGGAGTTTGAGTAGCGATGGGTGCGTGGATCGCGCACCACTTCCACGAGCTTGTCGACAATATGCGTCGGCGTCCCGGTGTCCGGATTGCCCATGCCAAAGTCGATGATGTCTCGCCCCGCCACACGGGCACGACGCTTCATCTCGTTGACTTCTGCAAAGACGTAAGGCGGCAGCCTCTCGATACGTTCGAATTCTTCGCTCATATAACCTGTCGCTTGACGCGGCACTGGCGACCTCTGGTCTCCAGGGGTCTACTGCGCACCGCTGTAGAAATCCAGATAGATATCGGCCCGCCGATTGGCCGCCTCGCCATGGGTTGTGGCTTCGGAATAGGCCGGGGCCTGGTCCGACATCGAGTGGATATAGATGCGGTCAGCCGGGATGCCGAGACGGGTCATCTCCAGGGCTACGACACGGGCGCGGTCATGGGCGATGCTGAAATTAGCAATCTTCGCTTTGACGGAATCCGTGGAATCGGTGCGCCGGCTGGCATGGCCGACGATACGCACGCTACCACCATGGACCTTGTGGGCCTCCACCACTCCGGCCAGCACCTCCTTGTCCCGTGTCGACAGACCGGTCGAGCCGTGCACAAAATAGATCACCCCAGCATGGAGCAAGCGCTGCACCCCGCCCGCATGGAAGGTCTCGGGCGACGGCATGGGATTCTCTGCCGCTTCTCCGACGACCTCAGGATTCAGCGTGATCGGTGGTGGCGGAGGCAGAGGCGGCGCCGTGACGACCGGGGTCGCAACAGGCACCATCTCAGGTTCAGGCATCGGTACAGGTGCATGTTCCGCGGTTTCGACATCGACGACCTCGATACGTGGAGACGATACCGGCATCGGCTCCTCGACCGGCGCGGTCCCAGGCACCATTTCGCCACCCGGCGGCGGCGACGCGACCAAATCGGCGGCCCGGCGCGCCAGCTTGGCGTCATTTGCCGCAGGATTGTCTACGTAATCGACGTTGGCACGGTCGGCGATCAGACTCTCGGCAATATCCTCGCGCTCGTCGAAGCTGGTCACCACCGGCGCTCCGCCCGGGACAGCACCAAGCTCAGGGAACGGATCCTCCTCGCCCGGAATACCCTGTTGACTCTCCGCTTCGATGCGGGCCTTCTCCTCAGAGCTCAAGGCGTCATCGTTGCCTTCCTGGCTATCGATCGCACCGATCCACTCAGCGGGATTGAGTTCATCTGGAACCAACGAACAAGCGGCTAGCGATGCCGTCAAGGCGACAACTGTGGCAACTTGCAGAACTGCGCCGCTGGAGCTAAGTAAAGTCATGGTCGATATTGGCCTCTGTTGGTCGAGCCAGCAGCTGACGTCGCGTCAGCACCATACCTGGGCACGGGTCAACGAAGTGCTACACGGCAAGTCTATAACATCGGCAAGGCGACACAAGCGCTGAGGACGCGGGGTGCGGCAATTGCCGACTTGCGCGAACAACGAAAGGCAAAAGGGCCGTGTCGAGTCAACATCAGCAATCGGAGACAGGAAAAATCCCGGCCGGGACATGGAGCTACACTGCCGAGGGCAGCCAGCGCATCATGCAGCAGATGACGGTGTCGCCAGCCGGCACCACCTCGGCCCAAAACCTGGCACCTATCGTCGCAGCCTTTACTGCCATGACCCAGCGCTTGATGGCCGATCCGGCACAGCTAGCCAAGGCTCAGATAAAATTCTGCCAGTTGCAGATATCTCTATGGCAGAATACCGTGGAGCGGATGCTGGGTCAGGCACCAGATGACAACACCGAGACTATTGCGCCCGCCCCGGACGACCACCGATTCCGCCACCCCGCTTGGCAGAAAAATTTGGTGTTCGAGACCATCAAGAAGTCCTATCTGCTCAGCGCCCGCTACCTGCAAGGCATAGTAGAGGGTATCGACGATCTCGATCCCGAGACCGCGCGCAAGGTCGATTTCTATACGCGCCAGTTCGTCGATGCTATGGCGCCGACCAACTTCGCCGCCACCAACCCGGCCGTGATAGAGGCGATCGTCGACAGCAATGGCGACAACCTGGTGCGCGGGCTCTACAATATGCTAGCCGATCTCGAGCGCGGTGGCGGCGAGCTAAAGATCAGCATGACCGATGATGACGCGTTCGAGATCGGCCGCAATATAGCCGCGACCCCCGGTCAGGTGGTCTTCCGCAACGAGCTGATGGAGCTGATCCAATATCAGCCAACCACTGAGACGGTGCGCCAACGGCCGTTGCTGGTGGTGCCACCGTGGATCAACAAGTTCTATGTGCTTGACCTGCGCCCCCAGAACTCGCTCCTCAAATGGGCCACCGATCAGGGCTATACGGTCTTCGCCATCTCCTGGGTCAACCCGGGGCCGGAGTTCGCGGACAAAAACTTCGAGGACTATATGCGTGAGGGACCGCTCGAAGCACTCGATGCCATCGAGCAGGCTACAGGAGAGCGCGAGGTCGTCGCAGCATCGCTTTGCCTTGGCGGCACGCTGCTGGCTTCTACCCTCGGCTATCTTGCGGCTATTGGTGACGAGCGCATTCGCTCGGCCATGTTCATGGCAAGCTTGTTCGATTTCTCGGAACCCGGCGATCTTGGTGTCTTTATCGACGATACCCAGATCGCTGCGCTGGAGAAGCGCATGGAGGAGCAAGGCGGCATGCTCGACGGCAGCGCCATGTCAACCGCCTTCAACATGCTGCGTGCCAAAGATTTAATCTGGTCGTTTGTCGTAAATAACTATTTGCTCGGCAAGGATCCAGCACCGTTTGATCTGCTCTACTGGAACGCAGATTCGACACGCATGCCAGCGACGATGCACGCCTTCTATCTGCGCAACATGTACCAGAAGAACTTGTTAGTGCAGCCCGGCGGGATCACCCTTTCTGGCCAGCAGATCGACCTTGGCGCGATCAGCGTGCCGGCCTATCTGCTGGCTGCCAAGGAGGATCATATTGCGCCCTGGCAAGGCTGTTATTCCGGCGTACACTGTTATGGTGGCCCGGTGCGCTTTGTGTTGACAGGCTCAGGCCATATAGCCGGCGTCACCAATGCCCCTGCGATAGCTAAATACCCCCACTGGACGAACACCAAGAAGCCCAAGGATTCCGAGACCTGGCTCGAAGGCGCCGTGCAGCAAAACGGCTCGTGGTGGCAGGATTGGCACAAATGGCAGAGTCGCCACGCTGGCCCCATGGTGGCTGCCAGAACACCGGGTGACAGAGCATTGCAACCGCTTTGTCCGGCGCCCGGCACCTATGTGATCCAGAAGGAAAGGTAGACGTCATGGCGTTGCCCAATACCCCCCGCAAGACCATCGTGTTGACCGGCGCCAGCCGCGGCATCGGCCACGCCACGGTCAAGCGCTTTTCCAGTGCCGGCTGGCGGGTGATCACGTGTTCGCGCCAGGCCTTTCCCGAAGACTGCCCATGGGAAGCCGGCCCTGAGGATCACTTACAGATCGACCTCGGCGACACCGAGACGTTGCACGACCGCATCGCGCGTTTGCGCGAGATGCTCAACGGCGCGCCGCTGGAGGCATTGGTCAACAATGCCGGAATCTCCATCAAGGGGACCGATGGCGAGCGTCTCGACACACTGGAGACGGACATGGACGACTGGCGACGCGTTTTTCGTGTAAATTTTTTTGCCCCTATCGCGCTCGCGCGCGGTCTCATCGAGGAACTGAAGGCGGCCCAGGGCGCCATCGTCAACGTAACATCCATCGCCGGCAGTCGCGTGCACCCCTTCGCGGGCGCAGCCTACGCGACATCGAAGGCGGCACTGGCTTCGCTGACGCGCGAGATGGCGGCAGACTTCGGGCATTATGGCATCCGCGTCAACGCCATTGCACCGGGCGAGATTCAGACCGCCATCCTCTCGCCGGGCACCGAGAAAGCACTGCTACCGGACATTCCCATGCGCCGGCTCGGTGCCCCGGAAGAGGTCGCGAAGACCATCTATTTCCTCTGTTCTGAGCAATCGAGCTACATCAACGGTGCAGAAATCCATATCAACGGCGGCCAGCATGTCTGAGGGCTGCAGCACGGCGACGCCTATAATGCTCAGTTTGATCATTCTTTGCTTCGTTTTGTTCCTCTGCATATGGACCGCCGTTACGCTCGAATTTTTCGTCCGGTTTTAGCATCTTTGTGGTTGTCGTGGTGGGCTGTCCTCGGCCGGCAACCCGCTCATGGAAATAGCGGCTGGCTCTCCAGACCCATAGTCTCGGGCAGGCCGAACGCGACGTTGAAGTTCTGCACAGCCTGGCCGGCGGCCCCCTTAACCAAATTGTCGAGCACTGAGACCAAGATGGCGCGGCCGGGCACGCGGTCCTCGAATACACCGATGAGGCAATGGTTGGAGCCGCGCACGTGCCGGGTGGCCGGAGTCTGGCCCTCAGGCAGCAGGCGCACGAAGGCCTCGTCGTCATAGGCCGCCCGCAAGCTCGCCCGCAAGGCCGCAATATCGACGCCGTTCACTAGACGTACATAAATGGTCGAGAGAATGCCCCGGTTCATGGGCACCAGATGCGGCGTGAAATTCACCGTAATCGCCTGACCCGCAGCCACGGTGAGTTCCTGCTCTATCTCCGGCGCGTGTCGGTGTTGGGCAATACCGTAGGCATGGATACCTTCGGCCACCTCAGCATAGAGCGTGCCCTCCTTCGGTGTCCGCCCAGCACCAGTGACACCCGACTTGGAATCGATGACGATATCGCCCACCTTGATCTGGCCCGCCGCAACGATGGGCAGCAAGGGCAACAGCGCCGAGGTCGGATAACAGCCAGGACAAGCGACGATGCGCGCCTTGGCAATCTCACTTCGATAATGCTCAGTCAGGCCATAGACTGCCTCGGGCTGCAGTGCCGGCGCCAGGTGCTCATGGCCGTACCATTCGGCGTAGATCGCTTCGTCACGCAGCCGAAAATCGGCCGAGAGGTCGATCACCTTGAGGTGTTCTGGCAGACTCGCGACCACTTCTTGCGTGGTGGCGTGCGGCAGGCAACAGAACACCGCATCCACACCCTGCCAGCCCATCTCCTCGATCTTGCACATGGGCGGTAGGCCCATGCCGGCGAGATGAGGATAGACCGCACCCACATCCTGCCCAGCCCGGCGCTCAGCGGTCAGCGCCACGATATGCATAGCCGAATGCGTTGCGGCGATGCGCAGCATCTCGGCGCCCGTGTAGCCGCTGGCGCCAAGCACGGCGATGGTGATCTTGGTCTCGCTCATGGCCTGCCCTCTTCGCCTGCCTGATGATTATACATAAAGAAACGGGCGCCCGCTGCCGGGCGCCCGCGATAAAACCTGTCGGGAGAGCCCAATCAGCGCTTAGAGAACTGGAAGCTCTTGCGCGCTTTCGGCTTGCCGTACTTCTTGCGCTCCACGACGCGAGAATCGCGCGTTAGAAAGCCACCCTGCTTGAGCACCGGCCGCAGCGCCGGCTCGTACCGGATGAGCGCCCGGCTGATGCCGTGGCGCACCGCGCCGGCCTGGCCAGACAAACCGCCGCCGGACACCGTGCAGACCGCATCGTATTGGTTGTTGCGATCCGCCGCCTCGAAAGGCTGGCGCAGGATCATGCGTAGCACGGGACGGGCAAAGTAGACCTCCTGGTCGCGGCCATTCACCATCACTCGGCCGCTACCCGGTTTAATCCAAACGCGGGCAACCGCGTTCTTGCGCTTGCCCGTGGCATAGGCGCGGCCGAGAGAATCGATTTCCGGCTGCTCTACGGCGATTTCCTCAGGCGCTAGCGGCGCGACGACAGATCCATCGTTGCCGCCCTCAGCCTGGGCGGCAGCGCCTTCCACCATGTCCTTCAAATCATCGAGGGTGCGTTTTTCGTCGGCCATCGGTTACCCGCTCCTCGCATTCTTCGGGTTCTGGGCAGCAAAATCCAGACTCTCTGGCTTTTGCGCCTCGTGCGGATGCTCGTCGCCAGCATAGATGTGCAGCTTGCCCATCTGGGTTCGGCCCAAAGGCCCGCGCGGAATCATGCGCTTCACCGCTAGCTCGATCACCCGCTCCGGATGCGCGCCTTCGAGAATGACACCATAAGTGCGTGACTTGATACCGCCGGGATAGCCGGTATGCCACTGGTGAACCTTCTTGTCCCGCTTGGCACCGGTCAGGCGCACTTTCTCGGCATTAACCACGACTATATTGTCGCCGCAGTCCATGTTCGGAGTGAAGGTCGGCTTGTGCTTGCCACGCAGGCGGCGGGCGATCTCAGTGGCGAGGCGACCAAGCACCACGCCCTCGGCGTCGATCACAAACCAGCCCTGCTCCACGTCGCTCAGCTTGACTGAATAGGTCTTCATAACAGCGCTGTCCGGTTCACAGTGTCAGTCGGGTCGTAAGGCGCGCAGTATGGCCGCAGAAATTTGTCTGTCAATGAAGATTTTATTCATGATTGCAGGACTTTAACTTATAGGTAATATAATACCTTATACCATCGTAGCAGCCGCTGAGACAAACCGCTAATCTGCCCCACTTGGCTGAAATCGAGGAGCCCCCAGAAGATGTCAACCGCGACCGCGGAGCAAGCCGCAGAAAATTTGGTCTTGCGCGAAGATGGAGCCGACGGCGTCACCATCATCACGCTTAATCGCCCGCAAGCGCGCAATGCGCTCTCGGTCGGCCTGATGACCAGCCTGCAGGCGGCGCTCGATGCCATTGCCAAAGACAACTCGGTCAAGGTCGTGGTGATTGCCGGAGCCGGCCCAGGTTTCTGCGCTGGTCACGACCTCAAGGAGATCCGCTCTGATCCGTCGCGCCAGACCTACGAGGCGCTGTTCACCCAATGCAGCCGCCTGATGATCACCATCACGCGCCTGCCCAAACCGGTCATCGCCAAGGTGCACGGCATCGCCACGGCGGCCGGCTGCCAGCTGGTCTCGACCTGCGACCTTGCAATAGCGTCGAGCGCTGCGCAATTTGCCACGCCGGGCGTCAAGATCGGCTTGTTCTGCTCGACACCGATGGTTGCGCTGAGCCGCGTCACCGGCCGCAAGGCGGCGATGGAAATGCTACTGACCGGCGACATGGTTGACGCCGAAACCGCGCGCCAAAACGGCCTGATCAATCGCGTCGTGACACCGGATGACCTGGATGAAACAGTTGCAGGCCTGGCCGGCCAAATTGCCAACAAATCGCCCGTCAGCCTTGCCATCGGCAAGGAGGCGTTCTATCGGCAGCTCGAGATGCCGCTCGACGACGCCTATGCCTATACCGCCCAGGTGATGACCGAGAATATGCTCAAGCGCGACGCCGAGGAAGGCATCGACGCCTTTCTGGAGAAACGCAAGCCGGTCTGGCGCGGCGAATGAGCGGCAGCGACGACGACACCCGTCTGACCCGTATTCTTAGCCGGACGCGGGCCATCGCGGTGGTCGGTGCCAGCACCGACTGGGAACGGCCGAGTTGCCGCATCATGCAATACCTCCAAGCGATGGGATATCGTATCTACCCAGTGAACCCGAATGCGGTGGATGGGGAAATACTGGGTCGTCCAGTTCACGGTAGCCTTGCCAATATCGAAAAACCGATCGATCTGGTCAATGTCTTTCGCCGTTCCGATGCGGTCGCCAACATCGTCGATCAGACGATCGCCGTCGGCGCCAAAGTAATCTGGCTGCAGCAGGGCGTGCGCAACGATAAAGCCGCCGCCAAGGCTACGGATGCCGGCATAGAAATCATCGTCGATCGCTGCATAAAGACCGAGCACTTCCGCCTGCTCGGCGGACCCGACCAACGCAAAGTTGACAGCCGTAGCGCCGCAGCCTAGGTATCGCCACAGTTTAGATATTACTGCCGTTTGCGAGACATCCCACTTCCAAACTAGAACATCACAAGGTGGCCGACATAGTATTGCCCCTCGCGCGCGAGACCAGCGACAACAACCTCATCTATTTACCGCAGCATGATTTCTATACGGATGAAAAGCTGCGCCGCATCCTAACCAGCATCCGCACCTTTGCCATGGTTGGTGCCAGCACCCACTGGAAGCGGCCGAGCTTTTACGCGATGAAGTACCTGACCAAGAAGGGCTATCGCGTGATTCCAGTAAACCCGGCCCGGGCCGGCGAGGAAATCCTCGGTGAAAAGGTCCATGCCAGCATTTTAGATGTGCCCGACAAGCTCGATATGGTCGATATCTTCCGCACCTCAGAGGAAGCTCTGGAAATCACTAAGGAAGTGATCGCCAACAAGGATGAGAAGGGCATAAAGGTACTGTGGATGCAGCTGACGGTGCGCAACGACAAGGCAGCCGAACTGGCCGAGGCTGCGGGCCTCGAGGTGGTCATGAACCGCTGCCCGAAAATCGAGTATGCCCGCTTGTCTGGTGAGTTGAGCTGGAGCGGCATCAATTCCGCTATCATATCCGCTAAGACCCTCAGACCCCCAAGGTAGATATCCATGAGCAGCACCCCCATCGACGAAGTCGTCTCGAACGTTCCAGGCGGCAAGGAAACGCCGCGAGCCTTCGGCATGGAGACCTTGGCGGTCCACGCCGGTGCGCGGCCGGATCCGACCACCGGCGCGCGCTCGACACCGATATACCAGACGACATCGTACGTCTTCGATGACGCCGACCATGCCGCCTCGCTGTTCAACCTACAGACCTTCGGCTACGTCTATTCGCGCATGACCAATCCGACCGTTTCAGTGTTGGAGGAGCGCGTGGCAGCGCTCGAAGGCGGACGCGGCGCAGTGGCAGCAGCGAGCGGACATGCGGCCCAGTTCCTAGTCGCCGCAACGCTCATGCAACAGGGCGATGAGTTCATCTCTTCGCGTAACCTCTACGGCGGCTCGGTCACCCAGTTTGGTGTCAGCTTTCCGAAGCTCGGTTGGAAGTGTCACTTCGTCGACCCGACCGACCCGGAAAATTTTCAGAAGGCGATGACCGACAAGGTCAAGTTCATCTTTCTCGAAGGCCTGGCCAACCCCGGCGGCATCATTGTCGATCTTGAGGCCGTAGCAGCCATCGCGCACGAGAACGGCATTCCGCTGGTGATCGACAACACTCTGGCCTCGCCCTATCTCTGCCGGCCCTTCGCATGGGGGGCCGATCTGGTGGTGCACTCGACGACCAAGTTCATAGGCGGCCATGGCAACACCATGGGCGGCATTGTCGTCGAATCTGGAAAGTTTGATTGGCGCCAAAACGACAAGTTCCCTGCCCTCTCAGTGCCGGACCCCGCCTATCACGGCCTGGTCTTCGCCGAGACTTTCGGCGATTTCGGGTTCACCATGAAAGTGCGCGCGGTGGCCCTGCGCGATTACGGCCCAACCCTCAATCCGACGGCGGCGTGGAACCTGCTCCAGGGCGTTGAGACACTGCCACTGCGCATGGAGCGTCATTGCTCGAACAGCCTAACGGTGGCCAAGTGGCTCGAGGAGCACCCCAAGGTGAGTTGGGTGTCCTACTCGGGCCTGGAATCGAGTCCCTATTACGAGCTCGGCAAAAAATACATGCCCAAGGGAGCCGGGGCGGTGTTCACCTTCGGCCTCAAAGGCGGTTTCGACGCCGGCCTGACCGTTGTCGACGAGGTGAACATGTTCTCTCACCTCGCCAATATTGGCGACACGCGCAGCCTGATTTTGCATCCTGCCTCAACGACGCACCGCCAGCTTACCGAGGAGCAGCAGATCGGTGCCGGAGCTGGGCCCGATGTGGTGCGCTTGTCGATCGGTATCGAAAGCGTCGAGGACATTATCGCCGATCTCGATCAAGCCCTGGCAAAGGTGTGACCACCGCACCGATTGGGGACGAGTTTGACCTCGCTCGCGAACCCTCCGCATGAATCATGCAGAATGGAGAGAACACACGTTATTGCGATGAACGATGGGGCTAGCTTCGCGACGAGGCTGGCGGCGCAACGACCTGATGGGAACGCTGATCCACTACGTCTAGCTAATCGCAGGACTCTGCAATCCAGGCCAGATAATCCGGGTTGCCGCCAAGCACCGGAACCGCCACTACGCAGGGGCAGTCGTATGCGTGCTGCACCTGAATCAGCCTTGTCAGGCCTTCCAGGCAAGACCCTTGCGTTTTTAACAACAGTACCGCTTCGTCCGCCTCCTCCACTGCACCCTGCCAACGATAGACCGAATGTATGCCGTCAATGACATTGGCGCATGCCGCCAGACGCGCTTCGACGCACGCTCGACCCAGGGCGAAGGCTTCGTCACGGGACTTCGCCGTGACATAGACCAGCATGGCATCCGTCATGGGCCGTTCCTTTCCGCCACCGCCAAGGCTTGGCTCAGAATAGTGTGATCACGCTCGCCGAACGAGACCATCAACACCTGCTCGATCGTCGAATGTCGTTCGAGGCCAACGCGCAGTTCGTCGACCACGATCGCCGCTGCCTGTTCGGCAGAAAATTCGTGAATACCTGTTGATATAGCGGGAAAAGCGATGCTGCGGATGGCGTTCTCAGCCGCCAGGACGAGGCTGTTGCGGTAGCAGTTAGCCAACGCCTCCGGCTCGCCCTGCTTGCCGTCGCGCCAGCGTATGAATGACCCGTGCCGCTGGCAACTGGTAGCCCCGGTCAGGCGCGGCCCTGCGACACGGCAGATGGCGCCGTCCATACCGCCACCTGGCAACAGTGATTCGTTTGCCGCATTGACAATGGCGTCGACCGCAAGGATCGTTATATCGGCGGCTAGGAGGCTCAAATGGCCGCTCATGAAGGGCACCTAGCGGGCGCTGGCGAAATCGTCCTCATGCCATCTGACGATCATCGAGCGGGCCAAGCCAACCTGCTCCGGGCTAAGCCACTCGGCGGCAAAATCCCGTGCCTGCGCCGCGTTGGCATGGCCACGGCGCGCCGCCAAGTCGTACCAGGCGTAAGCGCGCACCGGATCACGAGGCACGCCGCGTCCTTCCAAATAGGCGCTGGCGAGCAGCACGCAGCCCTCCCCGTTGCCGCGCACGGCGGCCTGACGGTACCATTCTGCGGCAGCCGCATCATCATTTTGCATCGCGGCAACGTGTGCCAGTCCGAGCATGGCGTTGACATCGCCTCGCGCCGCCCGCGGTCGCCAAACGGCGATGGCGGTGTCGAGATTGCCACGTTCGATAGCCGCCCAGGCCTCGTCCGCGGCGTGGCCGGATTGGGCAACAGCAAGCGCCAGGACCAGCGCAACAAAGAAAATTCGTATCATCACGGCGACAGATTAGCGAAGCGCAACAAGAGTTTCCAGCTATCTGCTATATCTTAGCCATCTGGGGGTTTTCACCGCAATGGCGGCGCCGCTCGCGCACCTCCAACCGAAAGACGCGGCCGAGCCGGATGCCTATCGCCAATGCATCGATGATTGCTGTGGCAGCATCGTCACAATGCTTGCAAAGAGCGTGATCGACGAGGCCATAGCCGCGCTCTTTCTAACCCGTGCGGAAGTCCCTTGTCGCGAACAGCATCCCGGTCAGTCGTCACTCGTCCGCGGCAAGGGTCGGTTCGGCCCGGCCATGGGCGCCTCGGCTTCGAACTGCACCGCGACACGGCAATCCTCACACATGCGGACACGATTGAGTGCCGCCTCGTCGCCCGCGAACAACGGATTCCTGGCGAGCTGCGTCAACACGCGCTCGACGACCGAGACCACACCGAAAGGCCTCCCGCAACGAGTGCAGGCGAATGGCTCCTCTTCGTACAAAATGACCCGCTCGCGCGCCGCCGCCGTAAACAGCAGGCGCGGTGTTAGCGATACAACATCCTCCGGGCAGGTTGTTCGACACAGCCCACATTGAACGCACAGTGCCTCCGTGAAGCCGAGCTGCGGCCGATCAGGATTGTCCGAGAGGGCACCGGTCGGACAGGCACCGACACAGGACTGGCACAGCGTGCAACGTTCGGCATCGACGCGAACAGCGCCAAACGGAGCGCCGGCCGGTAAGGCAAGGTCATCCACTGGCCGGGGTGCGTGAGAGTGCAGATGCGCCAATGCCAAGCCAATACGCTCTCGTTTGCTGCCCAATGGTGCGAAATCGGTATAAGCCAAGGTTTCGGCATCCTCCCACAACGCCACGGCAAGCCCGTCCGGGCTGCGCTCATCCATGACCCTTATGCACCCGGCGCCATAGCCGAAGCCTTGGAGGATGAACTCGCACAGCGAGACGGCTTGCATGAGCCCAGTCCGGGCCTCGTCCTGACGGCCGCCTACAAGGATCAACACCCGCCCTGCCCCGAAAGCAGCAGCTGCCAACAGAACGTCGGGTGCCAATGCGGTTGTTCTGTCGAGTGCCACGGGCAGGACGTTGGCCGGCAGCCCGTCTCCGAAGCGTGCGATGGCGGCGATCAAGGCCTCGCCCTCGGCGAGGTCGTGCAGCAGCAGCACGGGCGCCTCGCCGCCGGCCCGGCGGTAGGTGGTGAGCAAGGCGCGCAGCCGATCCGTCAGTGTCTCGCCGGATGGCAGGGCATAGGCGACGGCCCCTGTCGGGCAGACGGTCTCGCAGCCACCACAGCCGGCACAGACCGCAGCGTCAATGGCGATGCTGTCCCCGGCCGGGACGATGGCGCCGGTGGGACAGACATCGAGACAACGCGTGCAACCCGTTTTGCGGCTGCGGCTATGGGCACAAAGGGTGCCATCGAAGGCGACGTAGCGGGGCTTGTCGAACTTGCCCACCATATCCGCCAGATCAAACAGAGCGCGCTCGACCGCCAGCGGATCCCCCGGATCAGGGCGCATATAGCCGTCGCGCGTGGCATGGGCTGGAAATAGCGGCGTGCCACCACTCAGGTCGAGGATTAGATCGGCGTCGAGCGTCGCGCCGTCTCGAGGTGGGCCGAAGGCCAGCCAACTACGGGAGCTGGGGTCGGCATCTGCATAGCCGTTTGCGACCAGTGAGAAGGCACCGAGATGGCCGCTCGCTGATATCGCCTGCCCACTGTGGATGCGAAAGCGCGCCAGCAGCGGCGGCATCACATCGACCCCGGGCGCCAGCAGAAGGCGCACAGACAGCCGCCCAGACAGCCGCTCCGCAGCGGCCAATACCTGCTCGTCCCGGCCGATGACCACAACCTCGCCCGCGGACTCGAAGGTCACGGCCGGCGTCAGTGGCTGGGGCACGGCAGCTTCGGCAAGCAAGGCCGCCACCTTCGCCCCGGCGCTATCGCCCTCGCGCGCCCAGCCGGCGCGCTCACGAATGTTGAGGAAGGCAATATCAGCATCTTCGGCCACCTCGGAAAACAGTGGTGCCTCTTGTGTACACGCCACCAGCAAAGGCTCGCCGCGCCCCACCGCTTCCTCAAAGGCGGCAAAATCGGCACGGCACAACGCGTAATGCAGCCGCGGCGCTGCATCAGCTTCGCAAGCGCGCGCGATCGCCTCGCCATCCACCGCCATGCTGCCGGCGCAATCGCAAACCAGCACCCGGCGCCCGCCGATCTTCATCAGTCCGTCTCCCTCGTCTCCCAGCCCCGCAGTTTGACAGGCGTGGAACCCGAGGCATAGTGACGTGATGGACTCTTACCAACTTAAGCCCATTCCCGAGGCTCCCCATCTCACCGAGACCGTCCGCGGTGTCGACCAGAGCGGCAAGGCAGTCGAAACGCGAGTTATCGTCGAGCGCCCGCTCACGCTGTTCCTCAATGCCCAGGAGATCGTCACCATGATGACGATCGGGGATTACCCCCATTACCTGGCGGTCGGCTTCCTGCGCAATCAGGGCATGCTGCGCGACGACGACGAGATCAGCGCCATCGAGTATGATGAGGAGGTCGACGTAGTCGTAGTGCGCACCGCGCGCGAGACCGACTACGAAGACAGGCTCAAAAAGAAGACGCGCACCTCGGGCTGCGCCCAGGGCACCGTGTTCGGCGACCTGATGGAGAATTTTGAAGACACGTGCATGCCGCAAGGCAGCCTGCACACCTCCTGGCTCTACGCCCTAGCCAAGATTATCAACACCACACCGAGCCTCTATCTCGAGGCCGGCGCGATTCACGGCTGTGTCCTGGCGAGAGAAAACAAACCGCTACTCTACATGGAAGATGTCGGCCGCCATAATGCGGTCGACAAGGTCGCCGGCTACATGTTCACCCACGACGTAGCAGCGGCCGACAAGATCTTCTACACCACCGGCCGGCTAACCAGTGAGATGGTCATCAAGACCGTGCAGATGGGCATCCCCATCCTCGTCTCACGCTCAGGCTTCACCGCCTGGGGCGTTGAGCTCGCCCGCCAGGCCAACCTTACCCTGATCGGCCGCGCCCGCGGCAAGCGCTTCGTCGCCCTGGCCGGCGAACACCGCCTCATCTTCGACGCCGACCCGGAGACAGTAGCGGAAGAGCCAGCGCACGTGCGGCGCAAAAGCAGCCAGCCCCAGGATGCCGAGTAGTATCGCCGGCGTGCTGCTTGCCGGGGGCAAGGCGCGGCGCATGGGAGGTGGCGACAAGTGTTTGTGCGAGCTGGCTGGCGAGCCCCTGCTCGCCCATGCCATCGCGCGCGCAGAGCCTCAGATCGCGACGCTTGCGATCAATGCCAATGGCGATGCGGCGCGCTTCGCGGCCTTTGGCCTGCCAGTGATTGCCGACACCATCGCCAACCATGCCGGACCGCTAGCCGGTGTCTTGGCGGGGATGGACTGGGCAGCGGCTCATGCCAGCCATGTTGCGAGTTTCGCCACCGATGCACCGATCTTTCCGGCCGATCTCGTAGCGCGCCTCGCCGCTGCCATCGAAGACGGCGCGGATATCGCCTGCGCTAGCTCGAACGGGCGCGTGCATCCGGTCTTCGCGCTCTGGCCGGTGGTCTTGCGCGAAGACCTGCGCCACGCCATGCAGGACGAAGGTGTCCGCAAGGTCGATATCTGGACCGCACGCTATTGCCTGGCCGAGGTCGCTTTCGAGGCAGACCGCTACGATCCTTTCTTCAACGCCAACAAACCCGACGACCTGGCGCGCGCCGAGGACATTCTCGCCCGTATCGGCTAAAGTCCCCGCATGTCCGCCCCACAGGAAACCATGGCGCTCGGCGTGGTGCTGGAGCGCCGACCGATCGATCACCCCTGGGCCGTGTGGTCGTGGCGGGCGGTGACAGTTATTCCAGGGGCGGCGCCACTGACTCGCCCGCGCGAGATGCGCCGCGATGGCGAGGCGACCCTGTACCACGTCGCTACCTTGCCCCTTGGCCTGCACCGCAAGGAGACCGAGGGCTATCGCGTAAACCTCTCGCAAACCCTGCCGAAGGTCTTCATCGGCCTGCGCCCGGGCGAGGCGGAAGACCAGCCGCCACTTCCCTTCGTGGTCACAGCCTGCCCATACGAGGCCGAGGATTACGATGTTGATAGCGACGAGCGCGTGGAGGCCGTGGCCATGCCGCCTGAAGTAACGGCGTTGGTCGGTCACTTCATCGATCGACATCACGTGGACCAGCCTTTCATCAAGCGCAAGCGCAAAGGCGCGCGCCATGGCTGACGACCGCGAAGACGAGCGCCCCGAAGAGGCTGTCGAGGAAGCGGCAGCCGACGAGCGCTCCGAGGAGGAGGTGGTCGCCGCGCTCCCCCCCATCGATGAACTGACGACGGACTCGGACTTCACTCCCTTTCTCGACCGCCGCGTACCCGCGGCGCTGCGCCGTGCCGCGTTGCGTAAGCTGTGGAATAGCGATCCCATATTCGCCAATCTTGATGGCCTTAACGACTACGACGACGATTTTCGCACTCTCGGCGTCGGCCAGATGGTGCGCACCGCCTACGAGGTTGGCAAAGGCTTTGTTAAGGCGGTCGAGAAAATAGCCGAAGAAGAAGAGCCCAAAACCGCAGAGACGCTACCGGACGAAGACGAGAACGAGACCAAGGTCTGATACACAAGTCTCGATCACACACAGGCCATATTGCGGTTGCGGAAATCGAGACTCCGTTTGACTCCGTTGCTTAATTCCGATTAGAACAAAAAGAGAACAAATATGGAGTAAGAGATATCATGCAACGGCGGCCTGCCGGGTTGGCAACATTGCAGGCGCGGATCCGGGCCATCGAACTAGGCGGGACAAAGGCGCCTGGCACACTGGTACCGTTTGGTGTGGCGGCGATAGACGACGCATTGCCCGGCGGCGGACTGGTGCGTGGCGCCTTGCATGAGATCACCGGCGAGACGGTAATAGGCGGAGCCGCTACGGGCTTTGCCGCGGCGCTGGCGGCACATCTCGCCACACCGGCGCGGCCGCTGGTGCTCTGGTGCCTCGGCAGCAATAATCTCTATGCGCCGGGGCTTCCGGCCTTCGGTCTCGACCCTTCCCGTCTGCTCGTAGTGCGCGCGCGGTGCCCCACCAAGGCGCTGTGGGTGACCGAGGAAAGCCTACGTGCGGACTGTCTAGCAGCAGTGGTGTGCGAAAGCGATGTCACCGATCTCGTCGCCAGCCGGCGCTTGCACCTTGCCGCGCGCGAGCGCGACACCGCCTGCCTGCTGTTGACCCCGGCCAACGCCCGGGGCGCAGCGACCGCAACCACGCGCTGGCGGGTGGCACCGGCACCGACGCAGCCGAGCATCGGCGACACTCCCGGCATGACACGCTGGCGGCTCACCTTGGCCCATTGCCGGGGCGGGTCGGCTCCGCGGCAATGGAGGCTCGACTGGACCCATGAGACGGGTGATTTCGCTTTGGCTACCCCATTGGCAAACCGACGTCGCGCAACGGCGCTCGCAAACCTCCGCCGCGCCGGCTGAGCCTTTCGCGCTGGTGGTGGTGGCGGCCGGGACCGAGCGTCTGGCGGCGACCTCGCGCACGGCCGAAACGGCCGGGCTGAGACCTGGCATGACGCTGACCGACGCGCGAGCCCTGCTGCCAAGCCTCGCCACCGCACCGGCCGCGCCCATAGCGGCGATGCACGCGCTTGAGGCGCTGGCCGATTGGGCTTTGCGGTTTTCGCCCTGGGTCGCGATCTGCGGCACGGACGCACTGTGGTTCGATATCAGCGGCTGCGCCCACCTGTTCGGCGGCGAGGAAACGCTGCTCAACCGCCTGCTTGCCGACGTTCGCCGCCATTACGATGCCCGCGCCGCGCTAGCCGATAGTCCCGGCGCAGCCTGGGCTGTGGCCCGCTTCGGCAAGGGCGGCGTGGTCGCCCACAGCGAGGCCGAAACAGCGCTAGCAGCCTTCCCTGTCGCCGCTCTCAGGCTCGACAAAGAGACCGCCGCCGGGCTCACCCGCGTCGGCTTAGGGCACATCGGCGACCTCTGCCACCTACCGCGCGCCCCCCTTGTCGCGCGCTTCGGCGAGGTTTTGACGTGCCGCCTCGACCAGGCGCTCGGGCGCATTCACGAGCCGATCTCACCGCGCCGACCACCGGCCACGCATGAAGCACGCCGCGCCTTCGCCGAGCCGATCGCCGATGCCACCTTGCTCGCTGCCACGATGGATGCCTTGCTCACGGAGCTTTGTGCCAATCTCGCGCGGGCCGGACGCGGCGTCCGCCGCCTTGTCGCCACCGTCTTCCGTATCGACGGCACGGCGACAAGCTTGCGCGTCGGTACCAGCCGGGCCAGCCGCGACGAGGCCACCCTGATGCGGTTGCTGGCGGAAAAACTCGACGGCCTCAACACTAGCCCCGGCATCGAGGTGGTGACGCTTGCTGCTAGCACCAGCGATCCCCTGCCCGCACACCAGGGTGATCTCGCAGGTGCGTACGATTCCGACGACCTTGCCGCCCTCGTCGACCGCCTCACCAATCGCCTCGGCACAAACGCTGTGATGCGCCTCACCCCACGCGCCAGTCACTACCCCGAGCGTACCGTCATCCGCCGCGCTGCGCTCGACACAGTGCACGCCACCTGGCCACCACACCAACGCCCAGTACGCCTGTTCGAGCCGCCGCTCGCCATCGAGGCCGTAGCGGTGGTGCCCGATGGCTCACCCATGCTATTCCGCTGGCACGGTCAGATTTTCCAGGTGGCCCGCGCCAGCGGGCCCGAGCGCATCGCCGACGAGTGGTGGCACGAGAACGCGCCTTTGCGCGACTACTACCGCGTCGAGGACATCACCGGCGCCCGCTTCTGGCTCTATCGTGAAGGCCCCTACAACCACCCCGCCGCGCCGGTGCCACGCTGGTACCTACATGGAGTGTTTGGGTGACCCCCTATGCTGAGCTGCAGGCCGTCAGCAATTTTAGCTTTCTGGAAGGCGCCTCGCACGCACATGAGTTGGTGGCGACGGCGGCGGCGCTCGGCATCGAGGCCTTGGCGGTGTGCGACCGCAACACCCTAGCTGGCATAGTGCGGGCGCATGCGGCTGCGAAAGAGGCCAATATCCGGCTGCTGATCGGCGCCCGACTCGACCTTGTCGACGGGCCGAGCGCACTCTGCCTGCCGCACGATCGCGCCGCTTATGGCAGGTTGTCACGCCTGCTCACTCTCGGCCGGCGCCGCGCGCCGAAGGGCGAATGCCATCTCACCTGGGCTGATGTGGTGGAGCATGCCAAAGACCAAATCCTGGTACTGCTGCCACCTGACGGCGTTCCCGATGCCGGCTTCGTGCAAGCCGTGACGGCACTTGCCGAACGCTATCGCGGGCAGTGCCACCTCGCCGCAAGCCATGGCTTCGATGGCTACGACGAGGATCGTCTCGCAACCCTGGCCGAATTGGCCGAGGCCGTCGACCTGCCGCTCGTCGCCACCAACAACGTGTGCTATCACCTGTCCAACCGGCGGCGGCTCGCCGACGTACTAACCTGCATCCGCGAGCATTGCACCATCGACGAGGCGGGTCTGCGCCTTGCCACCAATGCCGAACGCCACCTTAAGAGTGGCGACGAGATGGCGCGTCTGTTCGCCCGCTATCCGCACGCCATCGAACAGAGCATTGCCATCGCTGAATCTTGCGATTTTTCTCTCAACGAGCTGACCTACGAATATCCCGACGAAGTAGTGCCGGAAGACGAGACGCCTGACAGCCACCTCGCCATGCTGACGGATGCAGGCGCACGCGAGCGCTACCCGGACGGCGTTCCGGCCAAAGTGCAGGGTCAGCTCGACCACGAACTCACACTGATCGCTGAGCTGTCCTACGCCCCCTATTTCCTTACCGTGCACGACATCGTCGGTTTTGCCCGCAGCCGTAACATCCTCTGCCAAGGGCGCGGCTCAGCAGCCAACTCGGCGGTCTGCTACTGCCTCGGCATTACCACCGTCGACCCGGACCGTCACGACGTATTGTTCGAGCGTTTCATCTCGACGGCACGCGACGAGCCGCCCGACATCGACGTCGATTTCGAGCATGAGCGCCGCGAAGAAGTTATCCAGTACATCTACGAGAAATACGGCCGCGAGCGCGCCGGACTAACCGCGGTAGTGATCCGCTATCGCGGCCGCAGCGCCATCCGAGAGGTGGGTAAGGCAATGGGGCTATCGCTCGATTTGGTGGCGGCACTGGCCAAGGGCCTGTGGAGCTTCAGCCGCGAGTTGCCGTCAGGGGAGCAGCTTGCAGAGCTTGGCCTCAACGGTTCAGACCGGCGCTTGTGCCTCGCGCTTGATCTGGCGGGCGAGCTGATCGGCTTTCCCCGCCACCTCTCGCAGCATGTCGGTGGCTTCGTCATCACCCGCGGTGCTTTATCCGACAGTGTGCCCATCGAGAATGCGGCGATGGAAAACCGCACGGTCATCCAATGGGACAAGGATGACATCGATGTGCTCGGCATGCTCAAGGTCGACGTACTCGGCCTCGGCATGCTGACTTGCATCCGCAAGGCGCTAGCGCTGCTCGCCGCCCACCACAACCTCCCGCTAGGGCTTGCCGATGTGCCGCCCGAGGATCCGGCCGTCTACGACATGCTCTGTCGGGCGGATTCTGTCGGCGTTTTCCAGGTCGAGAGCCGGGCCCAAATGTCGATGTTGCCGCGCCTCAAGCCGCGCAAATTCTACGACCTGGTGATCGAGGTAGCGATAGTTCGCCCCGGCCCCATTCAGGGCGATATGGTGCATCCCTACCTACGCCGACGCAATGGCGAGGAGGACGTGGCCCTCCCCTCACCTGAGCTGGCCGATGTGCTCGGCAAGACCCTCGGCGTGCCGCTATTTCAGGAGCAGGCTATGCGCATCGCCGTGGTCGCCGCCGACTTCACGCCAAATGAAGCTGATTTATTGCGTAGATCCATGGCAACCTTTCGCAAAGCAGGCCTGGTGCACGAGTTCCACGAGAAGTTGGTTAACGGCATGGTCGCCAACGACTATCCACGCGACTTTGCCGAACGCTGCTTTAAGCAAATTGAAGGCTTTGGAGAATACGGCTTTCCGGAATCCCATGCCGCCAGCTTCGCGCTTCTAGTCTATGTTTCAGCCTGGCTTAAATGCCATTATCCTGCCGCCTTCGCGGCCGCTATTCTCAACAGCCAGCCGATGGGCTTCTATGCCCCGACACAGCTGGTACGCGATGCCCGCGAGCACGGCGTCACCGTGCGCCCGCCCGATATAAACGCCAGCGAATGGGACTGCACGCTGGAGCCTGAAACAGCAAGCACCGACGGCGTCACCCTGCGCCTGGGCCTGTGCCATATCAAGGGCCTTTCAAAGGACGAGGGCGCACGGCTGGTGTCACTGCGCAGCGAAGGCTATCGCAGCATCCGCGAGCTGTGGCAGCGTTCAAGTCTACCGGCCACGGTACTCAACCGTCTCGCCGAGGCCGATGCCTTCGGCTCAGTTGGCCTAACCCGACGCCAGGCACTCTGGGCGGTCAAGGGCCTGGAGGCCCCACCTCTGCCACTGTTTGCCGCCGAGCCCCACCACGGCGACGGGGTCGCCGACTTCGAGCCGGCCGTAACCTTGCCTGCCGCCGAGCTCGGTGAAGAGGTTAGCGATGACTACCGCTTTCTCAGGCTGTCGCTGAAGGCCCACCCCCTAGCGCTACTGCGCGAGACGCTTGGCGAACGCGGAAACGTCCCTGCCGAGCGCCTAGCCAAGCTGGCCAACGGCAAGCGCGTCACGGTCGCCGGTCTGGTGCTGGTACGCCAGCGCCCAGGCACGGCAAAAGGCGTGGTCTTCGCCACGCTCGAGGACGAAACCGGCGTTGCCAATATCATCGTCTGGCCGCCTGTCTTTGAGCGCTATCGCCGCACCGTGCTGAGTTCGCGCTTGCTCGTGGTGGACGGTACCCTGCAACGCGAGGGACTGGTCACCCACATCATAGCTAAGCACGTCACCGACCTCTCATGTCTTCTCGACCTTCTCGCCAAGAGCAACGCCATTCCCGTCGCCTCGCGAGACTTCCACTAGACTCCGCGTTTGAACAAATTGATCAGCGCCATGCCAGCTACAAAGCCACCAATATGGGCGAAGACAGCAACGCCGCTCGCCTCGGTCGATTGCGTAACCGCGCTAAACAGTTGCAGCACGATCCAGAAGCCGAGCACGATTACCGCCAGCAAACGCACAGTCTGCACAAAGAAGCCAAGAAAGATCAACACCAGAACACGCGCGCGGGGATACAGCACGAGATAGGCGTCGAGCACGCCAGAGATGGCGCCACTGGCTCCGATGGTGGGGATCTCCGAACCAGGCATCGGCGATGCCGTGCGCCAGCGTCGCCAGAATACCGCAGACCAGGTAGAAGACGACGAAGCGACCATGCCCCATGGCGTCTTCGATATTGTTTCCGAACAGTCAGGGATACTGCATATTGCCGAGCATGTGCAGCCAACCCCCATGTAGGAACATGGACGAGACCACGGTCGCCCAGGCCGGCAAAGCACCGAGCGCTTCGGGCAACTCGGTGTCCCCCAACAACACCGTCGGAATGACTCCGAAGCGATAGATCAGCTCTATCGCCGCGCGCGGCTCGGCCGTAACCTGGACAAGAAAGACAACGCCGCATACCGCGATCAGTGCAATCGTGATGATAGGGATGGATTGTATCGGATTGTCGTCGTGAAGCGGAATCACCTTGCGAAGGCGCTTTTCAGCGCCGCCCCGGCGCGATCGATGCCGCGGCGCGATTCTTCGAGCAGAGCTGGTGCTTGGAAGGTAGCGTGGCACATGCCCGGCATCGGCACATGCTCAACCGCAACGCCAGCCTCTGCCAGGCGTACGGCATAGGCCTCGCCCTCGCTGTACAAGGGGTCATTAGGCGCGGCAAGAATCATGGCGGGCGGTAGGCCCGAGAGGTCGGGTGCACGCAATGGCGCGCAGCGCCAGTCAACCCGGTCCGCCGCATTCGGCACATAGGCATCCCAGAAATACGCCATGCGCCGAACCGTCAGCATTGGCCCCTCAGCATGCTCCCGAGCCGACGGCGTATCCAGCGCGCTGTCGAGCACGGGATAGATGAGCAGCTGGAAAGCGAGATCAGGTCCGCCCTCAGCCTTGGTCATCAGAGCACTAACGGTGGCGAGATTGCCCCCAGCGCTGTCACCGGCGACGGCCAGACGCGAACTATCGCCACCGAACCGCCCGGCGTTCTCCGCCACCCAGCACAAAGCCGCATAGCAGTCTTCTACCGCGGCCGGAAACGAGTTTTCCGGTGCCAGGCGATATTCCACCGAAATACTCAGGCAGCCGGCCGCGTTTGTCAGCGCGCGCACGCCCTTATCGTGACTGTCGCGGTCGCCCAGCACCCAGCCACCGCCATGGAAGTAGACCACCACCGGCAAATGCTCGCCGGCAACCGCATAGAGGCGTGCTGGCAAGGCCCCAGCAGGTCCCGGTATTTCGAAATTAAGCACCCGCCCGACAGGCTCCTCGGGGCCGTAATAACGTTGCGCACGATCGACAGTGATCTGACGCGCCTCGTCCAATGGCACGGTGGTCTGGTCCGGATAGCCGGCCTCTTCGAGCCTAGCCAGGAACTCGATCAATTGCGGATGCAGACTCACGTTTCCCTCCCCTGTTCGCGGTTCCGAAAAAGCTATAGACTCCGCCGCCGCCGCGCCAGAGAAAGAGGAAATGGATGACCGCTGGCAAAATCACAGCCGATTGGCAGGCCGCCGCCGCGGGTGAGCTTAAGGGACGCACGCTCAACGACCTGACCTGGGCAACGCTGGAAGGCATCGATGTCAAGCCGCTCTATACGGCGGACGATCTGGACGGCCTCGCACATTTGAACACCATGCCCGGCATCGCACCTTATGTGCGCGGGCCGCGTGCCACCATGTACGCGCAACGGCCGTGGACGGTGCGGCAATATGCTGGCTTCTCAACGGCCGAAGAATCCAATGCCTTTTACCGGAAGAACCTGGCCGGTGGTCAGAAGGGGCTTTCGGTTGCCTTCGATCTTCCGACCCATCGGGGCTACGACTCCGACCATCCGCGCGTCGCCGGCGATGTCGGCAAGGCGGGCGTAGCCATCGATACGGTTGAGGACATGAAAATCCTCTTCGATGGCATTCCGCTTGACGAGATGAGCGTCTCAATGACCATGAACGGCGCTGTTTTGCCGATCATGGCGGGCTATATCGTCGCAGCGGATGAACAGGGTGTGGCACCGGCCACCCTATCCGGGACCATCCAGAATGACATCCTCAAAGAGTTTATGGTTCGCAACACCTACATCTATCCGCCCGAGCCCTCAATGCGCATCGTCGCCGACATCATCGCCTATACGGCCGAGCACATACCGCGCTTCAACTCGGTCTCGATTTCGGGCTACCATATGCAGGAGGCGGGCGCGACCTGCGTGCAGGAGCTTGCCTTCACGCTTGCCGATGGGCTCGAATATGTGCGCGCTGCGATCGCCAGCGGGTTGCCAGTGGACAAGTTCGCACCGAGACTTTCATTCTTCTTCTGCCTCGGCATGAATTTCTTTATGGAGATCGCCAAGCTACGCGCCGCCCGCTACCTCTGGGCCGAGCGCATGCGTGCCGAATTCTCGCCCGAGGATGCGCGCTCGCTGATGTTGCGCACCCATTGCCAGACCTCAGGCGTCTCGCTGACTGCACAGGACCCCACCAACAATGTTGTGCGCACAACCATCGAGGCGTTGGCGGGCGTGCTCGGCGGCACCCAGTCACTGCACACTAACGCGCTCGATGAGGCGGTAGCGCTGCCGAGCGAGTCCGCGGCACGAATTGCACGCAACACGCAGCTCATCCTGCAGCACGAGACAGGCATCCCTGCCGTCGTTGATCCGCTGGCCGGCTCGTATTACGTTGAAAGCCTGACCGCAAGCCTGATCGAGCACGCGGGCGCGCTGATCGACGAGGTCGAGGCGATGGGCGGCATGACCAAGGCGGTGGCCGCCGGCATGCCCAAGCTAAGGATCGAGGAATCAGCGACACGGCGCCAGGCGCGCATTGACCGCGGCGAGGAAGTCATCGTCGGGGTTAACCGCTTCGCGCCCGAGCATGACGAGCCCATGCACATCCTGCAGATCGATAACAGCGCCGTGCGCGCTGCCCAGGTAGCACGACTGGAGCGGGTGCGTCGCGAGCGCGACGAGACCGCCTGCCGAACGACGCTCAACGCGCTGACGGCCGCAGCGGCCAGCGGTGACGGCAACTTGTTGGCACTCTCGGTAGATGCGGCGCAGGCACGTGCCACGGTGGGAGAGATCTCCATGGCGCTAGAGAAGGAATATGGTCGCCACACCGCCTCAACAGGTGGTGTGACAGGTATTTATGGTGCGGCTTACCCGGACGAGGATCTTGCTAAAATTCGTAGCCAGGTCGCCGCCTTCACAGAGCACGAGGGCCGGCATCCACGGATGCTGGTGGTCAAGCTCGGCCAGGATGGCCATGACCGCGGCGCCAAGATCATAGCCACTGCCTTTGCCGACCTCGGCTTTGACATCGACATCGGACCGCTGTTCCAGACCCCAGAAGAGGCGGCGCGGCAGGCCCTGGAGAACGACGTGCATATCGTCGGTATCTCCAGCCAGGCGGCCGGCCACAAGACGCTGGTGCCGGAAATGATTGAGAGCCTGCGTGCGCAAGGCGCGGGCGACGTGTTCGTAGTTTGCGGCGGCGTCATCCCCGAGCCCGACCACGCTGAGCTGAAGACAGCCGGTGTCGGTGCGATATTCGGGCCCGGAACCAACATCCCCGCTGCCGCGAGCGAGATTCTCGGCCTACTTCAGGCGCGCCGGCGTGCGGCGTGAGTAACGCCGAAGACCGTGCCAAAGCAATCCGCAACGGCGACCGCCGGGCGCTCGCCCGTGCCATCACACTCATTGAATCAACCCACACCGATCATCGTGCGGACGCCACAACACTGCTCGAATCTCTCATGCCGCACACCGGCAAGGCCATCCGGCTCGGCATCTCCGGTGCGCCCGGGGTGGGCAAATCGACATTCATTGAGGCCCTCGGCACACAGCTAATTAAGGCCGGACACCGCCTTGCCGTGCTTGCCATTGACCCCACCAGCGCCCACGCGGGCGGCTCGATTCTCGGGGACAAGACACGCATGGAGAAACTTGGCCGGTCGCCGCAAGCATTCATTCGCCCCAGCCCCTCTGGCGGAAGCCTCGGCGGTGTAGCTCGACGCAGCCGCGAGGCGCTGCTGCTTTGCGAGGCAGCGGGCTTCGACGTGGTGATCGTCGAGACCGTCGGCGTCGGCCAGGTCGAGGTCGCCGTGCGCGACATGGTCGACATGTTTGTGCTCCTGTTGGCGCCTGCCGCCGGTGACGAGTTACAGGGCATTAAGCGCGGCATCATCGAGAGCACCGACTTGCTGGTAGTGAACAAGGCCGACGGAGACTTGGCCGATATCGCATTGCGCACCCGCGCTGACTACCAGAACGCCCTCGACCTGTTGCGCTCGACGTCACCCCACTGGCGCGCCCCGGTGCTCGCCGCCTCGGCGCTGGAGGGAGGCGGCATCCCCGAGGTTTGGCAGGCCGTCGAGGCCCACCGAGAAGCGCTCGATACCGCCGGCGAGCTGGCCGCACGGCGCTCGGAACAGGCGCTCGCTTGGATGTGGTCAGAAGTCAGCGAGACCCTCGCAGCACGCTTGCGCACCTCCCCCGCCGTGGCCGCCTGCCTGCCCGAGGTCGAGAACGCCGTATCAGAAGGCCACGAAAGTCCCACCGCCGCAGCAGCGTATTTGCTGGCCGCATTTCTTGCCGAGAGCTGACGCCGGCTGCTAGGGGTAGCCCCGCATAACCTGCTGTAACGTGAAAACACTGTCACGGAAGTGCCGGAAAGTAGTGGCGGCACGAGCTCCGTGGCCACAATCGCAGCGGCTACTCCGTGCCTTACGGTTCTGATCGGGTACTGGCATTGGCCGCCGAGCGCTTCCCTGCGTCCATGGCGATGAGCAACGGCGGCAGCAGTAAGAAATCGGCCAGCAGCGCGCAGGCGATCGCGATAGCCATCATGAGGCCCATCACCTCGTTGGGCAGAAAGTTCGATAGGGCAAGTACGGAGAAGCCCCCGACCAAGACAAAGGAAGTGACGGTCAGGGCAACACCGACCGTGGCAAACGCGTAGCGGACGGCATCTTCCGCCGACAGTCCCTGCTCACGGCGCGCGCGCAGGTACTTACTCAGAAAATGCACTGTGTCATCGACGATAATACCGAGGCTAGCCGCACCGAGAACCGAGGCCGCAACGCCGATCTCGCCCACCAATATGCCCCAAAAGCCGAAGGCCATAAGCGCCGGCACGGTGTTGGGGATCAAGCTAACCAGGCCATGGCGCAAGTCGCGCAGGGCCAGAATCAGCGAAGTCGATATCAGCAGAATGGCGACAATGGTGCCGAGGATCATGCTGTTGATGTTGCGCTCCGACAGGTAGGAGAACATGACCACAGGACCCGTTGCCTCGGCCTTCCTCGCAGTCGGAAAATTCCTGTCGAGCCAGACCGCGGCGCGTGCCATCAAAGCCCGGGACTCTCGCGTGGTAAGGTTTTCTGTCGTCACTACGACACGCGTTGCCGATTTATCAACATTGATCTGGTTATTGAGATCCAGACCGTATGGCAAAGATAATTCGTACAGCAATAGATATTGCGCAGCAAGTTACCGATCGTCCGGCAGCGTATTGTACGCCGGATCGTCGCCATGCATGTTGCGGTTTAGGCGCCGCATGACATCGGTGATGCTGTTCACATGCAGCGCCCCCGGTTGCCCAGTGAACCAGTCGGCAAAGGCGTCTACGCGCTCCAGATAGTCCGGCTCAGCGATCGCTCCGGCCTCGCCGGCGGAAAGCGAATAGTGTAGTTGGTAGATGCCCGTCAGGTTCTCCATGATGAAGTCCGTGTTATCGCGGAACGGCACACCGCGGTCGAAATAGTCGACAAAGGCATCGTTCAGATCGATACGCGGGATCATCGTCACGAGTGCCACGATCACAGCACTAGTGCCCCAGAGCAGCGGCTTGCGCCTAGCGATGACAAGCTCGGCAAGAGAGGCCATGCCGCGCTCAAGCATATCGGGGCCCTTGGTCTCGCGCACGCGGGCACCGCCGGGCAGCAACGCCATCAGCGCCGGTAGCAGGGTCACCGACAGGAGCCAAGCCGCAATAATTCCATAGGCCGTGAGATTGCCGAGATCGCGGAACGGCGGCGCATCGGAGAAATTCAGGCTGGCGAAGCCGATGGCGGTGGTCAGGCTGGTAAGGAATACTGGATGCATGTTGATGCGCAGAGCCTCAACGATGGCCTCATGACGCCCACGCCCAAGGCGCATCTCCTTCAGCATGGTTGACAGGATGTGGATCGAGTCGGCAACAGCCACGGTGAGGATGATCGTCGGCGCAGTCACCGATGGCGGCGTCAGCACCACGCCGATCCAGCCGCCAAAGCCCATAGCTGCGGCGGCCGACAGCCCGATCACGACCACCGCACCAATGGTGCCCACCACCGAGCGCAGAAAGCAGATCATAACGAGCACCAGGGCGCCGTACATGAGTGGCACGAGGCTCTCCATGTCCGACTGGCTGAGCTCGGCAAACGCATTGCTCAACGCCGTGTTGCCGCTGATTACGAATTGCAGTTCGGGGTGCGCTGCAGCAAACTCAGCCACCAGGGCGCGGATATGTGCCATGACAGCCGGTACTTCAGTCATATTGGCCTGGGGGAACATCATAGTGATGTTGACGCCTGCTGTGCGCCCGTCACGGTTGGTCAGGCGATCGACGATGAGGGGCTCGGCAAGAGCAATCGCCTTGATCCGGGCGAGTGCTTCCGCACCGAGTTCGGCATCGGCATCAACCAGCTCCTCCACGATCAAGTCGTCGCCATCGGCCTCGCTGTGCTGATAGTTGGTCAGAGAGTCGACACGGGTCGAGAACGGGGTCTGCCAAGCAGCCTCGGTAAACGCCGCCACTGTCGCCAGGGTCTCGGCGGTAAACAGGTTTCCTTCCCCAGGCTTTATCGCGACCAGCAGATTATCGTCCTTGGAATAGACGTTCTGCAGTGTCTCGAACGCCGTGAGCTGCGGGTTCTTCTCGCTGAAGAAAACGCGGTAATCAGTCGAGAACGTAAGAAATCGCCCACCGCTTGCCAACAAAATGGCGATAACGATCGACAGGCCAGCGACCAGCCAGCGGCGGCGCACGACCCATTGCCCATAGGCGACGACATCATCGTCGTCGATTATTTGCCACCTCGCCAGCCGACCTTCGCCATATCTCGCCTTTCCTCGCCTGAGAGTTTATGAGCGCCGCACCAAATATTGCCAATAGTTATCAGCCAAAATTAAAGCGCTGCTGCCCAAGGGTAAAAACCTAAATTCTTGTTGCAACCCATCTGCTTCTATCTCGTTGTAGCCCATGACCTAACAACTGCTATCGCCGGACCTGAACAAATAGCCTCACGTGGAGCGGTTCACACGCCGCCCGCTGGAGCAGGTCTATTTTCCCCAAGCACGTACCCTGTTGCGCGTGGCGCAAGCGGAGGCCCGCCTAGAGGACGGCTGCCACGCGGCGATCGGTACCATCGCTGATGCACTCTACCGCAGCAGCAGCGACCATCACGAGGCGTTTCGCACGCTGCTGATGCAGGAACATCTATGGGATACAGAAGCAACAAGCCCGGTTGGAACGGTGCAGGCCATCTCCGCCGTGATTAGGCAATATCTTGGCAATACTGCCTCACCCGTCGGAGCCTGGGTCACGCTTGGCAACAAGAGGCCGGGCGCACGCTTAGACTGGCGGAGCCACCACCACTTTTTCGTATGCGTGGCGAGTGCTGATCAACCCCGCATGCTGAAAGACATCGAGAGCGCCCGCGAAGGTTGCAATCAGTGGGCTATAGAACACCGAAAATCGGCTGAAGGCAATATGCATGACGGTCTAGTGATCCGGTTTTGACATGTGCTAACCATGGGGCGTCAGAAACGGAGCAACCATGACGTCACAGCTGAGTACGACAATAATACCGGTAACGCCTTTTCAACAGAATTGCACCCTGCTCGTTTGCACCGAGACGGGCAAGGCAGCCGTCATCGACCCCGGTGGCGATATCGAGCACGTGCTAGCCGTTGCCAAGGAGCAAGGGGCCGAAATTGCGCAGATTTTTCTCACCCATGGGCATATTGATCACGTCGGCGGCACGGCTGTCCTTGGTGAGCATACTGGAGCATCCATCGAGGGCCCACATATCGATGACAAGTTCGGGATCGACGGCATCGAGGAACAGGGCGAGCGCTTCGGCTTCGCGGGTGCCGAAAGCTTCACGCCATCGCGCTGGCTCAACGGCGGCGACACGGTGCACTTTGGCAAGATCACCCTCGACGTGATCCATTGCCCGGGACACACGCCGGGCCATATCGTCTTTTACCATGCCGGCACGAAGCTCGCCCAGGTTGGCGACGTGCTCTTTCGGGGCTCCATCGGACGTACCGATTTTCCAAAAGGCGACCACGAGACGCTGCTGCGGTCAATCCGAGAACGGCTCTGGCCGCTTGGCGGCGAAACCACCTTCATCCCCGGCCACGGCCCCACCTCAACCTTCGCCGAGGAGCGCCGCAGCAACCCCTTCGTGCGCGATTAGTGCAGCTTGATATATCTCCCACAAGTTATTGATTAAAAATCAAAATTTTAATTTATTTTGCCACCTCTCTTTCCACGCCGGGAGATCAGTGACAATGATCATTTTGTTCAAATTTTAATTATTTTTTTCAATTACTTATTAACGTTTATTAATTTATTATATTATTCAACTCGATTATTACACTGATATAATATTATTATATAAAATAATTAATTTTCACCGTTTAAAGTGACGCTATGTCGCCGACCTCCAGGCCGGCCACAAAAGATTCTATGAAGGCCGTCAAACTCTCTGCCACCACAGCGTCGCGCAAAGCGGCCATCAGGGTCTGATAGTGAGTGAGATTATGCATTGTCATGAGCACCGCACCGAGGATCTCGTCACTGCGCACGAGATGATGCAGATAGCCGCGGCTGTAACCAGCACACACCGGGCAGGCGCAGCCGTCTTCGAGAGGGCGCGGATCGCCGGCGTGGCGGGCATTGCGGATGTTAACCTTGCCGCGGCGCGTGAAGGCTTGACCGTTGCGCCCTGAGCGGGTCGGCAGCACACAATCGAACATGTCGACGCCAGCAGCCACCGCCGCCACGACGTCCTCTGGCCGCCCCACGCCCATGAGATAACGCGGCCGGTCCTCTGGCAATAGGGCGGTAGTCGAGCGGCTGATTTTGCACAACAACTCTGGTCCCTCACCGACCGCAAGGCCGCCGATAGCGTAACCGTCGAAGCCTATCTTGCGTAGCGCTGCCACCGACTGTTGGCGCAGCGCCGGGTGGACGCCGCCCTGGACGATGCCGAAAAGCGCGTGGCCTTCCCGCTCAACAAAGGCCTCGCGGCAGCGCCCAGCCCAACGCATGGAAAGTTGCATCGACGCCTCGACCTGGTCCTCGCTGGCGGAATAAGGCACGCATTCGTCGAGCACCATGGTGATGGTCGACCCGAGGCGATGCTGGATCTCGATAGCGCTTTCTGGGGTTAGGCGGCAGCGACTGCCGTCGATATGGGATTGAAAATCGACGCCATCCTCATCGAGGGAGCGCAATGCAGCCAGCGACATGACCTGAAAACCGCCCGAGTCCGTCAGCACCGGCCCCGGCCAGCCCATGAAACGGCGCAAACCGCCGAGCTTTTCTACCGTCTCAACGCCAGGACGCAGCATCAGGTGGTAGGTGTTGCCAAGCACGATATCCGCGCCACTCGCCGCCACTGCCTCGGGCATCACTCCCTTGACCGTGCCGGCGGTGCCAACGGGCATGAAGGCTGGGGTCAAAATGGTACCGTGCGCGGTCTCCAGATGGCCGCAGCGGGCCGCTCCGTCACGCGCCGTCACGGTGAGCCCGAACCCCGTCATGCCGAGCCCCGCCTCAAAAGACAAACGTCACCATAGGAATAGAAGCGAAAGCCCTGGGCGATGGCATAGGCATAGGCCGCCTGCATGCGCTTGAGGCCGGCAAACGCGGATACCAGCATGAACAGGGTTGAGCGAGGCAGATGAAAATTCGTTAGTAAACGATCTACCGCGCGAAAGCGGAAGCCTGGCGTAATGAAGATATCAGTCTCGCCGGCAAAGGGCCGGACACCATCCTCTCCTACCGCGCTCTCGAGAATACGCAGCACCGTCGTCCCCACCGCCACTACGCGCTTCGCCGCGTTTATCCTTGCCGCCGTCTCAGCTGAAATCTCGCCGTATTCCGCGTGCATATGATGATCATCAGTGTCATCCACATCGACTGGGAGGAAGGTTCCCGCCCCCACATGCAGCGTCACCTTCGCCATTTCGATTCCGCGATCGGCAAGCGCATCAACAAGCCCCGGCGTGAAATGGAGCGCGGCCGTAGGGGCAGCCACCGCACCCGGATGAGCCGCGAACAATGTCTGATAGTCCTCGCGGTCGCGCACATCGGCGCCATCCGGCCGCAGAATGTATGGCGGCAGGGGCATGGTACCATGTCGCTCTAGAGCGACCTGCAGAGACGTATCGCTCGACACAAAATCAAGATCCGCTTCGCGCCCCGAGGGCCGCGCCGTCACACGCGCCGCCAGATCTGCCGCGAAGACGATCTCGTCGCCTGTGGACACCCGCTTAGCCGGCCGCACGAAAGCGCGCCAGCAGCCTTGGCCAAGGCGCTTATGTAGCGTCGCCTCAACCTTGGCCGAGCCACGCCGGCCGGTGAGCCGGGCCGGCAGCACCTTGGTGTCGTTGACTACCAGCAGGTCCCCCGGCGCCAGCAGCGCCGGCAAGTTGCGAACAACATAATCCTGGCATTCATCACCGACCAATAGCAGCCGCGCCGAATCGCGCGGCCGGGCCGGGCGCTCAGCAATCAGCGCCTTGGGTAGATCAAAATCGAAAGCGTCAACGCGCACGAGAGGCGCAGTGATATCGCTCAGTCGACGTCGGCGGCAACCCGCATGCTGACAATATGGTCGGGATCGCGCACGGGCTCACCGCGCTTGATGTTATCGACATACTCCATGCCTTCCACCACCTGGCCCCAAATAGTGTACTTGCCATCGAGAAAAGGCGCCGGTTGGAAGCAGATGAAGAACTGGCTATCGGCGCTGTCAGGGTGTTGAGCGCGCGCCATAGACATCGTGCCGCGCACGTGCTGGGCCACGTTCGGCGGCGAGAACTCCGCCGGAATGTTCTGACCCGAGCCGCCCGTGCCATTACCGGAAGGATCGCCACCCTGGGCCATGAAGCCCTCAATGACGCGGTGGAAGGTGAGCCCATCATAAAAGCCAGCACGCGCCAACTCCTTAATGCGGGAAACATGTTGGGGTGCTAAGTCGGGACGCAATTCAATGACCACGCGGCCATCTTCAAGATCCATATAAACGGTGCTCTCAGGATCGGCGGCAGTGGTTTCCGTTGCGGTCACGGCTAGGCTCGCTATTGTAAGAATTGACAGCAGAAATCGTCGCATGTGTGCCTCCCGGGCTAGCGGCGTTGTGGTCGGGTGCGGCCGGGGTCCTACCGAGATATATGCTCCTCCAGGCAGCGTGCAACATTTTCCGTCACAAAGGGTGTCACATCGCCCCCCAGCAGGAATATTTCCTTTACCAGCCGTGAAGAGATAAACTGGATGCCTTCCGAGGCCATCAGAAACACGGTTTCGACCTCGGGCTCAAGGCGGGCATTCATGCCGGCCATCTGAAACTCGTATTCAAAGTCGGACACGGCGCGCAGACCACGAATGATGACGCCGGCCTTTTGTTCCAAGGTAAAATGCATCAAAAGATTGCTGAATGGCACCACTGACACGCGCTCACCGATACTAGCTGCACGCAGGCAGTCCTCGACCATCGCCACGCGCTCGTCGACCTCAAACATAGGGCCCTTGCCCGCGTTGATGGCGATTGCAACCACCAGTCGGTCAACCACGCGCAGCGCCCGGGTGACGATATCCATATGCCCCAGGGTCGGCGGATCGAAAGTGCCGGGATAAACGCCGATACGGCTCTCGCTCATCGATTATATCCTCCGGATGTCGGGCACGGGTCTGGGCGCCCCGGTATTAGACAGGACCGCGGCAATGCGCAAGCACCACAGCATATCCCGCTCTATACCTATTCGATGATGGAAGAGGTGCACGGCTTCCTGGCCGACATCGATAACGCCTTGTGATAGATGGCAGCCGGTCGCCTCAGTCAAGGTGCCGGCGCACGGTGAAGGCGCCACGGATATCACCCATGGCGAAGCCTCGCGCCTGATCGTCCGGATAGCGCGCGTCGATCGCGGCGGCAATCTCGGGATCGAGGTCGTCGCCGTGGCATGTCAGGCAGACACCACCAGTGGGAATGGCCTTCATGTAGCGGAATACCGTGCGCCCGTTTTCCCTGACCACCTCGGCATGGTCGATGCCGGAAATACCCTCGCCCGCCGCCAGACGCACTTCGAAAGCATTGAGCACATCGTGCTCCCAACTGTCCGGAGCATTGGCGGGATTGCGACGGCGCAGGCTGGTGCGGCCCACGCGGCCGCGGAAGGCCACAGATTGGCTGGCCACGATGGCCGGCGCATCCATATTACAGACACCGATCGCATGCAGCGGCCCACCTGACTCGACGGCGACGACCAGCGCGGCTTTAAGCGAGCTCACAAAATCTTTGATGGTTCCGCGGCTCTCGGCCACCAGCGCCTTCATATCCGCCGCCATCACCGGCATTGCCAAACTAGCCGCGAAGGCGACCATCACAAGTTTATGCATACCTCGGTCCTCCATGTGTTTCGAGCCTAACACACCTGTCCCACCCACTGGCAGACAGACAAGATATTTCCGGCGACCCATTAAATAAACTAGACCTGAGAGACGCACTTCAAAGCTCGATCAGATAAAGAATTTTGTTTTTCGTAGCGAGCCAATGAGGCCAGTACGAACTTACGGTGGCAGCAGTACTGCAGAAATGCATGGAATCCTAATTACCGTTATCCCATTCGTGGTTTATTAAGCCATGGGAGCAACCGTGGGAGAGACAGCCGTCATGAATGCCATAGATCTCGCCGGCCGAGTGGCCGTGATCACGGGTGGAGCCATCGGCCTCGGCCATGCGACCGCACAGCGCATTTTGGCCTCGGGCGCCAACCCAGTTCTGTGGGACCGCGACGAGGCCGCGCTGGCTAACGCCCAAAAGGACGGCTTCGCAACTGCCGTCATGGATGTCAGCGACGTGGCATCAGTTGATCGCGCGCTCGCCTATACCCTTGCCACCCACGACAAGATAGACATTCTCATTAACAGCGCCGGTATCGGCGGCACCAATGCAACGGTCTGGAATATGTCAATCGATGACTGGCGTCGCGTAGTCGACATCGATCTCACCGGCACCTTCCTCTGCTGCCGCGCCGTGCTGCCGCAGATGATCGAGGCTGGCTATGGCCGCATCGTCAATATCTCCTCCATCGCCGGTAAGGAGGGTAACCCCAATGCCTCCCACTACAGCGCGGCCAAAGCGGGCGTGATCGGTTTTACCAAGTCTCTCGGCAAGGAGACAGTTGGCACGGGCGTAATCGCCAACTGCATCGCCCCCGCAGCTATCGAGACAGCTATCCTCAAGCAGAATACACCCGAACAAAACAACTATCTCATCTCCAAAATTCCCATGGGAAGAATTGGACAGCCGGAAGAAGTTGCAGCATTGATTGCTTGGCTATCGTCAGAGGATTGCAGCTTCAGCACTGGCGCCGTCTATGATATCTCTGGCGGCCGCGCAACCTATTGAGGAACAAGACGGTGGCACATACGAACTTCCACGGGATTTATCCAATCCTCTACAGCTTCTTTGACGAAGACGGGCGTCTTGATCGCGCTGCCACGCGCCGCCAGGTCGAGGGCTGTATCGCAGGTGGTGCACACGGCATAGCCGTCATGGGGCTCGCCACCGAGGTCGGTAAGCTCGACGTGACCGAGCGCCGTCAGCTCATCGACTGGGTCGGCGAGGATATCGCTGGGCGCGTGCCTTACGCGGTGACAGTGGGCGAGGGTAGCGTTCCGGGTCAAATCGAATTCGTAAAAGCAGCAGTGGCGGCCCGCGCCGACTGGGTTATCCTGCAGCCGCCCGCCGTTGCCGGCGTGCCCGAAGCCGAGTATGTGCGCTTCTTCGGCCGGGTCTCTGACGGCGCCGCAGTGCCGCTGGCCATCCAGAATGCGCCAGGTCTGATGGCCACCAGCCTCTCGAACGCCGGCCTCAAGGAACTGAATCGCCAACATCCGAATATCTGCCTGCTAAAAGGCGAAGGTCCGGCTACCTATGTGCAACAGCTGATCGACGATACCGACGGCGCATTCGATATCTTCGGCGGCTTTGCCGGCATCCAACTTCCGGACACCTTGCGTGCTGGCGCCGTTGGCATGATTCCTGCGCCAGATTTGTTTGATCCGCAGGTGCGCATATACGAGCTGATGCAAAGCGGCACGCCGGAAAATGTCGCCGAGGCCGAGCGCATCCACCGTGAGCTATTGCCGCTGATCGTGTTCATGATGAGCTCGGTTGAGAACTTCATCGCCTATGGCAAGCAGTTGCTTGCCCAAAGGCTCGGCTTGCGCAATGGTGCGGCGCGCCAGCCGAGCATTCCGATCACAGACTTTGGGCTCGAGGTTATGGCCCATTGGGCGAAACATCTGGGCCCCCTGCCCGGCGCCTGAGATAGGAGACAACATGAGCGGAAACGTAAACTGCGCAATTATCGGGTCAGGCAATATCGGCACTGACCTGATGGTCAAGGTAACGCACAGATCGGAGAGTCTGCGCATGGCGGCAATCGCCGGTATCGATTCTGAGTCGGACGGTTTAGCGCGGGCCCGCAAGCTCGGCATCGCGACCACCGCCAAAGGCATCGATGGTCTCGTCGAGATGCCAGAGTTCGCCGCCATCGAGCTCGTCTTCGACGCCACCTCGGCGAAGGCGCACGCCCATCACGCCGAAGTCTGCCATAGACATAGCAAGCGCATGGTCGATCTGACTCCCGCCGCGGTCGGCCCTTACGTCGTACCCGTTGTCAACATGGAGGAACATTTCGCAGAGCCCAATCTCAACATGGTGAGCTGCGGCGGCCAGGCCACCATCCCCATCGTGTACGCGGTGGGTCGGGTGGCGAAGACCCTGCCCTATGCCGAGATCGTCGCCTCCATCGCCAGCAAGTCGGCCGGCCCCGGCACGCGCGCCAATATCGACGAGTTCACACGCACCACCGCCTCCGGACTGGAGCGCGTCGGCGGTGCCGGGCACGGCAAGGCTATCATCGTACTCAACCCTGCAGAACCGCCGCTGATCATGCGCGATTCCGTATTCACCCTCAGCCAAGGCAGTGAACCGGAAGAGATAGAGCGCTCGGTCGGCGAAATGGTGACCCAGGTCCAGCAATACGTGCCCGGCTACCGACTCAAGCAGAAGGTGCAGTTCGAGCATTTCGGTGACAACAATCCGCTGCACATTCCGGGCTATGGTGATTTTTCCGGCATCAAGTCCTCTATCTTTCTCGAGGTCGAAGGCGCGGGTGATTATCTACCGGCCTATGCGGGTAATCTCGACATCATGACCTCGGCCGCACTCAGGACGGCCGAACGTTACATCGCCTTGAACCGGAGTTGAGAATGCCGGAACTATACCTCCAAGACGTCACCCTGCGCGACGGGATGCATGCCATCCGCCACCAATTTGGTCTCGACGCGGTGCGGGCCATCGCCATAGCGCTCGACCGCGCGCGCATTGATTCCATCGAGATTTGCCACGGCGACGGACTCAATGGCTCAAGCTTCAATTACGGCTTCGCCGCGCATACGGATGTAGAGTGGATAGAAGTCATCGCGGAAGTGCTGGAGCACGCCACGCTCGCCACGCTACTGATCCCCGGCATTGGCACGGTCGAGGACCTCAAGCGTGCCTACGATGCCGGCGTGCGCTCGGTGCGTATCGCCACCCACTGCACGGAAGCCGACGTCGCGAAGCAACATATCACCTGTGCCCGAGAGATCGGCATGGACGTCTCGGGTTTTCTGATGATGGCTCACATGAACGAGCCAGGCCCGTTAGTCGAACAGGCTAAGCTGATGGAGAGCTACGGCGCCCATTGCGTCTACGTCACCGATTCCGCAGGAGCTCTTACCATGCAGGGTGTGGCAGATCGCTTCGACGCCTTTGCTGAAGCCTTGCAGCCCGAAACCCAGCGCGGCATCCATGCCCACCACAACCTCTCGCTCGGCGTCGCCAATTCTGTAGTCGCTGTCCAGCATGGCGCGACACGGGTTGATGCCTCGCTGGCCGGCCATGGCGCAGGCGCCGGCAACACGCCACTCGAGGTCTTCGTGGCGGTCGCTGACCGCATGGGCTGGCAGCACGACTACGACCTGCATGCCTTAATGGACGCAGCGGAGGAACTGATCCGCCCACTGCAAGACCGGCCTGTACGGGTCGACCGCGAGACCCTATCGCTCGGCCATGCTGGGGTCTATTCGAGCTTCCTGCGCCATGCCGAAACGGCGTCAAAGACCTATGACATCGATACCCGCAACATCCTCGAAGAACTGGGCAAGCGGTGCATGGTCGGCGGTCAGGAAGACATGATCGTCGATGTGGCGCTGGATCTGGTGAACGAAAACTCCGGCGACTAAGGGTATGGAATCAGTCGCTCGGTGTCGTGGTCGCTCTGGGGTGCGGCAGCACGTGGGCGCGTGTCACGAGGCTGATCGCAGGTACGGAGCACGGGCCGACGCGGACGTCAATCCCGGCATCGGTGAACCGTTTTGCGGCATCACTCGGGATATGCCCACATATCATGAGTGCCGGTGCCAGGCCGGCGATAAAGGAAATCAAGCCCTCGGAGTCATGGTCGTCGATGCGCTGGATGACCGGTCGCTCACCGTGGCTTCGCACCAGCATCAGCCAAGGCGCCAAGCTGAAGAACGGCGACAGGGCCGCGTTATCGGCCTCGTCGGATACGAGCAATGCAACCTTATGGGACATGGAGCCTCTCCGCCACCAAAGCGACGCTATAGACGATCAAAAAAAGACCCCACACTCCAAGCATATTGACGGCTGGCCTATTGCGCTTCCTTGATCTAGATTAGCCACGCGATCGAGAGGGCGAAGGGGAGGCGCCGCAGCGCCATGGAGTTGGAAACACCAGAATCTTGACCGTCAAGCTGACGGCCTCGACTAGCGAGCTGCCGGCTGGCAGTCCCTGCGCCGCCTGCCCGGTGCGGGAGGTAGCTATCTGCGAGCCGCTCGACGATGCCGACTTGTCGATCATGGATCTCTACAAGACGGGACACCGCACAATCCCGGCCGGCACCGACTTCATCCGCCAGGGCGAACCGGTTGTCGAGCTGTTTACCCTGCTGGAAGGCTGGGCGTTCCATTACCGCCTGCTGGAAGACGGGCGGCGGCAGATCACGCGGGTGCTACTGCCGGGTGACTTCATCGGCTTCCAGGCCGATTTACCAGCGCCGGCCGAGAATGCGGCCCAGGCGCTGACCGGTTGCAGTTTCTGCGTTTTCCCGTATGAAAAAGTTAAAATCATGATCCGCGAGCAGCCGGATCTCGCCAGCCGTCTGCTCTGGACCATCGCCCGCGACGAGGCGCGGGTGGAGGAACTGTTGACCAGTATCGGCCGGCGCTCGGCGCGGGAGCGCGTGGCATTATTCCTACTTGAGCTCTATTACCGAGTGCGCCTACGCCACTCCGAACCGCTCGGCTCTAAGATTCCACTACCGCTCACCCAGGAGCATATCGGCGACGCCCTGGGCCTGACCTCAGTGCACGTGAACCGCACCCTGCGCGAGCTGCGTGAGGCCCACCTGCTGGTCGTCTCCAAACGCACTTTGCAAGTCCTAGATCCTGACGGCTTAGCTATCGAAGCGGGCTGCGATCCCCACCAGATCAGCCGGCTCAAGCCCTAAATTTTCGAACTGATTCCCAGCTCGCACTCGGCGTCGGCACCATCTCATAGTTGACTTCGGGCGGCTCGATATAAACAGCACGTGACAGCCGGTCAATAAGCTATTCAACGACGTGATACGCACCGTCCATTTGTGATTGGCCGAAACCACCATCCACGACACATCCTTGGTCGAGGTGGTGTTGGCATGATCTGCTAAGCCTCTTCACAGTCCTCTAGCGGGCCCAGTTGCGTGGACGCTCCTCGAAGCGGCAAGGCCTTGAAAGCGCGGGAACCAAACTTGGCGGTCAGTCTGCGAATGCTGCGGCCCTTGCCGGCAGCGTCCCGGGCTCCTTAGACGATTGTGGCGCGCCGGCCGACCCTGACGGACATAGGCCTGCTGCACGCGTAGCAGCGCGATCTACAGCTTGACCTCCCGCTTCAGGTAGCTGTCCTTCAACTTGAACGCGCGCAACTTTTTCTTCAGGTCGAGTCGGAACTTGGTGTGCAACATCGGAAAACAGGTCTTGGCCACGGCAGTTACCGTGCCGGACAGCCAGCGCAATTCTTCGTCGCAAATCCATCTTCCACCACGGTTCCGTAAAGACTGAAGACGAAGGTCGCGACATCGTGCAAGCGCTGATCAGAAAAGTTACGACCCCATGAGCGCATGACCGTATTGGGCACGCCGTTGGTGATAACCAGCAGCATATCGCCGTATGTGTTGCCGTGCAGGGTCTCGCGGTCGACCAGGCTGGGCCCGAACAGTCCGTGCCCAAAGGGGCCGTGGCAATGCGAGCAATGCACCGAAAAGGTGCGCTTGCCTTCGGCGATACCAGCGGAGGCTTCGTGCACCGCGCCGAAAGGCAGAACGGAAAGGCACAGCACAGCAGCGGCGGTAAGGATGCCCAAGCCTGTTTTCATTTTTTATCATCCCTCTCTTGGCCTTAAGGGGCCCTAGGCATAGTTGGTCTCACGATTCTTATCGAGCTACCTTTCCTTGAGCTCGGAGCCAAGTCCGTAATAGCCGAAATTAGCCCATCGCGCAGGCTCGCCACGTCTATTAGGTGTTTTCACCCGGTTGCCAGAGCACGTCCGCTGCGCCTTTGTCGTTAAGGGCGCGGGCAAGCACGAAGAGGTGGTCCGAAAGGCGGTTGAGATAGGCGGTGCTGTTCGCCGAGACTTTTTCCTCGCCTGCCAGCCGGCAGACTAGACGCTCGGCCCGCCGCACCACCGTACGTGCCAGGTGCAGATGCGCCGAGGCTGCGCTGCCGCCCGGCAGGATGAACGAGTTTAGCGGTGCCAGGCACTCGTTGAGAGTATCAATCTCGGCTTCCAGCCGCGCCACCTGGGCATCGCCCACGCGCAGGGCCAGCCGCCGTTCCGTTCCCGGCGGAATACAAAGATCGGCACCGAGATCGAAAAGGTCGTTCTGGACGCGCACCAACATGGCGTCGACCTCGCCGGTTAAATCGAGACGCGCCACGCCGATCACCGCATTGGCCTCATCGACCGTGCCGTAGGCCTCGACCCGCAGACTATCCTTGGATACCCGGCTACCCTCGCCCAAAGAGGTTTCTCCGGCATCGCCACCACGCGTATAGATCTTGTCGAGCTTAACCATGTCGTAATACTAGCAACTGTAGCGACGATCACGCGAGAGAGATTACCGGCGGGCGGCGCAGCCCTACCCTCGAGAAGACCCAATTGAGGAGGAGAGACCTCGCCTGCCCTGTGTGAGCCACAATGAGACCGACCGCACCTCTTGACGGCAGCAGCGACGGTAGCATAAAACCGGCGCTCTCCAGCACCTTGCCGGAGCTTTGGTGTAACATTTGCAGGGGTTGAGGATGGCCCGACGCTGTCAATTGTCAGGGACCGGTGCTTTGCGCGGCATGCATGTAAGTCACGCGCACAACCGCAATCCGCGCCACTACCAGGTCAATTTGCAGCCCTGCTCGCTCTATAGCGACGCCTTGGGGCGGACGGTGCGCATGCGCGTGGCCGCGGCCACCTTGCGCACGGTGGAGCACCGCGGCGGGCTCGATGCCTACCTGGCTAAGGCGCGCACCAACGAGCTGACCGCGTTCGGCCGACGGCTCAAAAACCGCATCGCCAAGGCGGCCGCGCAGGCCGAATAAGCTCTCCCTTGCCGATTTGGCGACAGTTGGCACTGCCCGTGGCGGCGATGATCGCTGTCGTCGTGGTCTCGAACATCGCCGTCCAGTTCCCTATCAACGACTGGCTAACCTGGGGAGCCTTCACCTACCCCTTCGCTTTCCTGGTCACGGATTTATCGAATCGTGCCTTCGGGCCGGCGCGGGCGCGCCAAGTGATCTTAGTCGGCTTTTTGCTCGCCGTAGTGCTGTCGATCATCGCCAGCACGCCACGCATCGCCGTCGCCTCCGGCACGGCGTTCCTGGTGGCACAGCTGTTCGACGTGGTGATTTTCCACCGTATGCGGCAACTCAAATGGTGGCGCGCGCCGCTGGCCTCATCGCTGATCGCCTCGGCCGTCGACACGCTGCTCTTCTTTGCCCTCGCCTTCGCGGCCACGGGCCTGCCCTGGGTCACCTGGGCCGTTGGCGACTACGTCGCCAAGCTAGCCATGGCCGCGCTCCTGCTACTGCCCTACCGCGCCCTAATGCGTCGGCTGCCACAATGGCAAGCCGCCGCCGGACACTGTATCGCGCGTCAGGAAGCCGCCCTGCTTGAGCAGCGGCCGCCCGGATCAGCGCCCAACTGATGCCGTGGCGCACCGCGCCGGCCTGGCCGGACAAGTCGCCGTCTAATCCGGAAGCGCGAAGCTCAGCAGCAACGTGCGTTGCAGGGGGTTGAAGTTATCGTCACTGATAATGAACAGCCGCGTTTCCCCGGCCATGGTGAGGCTTGCCAACCCTTCGTAATTGTCGACCTGGATGGGCGGCTGGAGGCGCGCAATCTCACGGCGGCTTAGGGCCGTTTCGGCCACATTCTCAATGAGCATCAGGCGGCCCTTAGGGCCGGCGAAGGCGGTGTAGCCGCGCTCCAGCACAAGCACGCGGCCATCCGGCAGACGGCTGGCGGCAGTCGGCTTGAAATAGCCGTCTCCGGGCCAGGTTACCGGCTCGGCTTTCTCGCCATCGATGCGCCAGCCGGCAAGCCTGCCAGCGCTGACGAATTCGTCCTCGCAAAGTGCCAGCAGGCGCCCGTCACCCAATGGAACCAAAGCTTCGAGCCCGCCATTGCCATCCACCGACGCCAGCGCCTCCGGCATCCAGACCGCTATGCCGTCAGCCCCGGGCGCGGCATAGCGGAGCACTCTGTGGCGACGCTCAAAGGAGACCAAGTAGCTACCATCGGCAAGCGCGGTCAGTGCCTCAGCATCGGCGTCGCGCTTGCCGCGCAAGACCGCCCCGCTGGCGGCCCGTAGGGGTGCGACCTCGGCATTGCTCACACCCGACAGATTGCCCTCGTCGTCATAATGCAGGCTCGCTTCGAGCCACAGCCCGATGTCGCTGATGGCAAGCAGGTGCCCTCCGTCATCCGACACCACGAGACCAGACAAGCCGCCGAAGCGCGTGTCGGAGGACGTCAGCTCGAGGCCGCCGCGATAGACCAGTCCGTCGAGTCGGGCCTTGACCTGGACACCCTGGGTCAGGGAAATGGTATGTGAGCGAACATCGATGGGCTCGGCCGCCACCGGCAGAGCCAGCAGCGCGACCAGAATCACCGTCCTAGGCCACACTGTGGAAGGCGGTCTCGATGCTGTCCGGCTCTTCATCGAACAGCTCCGCTAGTTTGTCGGTCATAGCACCACCGAGCTGCTCGGCGTCGACGATGGTCACCGCCCGGCGATAGTAGCGGGTGACGTCGTGACCGATACCGATTGCCAACAGCTCCACGGGCGATGCCACCTCGATCCACTGGATAACCTCGCGCAGATGGCGGTCGAGATAGTTTCCCGCATTCACCGATAGCGTTGAATCGTCGACCGGCGCGCCGTCCGATATAACCATCAGGATGCGCCGCTGCTCGTGCCGCACTAGCAGACGCTGGTGGGCCCAGAGCAGCGCCTCGCCGTCGATGTTCTCCTTGAGCAGGCCTTCCCGCAGCATCAACCCCAGATTCTTGCGCGCCCGCCGCCATGGCGTGTCGGCGGCCTTATAGACGATGTGCCGCAATTCGTTGAGGCGGCCCGGATTTGACGGCTTACCGTCTGCCAGCCATTTCTCGCGTGCGCACCCGCCCTTCCAAGCACGTGTCGTGAAGCCGAGGATCTCGACCTTCACCGCACAGCGCTCCAGCGTGCGGGCCAGAATATCTGTGCTCATCGCCGCCACCGATATCGGCCGCCCCCGCATGGAACCTGAGTTATCGATCAACAGCGTGACCACCGTATCACGGAAGGTGGTCTCTTTCTCCTGCTTGTAGGAAAGCGGATAAGTCGGACTAGTAACGACGCGCGCAAGGCGCGCCGTATCGAGGATGCCCTCGTCCAGATCAAATTCCCAAGAGCGTAATTGCTTGGCCATCAGGCGCCGCTGCAAACGGTTGGCCAGCCGCGTGATGACACCCTGCATGCTGGAAAGCTGCTGGTCGAGGTGCCCACGCAGGCGCGTTAGCTCGTCCGGCTCGCTGAGCTCACCCGCCTCAACCACCTCGTCAAATTCTTCGACAAAGGCATGATAAGGCGGCAAACGCCGGTTCGACTGATCGTATGGCGGACGCCAGGGCTCGCCGTCAGCAGGCGCCTCGTCATCGCCGTCCATGCTAGCCTCATCGACGCCCTCAATTTCCACCTCAGCAATGTCATCCGCATCGGAATCGTCCGCGTCCTCACCGGCCGTACCTTCCATCTCGACGGGCTGGTCCGAGCCCTCGCCCTCCCCCTGCGCCTCGGCATCCTGATCGTCGGCATCATCATCGCCGGAATCAGCCTCCATGCTTGACGGATCATTTTCAGCCTCATCGGCAAACTCGAGATGGGCAATGAGCTTACGCATGCGCTTGGCGTAGCCCTCCTGGTCGCGCAACTGGCCGGAGAGGGCGTCGAAGTCTTCTGCCGCGCGCTCGTCCAGCCAGGGCCGCCAGAGGTTGCAGACGCGCTGCGCGCTCTCCGGTGGTGCGATACCTATGAGCTTTTCGCGCACCAATAGCGTGATCACCTCGTGGATCGGCGCATCGTCCTTGTGTACTATCTGGTCGAGGCGCAAATTCTCACAGCGGCTGGCCACCGCCGCATCCAGGTTATCTGCCACCCCGCGCATGCTGTTTGCACCGAGGGCCTCGCACCGAGCCTGTTCCAAGCCGTCGTAAATGGCCTGGGCGACCTGGCCCGGCGGGCGCCTAGAATTGTGCACGGCGGCATTATGATGACGTTTGCGCAGCGCCAGCGCATCAGCCTCTCCGCGCAGCCCACCGATCTCTTCCGAACTCAGCTCCCGCGACGGCGCCCTCAGAAGCACACGCTCGCCGTCGAGGCGTGCGGCATTGGCGCCGAAGCTGACTTCGAGTTCGCCATCCACGGCAATAGCCCGCGTGGTGCTTGCCACCGCACGCTTGAATGCCTCGGACCTACGCTCGCCGGACACGCGCTTCGAGCCTTAGCTGACCAAAAGGTTGACGGCGCTCTCCTTGAGTTCCTCGCCCATGCAGCGCTGATAGTATTCGGCCACCACCGGACGCTCACTCTCGTCGCACTTGTTTAGGAACGTGACACGGAAGCCGAAAGCGAAATCGTTAAAGATTTCGGCGTTCTCAGCCCAGGTGATGACGGTGCGCGGCGACATGACGGTGGAGATATCGCCGTTGATGAAACCTGTGCGAGTCAGGTTGGCAAGCTCTACCATGGCCTCCAAGTGCTTGCGCCCATCCTCATTGTCGAAGTTCGGCACCTTGGCGGCAACGATCCCCGTCTCCTGCTCATGCGGTAGATAGTTAAGGGTGGCAACAATGTTCCAGCGGTCCATCTGACCCTGGTTGATCTGCTGTGTACCATGGTACAGGCCGGTGGTATCGCCGAGCCCGACGGTATTCGCGGTCGCGAACAGCCGGAAGCCCGGATGCGGACGGATAACCCGATTCTGGTCGAGCAGGGTCAGCTTGCCATCAACCTCCAGCACACGCTGGATAACAAACATTACGTCGGGTCGCCCGGCATCGTATTCATCGAACACCAGCGCCGTCGGTGATTGCAGCGCCCACGGCAGGATGCCCTCGCGAAACTCGGTGATCTGTTGGCCGTCACGCAGCACGATAGCGTCCTTGCCGACAAGATCGATACGGCTGATATGACTGTCGAGATTGACCCGAACAGTGGGCCAGTTCAGCCGCGCCGCAACCTGCTCGATATGGGTTGACTTGCCGCTGCCGTGGTAACCCTGGATGATGACGCGGCGGTTATGGCCGAAGCCGGCCAGGATCGCCAGCGTCGTCTCGGGGTCGAATTGATATGCGTCGTCAAAATCCGGCACGTGCTCTTCCGGCTCAGAAAAGCCCGGCACGACCATATCTGTGTCGATGCCGAAGGTCTGTCGCACCGACACTTTGATATCGAGCATTCGATCCGCATTCTGCACCGCCTCGGCGGTGGCCTGAGTGGTGGGCATACTTCAGTCCGTCCTAACTGGGGTGTTCGCTTCGCAGGTTACGCGCCAACGGCATTAAGCAAATAGGTATAGGCCTCGTTGATGCTCTTGAGCCGTTCTTCCGAGGCCTTGCTGCCGCCATTTGCATCCGGATGGTGACGCTTGACAAGCGCCTTATAGCGGCTTTTGAGCTCTTCCAGGGTAACATTCCGGTCAAGCCCCAGTTGGGCAAGGGCATCGTCGCGTGGCATATCAGAGCATGGCGGCGGCGTTCCCCCATCATCCCTAAAGAAGCCGAAGGGGTCCCGCCCGTGGTCGGCGAAATTGCCATGGCGCACACCAAGGGGCCAAGTCGGGCGATGCCACACCGAATCGCGCCGGCGGATGGATTCGATGGCGTCCTCGTCGAGACCTGCGAAATAGTCCCAGCCCCTGTTGTACTCGCGTACATGATCTAGGCAGAACCATAGGTATTCGCGCAACTCGTTCGGCGATTTCGGTGCCCGATAATCGCCCATCTCGGGGCAATCGGGCCATTCACAGCCGCGCGCCGTCGCCACGCTCTTCCCGAACCAGGAATGTACTCTCTGTTGGCGCGTTGCTCTCGAGCCCTTCATAGGGCCAATATGACGAGGTTACAGGCGCGAAACAAGGCAAGGAGCCAGATCGTGACGATTGGTGAATCAATACGGCAAAAGATTGCCAACGAGCTGTCGCCGAGCCAACTCGACATCGTCGACGAATCCCGCCTGCATGCCGGCCATGCCGGCTCGCGGCCAGGTGGCGACAGCCATTTCCGTGTGTACATCGTGGCCGAGGCTTTCGCCGGACAATCGCTCGTGGAGCGCCAGCGCCTGATTAACGGCTTGCTGGTCGACGAATTCGCTGCCGGTCTTCATGCCCTCTCTCTGACGACACAAACGCCCGAAGAAGCCGACAAAGCCTCATCGCCACGTTAGGTGGCGCGATAAAGCTAGAGGTCTGGAAACAGGTTGTTCCCGTGCTCCCGAGAAACTAGCTGAGATGGGTACAACCACCGTGCCCGCCGACGAGCTGGTGCAGCATGCATGGCCAGCCGCGCCACTCGTTGGTGAACGGACAGGTCACAATATCGGTGAAGCGGCCCTCGAAATCCCCCAGCTGGTCGGCCGGCGGACAGCTCTGGCACACTTATGCGGCGGGTATGACTGGTTTGGCGGTCGGCGGAGACTACAATGGCATGATGATGACCATCTCATAGACCAAACGCTAGGCCTTGTTGAGTGACGTCATCCGCAAGGCTGTCAGGCGGTTTTCGGCCCGCCCGAGCACCTCGAAGCGAAAGCCATGCAACTCAAAGCTCTCGCCGACACCGGGAATGCGCTCGGCTTCGTGGATCACCAGGCCGGCGACTGTCACCGCCTCTTCGTCTGGGATGCGGCAGTCGAGCGCACGGTTAATGTCGCGAATGGTCAACGCCCCTTTTACCACGTAGCTGCCATCGGACTGACGCTGCACATCAGTCTGCGGTCGGTCGTATTCGTCCGATATCTCGCCGACGATCTCCTCGAGAATATCTTCGAGTGTGACAAGGCCTTCAAGGCTACCATATTCGTCGACCACCAGAGCGAAATGCTCGTGGCGGGCGCGGAACGCCGCCAATTGCTCGGCTAGGCTGGTGGTATCCGGAACAAACCAAGGCGCCGCTGCCAGGTCCGCGAGATCAAGTTCCTCGGCCTCGCCGCCGTGGCGGCGCATGGCGCGCAGCATCGCTTTCGCATGCAACACACCCACGATGTTGTCCGGATTATCACGCCACAAAGGTATGCGCGTAAAGGGACTTTCGAGCACCGCCGCCAGGGCCTCGGGGATCGGTAGGTCTGCATTGAGCATCACCATCACCTTGCGGTGGGTCATGATCTCCGCCACCTCGACTTCTGAGAGGTCGAGAATGCTGCGCAGCATGTCGCGATAATGCTTGCGCACATGACCCTCCTGCGCATGCAGGTCAAACAGCCCGCGCAGTTCGTCAGCAACGGGCACTAGGCGCTTGCCTGCCTCGCGCCGGCCGCCGAAACACAACATCGCCCCCACCACCACCTCGACAGCGGCCACAGCCGGCGCCAGCACCGAGACCGCCGGGCGCAGCACGGGTGCCACAGCAAGCGCAGTGCGTTCGGCATTGCGGATGGCGGCAGTCTTAGGCAGCACTTCCGCGAAAATGAAGATCAGTGCCGTCATGGCGATGGTTGCGTAGGCCACGCCAGCCTCGCCAAAAAACCCGAGCATCAGGCTAGTGGCCAGCGCCGACGCGAGAATATTGACTGCATTGTTGCCGAGTAGGATGGCGCCGATCATGCGCTCGCGCCGCGCGACCAGGCGCTCGACTAGGCGGGCCCGTGCGTTGCCACGCTGCGCCAAGTGATGCAGACGCGAGCGCGAGGCGGCGGTTAGCGCCGTCTCGGAGCCGGAAAAGAAAGCCGATGTCAGGAGCAGCACCAGTATCGCGGCCAGCGTGAGCACTAGGGTGGTGGTCATGATGCGCTCATCCGGCGACCGCCGCCTCAAGCACCGGCAGAATATCTGCTTCGCCCGCGTCGCGATAGACGAAGGCCTCGCCGATGCCGCGGCTCAGTACCAGAACCGGCTTGCCTTTGCGCACTTTCTTGTCGTGCGCCATGTGCGCCAACAGATCCGCTGCCGACCAGCGGTGCTGGGGCGGCGGCGCGGTTGGCAGACCGACACTCTCCAGATGATTTCGCACGCGCGCCACATTCGCCACCTCGCACATGCCGAGCCTAGCCGACATCTCGTAGGCCATAACCATGCCTATGGCCACCGCCTCGCCATGCAGCAGCGCCTCCGAATAGCCAAGCTCGGCCTCAAGGGCATGGCCGAAAGTGTGTCCAAGATTGAGCAGAGTCCGCTTGCCGGCCTCGCGCTCGTCAGCTGCCACATGCTCGGCTTTAATGCGACAGCATGTGGCGATGGCGTGCCGCCGCGCGGCCGCAACCACCTCAGCATTGCCGTCGCCGAGCACTGCAGCGGCATTGTCTTCCAGCCAGGCAAAGAACGTGGCGTCGCAAATCAACGCCGTCTTGGCCATCTCGGCATACCCTGCAAGCATCTGGCGCCGTGGCAGACTGTCGAGCGCGGCGGTGTCCGCCAGCACCAGCCGCGGTTGATGAAATGTGCCGACAAGATTCTTACCATGCGCCGTATCGATCGCCGTCTTGCCGCCGACAGAACTGTCCACCTGGGCCAGCAGCGTGGTGGGGATATGCACGAAGTCGAGCCCGCGCAAGGCGATGCTGGCGGCGAAGCCGGCGAGATCGCCGACCACGCCGCCACCGAGCGCCAGCACCATGGTATCGCGCCCCACAGGCAGCGCTAGCATGCGGCCAAGCAGATCTTCTAGCTGAGCGAAGCATTTGCTGCGCTCACCAGCCGGCACCAGGATTTCTGCCACACCGATGCCACCGGCGGAAAGCGAATTCCGCAAGGGCGCCAGCAGCAACGGCGCAATCGTATCGTCGCTGACCACGACGACCTGTGGACGCTGCAGCAATGGCGCCACGTATAGCGCCGCGTCACCGACCACGCCGAAGCCGATGACGATGTCATAGGCGCGCTCGCCCAGGTCCACCCGTACAGTCTCGCTGCTAGTCACCGCACTTCCTCCAAAGCCTGCATGATATCCCGCACTACCACCTCATGCGGTCCGCCCGTGCTGTCGACGGTGATATCCGCCTCGGCATAGATCGGATAGCGCTCGACGATCAAGCGGCCCAAGATCTCACAAGGGTCACCCTGCTTGAGCAGCGGACGATTGTCGCGTCGCATCACACGCGGCAGCAGGATTTCGAGCGCAGCCCGCAGCCAGACACTGACAGCACCGGCAGCGATCAGGGCACGGATCTCGGAATCCATGAAGGCACCGCCACCGATGGCCAGAACCTGCCCGCGCTCGGCCAGCAGACGACCGATCACACGGCGCTCGAGGCGGCGGAAATAAGCCTCGCCATGTTGCGCGAAAATCTCGCTGATGGTTTGCCCGGCCTCGGTCTCAATCTCGCTATCCGCGTCGACGAACGGACAGCCCAGGCGAGTCGCCAAGCGACGTCCGACAGAGCTTTTGCCGGCTCCCATCAACCCTACCAGAACGATCGTCGTGTGTGCGCTTGGGTCTGAAGTGCTGTCCATCACGGCCATAGGCGATCTTCGAAACAGGGTGCCCTGCAGCGGCAGTGCGTTGAAACGCCCCAGGCGAGCCGGTAGACTGCGTCCCATCAAAGATCGGCGCGACTATAGCATGGCCGACAAACCCTGTGCCAACCGTGTTGACCGGCAGCGAAGTCGGCCTTCCAGAACGGACCGCAATGCGCTTTCTGTCTCGCTTTTTCGGACTACTGATCCTACTCGGCGCCATCGGCAGCACCGCGTTTCTTGCCACCTGGGACATCCCGCCACCCACCGTGGCAGTAAAGAAGACGATCGACGATGACCGCTTTCCGCGTTAACCACCGGCTGCCCGCTTTCCTTCTCGCGCTGCTTCTTCCCTGCGCCCTCACCGCCCAGGACGAGCCAGCGCCCCTACCCATGCTACCCGAGGCCGAAGCGGCTGAAGAGGCACCGCCCGGTCCGCGCCGGCTTTTGCTACCCGACCCCGTTGCCGAGGAGCAGCTGGCCGTGCCTGAGCCCGCGGAACCCGAGCCGCTCGAAGGCGTGTCCATCAGCCAACTGGAGGTGGTTAATGTGGGGGCCATCGGACTACTTGACGATAACAATGGCGGGCTCGGGCATGACCTCTGGCAGGGCGCACGAACGGACCGCGTGATCGCCCTGCTCGATCGCCTATCGACCACAGCACCCTCGCCAACCATGCGCGACGTGGCACGCCGCGCCTTATTGACCGCGGCCGCCGCCCCTGCAGGCCCGGCCCCGAGCGATTTTCTGGCCGCCCGCCTGGCAGCACTGATTCGCCTCGGGGCACCGGAAGATGCGGTGCGGCTGGCGGCGTTGGTGCCAATCGGTGGCGCCTCACCCGCGGTCAAGGCTCAGGAAGCCGACGCCCTATTCTGGAGCGGTCGCTTCGACGACGCCTGCGCCATAGCAGCGGCGGAGATCCGCGCCTCGGCCAATCCGCACTGGCTGCAAGCCATGATCTTTTGCCAGCAACGCAGCGGCGAGAATGACACGGCACAACTATCATTATCGCTGGCACGCGAGCAGGCGGGGACAGCCGATGCCGAGCGCCTAGCCCTGGCGGCGACCCTGCTCGGCGAAGGCCGCGACCCGGTGCCCTCGCTCACGACTGGCCTCGACCTGGCGATGTCGGTCGCTGCGGAGGCGCCGCTTGACGCCAAAACCTTGAACACCGCGTCGGCACCGGCGCTCAGGACGCTGGCGCTGCACACCGATCTAGTCCTCGAGACACGGCTTGCGGCAGGCGAGCGTGCCGCCGCCCTCGGGGCACTGTCGCCGACGGAGCTTGCCGATCTGTATGGCCTGCGGAGCTTCAGCGAAGACGAATTGCGCGATGCTGGCAGCGTAGCCGGCACCATCGTGCCGAGCCTAGCCCGGGCGCTATTGTTCCAAGCCATACGCCGGCATGCGGATCCGGATCAGCGCGCAATATTGCTGGATGCATTGTGGGCGCCGGATCCTGCCGGCCCCGGCTTCGCCCACCTGGCGCGCGCCGTCGGCGTCAGCCTGCTGACTCTCACTCCTTCCCCGACTACGATGTGGATAGCGCCGAGCGCTGTGCGCGCCCTGCTCGCAAGTGGCCGGCCGCAGGCTGCGGTTGCCTGGTATCTCGGCCTCACCCTAGCGGCCGCCGACGATGCAGTTGCTCGCGCACAGCAGAACGAGACCTTGCCGATGCTCGCCGCCGCCAATATCGGCATAGGCCGCAGCTGGAATGCGGACATGGCCGTGCAATGGTGGCACAACTTGCCAACAAGCCACGACGAAGTGACGAAGATGGCAGTCGCAACACGCGTTTTCATGGTCCTTGATGCTCTCGGCCGCACCATCGGCCACGACGCCTGGACCTTGTTCTTTGACGGGCCGTCGCACACGGTGACGGAAATTCCGAATGTCGGCATCCGTTATGCCTTACGCGATGCGGCGCGTGCCAAGCGGCGTGGCGAGACCCTGCTGTTGATCATCCTGGCCTTCGGCGAGACAGGCCCAGCCCATGCCGATGCCCTGACACTCGCCACCGCGATTCGCGCCCTGCGCGCCGTCGGGCTTGGCGACGCCGCCGAAGCCGTGGCTCTTGAGGTGCTCATCGGCAGCGCACCGTGAGTGCAGACAGCCATCTCGTCGAGTCCTTCCTCGAAATGTTAATTGCCGAGCGCGGCTCCGCCGCCAATACAATTGCAGCCTATCGGCGCGATATCGGCGACGTCAGCGCATACCTCGCTCAGCGTGGGCGCAGCTTGCGCGATGCCGACAGCGACGATCTGCGCCACTATATCGGCAACCTAGCAAAACGCGGGCTGTCTGCTAGAACTGCAGCGAGACGCCTCTCCTGTCTGCGCCAGCTGTTCGCCTTCCTTGTCAGTGAGGCCGCGTGCGAAGATGATCCCACCAACGCAATCGACGCGCCACTGCGTGGTCGGCCGCTGCCGAAAGTGCTGAGCGAAGACAATGTCGAACAGCTGCTCGAAGCAGCCCACGCGCGAACCGGGCCACAGGCACTCAGGCTGACGGCGTTGGTGGAATGTCTCTATGCGACAGGCCTACGCGTCTCTGAGTTGGTCGGGCTGCCGCTCTCGGCGCTCGAAAGCAACATGACCCTGCTGCTGGTGCGCGGCAAGGGCGACAAGGAGCGCATTGTGCCCCTCGGAGAGCCGGCGGCTGAAGCCATCGCCACTTACACCACGGTGCGTGAGCGCTTCCTGCCAGGCGGCGACCCCTCACCCTGGCTCTTTCCCTCTCGGGGCAAAAGCGGCCACCTGACGCGCCGGCGCTTCGCGCAGCTGCTGCAAGGTCTGGCCATGGAGGCAGGCATCGATACTGCGAAAGTCTCGCCTCATGTGCTGCGGCATGCCTTCGCTAGCCACCTGCTAGCCCACGGCGCCGACCTGCGCAATGTCCAGGCCATGCTCGGCCACGCCGATATTTCTACCACCCAGATCTACACCCATGTGCTAGACGAGCGCCTACGTGCGCTGGTGCACGCTCACCATCCCCTCACCCAGCTGTAATACCAACGGAGTTCGCCCGATGAGCTTTACCGTCCCGGAGCCCGTCCCAGCACGCCTGAACCGCAGCGAACTAGCCGTCCCCGGCAGTCGCACAGAGTTTTTTGAAAAGGCGGCCAAGGCGCCGGTCGATATAGTTTTTCTCGACCTTGAGGACGCTGTGGCCCCAGCCGACAAGGAACATGCTCGCAAAAACGTCGTCGAGGCGATAAACGATGTCGATTGGGGTGACAAGACGCTCTCGGTGCGCATCAACGGGCTCGACACCCATTACATGTACCGCGACGTCGTCGACGTGCTCGAGCAGGCGGGCGAGGCCCTCGATCTCATCATGATCCCCAAGGCCGGCACCGCCGCCGATATCTATGCCCTCGACATGCTGGTGACCCAGATAGAGACCGCCAAGGGCCGCAAGAAGCGAATCGGCTTCGAGATGATCATCGAGTCCGCGCTTGGTATGGCCAATATCGACGAGATCGCCGCTGCCAGCTCGCGCAACGAATCACTGCACTTCGGGGTTGCCGATTACGCCGCCTCGACGAAGGCACGCACCACCTCTGTCGGCGGGCCCAACAAGGACTATGCGGTGCTAACGCACGCAGACGCGGATGGCAGCCGCGACGTCCATTGGGGTGACATGTGGCACTACCCCTTGAGCCGCATGGTGGTGGCGGCACGAGCTAACGGCCTGCGTCCAATCGACGGACCTTTCGGTGATTTCATCGACGCCGACGGGTTTCGCGCCCAAGCACGTCGCGCAGCAGTGCTGGGCTGCGAGGGAAAATGGGCGATCCATCCCTCGCAAATCGCGCTGGCCAACGAGGTCTTTAGCCCGCCAGCGGAAGAAGTCGACCAGGCCCGTCGCGTGCTTTTGGCTATGGAACAAGCGCTCGCCGAAGGCAAAGGCGCAGTGGCGCTCGACGGCAGGCTGGTCGATATTGCCTCCATCAAACAAGCGCGCAATCTGGTTGAAAAGGCCGAGCAGATCGCCAATTTAGAATGAGCTAATAACTTTGTGCTAAAATGACTTGATGAACACATTCCTCGATTTCGAGCGACCGATTGCCGAGCTCGAAGGCAAGATCAAGGAGCTTCGTCACCTCTCCGACAATGGTGAGCTCAATATTGTCGAGGAGGTGGCACGCCTGCAATCCAAGGCCGATCGCCTGCTGCGCCAAACCTACGCAAAACTCGCGCCGTGGCAAAAGGTACAAGTTGCGCGTCACCCGGATCGCCCCCACTTCCGTGACTATGTCGAGCACCTACTGGAAGATTTCACGCCGCTGGCCGGTGACCGCAAGTTCGGCGAAGATAGCGCCATTATCGGCGGCCTAGGGCGCTTCTGCGGCTATGCCGCAATGGTCATTGGTCACGAGAAGGGTGCCGACACGGACGGCCGCGTGCAGCACAATTTCGGCATGGCCCAACCCGAGGGCTACCGCAAGGCGGTGCGCCTGATGGGCCTTGCCGAGCGCTTTGCTCTGCCCGTCATCATGCTGGTCGATACGCCTGGCGCCTATCCCGGCATCGGCGCAGAGGAGCGGGGCCAGGCCGAGGCCATCGCGCGCTCGATCGAGACTTGTCTCAACCTGCGCACGCCCTTGGTCTGCGTGATTGTCGGCGAAGGCGGTTCGGGCGGCGCCATGGCGCTCGCCGCGGGCGATCATGTAGCAATGCTGGAGAACGCGATCTATTCGGTGATCTCGCCGGAGGGCTGCGCCTCGATCCTTTGGCGCAACGGCGATAAGGCCCAAGACGCAGCTGAGGCGTTACGGCTCACGGCCGAGGATTTGGAGAAGCTCGGCGTCATCGACGCTATCGTCCCCGAGCCCATCGGCGGTGCCCACCGCGACCCAAAGCAAGTCATGGATGCGGTCGGCGATGCCATCGAGACGGCGTTGCGCCCCCTGCTCGGCATTGCCGGCGGAGACTTGCGCGCTCGCCGCCGCGAGAAGTTTATGGCGATGGGTCAAAAAGGTCTATAGGTGCAGCGACATCCATCTCCTCTTTTTACTTTTATTTCGCTAACTATCGATTATTCTGCTTAATATTTATTTTGCTTATGTTCTAGTGATAATGCCAATCGCAGCTTGGTCAGAGACTGATCTCTCATGCACTATAGCCACTTCATCGTGGATACCACGGGTCTGCTACTGACAGCATCTAGCCAGACCTATCCAGCGGTGCGGGTCTCACCGAGATGCCTTGCCCTCCACAGAGACAAGGAGAAGGCGTGTGCTGAAACATGTCGTCGATTTTTGCAAGATTTATGGCGTTAATTCGCTCGACGTCCAGATCGAGCATGCGGGGCGCAAGGCTGCCACCAAGCCACGACGGCGCACTCGACGCTGAAGAGAGACCCTGGCAGCCCATCGACAGTCCACGATTGTCCTACGCCGGCGATTGGACAGCGCCAAAGCGTTAGACAACACCGGCCTCACACCGAGCGCCAAAACCGCCTGCCCGGACATGTGCAGGTGCTGCGAGCCCTCGCGCTGTCAGCAGGTTTTTAGAAAATAAGTGGCGGCAATTCGTCAAGGGTCTTGATCACAGCCTTGCACTCTCCTGGCAGCCGCTCGACTGGCTGAGAGAAGCGGTTGATCCAGGCAACTTGGAAACCAAAATGCGCTGCACCGCAGACATCCCAGGCGTTCGACGACAAAAAACATATCTCGTCAGCCGTCACACCGAAGCTATCGCAGCCGAGCTGATAAGCGCTGATATGGGGTTTGAAGGTGCCCACGGCCTCAACGCTGAGCACGGCATCGAACAACGGCTTCAGCCCGGCATTGCCGACCGCGGCATCGAGCATCTCGCGGTTTCCGTTTGACAGGATGGCGAGGCTCATGCCCTGTCCACGCAGGGTCTCCAGGGTGCTTTTGACCTCCGGATAGGCATCGAGCTCGAGATAGGCGCCCATCAGCGCCTCGGCCAACGCATCATCCTCTACCCCTTGCACGGCGAAGGCATAGTCGAGGGCCTCGCGCGTCACCTGCCAAAATGGCACATAGGCGCCCATAAGGCTGCGCAGCCAAGAATATTGCAGTTGCTTGTCACGCCAAGTCACCGACACCGCATCAGCCGCCTCGCCTAGGGTGTCCCGATGACGACCGACCGCGCTGTGCACGTCGAATAACGTGCCGTAGGCATCGAAGACGCAGGCCGTAGCGCCACGAATCCCGCTGTCACTCATCGGCTTCCTCCCTGCCCCAGTTGATGGCGCAAATAGGCCACGTTCATCAACAATCCCGGCAACAGCCATTGGAACAGACGTGTCACGGCCAGAACCTCTGTCGCCGGAGCATCGGCCACCGCAGCCTCGCGCAGATCCGCGCCACTCAGACCTTGCGGATTGGGTAGCGCGCGGGCCGCTGCAACGACCTGCGCATGGGTCTCCGCGACCAGGCGCTCATAGTAAGCTGTCGACACCACGGCCGCCAAATCGTCCCAGGCCAGCGCAAAATAGCTCGGCCAGCGGGCCAACGCGCGATAGTCGGTGTTGACGAAAGGCAGGCCGAGTTTCACCTTCACGTCATCATAGACCGTGCGTATAGGCTCGTCCGCGTGATGCTCCTCCATGAGCAGAAAGGGTACGTCGACATCTGGGGCGTGGCGACCAGCAAAGGGCACTGCCGCACCGCCCTGGCAAATCTCCTCGCCGTCCATCGCCAACCGCCCGATGGTGGCCATCAGGCAGTAGGGGAAGTTACCGTGCGAGAAGACCTCGATTACATCATCGATGGCCGCGATCTCGCGCGCCGCATAGCCGAGTGATTCAAGCCTTCCGCGGATCGGTGGCGGCTCTAGTGTAGCGACGCGGTTCTCAACATCGCAGCGCAACGCCGCGCAGGTATCGACCAAAGCAGTGCTGGCGAAGCTCTCGCGCAAACCCCGCCAAAGGCGGCCGTAGAAGGTCGGATAATGGGCGAAGGCCATAGCTATCACCCCCATCCAAGGAACTTGCAGCACGGTCTTGGTATCGGCATAAATCTCGCGCAGCTCGCCTTCGGCGAGATATTCCGGAACCGGATGGATGACAGGAATCGGTTTGGGCTTAAGTCGGGGCAGGTCGCGCATGGCTGGGACTCGCAGCAGAAACGGAGCCCGCCAGCGTAGCAAACCCCGCACTTATGTTCTATCTCCCCTCGCATTTGTGATCGCAGCCTCAATTTCGAGCAGGCGTTGCTTGCGCGGCAAACCCCAGCGATAGCCGCCGAGCCCACCGTCGCTGCGCAGTACGCGGTGGCAGGGCACCACGACGCTCACCGGGTTACGGGCGCAGGCCGAGCCAACGGCGCGCGCCGCCCCTGGCACACCGATGGCATTGGCAATCTCCGCATAGCTTCGCGTTTGACCGCGAGGAATATCCCGTAAGGCCTGCCAAACCCAGGCCTGGAAAGCACTCGCTCGCACGTCGAGCGGCAGGTCTGCTTGTCCCGTCTCGACGGCCGACAGCACAGCCGCAACATGCGCTGCCAGAGCAGCATCGTCGGCATGGACCTCTGCTTCGGGAAACTCCTCCCGCAGTCCGTAAGCGAGCGCGCTGTCGTCGTCGCCGAGATAGACCGCGCAAACGCCACGACCGGTGGCTGCGACCAAGAGCCGGTCGAGCGGGCTATCGCTGACGGTGTAGGCGATGCGCGCGCCGCGCCCACCTTTGGCATAGGTAGCGGGCGTCATGCCGGGCCATCGAGCGCAAGCACTCCTTGCCAGCGGCCCTCACCTTCTATCGTGTTATGTTCCTGATCCATCCTGGCCATCTTGCCCCAAGCTGATGACCCGCGCCATCCGAACCCTGCACCCCAATCCCGCCCTGCTTGACAGGCCGCGCCGGCCCGGCGTAAGTCAGCCGCATCGGGCACGTAGCTCAGCGGGAGAGCACCGTCTTCACACGGCGGGGGTCGCTGGTTCAATCCCAGCCGTGCCCACCACTAGTTTCAATTAGTTACCGTAGTTGTTTGCACTCCTGGTTCTCCTGGTTCTCCTGGTTCTCCTGGTTCTCCTGGTTCTCCTGGTTCTCCATTTTCTCCAGTTTTTGTCGAGTGAGATGGGAAATGGCAACGCTACAAAACGAAATAGCAAGCGAGGTCTGCGTTGCGAGGTCCGTGCTAGCAAAGCGGACGCGTGACGAAAAGGGTACGCATCATGGCACGAAGCTTTGCAGGACTCGTAGCGTTGGCGGGAGTGGCTCTGATGGCCTTGCCGGACAGCGTAACGCGCGCCGAAGACGGGGCCACGGTGGCAGCGCGGACGGGCGAGGTGTTTCTCCGCAGCATGAAGCATTGGCGCTTCGATTACAGAGAGATGCAGACGACCAAAGCTGGTGTCGCCTGCATTCCCTGGGAGAAGGTCGATGCCACCTTTCTAGACGAGGCCATCTTCGAGGCGCTCGGCTTTTCCTATTCTGTCGCGAATGAAGAGGCCGCCATCCGCATCGCCATGCAGGGCTGCAAGGACATGAAGGCGCACTATAAACTCACAAACTGCGCCTGTGAGGTGGTGCTGATCGATGATGCAGTTGGTGTCGTGGTTCCCGATAACGTCGTATCACAATTTTAATAATACAAATATAATCATTATCTTATTTTAATTTCTTAAATCAATAAATTGATTCTACGATAACCCCTTCTGCCCTTGGCAAACAGGGCCAAGCTACGCACAATAGCGGCCATGCTGGACAGCACGCATCAGTTAGACGCGGGCGAGGACTTCGACCGCATGGACCCCGCTGCCTATCCCTATTGGAAGTGCGATATATTGCGCTGGGGGGACTGTGATTCCCTCGGCCACATTAACAATGTTATCTTCGCGCGATTTTTTGAATCCGGCCGCATCTCTTTCATGAACGACCTCGGCGTGCGCGAGGGCGAACTGGACGCGGACGATTTCGTGATCGCCCACCTATCGATCGATTTTCTGGCCGAGATGCACTATCCGGGCGATGTGCGCACAGGCGTACGCGTGCTGCGGATCGGCCGCTCCTCGTTGCGCCTGGCAGAAGCGATCTTCGTCGACAACACCTGCTATGCCTCGGGCGACGCGGTGCTGGTGCGCGTCGGACACGCAAGTGGCCGGGCTGAACCCCTACCGAAGGCCCTCAAGGCGCGCCTGCTCGATCCGCCGGCGGGCAACTAGTCACCGAACACGATCATGGAAAGCCTGATTGCCGGGCATTATTGGCAGATGTGGGCGGTGCTGGCCCTGGTGCCAGTAACCATTATCGCCCTGATGCTCGAACGCATTCCAATGGTCGCAACAGCGACGATGTTGCTGGCAGGCCTGATGGTGCTGTTCGGACTGGCCCCGCTGCCCGGCCCCAACGGCGAGAACTTACTCGGCGCCGCGAACCTTCTGCAGGGCTTCGCTAATCCCGGCCTGATCACCATCATCGGACTGCTCGTAGTTGGCCAGGCCCTTATCCAGACCGGCGCGCTCGACGGCGTCGCGACGTCGTTGCACCAAGCGAGCGGTGGCAGCGCTGCGCTGGCGCTCTTGATCAGCCTACTACCTGTTGCGGTTCTCTCTAGCGTGCTCAACAACACCCCCGTAGTAGTCATCTTCATTCCCATCATGACCGCGCTTGCTGGACGCCTCAAACTCTCGGCAAGCCGCTTGCTGATCCCCCTGAGCTTCGCCTCAATCCTCGGCGGCATGACCACCTTGATCGGCAGCTCGACCAACCTGCTGGTCGCCGGCGTTGCCCAAGAGATGGGTCTCGGGCGCATCGGCTTTTTTGATTTTGTCGTGCCCGGCATGGTGTTGGCCGGCTGCGGCCTGCTCTACGTCATTGTCATCGCCCCGCGCCTGTTGCCGGACCGCGCCGACATGGCCGTGCAGCTCGCCGGAGCTGGGCGCCAGTTCATCGCCCAGATCGAGATCGCGGACGATTCCTCGCTGATCGGCGAGAGGCCTGTTGCCGGCATGTTCCGCAGCCTACCCGAGACCACTGTGCGCATGGTGCAGCGGGGCGAACACGCCTTCCTGCCCCCCCTCGACAGCGTCGCGCTTGAGCCGGGTGATGTCGTCGTCGTGGCGGCGACGCGCAGTGCCCTCACTAAAGCCCTGGCTAAGTTTCCCGGCGCCCTGCATCCAAGCCTCACCGACCGCCAATGGCCGGAGGAGACCGGCGAGCAGGCGCCCTGGGAGGGCGGCGAGCAGGCCCTGGCCGAGGTCATGGTAACACCAGCTTCGCGGCTCTGTGGCCAAGCGCTGGAGAATGTCGGCTTCCGCTATCAGCACGGCTGCATCGTGCTCGGGGTGCAGCGGCGCTCACGCATGATTCGCCAACGCCTAACGGAGATCCGCTTGGAAGCCGGCGACGTGCTGTTGATCCAGGGCCAACGCGCCAACGTGCACTCTCTCAGAGCCAACCGCGATGTGGTGCTGTTGGAATGGTCACAGCAGACCCTGCCACGCTATTTTCACGCTCGCCGCGCCGGCCTGATCTTCGCCATTGTGGTAGCGGTGGCAGCCACCGGCACCTTGCCAATCGTGGTCGCAGCGGTGACCGGTGCAGCGACGATGCTACTGACCGGCTGTCTCAACGTGCGCCAGGCGACGCGTGCGGTGGATGGCGCCGTAGTCATGATCGTCGCGGCCACCCTGGCGCTCGGGGCCGCACTCGAGACCACGGGTGCCGCTGCCTACGTGGCGCACCAGATGATTGCCGGGCTCGCACAATTCGGCCCCGCGATCATACTTTCCGCGCTTTTTGCGGTCATCGCGCTGTTCACCAATCTTCTCAGCAACAACGCTGCAGCGGTTCTCTTCACGCCCATCGCTATCAATCTCGCCCACCAGCTGGGGATCGAGCCGATGGTTTTCGTCTATGCCGTGATCTTCGCCGCCAGCTGCTCCTTCGCCTCGCCCATCGGCTACCAGACCAATCTTCTGGTCATGGCGCCCGGCCATTACCGCTTCAGCGACTATGTGCGGGCGGGCGCACCACTGATTTTGATATTGTGGGTCGCTTTCTCACTGTTCGCACCGTGGTATTATGACCTCTGACAGCCATTCGCCGACGGACGTACAATGTTGAACCTAGACCCATGCGCCATCCGCTTTTTCTACGGCACCGCAGAGCAGCCCTGCCCCTATGTGCCGAGCCGCATGGAGGCGAAAGCTGTCACAGAGCTGAACGGCCCCGGCGCGGTGCGCTTGCACGACCTGCTTAGCCAAGCCGGCTTTCGACGCAGCCATACCATCGCCTACCGCCCAGCCTGCCATGACTGCCACGCCTGCGTGCCGGTCCGCGTGCCGGTGGCCAACTTTCGCCTCAGCCGCTCCCTGCGCCGCGTCATGCGGCGCAACGCGAATCTCGAGGCCAACCTGCGTCCACCTGTCGCTACGGAAGAGCAATATGAACTGTTCCGCGCATACGAGATCGGCCGCCACAGCGACGGCGACATGGCGCTGATGGACTTCACCGACTACCGCGCCATGATCGAGGACACACCGGTCGAGACCCATATTGTCGAGTTCCGCGAGGCGAACGGGCGCCTCGCTGCGACCTCGCTCAGCGACCGTTTAGGCGACGGCCTGTCCGGGGTTTACAAGTTCTTTGCCCTCGACCGCAGCCGCACCAGCCCCGGCACCTACGTCATTCTTTGGCACATCGATCAGGCGCGCGAGTTGGGGCTACCATATGTCTATCTCGGCTATTGGATCGCCGAGAGCCCAAAAATGGCCTACAAAATGCGTTTTCAACCGTTGGAAGGCCTGGTCGACGAGCAATGGGTGCGCCTGACGCGCGATGGGGAATCCAGTCAGGGGAGGGAAGGATGAACAGACGAGATTTTCTCGGCGGCGTAGCGACTGGTGCCGTGATCGCCGGCAGCGCGGCCCATCTAGCAACGTCCAAAGGACCTGCGCCGATGGTAGCAGGAACCCCGGAAACGCCAGGCACTGCGCCGGCCGTCAATTCGAACCTGCACGAATGGAAGATGCTGACCACCTGGCCAAAGAACTTCCCGGGTGCCGGAACCGCGGCGCAGGCGTTGGCTGATGCCATCCGGCTGATGTCCGACGGCCGGCTCACAGTCAAGGTGTTCGCCGCCGGCGAGATGGTGCCGGCCTTCGAATCCTTTGACGCTGTGCGCGAGGGCACCGCCGACTGCTCGCACGATGCAGCCTATTACTGGGTCGCCAAGAACAAGAGCATCCCCTTCTTCTGTGCCGTCCCAGGCGGCTTGAGCGTGCGCGAGCACAATGCCTGGATCCTCTACGGCGGCGGCCAGGCGCTGTGGGATGAGCTTTATGCGCCGTTCGGCGTGCGTGGCTTCCTCAGCGGCAATACCGGCACCCAGATGGGCGGTTGGTACCAAAAGGAGATCAACTCGCTGGAGGATTTTTCGGGTCTCAAAATCCGCATTCCGGGATTAGCCGCCGAAGTGCTAAACCGCCTCGGGGCCACCACCGTCAACATGCCGGGCGGCGAGATCATGCCCGCTTTGCAATCCGGCGTCATCGACGCTGCCGAATGGGTCGGGCCTTGGGTTGATCTGACCATGGGCTTCTACAAGGTAGCCAAGTACTACTACGGTCCCGGCTTCCACGAGGGTAGCACGGCGAATGAGCTTCTGATAAACGAAGCGCGCTGGCAGGCATTGCCGAGCGATCTCCAGGCCATTGTTAAAGTAGCATGCCACGAAGCCAATATGATCTTGCCAGCGGAGTATTTCGCACGCAATACCAACACACTGCCAATGCTGACCGGCGAGCACGAAGTCGACGTCCGCAACTTCCCGGACGATGTTCTCAATGCCATGTTCGACATCTCCGAGGAGGTTAATGCAGAGACGGCGAGCGAAGGCGACATCAATCGTCGCATCTATGAGAGCTGGAGCAATTTTCGCAGGCGCGCCATCGAGTATCAACCGCTGTCTGACTTCGGCTTTATTGGCAACCGTGCGCGGGCGAGCCGGACGTGAGCATTGCCAAAGTCAGCCGCCGCGCCCTGATTGCAGGCAGCGGCGCAGCAGCCGCGACAAACCTGTCAACGCCCGCGATTGCGCAAGGAAAACGGCGTTGGAAAATGGCCACCGCCTGGCCGAAAAACCTTCCCGGTCTTGGTACCGGCGCACAACGCATCGCCAATGCCATCACGGAGATGTCGGAAGGTGCGCTGGAGGTGCGACTTTATGCTTCCGGCGAGCTGGTTCCTGCCTTCGAGATCTTCGACGCAGTACGCGAAGGCACGGCGGAGCTTGGTCATGCCGGCGCTGCCTATTGGGTCGGCAAGAACAAGAGTTTTGCCTTCTTCGCGGTGGTCCCTGCCGGGCTGGTGGCGCAGGAGCAGAACGCCTGGCTCGACTATGGCGGCGGGCAAGACTTGTGGGACGAGATTTACGGCGAATACGGGCTCAAGGCTTTTGCCGCCGGCAATACTGGCACGCAGATGGGCGGCTGGTTCAACCGGGCCATCGAGAGCCTCGACGACCTCTCGGGCCTACGCATGCGCATTCCGGGCCTCGCCGGCGAAGTGATCAATCGCGCCGGCGGCGTCTCGGTGACCATTCCCGGTGCTGAAATTATGCCGAGCCTGCAATCGGGCGTGATCGATGCGGTGGAGTTCGCCGGGCCCTGGTCCGACCTCGCCTTCGGCTTCCATAAGATCGCCAAATATTACTATGGCCCAGGATTCCACGAGCCCGGGGCCACCCTAGAGCTGACGGTTAACCGCGCGCTCTGGGACGACCTGCCAGTGCATTTACAGACCATCGTCGCACAAGCTGCGGCGGCGGAGAACCAGCGCATGCTGTCGGAATTTACTGCCGGCAACACTGCCTCTCTGATCGCGCTGCGCGACGACCACGGCATCGAGCCAACCCCCATGCCAGACGAGGTAATCCGCGAATTGCGACGACTATCCGAGGACGTGGTAGCGGAGACCGCAGCGCTCGGCGATATCAACCGCCGCATCTACGAGAACTGGTCGCGCTTTCGTGCCCAAGTAGCGGCGCTAGCGCCGTTCACCGAGCAGGGCGCGCTCAACCAAAGAAACCTATAGCCGGAAAGGAAGAGCCATGGCATCCCGACGTGATTTTCTTATTGGTGCTGCGACAGGCGCCGTGGTCGCCGGCGGCGCGACATATCTAGCAACCGCACAAAAGCCGGAGCCAATGGTGGCAGGTACGCCAGAGCAACCTGGCCAAGCACCGGGCGCCACCAGCGGCACCGTGGAATGGAAGATGGTCACCACCTGGCCTAAGAACTTCCCCGGCCTCGGCACCGGCGCCCAGCGCGTCGCCGACCGCATCAGCGCCATGTCCAACGGCAAGATGGTCGTGCGCCTCTATGCTGCTGGAGAGCTTGTTCCCGCCTTTGAGGCCTTCGACGCGGTGCGCGAAGGCACCGCCGAGATGAGCCATGATGCGTCGTACTATTGGGTGGCAAAGCACAAGAGCACACCATTTTTCTGCACCGTGCCGGGCGGACTAACCCAGCAGGAGCATTCGGGTTGGATCCACCACGGCGGCGGTCAGGCATTGTGGGACGAGCTTTATGCCGAATTCGGCCTCAAGGCCTTTTTGGCCGGCGGCTCTGGCGTGCAAATGGGAGGCTGGTTTCAGAAGGAAATAAACTCACTAGCAGACCTCAACGGCCTAAAGATGCGCATTCCCGGCCTTGGCGCTGAGGTGGTCAACCGCATGGGCGTAACTGCGGTCAACATGCCCGGCGGCGAGATCATGCCCGCTTTGCAATCGGGTGTTATCGACGCCACCGAATGGGTCGGCCCCTGGAACGACCTTGCCTTCGGTTTTCACAAAATCGCCAAGTTCTATTACGGTCCCGGGTTCCACGAGCCCTCCTCATCCCTCGAGGTGATGCTCTCAAAGGATAAATTCGATGCCCTCCCAAGCGATCTCAAGGCCATCGTCGAGGCGGCCTGTACGGCCGAAGCCAACTACACGGTGAGCGAGTTTACCGCCGGCAACAACATCTCGCAGACGACCCTAGTGGAAGAGCACGGGGTGACCATCGGTAACTTTCCAGACGATGTCGTGAAAACCGCTTTCGCCAACGCCGTCGACGTGGTGCAAGAGACGGCTAGCGAGGGCGATATCGCCAAGCGCATCTTCGACAGCTGGTGGAGCTTCCGTACCGATGCCGTGAAGCGCGCGCCGTATGCCGAGCAGGGCTATATGAACAACCGGGCGCTGGGTTGACATGGCCCACCGCCTAGCCCCTGCAACCCTGCTGCTTTGCACCCTTATCGGAAGCAATGCCGTGGCCCAGGAGATCAGTGCCCTGGAATTGCTTCGCAAGCGGCCAGCCAGCGCCTTCGACGTCGGCTTCGTCAAGCTAGAGCGGATGCTTAACAGGATCGAGAATCCGCTATGGTCCTATACCTACGACCTCTCAGACTATGGCGACGATTTCGAGAGTTATAGCCTAAAATATCCGGCCGTCGATTACCGCTATGGCTACCCGCTGGCACATCGCGAAAGCGGCAAGCTGGTGCTGATCGGTGTGGTGCTGGCGCAAGGCCAATATCGGTCCGCCGAGACCTGCAGCACGGTGATGGCCAAGATGCGCGAAGAGTTGCTGGTCTCAGAGACCAGCGCCGGTGGCAGCCAGACAAACCGCGCCCGTAGCTTCGTGGAGCGCACCTTCGGCATTGAAGAGCCCTGGACCGACGACGACACCTCAAGCGAGCTAGCCGATCAGTTGCTTGAGGAAGTGGTCCTTGAGCTTCGCCTCTACGAACAATTGCCCAGCGATGCGCCAGACGCTACCTGCCGCGGCTTCTTGCACCACGACGAGGTCGAGTATCAGCCGTAGACCACCTTCGGCAACCAGGTGGCCATAGCGGGGAAGGTGGCGAGAATGCCAAGCATGGCGAGTTGCATGATTACGAAGGGGATGACGCCGCGATAGATGTCGGTGGTCTTGACCTCCGGCGGTGCGACGCCGCGCAGGTAGAACAGCGCAAAGCCAAAGGGTGGGGTCAGGAACGAGGTCTGAATGTTGACCGCGATCATGATCGCGAACCAGACTGGGCTAATATCGTTCATCAGCAGCGCCGGGCCGACGATCGGAACCACCACGAAAACGATCTCGATGAAATCGAGAAAGAAGCCAAGCACAAACATCAGCGCCATAGTCAGCAACATGGCGCTGAACACCCCACCCGGCAGCCCGTGCAGGAACTCAGCCACGATCTCGTCGCCCTGAAAACCGCGGAAGACGAGGCTGAAGAGCTGCGCGCCGATGAGGATGACGAAAACCATCGACGACACTTTGGCCGTCGAGCGCATGACGTCGAGCAGGTTGTCCATGGTCAGCTGACGCCGCATCGCCGCGAGCAACAGGGCGCCCATAGCACCGACGCCAGCAGCTTCGGTCGGCGTTGCCACCCCGACCAGGATCGAGCCCAGCACCAGCACGATAAGCAAGAGCGGCGGCAGCAGCACCTTGAAGACCCGGCCCATCAGCTCACTGCCAGCCATTGCAGCGCGCTCTTCGGCTGGCACCGAGGGCATGCGGTCGGGGTAGATGGAGGCGTAGATGAACTGCCAGAGGATGTAGAGCAGCACCAACGCAAAGCCCGGGATCAGGGCGCCGATGAAAAGGTCGGCGACGGACACAGGATCGGGCGCGAAGTTGCCGGCCGCAAGCTGCGCCTGCTGGTAGGCTGCTGATATCTGGTCGCCGAGCAGGATCAGTACGATCGAGGGCGGGATGATCTGCCCGAGGGTACCTGCGGCGCAAATCGAGCCGCAGGCGATCGGTGCCGCATAGCCCCGGCGTAGCATGGTCGGCAGCGACAACAGGCCCATGGTCACTACCGTGGCGCCGACGATGCCCGTCGACGCCGCGAGAAGCGCGCCGACAATGCTGACGGCAATGCCGAGGCCCCCGCGTACGGCGCTCATCACCAGCGCCATGGTCTCGAGCAGCTCTTCCGCCAATCTCGAGCGCTCGAGCATCACTCCCATGAAGACGAACAACGGCACCGCAATTAGCAAGTCGTTGGTCATGATGCCGTACATGCGGTTGGGTAGAGCCTGCACGAAAGCAAGCTCAAATATGCCGAAGGCGGCGCCGCCAAGGGCGTAGATCAGAGCCACGCCCGAGAGCGTGAAGGCCACAGGGAAACCGAGCATTAACGCACCGCATAGCGTCAGGATCATCGCCACAATGATCAGCTCGTAGACCCAGGGATCAGCCATCGCTCAGAGCGCCTGCTCGTGGTCTCCAGACACTTCGTGCTCGACGCTGCAAATAATCGCAATACCGTGGATGATGCGCGACAGTGACTGCGCGATCATTGCCGCAGCGAAGATCCAGATGCAGGTCTTGAGCAGATAGACCGCATGCAGACCGCGTTCCTCCAGCGAGCCTTCCCATTCTGCCCAGCTATTCAGCACGTAGTTCCAGGAGAACAGGATGATGATGACGCAGACCGGAATCAGGAAGACGAGCGAGCCGAAAATGTCAACCATCGCCTTCCGGCGCTCCGACATATTGGCGTAGAGCACGTCAACGCGTACGTGCTCATTGTGCAGCAACGTATAGGCGGCACAGAGCAGAAAGACAAAGGAGTGCATAAAGCGCACCGACTCCTGCATCCAAATAAAGCCGGTGTCGAAGCCGTAACGCAGCACGACGATGACGACCGTAGCCAGCACCATCACCAGGGTCAGCCAGGAGACGGCACGGCCCACAGAGTCGTTAAACGCGTCGATGGCACGCGCGATACGGATTAAGCCATCCATATGGCGCTTTCACCCCAATGCTGTATCAGCTCGTACCCTCCCCCATCCGAGGGCGCAAAGTAGAGCTTTCTGCCGTCAACTCAAGGGGATTGCTGCGGAGCCTGTACAAACACGGGTCAGCTTGGTCTATAGTCTCCCGGCAACCGGATAACACGGCGGCTCAACATGGCCGAACCTCTTGATGCGGTTCTCGACGTTCTTTGCGAGGATCCGAGCTGTTGCAGCGAGCGGCTGCTGCACACCGCGGGAATTCTCTACGCTAGGCAGGGTTTCGACTCGATCTCGACCCGTCGGATCACCAGTGTCGCCGGCGTAAACCTTGCGGCCATCGCCTATTACTTCGGCGGCAAGGACGGCCTGCAACAGGCGATTATCGATCACGTCGTGGCGCGCAGCAACGAGCACATCGGCCGCATTTTCGCGGAGCTCGATATGGCGATCGACGGCGCAGACGGTGATCGGGAGCTGCTGGCCGAGGCGACCACGCGCTTCGGCAGCGACTTCCTGCAAACCTGTTTGCCCCTCGATCTGCAGACCTGGTGGGTCGCCGTGATCACGCGTGCGCTGGGGCTACTATCTCCTGGCGAAGAGAAGATCTACGAGATGGTCTTCCTACCTTGCCACCGGGTGGTCCGCAAACTAGTTGAAGCTGCGACGGGTCAGCAGAATTTCGAGCATGTTGGGATCGTGACCGAAGCCCTGGTCGGAGACTTCCTGATGATCTGCCGCAATCAGCCCATCGCGCTGCGCAGCCTGGGTTGGGAGAATTTCACGCCGGAGCGCATAGAGCAGGTGGTAACTGTTGTCACCAACCGCATGCTCGGCCGGCTCAAACTGGCGACAGCTGTCACCGCAGAATAGTTCCTAACGAAAGCGATTGTGGCGCGGGAAGCCTTTCGGGGCGAGTCGGCCGGCATTGCCGCGCTTGCTAATCCAGTCCCCCAATTCGGTCAGGGTACGCAGGCGCGAGCCTTGACGCCAGGTCAGGCCTGCGCCACCTGAGAAGCAGCGGGCATCCGATAAGCCGCCATCGCGATACTTCTGCAGGATGACACCACGCCCGCGGGTCATCACCGGCAATTCGTCGAGTCCAAAGACAAGCAGCTTGTGGTTCTCACCGACCACTGCCAACCGGTCGCCCTCAGCCAACACACAGACCACAGCTTCAACCTCACCCGAAACGTTGAGCACCTGACGTCCGCCACGCTTTTGCGCCACGATCTCATCGGTCTCGACGATAAAACCGCGGCCGTCGCTCGCCGCCACCAACAGCTTTTGGTCAGGCTGGTGCACCATCAATTCGACCAGATCGTGCTCGTTGCTGAGATCTACCATTAAGCGGAGTGGTTCGCCAAAGCCACGCCCGCCGGGTAGGCGGTCGCAAGGAAGGGTATAGAAGCGGCCGTTGGTGGCAAACACCACCAGCTTGTCGGTTGACTGGGCGTGCAGGCGTCGCCAGATCCGATCGCCTTCCTTAATCTTAATCTCAGTATCTTCCGCTAAGTGACCACGAACAGTACGAATCCAGCCTTTCTCTGAACAGATGATGGTGATCGGTTCGCGCTCCACCATGGCCTCGAGTGGCACCACCTCAACGCTCGGTGCCTCGCCTATCTCGGTGCGCCTGGCGCCGAGCACGGTGTCCCTTCCAAAGCGCGCTCGGATGTCCTTCACCTCATTGCCGATAGCGCGCCACTGCCGCTTTTCGTCAGCGAGCAGCGCGGTTAGCATATCGCGCTCCTCGCCGAGACCTTCAAGCTCCTTGCGGATGGCTATCTCTTCCAGCCTGCGTAGCGCGCGCAAACGCATGTTGAGGATCGCCTCAGCCTGCACGTCGCTCAGATCCCAGCGCGCCATCATGGTAGCCTTGGGCTCATCGTCCTCGCGTATAATGCGGATTATCTTGCCCAGATTGACGAAAGCGACGAGGAAGCCTTTGAGCACCTCCAATCGCGTGTTGATCTTCCCCAATCGATAGCGGCCGCGCCGCTGTAACACGATGCGGCGGTGGTCGAGAAACGCCTGCAGCACCTCAGCCAACGACATCACCTTGGGTGTGTTGTCGGCATCGAGAACGTTGAGATTAAGTGAAACGCGGCTCTCCAAATCACTGAGGCGGAAAAGTGATTCCATCAGTGCCCCCGCCTCGACCGTGCGCGAGCGCGGCTCCAGCGCCAAACGGATGTCTTCTGCCGATTCGTCGACAATATCGGCCAGCCAGGGCAGCTTCTTGGCCGTCATCAACTCGGCGACCTTCTCAATCAGGCGCGCCTTCTGCACTTGATAGGGCAACTCAGTGACGATAATGCGATAGCGTCCGTGGCTCGCCTTCTCCTCATGCCAACGCGCGCGCACGCGGAAGGCGCCACGGCCGGTTTTATAGGCGGTGGCAATGCTCTCGCGCGTCTCGACCAGCACGCCGCCGGTGGGAAAATCCGGCCCCGGCACGAGATCGACCAGTGTCTCAATACGTGCGTTCGGTTTTTTGATCAGATGCAGCAGGGCATCGCACAGCTCGTGCGCGTTGTGTGGCGGGATGCTCGTCGCCATGCCGACGGCGATGCCGCTAGCGCCATTTGCCAGCAGGTTCGGAAACGTCGCCGGCAGCACCACCGGCTCCTCTTCCTCGCCATCATAGGTAGCGCGAAAATCAACCGTTTCCTCATCAAGCCCTTCTAGCAGAGCTTCGGCAACCTCGGTTAGTCGCGCTTCCGTGTAGCGCATAGCCGCCGCGCCATCACCATCGATACTGCCAAAATTGCCTTGGCCGTCGACCAGCGGGTAGCGCACCGCGAACTCCTGGGCCAAGCGTACCATGGCGTCATAAACCGCGACCTCTCCGTGCGGGTGGTATTTGCCGATAACATCGCCCACGACACGGGCGCATTTCTTGAAGCCAGAGCGCGGGTCAAGCCTGAGTAGGCGCATGGCGTGCAGCAAGCGCCGGTGGACGGGCTTGAGACCGTCGCGCACGTCAGGCAGCGAACGCGCCATAATTGTGGACATCGCGTAAGACAGATATCGTTCGCTGAGCGTTTGGGCAAAATCGACAGGGATCGGCTCGGGGAGCTTAGCTTTCTTGCCCATGGGCCAGTGATAGCATGGCTAGGCGGGGACAACCACTACATCTAGCGGAAAATCTCACTCAACCGATCGCGCGCCGCCGGAAGCGCTGCATCGTCGCGGACCAGCCCATGCCGGGTCAGAAAGTGGCCCGTGAGCCGTAGCCCATCAGCGATTTCAGCCGTTGTCGCCGCGCCGCTGCCGACGAGAAACGGCGGCAGCCGCAGCAGCCGATCGGCATAGTCGGCGCCTGCCGCGGCCGAGACCGCACAACCCGACTTGGGCGAGACCCAGATCAGCCTTTTATTGCTGCCGGTCGCGGCACAAGCGCTAAGGTCGAGGCCGAATCCAAGCACAGCCAACACGCCAAGCTCCCAGCGTACATAGCCGGCGCCCCAAGCTTCCAGCGGGTACTCATCATCGATCAGACTATCGAGCAAAGCTAGGAGCCCGTGATAGACGGCAGGATAGGGCTCACGCTCGGGCAGCACGGCATCGACCAGAGCACAGGCAGCCCCAAGCCCGGCGAGGCGTGGCGCATCGCCCAGCAGCGGCCCGGCTCGCACGCGCACGAGTTCGGCGCTGAAGTTGCCGAGATGCTCGGGCAAGCGCGCCCGCCAACGGCAGGCGAGCCCGTTGCCTGGCTGGAAGGTACCGCGCTTGCGCCGCCCCGCCCCACCCAGCACCAGGCCGGCATGACGACCGTGATGCTCGGTCAGAACATGCAGCACTAACGCCGCCTCACCGTGACGGCGGGCCGAAATCACGACCCCATGGTCATGCCACTCCAGCGCTTAACGCCCGTGGAAGACCGGCTGGCGCTTTTCGACAAAAGCCTTGGTGGCCTCCTTGTGGTCCTCAGTCATGCCACAGCGGCTGTGGTGCAAAGCCTCCAGATCGAGCAATTCACCGAGCGCCACATGCTCGGCGGCGTTGAGATTGCGCTTCATGTAGCCGAGCGCAATCGACGGCCCGGCAGCGATACGCTCGGCCACCTCGTTGCCCACCGCTTCCAGCTCATCATCGGTGACCACGCGGTTGACCATACCGAGCGAGAGCGCGGTCTGCGCATCCACGAGATCGGCCATGTAGTAGAGTTCGCGCGCCTTCGCAGTGCCAACCAGTGAGGTTAGATAATAGCTACCGCCGAAATCACCCGAATAGCCGACGCGAGCGAAGGCGGTAGTGAACTTCGCTGACTCGCTGGCGATACGCATGTCGCAAGCGAGGCACAGCGACAGACCTGCGCCGGCAGCCGCCCCGGGCACCAAGGCAATGGCAGGCTTCGGCATCTCGTGGAGTAGGCGCGAGACCTCCATCACCCTGCGCAGGCCGCGGGCCTTGGCTTCGAGCCCTTCCTCGGCGAACTCCTTGCCCTCGGCCATCGCCTTGACGTCGCCACCGGCACAAAAGGCACCGCCTGCACCGGTCAGGATCACCGCCCCCACGTCACCATCGGCGCCGATCCGGACCAAGCTCTCCAGTAGGGCCTCCAACATATCCCTCGACATTGCATTGCGCCGATCAGGACGATTCATAGTCAGGGTCGCCACGCGGTCCTGTACGCTTTCGAGCAAATCTGTTGTCACTTGCGCTCTCCCTTATCTGTTCGGTCGCAGATTGGCAGGGCACGGTTGGAATACCAAGTCCCGTCTCGTCTCGGCTGCGATTTCTGCGTATGATCGCGGCCGTAAGAGCAATCCTCAGAGGCGAGATGAGCGGCCCCCTTGCAGACCTAAAAGTCCTCGACTTGTCGCGGTTCGTGGCCGGGCCCTTCTGCGCCATGATGCTCGGCGACATGGGTGCCCAGGTGGTCAAGGTCGAGAAGCCGAAAACCGGCGAGGATATCCGCTCGCTACCGCCATTGGTCGACGGCGACAGCCTGTTTGTCATCACCTACAACCGCAACAAGCGTTCGTTGACGCTCAATTTGCGTAGCGAGCAGGGACAAGCGATCCTGCGCGAGTTGGTCAGCGAAGCGGATATTCTCGTGGAGAATTTCCGCCCCGGCGTGATGGAGGCCATGGGTTGCGACTGGGAGACCCTGAGCGGCATCAATCCGCGCCTGATCATGGCCCGCATCTCGGGCCACGGCCAAGACGGCCCTCATGCACAGCGGCCCTGCTTCGATGCCGTCGCCCAGGCTGGCAGCGGCATCATGGAACTGACAGGCGACCCGGATGGCCCGCCGACCTTGGCGGGCACCACGGTCGTGGATCATTCGACCGGCTTGCACGCGGTGGTCGGCATCCTCGCTGCAGTGCAGGGGCGCCACCAAAGTGGCCGCGGCCAACTTGTCGATGTTGCCCTGATGGACAGCGCCCTGTCTTTGTTGATGACCGTGATTCCGGAGCAAGCGATATTCGGCAAAGCTGCGACCCGTATGGGCAATCGCGACCGTTACGGCGCGCCGTCGAACAGCTTTCTGACTGCGGATGGAAAATACGTTCATATCATGGCCGGAGGCGATCCACGCTTTGGCCGCTTTTGCCGCGCCATCGGCCGCGAGGACCTACTGGAAAACCCCGCCTATGCCGACAATACCCGGCGGCGCGAGAATGCCGAGGCGCTGGAAGCGGTCGTCAGTGAATGGGTGGCCGCACGCAGCGCCGACGAGATCATCGCCGCCATGGAGGTGGCGAGTGTACCATGCGGGCCTGTTAACACCATTGCCGATGTGCTCGCTAATCCCCAACTTCGTCACCGCGGCCAGATCATCGATGTCGAGCACGCCCACGGCGAAAAAGTGCCGCTGCAAGGATTCGTCGCTAAGTTATCAGAGACCCCGTCCGCCCTCTATCACCCAGTGCCTAGCCCCGGCCAGCACAACGCCGATATCCTCAGCGAATGGCTCGATTACGATGATGCCAGAATCCAAGATCTTGTTGCCACAGACATCCTTTAGACGTCAAAATTAAGGCCTATATCGCGGTAGCGCTCAGGGTTGTCCTGCCAATCATCGCGGACCTTGACATGGATAAAGAGATGCGCGGAGCGACCGAGCATTTCCTGAAGCTCGTGCCTGGCCGCGCTGCCGATGGCCTTGACCCGGCGCCCGTCCTTGCCGAGCACGATGCTCTTCTGGCTGTCACGGCGCACGTAGAGAACCTGGTCAACTCGTACGCTGCCATCGTCACGCTCACGCCAGGCCTCGGTCTCCACGGCGATCGCGTAAGGTAGCTCTTGCTGTAATTGGAGAAAAACCTTTTCGCGTGTAATCTCAGCGGCGAGTAGGCGCATGGGCATGTCGGCGGCCTGGTCAGCGGGATAATGCCAGGGGCCGGCCCGCATGCGCCCGCCCAAGGCCTCTTGCAGATCATCAACGCCATCGCCGGTCAGGGCCGAGATCATGAATATAGCAGCAAACATGTCGCTACCGTCAGCAAGCTTCTCAGCATCGAATTCCGCCGCCACTCTCAGCAGCGAATTCCGCTCGACGGTGTCGATCTTGTTGATGGCTAGGAGCGCCTGACGACCGTCCTTACACAAATGCTCGACGATGAGCCGACTATGCTTGTCGAGCCCGTGCTTGGCATCGATCAGCACGAGTACGATATCGGCATCGCGCGCGCCTGACCAAGCCGCCGAGACCATGGCCCGCTCCAGACGCTTTTTTGGCACAAAGATGCCGGGCGTATCGATGAAGATAATCTGCGCGTCGCCCACAAGTGCTATGCCGATCACCCGGCTGCGGGTCGTCTGCACCTTGGGCGTTACGATAGAGACCTTAGTGCCGACCAAACGGTTGACCAGTGTTGACTTACCGACGTTGGACGCACCGAGAACGGCGACGAAGCCACAAGACCGCTCAGCCATCCTCGCCCGCCAGTCGTGCAAGGAGCGTCTCGGCAGCGCGGCGCTCGGCCTCCCGTTTGCTGAGCGCCTCCCCTTCACCCTCACCCCGGCCCTCTACGGCCGCGGTCATACGAAAGGTGGGCTTGTGGTCGGGGCCTTCGCTGGAGACCAGACGGTAGCGCGGCAGACCCAACCCGCGCGCCTGGCTCCATTCCTGCAATGCCGTCTTGGCATCCTTGGGCGGTAATATCTGGGCCTCGATCAGGGGCCGCCAATGGCACTCAACGAAGGCCGCAGCAGCGGCCAGGCCACCGTCGAGGTACAGTGCACCGATCAGCGCCTCACAAGCATCGGCGAGATTGGCGTCGTTCTCGCGCCCACCGCTCACAGCCTCACTCGGCGCCATATCCATATGCCGCCCGAGATCGATGGTCCGCGACACCACGGTCAGGCTGTCGGCACTCACGAGTTCAGCAAGGCGTGGCGCCAGGTCGCCCTCGTCCTCATGCGGGAATCGTGTCATCAGGCGCTCGGCAACGATCAGACCGAGCACACGGTCGCCGAGAAATTCCAGCCGTTGGTTGTTGGTCTGCCCGACAAGACTGCGATGGGTCAGAACCTCGCGCAACAAGGCGGGGTCGGTAAAGGAAACGCCGAGGGCGTCGGCGGTGCTCAAAGGGTGGTGAAAAAGCGTGAGAAGCGGATCGCAAAAGGCCACCTCCACACTTCCCAAAAATGCGCCGTGCCGTCGGTGGAAAAGAACAGGATCTCAGCCTGGCCGAGCAGGTTTTCGACCGGCACATAGCCGACATTGTTTAGTACACGGCTGTCCGACGAATGATCCCGATTGTCGCCCATGAAAAAGTAATGCTGATCGGGCACCACATAGACATCGGTATTGTCGAGGGCACCGAAGGGATCGCTGTCGAGCACGCGATAGCTGACGTCGTTCGGCAGGGTTTCGATATATTGCTGTACCTTGCGCGAATAGCCGCCGCGGCCCACGAGTTCAAAATCCTCGATGCGCTGGCGCGGCACCGGCTCATCGTTGATTAATAGAATGCCACCCTGCACCTGAATGCGGTCGCCCGGCAGCCCCACCAGACGTTTGATGTAGTCGGTGGAATTGTCGCGCGGCAGCTTGAAGACGATGATGTCGCCGCGCTTAGGTGCGCCGTTCCAGATACGTCCTTTAAGGCCCGGCAGGGGGTAGAAGAACGAGTATTTGCTGTAGCCGTAGGAGAACTTGGAGACGAACAGATAGTCGCCAATCAGCAAGGTCGGTTTCATCGAGCCCGAGGGAATATGAAACGGCTCATAGGCGAAGGTGCGTACGACCAGCGCGATCAGCACCGCATAGATGACCGTCTTGAAGCTCTCCCAAAAGGCGCTGCGCCGTTTCTCTTCCTTTGCCATCCGTCCTATTCCGCTTGCACAGTAGAGATCAGAACGAAGGCATGAGCCAAATCCCGATCGTCGGTGAGAGTAACATCGATCTTCGGCTCTAGGCCGTCCGGGACCAGAGACTGTAGGCGCACGAGCGCGCCGCCAGTCAGTTTCAGGGTCGGCTTGCCACCGGGTAAATTAATGACGCCGATGTCGCGCCAATAGACGCCATGGCGAAAGCCCGTACCGAGCGCTTTCGAGCAAGCTTCCTTGGCGGCGAAGCGCCGGGCGTAGGAATCAGCACGACGCAGGCGACGCTCGCACTTCTCGCGCTCGAGTGGCGTGAAAACACGATGGGTGAAGCGCTCCCCGAATCGCTCCAAGGTGGCCACGATGCGGGTTGCGTCGCAGACGTCGTGGCCGATGCCGATGATGGTCATGAACGGATCATGCGCTGCGCTGACCGCTAGCTTCGGCGCGGGCGGTGTCCATCAGCGCGCGCATACGGCGGATGGCGCTTTCCAAACCACTGAAAATAGCCTCGCCGATGAGAAAATGGCCGATATTCAACTCGCTCACTTCCACCAGTGCCGCCACCGGCCCTACCGTGCTATAGCTCAGGCCATGTCCGGCATGAACCTGCAGGCCCAGACCGGCGGCCTCGGTCGCCGCGGCGGCAAGGCGCGCCAACTCACCTTCGCGCGCGGCATCTGGCGCATCGCAATAACTGCCGGTATGGAGCTCTACGACATCGGCGCCGAGTTTTTCGGCGACAGCGATCTGCACCCGTTCGGGATCGATGAAAAGCGAGACACGAATACCGGCGTCGCCGAGCCTGGCAATGTAATCCTCCAATACCGTATCGTTCGCCGCCACATCGAGCCCACCCTCGGTGGTCAACTCGGCGCGTTTCTCGGGCACCAAGCAGACCTGGTCCGGACGCGTTGCCAGCGCGATCGCGAGCATCTCCTCGGTCGCCGCCATCTCCAGATTCAATGGCTGATCGACCTCCGCCTTGATACGACGGATATCATTGTCGGAGATATGGCGGCGATCTTCGCGTAGATGGGCGGTGATGCCGTCGGCACCGGCCTCGGCGGCCATGCGCGCCGCACGCAGTGGGTCGGGACGGGCGCCACCACGAGCGTTGCGGATGGTCGCCACGTGGTCAATATTGACACCAAGACGAGGCTTGCCGATCATTGCCCGCTTTCTTTCCCCGCTTGCTCCTCATGTTTAACGGCGGCGTTCATTTTGCGTTGCTGCCTCTCGATCTTGCGGCGAATGCTCGCTTTTCGAATGCGCTGATAGCGTGCCACAGCGCGGCGCACAAGCCAGAACGAGGTTCCCCAGGCAACCACGCCAAGCGGCACGCCGCCGACAGTGGTGGGTAGAAGAACGGCCTCAGGGTTGTCAAAAATATACTTCATCGATAGCCCTTCATACTCCATCGGCAGTCCCTGCGGCAGCGTCTCGCCAGTATCGATGCCCAGGATGAAACAACCGAGGCGGTAGGCCATGAACCAGATGAAGGGAAAGGTCCAAGGATTGCCGACCACGGTACCGATGGCGGCGGCAAGAATACTGGCACCGATCATCCACGACGCCAGCGCCGCCAGGACAAAGTGAAAGCCGAGGAATGGAGTGAAGGACACTGCCGCACCGCAGGCGAAGCCCGCGGCGATGCTGTAGGGGCTTCCCGGCAGGCGGCGGATACGGTGCGAAAAGTAACTCGCGGCCCGGCGCCAGCCGATGCGCGGCCACACGACATCGCGCGCCCGGTCCCGTAGCAGACGCCGCTCGCGGCGCCCTAGCATGGCTCAGCCATGGGCGCGCTCGACCTGATAGATCGCTGGATTGGCGCGCAATGCCGCCATGATGCTGGTGAGATGGCGCACGTCCTCGACCTCGACATCAACAACCAGTTCGAAGAAATCCGGCGCCCGGCGGCTAATGCGGAGATTGGTGATATTGCCGCCGGTCTGCGCGATTGCCTCGGTGAGCGCATTGAGGCTCCCCGGCACGTTGTTGATCACCGTCACCATGCGTCCGGTATGAGCGTAGGCGTCATCGCCGTCCGTGCTCCAGGAGACATCGAGCCAGCGCTCCGGCACGTTAGAAAAGCTTTCCAACACCTCGCAATCGATGGTGTGGATCGTCACACCTTTGCCCTCAGTGACGAGACCGACGATGCGCTCTCCGGGCAAAGGATAGCAGCATTCTGCCACGTGCACGGCCATGCCCGGCGTGAGACCGCGGATCGGCACCGCGCCGCCGCGCTTTTTCTCCTCGCCCTCACCCAACGGACGCGACATCGGTACGACCTTACCGCCATCCGTGAGATCGGGATAGACGGCATTGAGCGCGGCCTCGGCGTTGATCACGCCGCGTCCAACCCGGACCATCAGGTCGAGTGGCTTTTTCCCACCAAACTTGGCCAGCACCGGGCGCAACATGTGGTCGGCAAAGGGGCGCTCATGCGCGGCGAAGGTCTTTTCCAGGATCGAGCGGCCGAGGCTGGCATATTCATCGTTAGCGCGCTGGCGAACGAAGCGGCGGATGCGCGCCCGCGCCTTGCCAGTCACGACAAAGTTCTCCCAGTTCGGGTCTGGCGCCGGCACGCTCGAGCGCAGTACCTCAACCTGATCGCCATTGTGCAGCTCCGTGCGCAGCGGCGCCATGCGGCCGTTGATCTTGGCACCGACGCAGGTATCGCCGATATCAGAATGCACGGCGTACGCGAAGTCCACCGGTGTTGCACCGGCAGGTAGGCTGATGAGATCACCCTTTGGTGAGAAGCAGAACACTTGGTCGCTAAACATCTCGAGCTTGGTGTGCTCGAGGAATTCCTCGGCCCCGCCAGCATGGTCGAGGATCTCCAACAGATGCCGAATCCAGCGATATTGCCGCCCCTCGCGTTGGCCGGAATCGTCGCTGCCATGCTTGTATATCCAATGGGCAGCGACACCGTATTCGGCGATCTCGTGCATTTCAACGGTGCGGATCTGCACTTCGACGCGCTGCTTGTGCGGGCCGATCACAGCCGTATGGATCGATTGATAACCATTCTGCTTGGGCGTCGAGATATAGTCCTTGAACCGGCCCGGGACCATTGAATAGGCTCGGTGCACGGCGCCGAGCGCACAGTAACAGTCGTCGATGCTGTGTAGCACCACGCGAAAGGCAAAAACGTCTGCCACCTGCTCAAACGGCACATGCTTGCGTTGCATCTTGCGCCAAATCGAATAAGGGCGCTTCTCGCGACCATCGACTTCGGCCTCAACCCCAGCGTCGGCGAGCGTGTTCTCGAGTTCACCGATAATAAGGTCTATCGTCTCGCCTTCAGTATCACGTAGGAAATCCAGCCGCCGGGTCAGAGAATCAATAGATCTCGCGACAGGTTGCGCCTCTGGATAGATCTCGCGACATGCCAGATCCTCAAGTTCATCCTTCATGCGCCGCATACCGATACGCTCGGCAAGGGGCACATAGATGTCCATTGTCTCGACAGCGATGCGCAGGCGTTTTTTCGACTTAGGAATAAAATGTAGTGTGCGCATGTTATGTAGACGATCGGCCAACTTAATCAGTAGTACGCGTATATCTTCTGACATCGCCAGCAGAAACTTACGAAAGTTTTCCGCCTGGCGCTCGCTATGGGACTGCAGCTCTATCTTGCCAAGCTTGGTGACACCGTCGACCAGACGGCCAATCTCGTCACCGAACATCTCCTCAACTTCTTCCTGGCTGGCGACGCCGTCCTCGACGGTGTCGTGCAGCAGCGCAGTGATGATCGAAGCGCTGTCAAGCTTGAGGTCAGTGAGAATGCCGGCCACTTCGACGGGATGGGAGAAATAGGGGTCGCCTGAGGCCCGGGTTTGCGAGCCGTGCCGAGACATGGAGAAGACATAGGCGCGGTTGAGAGACGCTTCGGAAGCATCGGGGTCGTAGCTGCTCACGCGCTCAACAAGCTCGTATTGGCGGATCATGGCTGCCCCGCTTCCGCCATCGACACTACGTGCCGGTCGCCGCGCGGGCTCCCCTTTGCCCTGCCCCGCCGATCACTCGCTGCCGCCGCCTCCAAACAGCTTGCTAAGATTGGTCGGCGTCTTGCCTTCAGCAGCGTCGCCGAGGCCAACATCAAATACCTGCATACCAGCAACCTTGCCACCGCGCGCCTCGATTTCGCCGAGCAGATCGCCACCCTCTCCGGTCTCCATCACCTCTTCTTCCAGCTCATCGTTCTCGGCATGACGTTGGAGGCCGAGCAGCAGGGATTCTGTCAGATCGTTCTGGGTCATCTTCTCGTCAGCGATCTCGCGCAAAGCGACCACCGCATCCTTGTCGTTGTCACGATCGACCGTCAACTCGCCACCAGCGGCGATGTCACGCGCTCTTTGTGAGGCAAGCATGACAAGTTCAAAACGGTTAGGAATCTTCGTAACGCAATCCTCGACGGTTACGCGCGCCATATGGACAGCTCCTCGGCTAATTTTCTATGACAAAAATGCGGTTTGGCCCAGCCGGCGGATACTAGGGACGAACATGATCAGAATCAACACGTCTCAAGGCACCCTTGCAATGCGTTGGCCGGACGGCAGTGCTGCCAACATATCGGTCACCGTGCGGCCGTCACCCGGATGGCGCCAATCCGGCGCCACGTCTGCCAGCGGTAGCAGCACAAAAGCCCGGTCGCTAAGCCTAGGGTGAGGCAGCACAACACCACCTTTATCCTCGTCCCATAGCTGGTCGTCACAGGCCAGCAAATCAAGGTCAAGCACGCGGGCTTCCCAGCGCCCGCGGCGGCGGCGACCGGCCACCTGCTCGATGTCGTGCAACACCGCCAAGTGCGCTGCCGGTGCCAACTCCGTGCGCACCACCGCAACGCCGTTGACGAACCAGGGCTGCGACGACGCCGGCATAGGCTCGGAGAGGTACCAGGCGGAATGTGACAGTACGGGGCCAACAGCAGCCGCAATCGCCGCCAGCGCGCGGCGGCAAACCGCAAGTGGCGGTGTGCCATCGGCGGCCGGGAGATTCGACCCAATCGCGATTATAGCATTCACCTCGCTGGCCCCTTGCCCATTACGATTAAGACCCTATCTGTTGCACACGCGACGCAACACGCGCTATGGGTCGCTTGTTCAACGTCATCATGGCGGATGCCGGCGGCAGAGGAGCGTTGACCGGCACGTTATTTTTTTAGGATTAAGATTCATGCATTTTTACCCCGACGAACGCATAGCCCTCTTTATCGACGGCGCCAATCTGTATAACGCGGCCCGCTTGCTCGGTTTCGATATCGATTACAAGCGATTGCTGGAGTTGTTCCAAAAACAAGGCCAATTGGTACGCGCGTTCTATTACACGGCGCTACTCGACGACCAGGAATACTCGCCGATTCGGCCGCTAGTCGATTGGCTTGATTACAACGGCTACACCATGGTCACCAAACCAACCAAGGAGTTCACTGACGCCCAGGGCAGACGCAAGATCAAAGGCAATATGGATATCGAGCTTGCCATCGACGTGATGGAAATGGCGCCACATCTAGATCATGTGGTGTTGTTCTCCGGCGACGGCGATTTCCGCCGCCTGATCGAAGCCATCCAGCGCAAGGGGCTCCGAGCCTCGGTGATCTCGACCATCCGCTCGCAACCACCTATGGTCGCCGACGAGCTACGCCGCCAGGCTGACCGCTTCGTCGAGCTCAAGGATCTGGCCGACTTGATCAGCCGCGACTCGCAGCAGCGCCCGTCGCGTGAGCCACAAAGCGAAGGCGATCGGACCATCAACGAAGAGGGTGTGGGTGAGCCGCTGGATGACGGCGATATTGACCTCACCGGCGACGAGATCGACACTACGCCGGTTTGATATCAAGGGCCGATGATAAAGACCCACTTAACCGCACGATTTTCACCGCGGGCTAAGAGTCGTACGCGCCATCGTATCACCCCACGTAAAGTGACCCGCAGTGACCCGAGTCGGCTTTCCGGATACATCACGACGCTTGAAAGGTGTCCCCGCATCACCCTGTGCACTGCTCCTGCTCGAGAAGCCGTCTCGATCTATCCAATGGGTCTTTATCGCCAAGCCCTGGTATGAGCGCCATGACACAGCCAAGCCCGGACTGCGCGCTCTGTCCGCGGCTGGTGACTTTTCGCGCGGACAACCGCCGGCACCTGCCGGATTCTCTCAATGCGCCGGTGGCATCGTTTGGCGCCGTGGACTCGGCACTGCTCGTGGTCGGGCTAGCACCAGGACTGCGCGGGGCCAATCGCACCGGGCGTCCTTTCACTGGTGACGCTGCGGGCGACCTGCTCTACCCGACCCTGCTGGCGCACGGCTTTGCCGAGGGTGTCTACGACGCCCGACCAGACGACGGGCTCGTTATGTGCAACTGCCGCATCACCAATGCGGTGCGCTGCGTGCCGCCCGACAACAAGCCCATCAAGGCTGAGATCAAGGCCTGCCGCGATTTTCTGCGCCAGGAAATCAACGCCATGCCACGCTTGCGGATACTGCTCGCACTCGGACACATCGCCCATGATGCGGTGCTAGCGACACGAGATAAAAAGCGGAGGGACCATCCTTTCAGCCACGGCGGCGAGCACACGCTGGGAGAAGGGTTGCGGCTCTTCAACAGCTATCATTGCTCACGCTACAACACGAACACCGGCCGCCTGACACCAGCTATGTTCGACGCCGTCTTTGCCGCCATCTGCAGACGGCTTAGCGACTGAGCGCAGCCCAGGCGTCGGCGAAAGCGCGAGCGCTCGTCATCACGTCGCCCGCTGTCATGCCTGGCTTGTACAGCGCCGAGCCAAGCCCGAATCCGGCAGCACCTGCGCTGACATAAGGGGCCATGGTGTTAGGCGCGATACCGCCAACCGGCAACAACGGCAAGTCTTTCGGCAGCACCGCGCGCCAGGCCTTAAGCGTGAGTGGCGGCAGCGCCTCGGCCGGAAACATTTTAAGCCCGTCGGCGCCGGAGGCGAGTGCCGCAAAGGCCTCCGTAGGCGTCGCCACCCCTGGCAGGCAGAAGAGATGCTGCCGCTTGGCCTCCGCAATCACACGCGCATCACTGTGGGGCATAACGATGAGACGCCCGCCGGCATTGGCGATGCGCGCGATGTCGTCCGGATCGCGCACAGTGCCGGCGCCGATGAGCACGTCATTGCCCAAATTTTTGACCAGTCTCGCGATGCTATCGAGCGGTTGCGGCGAGTTCAACGGCACCTCGACGATACGAAAACCCTCCGCGACTAGCGCCTCGCCGATCGCCACCACCTCCCCCGGCTCGACACCACGCAAAATAGCGACCAACGGCAATGCGCCCAAATCCATCATGTCAGCAAATCCGCAGCGGCGGCGATTCGCCAATGGCCCCGCGCTGCCGCATCGTCGGGTCCACGCTCGGCCGATAACCCGGCAAACGCCAGCGCCTCGGCGTAGAGATCGCAGAGTGCGGCACTACCGAGCAACAGCACGGACCCCCCACTCACGCGCGCGCCAAAGAAATGCCGTGCCTCGCGCACCTCCGCCCCCAGCAGCAACCCGGACAGGTATGACGCAACGCCGGCCCGCGGCAGCTCATCGAAAAGCGCCAGACTGCGGGCGCTGAACAGACGCCGCAACAGTCCTCCATGATCACTGCTCTCGTCGAGCCCGTACGCGACACCGCGCCGCCAGGCCGCTTGATCTCTCGTCTCGCCGGTCGTCATGCGCCCGAGTATCGAGTGCTCCTTGAGCACGGCAAAGACTTCGCCGGTCATGAAAGTAGAGAACCCGGATACCTCGTCACCTTTGACCAGGACCCACTTGCTATGGGTACCTGGCAGCACCAGAAGGCGCGGCTCCGTAGCGCCCACCGTGATAGCGCCGAGGATCTGCGTTTCCTCACCACGCATCACGTCTGGTACACCCGCGGTGTCGCGCACCTTAAGGCCGGTCACGAAGTGCACGGTGCGACCGCTTTCGCATCGGTGCCGGTGCAGGGCATCCGCCAAAGTGCCCACCGGGGCCGGGCACATCAGATAGGGTAGCTCCAACCAGCCCTGGCGGCTCGTGATCATACCGGAGATCACCACCGGGCAGTCGGGCCAGCCCGCAACTGTTTCTTCAAACACCGCATCAAAGCCACCCCCGGCGACCGCCAAGATTCCGTGCGCACTGGCGCGGCGATCGACGACGGCGCCGTCGCCGCCGAAGCGATAGGCACGCAGGGCAGTGGTGCCCCAGTCGATGCCGATCAATGCCGTATCCGTGATCCCCGTCACTGTGCCGTCCAGAAGCGCGAGGTTAGGTTCGTCGCAGAAAGGTTTGACATGAACGCTTGTATCATCATCCTCGCGGTATCCGGGCTCGTCTTCTACCTGAATATGGACCAGCTCGCCTATATGATGTGGTAATCATATCGGCGGTACGAGCACGATCATCGGCACGCCAACGAGCACGACCGCCACTTCCAGCGGCAGACCCACACGCCAATGGTCACCGAAGCGGTAGCTGCCCGGCCCCATCACCAACGTGTTCGACTGCCGGCCGATGGGTGTCAAAAAGAACACGTTGCCCCCATTGCTACCGCCATCAGAAAAGCATCGCGACCGACCCCCAGGGTCTCGGTAATGCCAACGGCGATCGGCGCCATGACCAGCGTTATGGCGGCATTGTTGATCATATCCGAGAGAAGCATGGTCGCCACCAGCATCGGCGCCAGCACCGCCACTACGGCTTGTCGCAGCCGACCCCAGGTGAACGCGGTCAGAGCGCCCAACAGTACACCAAAGACAATGGCTTGCCCCCCTCATATCCGGTAGGTAGCACGAACCTCGCTTGGGGTGCTATGAGCAGGAGATGATGAGAGCAGGTACATCGCTGGGTTTTCTGTTGCTGATGCTAGCGGCTTGCGTGCGCACGGATCCGCTGCTACCAGAGCTTGAGTTCGCACGGTCGGCGGAGACGGTTTCCGTTCTGGTAATGCCAACCAATATTGCGCTGTACGAAATTACCGTCGCCGGGTTGCTCGAGCCTAATGCGGAATGGACCGAGACAGCACGCCAGAACATCGCCACAGCTCTTGGCGAGCATTTTGCGAAGCACGCCGCCAACGTCCTCGCCTACGCGCCGCCACAGAACAGCTTGCTGCGTCACCACCCCGAGCATCAGCAATTGGTCAAGCTGCACGATGCCGTCGGCTCGGCCATTCTCTTCCACGGTCAGCTGCCAAGCCTGGCGTTGCCGACCAAGCCGGTGCTTGATTATACCCTCGGCCCTGGCATCGCTGTTTTGCGCGAGGATTACGAGGCCGACTACGCCCTCTTCCTCACTTTTCGCGACAGCTTTTCCAGTTCTGGGCGCGTTGCCCTGATGGTGATCGGCGCCGCGCTCGGCGCTGTAGTGCAGGGTGGTCAGCAATTCGGTTTCATCTCCCTGGTCGACCTCAATGACGGCCGTATCATCTGGTTCAACAGTCTCAACAGCAGCGTCGGCGACCCGCGCCAGGAAAAGGGCGCGCGCGAGACCACACGGCGGCTGCTCGATGGGCTGCCATTGTGAGAACTCTGGCGACGGCCTGCACGCTTCTGATCACTAGCGCCTGCGCCCAGTCATTGCCTGACATCGCACCCGGCGACACCGACCAGGTGGTGGCGGAGCACGACGAGCGCGGCATATGGGCTGAGATGGAGCAAGCCGAGAGTGCCCTCCTGACCTCGGGTGCTCTGGTCGCAGATGAAACCTTGCAAGCCTATGTGAGAGAGGTGGCCTGCCGCGTCGCCAGCGACTATTGCGGCGACATCCGCGTTTATGTTGTCGAGCGCGCAGGCTTCAACGCCTCAATGGCACCGAACGGCTTTATGACGGTCTGGACAGGCCTGCTACTGCGCGTCGAGAACGAGGCCCAGCTCGCTGCCGTGCTCGGCCACGAGGTCGCCCACTATCAGCGCCGCCACACGCTTGAGCGCTGGCGCTCGACGCGCGCGGCCACATCAGCGGTAACATTCCTTTCGATCGCCGCAGCAGTCGGGGGCTATGGTGGCGCCGGCAATCTCGTGCAGCTTGCCACTCAGCTCGCCTTGCTTAGTTACTCGCGGGAGCAGGAGCGCGAGGCCGATAGCCTTGGCTTCGAACGCCTCGTCGCGGCCAGCTACGATGCCGAGGCTGCTGCCGCCGTCTGGCGCAATGCACTGGCCGAGCAGGACGCTATGGATGAAGACCAAGCGCCGCCCGTGCTGCTTTCAACCCATCCGGCCAGCGACGAGCGCCTAACCAATCTTGCGGCGCTCGCCGACATGCGGGGTGGCGAGCGCTTCGCCGGGCGCTTTGACGCAGCCGTCGCACGCCATCGCAACGAGTGGATCGCTGCGGAAATTGGCAAGGGTCGCTACGGCGCGCTGGACGTGGTGCTGCAACGCCTCGGCGATAACGGCGTGGCGAGTTACTGGCGCGGCGAGATGTTCCGCCGCAGCGGCGAAACTAAGAAGGCCTTGGCCGCCTATCGTATGGCTGTGGTGAGCCCAGAGGCACCAGCCGTAGCCCATCGCGGGCTTGGGCTTACCTTGTGGTCGCTCGGCCGCGATAGCGAGGCCCTGCGCGCCTTTACCCGCTATCTCGTAACCGCTCCGCAAGCCAAGGACACGGCGATGATCCGTGCCTATATCAAGGAACTCAAATGAGGCTCGTTTTCGCCGCGGCGCTGTTACTCGCCGCATCCTGCGAGCAGGTAACCTTGGTGGAGCCAGGCACGCAGTCGATCAATGGCGCCTACGAGGTAACCACCCCCATCGCCTGGAGCCGCTTTCCCCTGGCGCCCATGGAACAGTGGACAGTCGACGGCCTCCCGCTGCAAAACTTGCGGCTTTACGCGACCATCAAGGACGGTGACGCGCTATTCGACAACAGCAGCCCACGGCCCGATGACGGCGTGCCGCGCTACCGTACGAGCATGCGCGCCAGTGATGTCGCCGACTTCGTGCTCGCCAGTCTGGCCCAGGTCGGGACCAACGATGCCGATTTCAGCAATCTGCGCCCGGCCGCCTTTGGCAGCCTCTCGGGCTTTCGCTTCGATATCACTTTTTTTTCTAGCGACGGTCTTGCCTATCGTGGCCTAGCCTGCGGCGCCATTGATGCAGAAAAAATCCTGCACCTGCTGCTCTATATCGGCACCGACGCAGTTTATTTTGACGCCCACCGCGAGGCTGTCGAGAACATCTTTCGCTCGCTGACCCTGCCGAACGATCAGAAGTGACGGTAGCCGCAATCGTCGAAAGTCATGGGAGTGCCGTCGGCGGCCAGGACTGTGACACCCCGCCCTGGTTCGACGCTACCTATTGGTATTCCCTCTGCGACGGCTTCACCTGCAGTAAACACCAGCTCGTAGTCATCGCCACCTGTTAGCATGCGAGGAAACCAGGCAGGTTCCTCCGCCACAACCGCCTTGGCAGCATCCGACAGGGGCACCGCTGCGGCATCTATCGCGATGGCGACACCCGAGGCCTCAGCAATATGGCCGGTATCGGCGACGAGCCCGTCAGAGATATCAGCGCAAGCGCTTGCCACGCCGATGAGGGCGCGGCCGAGCGCCACGCGAGGTGTCGGTAGGCGCAGGCGCTCGACGAGCGACCCGCACCCGGCAGCGGACAACTCTCCCCTCAGGACCGCGAGGCCCAGAACACCATCGCCGATAGTGCCCGAGACATAGACTGAATCCCCCGGCCGCGCACCCGATCGACGCAATGCGGCACCAACAGGTACTGTGCCTAATGCAGTGATAGAAAGCATCAGTGGGCCGGGCGTCGAGACCGTATCGCCACCGGCAAGCATGATACCCCAGCGCCCCTGCTCCTCGCCGAGGCTGGCACAGAAGCGGCGCAGCCAAGTCCCGTCAATCTCGTCCGGTAGCGCTAGGGTAAGCAGATAGGCTAGCGGCGCAGCGCCCATCGCGGCAAGGTCGCTGAGGTTTACGCGCAGTGCCTTGGCGGCGATCGCTTCTGGCGTCTCGTCCAGGGGAAAATGCACCCCGGCGACGAGGCCATCCTGGGTCACCGCCAGCTCTTCGTCGGCCGATAATAACGCCGCATCGTCCTTAAGTCCCAGTGCGCCGGGAAAGCCCTCGGACAGAGGGCGGAAGAGCGTTTCGATCAGCGCGAACTCACTTGCCCTGTTGGCCATCAGCCCATTCCACCGCCCGCAGACGCCGCGCCAAGGTCTCCAGCGCGCCATTAACGAAGCCCGCCTCGTCCTCGTCGAAAAAGCTGTGCGCGATGGCAACATATTCGCTGACCGCAACACGCGGTGGCACATCGAGGCAATCTCGAATCTCGTAGGTCGCGACGCGCAAAATTCCCCGCATGGTGAGCGACAGACGTGCAAGTGACCAGCCTTCGCGCAAAGTCTCGGAGATCGCCGCATCTAGCGCCTCAGCATGCGCAAGTGCACCATCAGCGAGGCGTCGCAAAAAAGCCTTATCAAGCGCGCCAGTCGGCGATGGGCGCGCGGCCATCTCGGCAACAACGGTCTCAGCCTCGGTACCGACCAAATCAATCTGATACATCGCTTGCACAGCCGCCAGGCGGGCGCCGCGTCGGGCCGCGAGCGCGCTGTCAGCCGCAGCACTCACGCGTCGCTCGCGAAACGCCGTGCCAAATCGATTAGGGCGAGACATGCCTCAACCGCTACAGCGCCCTTGTTGCCGTCTAACACAGCGGCACGCTTCATGGCCTGGTCGTAGTCTTCGGTAGTTAAGATACCATTGCCGAGCGCAGCACCATGGTCAATGGCAAGGCTGGTCAACCCGCGTGCGCTCTCGCCGGCGACAATATCATAGTGGCTGGTCTCACCACGGATGATGCAGCCGAGTGCGACATAGCCGTCATAGGCGCCAAGGCGGTGGGCGCTGGCAATTGCGCCGGGTATCTCCAGCGCGCCGGGTACGGCGACACTCTCCCAACTTGCCCCGGAGGCTTCGAGAGCAGCAACCGCACCGGCCTCGAGCTCGGCGGCGATGTCTTCGTAGTAGCGCGCCACCACCAGTAGCACGCGTGGGGCGAAAGGCAATCCCGCCATCTCAGTCTCCGCCTTTGATCGGCCGGCGTCCGGCGATGCTGAGACCGAAGCCCCCGAGGCCGACCACTATGCGCTCGGAATTGCTCAGCAGCACCATCTCGCGAATACCGAGATCAAGCAGGATTTGCGCCCCGGTGCCGTAAGCACGCAGGGCGCCGCCGCTCTCGTCGGGCTCAATCTCGTGCCCCTCAAGCAGCGTCGACAGCGAATCCGGGCGTGCCGCACGGATGACTACAACGACGCCACGACCTTCTTCGGCGATCAACTCCATGGCCCGATGCAATTCATCGCCGCGCCCCGTCGCGGTGTCGCCCATGATATCGATCAACGGATTGACCCGGTGCATGCGCACGAGCACCGGTGCATCGCCGCCAAGATTGCCCTTGACCAGTGCCGCGTGTTCGGTCCCGTCCGCAGTATTGACGTACACGATCATGCGGAAGTTGCCGCCCCAACGGCTCTCAAAGTCCCGCTCCAGCAACCGCTCGACAACGCGGTCGACGCGACGGCGATAGGCGATGAGGTCGGCGATCGTGCCGATCTTGAGACCGTGCTTCTGGCAATAGGCGATGAGATCGTCGCGTCGCGCCATAGAGCCGTCGTCATTCATGATCTCGCAGATCACCCCAGCTGGCTCCAGGCCGGCGAGGCGCGCAACATCGACTGCCGCTTCAGTGTGGCCGGCGCGCACCAAAACACCACCATCGCGCGCCACGACGGGAAAGACGTGCCCGGGCGTCGTAATGTCAGTAGCGGTGCTACGGGGGTCGATGGCGGTGTGGATGGTATGGGCGCGGTCAGAGGCGGAGATACCCGTAGAGACTCCATCGGTCGCCTCGATAGAGACCGTGAACGCGGTGTCAAAGCGCTTGACGTTGCGCCGCTGCATCGGCTCGAGTTCAAGCTTGGTTGCGCGGTCTGGCGATAGCGCCAAGCAGACCAGCCCGCGACCGTGGCGAGCCATAAAATTGATCGCTTCTGGCGTGGCGAACTCAGCCGGCACTATCAGATCGCCCTCGTTCTCTCGACCTTCATCATCAACTAGAACGAACATGCGGCCGTTACGCGCGTCGTCGATCAGGTCCTCGATCCGCGAGAAGGGCGAGTCCATCGATGTCGAATCAGCCACCACGTTCATGTCGCCACCCCCGCATGTGCCAGTGCGCGACGCGCGTAACGGGCCTGCATGTCGATCTCCACATTGACCAAGTCGCCTACCGCAAGAGCGCCGAAGGTCGTCACCTCCTGGGTGTAGAAAATGATATTGACTTCGAAACAATCGGCCATGACCCAGTTTACGGTCAACGAGATGCCGTCTAGGGCGATCGAGCCCTTGGGCGCCACATACGGCGCGAGCCACTCCGGTAAAACGAAGGCCAACACAACGGAATCTCCCGATGGCTTGCGCGACAGCACCTTGATCACGCCGTCCACGTGGCCGCTTACCAGATGGCCGCCGATTTCGTCGCCAACGGTCAAAGAGCGCTCCAGATTGATGGCACGGCCCTCCTGCCAATCGCCAAGCGTGGTCTTGGCTAGGGACTCGGCCGAGACATCGACAGCGAACCAGTCCGCGCCCTTGTCGACTACCGTCAAGCAGACCCCTGAGCAGGCAATGGAAGCGCCGATAGCGACCGCATCCATGTCGAACGCAGTGCCGATGGTCAGACGCAAATCGCCGGAGTGCTCGAGAGCGCGCACCTTGCCCACATCACTGATCAATCCCGTAAACATGGCGAGAAACTATTCCCGACGAGCGTAAGTTTCCAGCACATCCTCGCCAAGAGCCATGAGCGATATGCGCTCGAAACGTGGCTTGTCGGCCATCGCATCCAGGCCCAGCCCTGCTACGGCGGCCACGCCATCGCCGCCAATCACCGAGGCGGCCCGGAACCAGGCGATGCGATCGACGCAATCGGCGGCGATCAGGCTCGCGGTCAGGCGTCCGCCACCTTCAACCAGCAGCCGCGTGATGCCCCGCGCGGCCAGAGCCTGTAGTGTCGCAGCCACAGAAACACCGCCGTCGTCAGCAGCCACGGAAATCACCTCAACGCCGCAATCTGAAAAGGCGCGGCGGCGCGCCGTATCGGCGTTTTGCAAGGCCACGATCCAAGTTGGCGCCTCCTCGTGTTCGGCGACCAGCGGGTCGGTGAGCGGCAGGCGCAACCGGCTGTCGGCCACAACGCGCACCGGCGAACGTTCGGCGAGCCCAGGAAGCCGACAGGTCAGGCGCGGTCGGTCCGACATGGCGGTGCGCGCACCGACCATCACCGCATCATGCTCGGCCCGCAGGAGATGCGCCCGGGCCCGCGCCAACTCAGCCGTTATCCATTCTCTGTCGCCGCCCGCCGTCGCGATACGACCGTCGAGCGTGGTCGCTGTCTTCAGGGTCACTAGGGGACGCCCCTGCTCGCAACGCAACAGGTAGCCGGCATTTAGGTCCCTAGCTTCTTCGCGGCAGAGCCCCTCTATGACCTGGATGCCGGCATCCCGGAGGCGCGCTAGGCCGGCCCCACCCACGCGCCGATCGGGATCCTCCGTAGCCACAACGCAGCACCCAATGCGGGCCTCGATCAAGGCGTCGGCACAAGGTGGGGTCTTCCCCTCATGGGCGCAGGGCTCGAGGGTGACATAGGCCGTAGCGCCGACTGCCGCCTCACCAGCGCGCCGCAAGGCTTCGGTTTCAGCGTGCGGCCGGCCACCAGGCTGGGTCCAGCCGCGTCCCACCACCTGCTGCTCACGCACCAGGATGCAGCCGACGGCGGGATTGGGCCAGACCGCGCCGAGGCCGCGCCGCGCCAGGGTCAGCGCGGCGGTCATGTGCCTGTGATGCTCAGTCCTCCTTGTCACGGGGCAGCAGCTCGACGAACTCCTCGAAATCCCTGGCCTCGCGGAAATTGCGATAGACCGAGGCGAACCGCACAAAGGCAACCGGATCGAGACCGGACAAAGCCTCCATCACCATCTCGCCAATCTCGTTGGAGGGAATATCGGATTCGCCAGAACTCTCCAGACGGCGCACAATGCCACTGACTAGGCGCTCTATGCGTTCGGGCTCAACGGGACGCTTACGCACTGCGATTTCGATCGAGCGCGCCAGCTTCTCGCGGTCGAAGGGCGTGCGCGTACCATCCTTCTTGACCACGGTCAGATCGCGCAGCTGCACCCGCTCGAAGGTCGTGAAGCGCGAACCGCAAGAGGGGCAAAAGCGGCGCCGGCGAATGACCGCATTGTCCTCGGTCGGGCGCGAATCCTTAACCTGAGTGTCTTTGTCGCCGCAGAATGGACAGCGCATACTCTAGAGCCCTATCTATGCTGGTAGATTGGGAAACGCTGGCAGAGCTCGCGCACCTCGCCGAGAGTGCGCGCCTCGACCTGGGCATCGCCGTCGGGACCCCTCTTGGCAAGCCCGTCCAAAACATTGCCGATCAACTCGCCGACTTGGCGGAACTCGGCAACACCGAAGCCGCGGCTGGTGGCCGCCGGGCTGCCGAGGCGGATACCCGAAGTCACTGAAGGCTTCCGCGGATCGAAGGGCACGGCATTCTTGTTGCAAGTGAGCCCGGCGCGTTCCAATCCGGCCTCGACGACCTTGCCGGTCAGGCCCTTTCTGCGGAGGTCAACCAACAGCATGTGGTTATCGGTGCCGCCGGTCACGATATCAACGCCGCGCGCCTTCAGAGTGCCGGCAAGTGCCTGAGCATTGGCCACCACGGCACGAATATAATCAGCGAAGGTCGGCTGCAACGCCTCGCCAAGCGCCACTGCCTTGGCCGCAATGACGTGCATCAGCGGCCCTCCCTGAAGGCCCGGAAACAGGGCCGAATCCATTTTCTTGCCGATGGCAGCATTATTGCTCAAGACCATACCGCCGCGCGGCCCGCGCAAAGTCTTGTGCGTGGTGCTGGTAACTACATGGGCGTGCGGCAAGGGGCTCGGATGAGCGCCGACCGCGACCAGGCCAGCGATATGCGCCATGTCAACATGGAGATAGGCGTCGACGGAGTCAGCAATGGCCCTAAAAACCGCAAAATCAATCTCACGCGAATAAGCCGACGCCCCTGCAATAATAAGGGCGGGACGATGCTTTTCGGCTAGGCACGCCACCTCGTCCATATCGATGCGCCCGTCGGCCTCGCGCACGCCGTATTGAACAGCGTTAAGCCACTTGCCGGACATGTTTGGCTTGGCGCCATGGCTGAGATGGCCGCCTGCCGCGAGCGACATGCCCAAAACCGTATCACCGGGCCGCAGCAAACCCAGCATCACGGTCTGGTTCGCCTGGGCGCCGGAATGGGGTTGGACGTTGACCCAGCCGCAATCAAACAACTTTGTCGCACGCTCAATTGCCAGGCGCTCGGCCACATCGACGAACTCGCAACCGCCATAGTAGCGTCGACCCGGATAACCTTCCGCATATTTGTTGGTCAGGACCGAGCCCTGTGCCGCCAACACCGCCTCGCTGACGATGTTCTCCGAAGCAATTAGCTCGACCTGGTCCTGCTGGCGATGGCGCTCGGTCTCGATGGCACCAAACAGGTCCGGATCGGCGTCAAAGTAAGCGGATATGCTGAAGATAGGTTCGCAAGCGGTGGAAGACGATGTGCTCATCTAGGCAATTCCGCAGGAGGTTAGGTTTCGTCGAACATGGCGACACGGCGCTGGTGCCGGCCGCCTTCGAAATCGGTTTCTAGAAAAGCGCGCAAACATTGCCCTGCCGTCTCCTGGTCGATGAAGCGGCCCCCCAGTACGAGAACATTTGCATTGTTGTGCTGACGGGCCAGACGCGCAACTTCCGCCGTATAGCAATTGGCCGCCCGTACACCTTTGAAACGATTCGCAGTGATGTCCATGCCGATGCCCGTGCCACAGACCAAAACGCCGCGAGCCGCCTTGCCTTCCAGAAGAGCTTTGACCAGGACTTTGCCATAGGTTGGGTAGTCCACGGAGTTCGACGAGTTCGTGCCCAGGTCGAGCACATTCAGGCCTGACGCGCGCAAGTCTTCAGCGAGCACGGTTTTCAAAGGATAGCCGGCATGGTCGGCAGCAATGGCTATCACGTCCGATCGGGATTCGCTTGCCACGGCAGATCTCGCATTTTGTGGTCTGATCGCTTCCGGTTGGCGGTTGATTACCACATGTGGGGTTCACGCACCAGATCAAGACCGACTATTTCTGTCCAGAAAATAAGTTGTATTCCAAATAGTATTATTTCTAATTTGTTTCCTATTCTTTTCTTTAATAGAACCATTAAATTTTATTATATATTGATCTGAGATGAAAGATTTTACAATTGACATGGCATAGTCATACTGGCAGTAAATACTAGATATGAGACAATATTTCTAGAGTATGTAAAGAATGACGCATGATAATAAGAGTAACGTATCTCCCGAGAGTGTTCTGGGGATGACTTCGAACATTGTGTCCTCATATGTGAGCCACAATGCTTTGCCTGCGGATCAAATCCCGGAGCTGATTAAAACCGTTTATACATCCCTCGATGGTGTGCAGCCATCCACCAGTGAGGCAACAGGGCAGCCGCAGAAGCCTGCGGTTTCAGTGCGTCGCTCGATAACGCCCGACTACATTATTTGTCTTGAAGATGGCAAGAAGCTGAAAATGCTAAAACGCCATCTACGCACCAACTACAGCATGTCTCCGGAAGACTATCGCGCCAAGTGGAATCTTCCTGTCGACTATCCGATGGTCGCGCCAAACTATGCCAAGCAACGCTCGGAGTTCGCCAAGAAGATCGGCCTCGGCCGGAAGAAGGCGAGTAGCCGCAGGCGGCACGCCAAGAGCTAACGCCGCGGCAAAACGATTTCAAGGCCCGCAGGACGCGCCCTCTGGGTCTTTTCTTTGGCATGGCGCTTGGGCCAGTTTAGCCATGGTCAGCCCTTCCCACTTTGTTGCGGTCATCGCATTCGCAGCCTGCCGTTCCGCGCCGGAATGGCTGGAGCGGCCGAGTCGAAGTTCTTTCCCCTGGCCACGAATCTGCCTCTCGACGGCGCCACCAGGCAAGCACTGGGAGTGCATTCGCACTGATCCGCCGATTCCCCTAGTTCCATACCGTGCCACGGGCGACTGCCGCCTCAGCGATGCTGGTTATCGCCGACGGCACGGTGCAGCACGCCACGGTGGGGAGCCCAGGCGTCGACCGCCTACCGCTGTCCCGCAGCAGCTAATACCGGGCTACATATCCGTGTAGTCGTAGGAGCCCTGGCTCCATTCGTAGAAGACGTATCCCGGCGCCGAGACATCGCCCTTGTCGTCGAAGCCGATATCGCCGAGCACGGTCTGAAAACTACCGCTACGCAGCGCCGCGATCAGTGCGTCGAGATCGGTCGAGCCCGCGGCTTCCGCCACCTGTGCGAACACCTGGACGGCGGCGTAAGTGTAGAGTGTGTAGCCCTCGGGCTTATAACCCTGGGTCAGAAAACGCTCGACCACATCGGCCGCATTGGGGTTCTTGGCGGGATCGGGGCTGAAGGAAAACAGCGTGCCCTCGCCCGCATCGCCAGTAATCGACCAAAACTCTTCGGTCACCAGGGCATCGCCCGAAACCAACCGCGCCTCCAAACCTTGCGCCCGGGCCTGACGGACGATCAGCCCGGCCTCAGTATGGTAGCCACCGAGATAGATGACATCGATGCCGGCTGCCTTGAGCTTGCTGACGAGCGCCGAATAGTCCTTCTCGCCCGCCGTATAAGCCTCGTACATCGCCTCGCTGATGCCGAGACCCGCAAGCTGCTTGCGGGTCTCGTCGGCCAAGCCTTTGCCGTAGGCCGTCTTGTCGTGAAGGATGGCGATATTCTGGCCAGCGAAATGGTCCGCCAGGAAGGAGCCGGCCACGGCACCTTGCTGGTCGTCGCGCCCGCAGGTGCGAAAGACATTGTCGAAGCCCTGCTCCGTCAGCAGCGGGTTAGTCGAGGCCGGCGAAATCTGCAACACACCTTCCTCGTAATAGGTCTCGGAGGCGGGGATCGAGGTCGAGGAGCAAAAATGCCCGGCCATGAAGACCACGCCCTTGTTGACCATCTGGTTAGCCACGGCCACCGCCTGCTTGGCCTCGCAGCCGTCGTCGCCAATTTCCAACACCAGTTTCTTGCCGAGCACGCCACCGGCGGCGTTAATGTCGGCCACGGCCATCTCGGCGCCGCGCACCATCTGCTCGCCGAAAATTGCGTACTGCCCCGTCACCGGCCCAGCGGTGGCAATGATGATCTCGTCGGCGATGGCCGGCGTCGCCAAGGCGGCAGCCGTGCCCAGTACGATCAGCGTATGTTGAACTGAAGTCTTCATCTTTCCTCACCTCTCTCCGATCCGGCAGAAACCTACCCAAAAGATCGCGATTCAAACCGACTTTGCCAAGCCCCCTAATGCGGACGATAGGTAAAAGACCCTGTCTGCTGGTAGAGCCAGGGATATTGCCTCACCATTAGCCGCACCATGGCAATGCGATAGGCGACCAGTCCGATGGAGATAATTACAGCCGTATCAATGACATAGCCGGACAGCAATAACAGCGGACCGTCGAAGAGGCCGTAAATCAGAAAACGATCGCCCAGACCCAAGCCAATACAGGCCAAGATCACCTGCCAGGGCGGACGCCAGGTTATGGCGATGGCGCGCCCCGTCATCAGAGCCGCCCCGCCGGCGATGACCAGGGTGATACCGATCCAGACATCCAGCGTGGTGCCGGTCAGTGTCGCCGCGTCGCCCCACATCCCCATGCTCAATGCCCTCCCTCGAGATAGGCCGACTTGACCTCGGCATTGGCCATCAACTCCTCACCCGTGCCCTGCAACACGATCTTGCCGTTGGCCATAACATAGCCGCGGTTCGTAAGACGCAGAGCGTGAAAGGCATTCTGCTCAACCAGCAGAATGGTCATGCCACGGCTGCGGTTGATCTCGGCAATGATCGCAAAGATCTGCTTGACGATCAACGGCGCCAGGCCGAGCGAGGGCTCGTCGAGCAGCAACAGGCGCGGCCGGCTCATCAGGGCGCGAGCGATGGCGAGCATCTGCTGTTCCCCACCCGAGAGTGTGCCGCCTCGCTGGCCGCGGCGCTCGGCTAAAATGGGAAAGGTGGCGAAAACCGCTTCAAGATCTTCCTGAAAGTTCGCTTCCTCGCCCACGATGGCGCCCATTTGCAGATTTTCTAGCACCGTCATGCGAGGAAAGATGCGTCGCCCTTCGGGCGACTGCGCTATGCCGCGGCGGACGATCTGGAAGGTCGGTAGCGCCGTGATCTCCTCGCCTTCGAAGAGCACGCGCCCGGCGCTAGCGTGGGGGTTGCCGCAAATGGTCATCAACAATGTCGACTTGCCGGCGCCATTGGCGCCGATCAAAGTGACTATCTCGCCTTCACCGACACTGAGATCGACACCGCGCAAGGCCTCGATGGGCCCGTAATGTGTGTGCACACCTTCTAGCGAAAGCATCATGCCGCGCCCTCCTCGGTCTCGCCCAAATAGGCGCGGATAACGGCCGGATCGGCGCGCACGGTGGCCGGATCGCCGTCGGCGATAAGCTTACCGTAATCGAGTACGACGATGTGGTCGGAGATGCCCATGACCACGTTCATGTCATGCTCGATGAGCAAGATACCGATTTGCTGCTCGTCGCGGATATTGAGCAGCAGCTGATTCAGCTCGGCAGATTCGCGCGGGTTGAGCCCGGCCGCTGGCTCGTCGAGACAAAGCAGCACGGGGCGGGTGCACATGGCACGTGCGATCTCCAGGCGTCGTTGAGCACCGTACGGCAGCTCGCTGGCGCCGCGATCAGCGTGCTCGACCAAGCCGACGCGTTCCAGCCAATGGCGGGCAAGTTCTATTGCCTCGTCCTCGGCGGCACGGTAGGCCGGCAAGCCGAGCAGCCCGGCGATGGAGAAAGCCGAGGCCCGCATTAGCGCGTTGTGCTGAGCGACGACCAGGTTCTCCAGCACTGACATGGCGGGAAACAGGCGGATGTTCTGGAACGTGCGGGCGATTCCGGCGCGGGCGCTGCGAAATCCATCCATGCGCTCAAGCAGATAGGTTTCATCGCCGTGACCGCGCAAGGCAAGGCGCCCGACGCTCGGCTTGTAGAACCCGGTCAGGCAGTTGAACACGGTGGTCTTGCCGGCACCGTTGGGGCCGATGATGGCAGTGATTTGCTCGGGCTCGGCAATGAAAGAGAGATCGTCGATCGCCACCAGGCCGCCGAAGCGCATGGTAAGATGCTCGACCGTCAGCAACACGCTCATGGCGGCGCCTCCCGACCCGCCAAGCGGATGGTCGGCTGGCGCCGCGAGAGCAGGCCGCGCGGCTTCCAGATCATGATCAGCACCATGGCACTGCCGAAAGCAAGCATGCGGAACTCCGAGAACTCGCGCAGGAATTCGGGCAGCAGAATGATCGCCGCAGCCGCAAGCACGACGCCGATCTGGCTACCCATGCCGCCGAGCACGACGATCGCGAGAATGATGGCGGATTCTATAAAGGTAAAGCTCTCGGGGCTGATGAAGCCCGAGCGCGTGGCGAAGAACGAACCCGCGAAACCACCAAACATAGCACCTAGCGCGAAGGCCGAGAGCTTGGTGTTGACCGGGTTGATGCCGAGCGCGCGGCAGGCAATCTCATCCTCTCGCAAAGCCTCCCAGGCACGCCCCAATGGCAGCTTGCGGATACGCAGCACGAAGAAGTTTGTCAGTAGCGCGATGCCGAGGATGATGAAATAGAGGAAGATGATGCGGTACTGGCCGGAATAGTCGATGCCGAAGTAATCGTGAAACGCCGTGCCGTCCCCGACACGCTTGGTGAATTCGAGCCCGAACAAGGTGGGGCGCGGCACGCCGGTGACGCCATTGGGGCCGCCCGAGAAATCGACCCAGTTGACCAGAACGACGCGGACGATCTCACCGAAACCAAGAGTGACGATGGCTAGGTAGTCGCCGCGCAAGCGTAGCACCGGATATCCCAGCAGGATGCCAAAACTGGCGGCGAAGACCCCGGCCAGCGGCAGGCACATCCAGAAACCGAAGCCGAACTCGGTACCGAGCAGTGCGAAGCTGTAGGCACCGACGGCGTAGAACGCCACATAGCCGAGATCGAGCAGGCCTGCGAGCCCAACCACAATGTTAAGACCCCAGCCCAACAACACGTAGATCAGCACCTGGGTTGCGGTATCGACCACGTAGCGGTCGGCAAAAGGCATGAAAGGCAATGCGATGGCGGCGATCAAAGCTGCGAGCGCAGCATAGCCCCAGTGGCGCTGCCACAGGGTCTGCCCCGGCGCCGCAGCCTTCCCGCCACGTCCACGCCACAAGCCCTCAAAGATACCGCTGGTGCCCGCGCAGACCATCAGCCCTCGGCCAAGGCCGACGATCGCCGCCGCCAGCAACAGGAACTCCCAGCGGCCATGCACCGAGAGCCCACCAACGCCGTGCTCAAGCTTGAGGCCGAGCATGGGCACAGCCAGCGCCACCGCCACCAGGGCGGCGAGCGCCCCCTCCCGTAGCGCTTGGACGGCAGTCATTTCGCCCACGCCCTCAGACCTTCTCGATCTCGGGTCGACCGAGCAGGCCCGAGGGACGGAAGATAAGCACCAGAACAAGAATACCGAAGGCCGCGACGTCTTTGTATTCGACAGTGAAATAGCCGGACCAAAACGCCTCAACCATGCCCAGTAGCATGCCCCCCAGCATGGCGCCGGGCAGCGAGCCGATGCCGCCAAGAACGGCCGCCGTGAAGGCCTTGAGACCGGCGATAAACCCCATGAAGAAGTCGATTACGCCGTAATAAAGCGTCACCATGACTCCGGCCACCGCCGCCAGCGCCGCCCCCATGACGAAAGTCAGCGAGATGGTACGGTCGACATCGATGCCAAGCAGGGTGGCCATGGTGCGGTCCTGTTCGCAGGCACGCTGGGCCCGACCCAACGAAGTGCCACTGATCAGCGAGGCGAAAGCCGCCATTAGAACCACGGTCAAAATGACGATAAAGATTTGAATATAGCTCAGGGTGACGAGGAAGTTGTCGGCCTCGTAGACATCAAACCTGCCTTCAATGATCGGGCTGATCGCCTTGACGCCCGCGCCCTGGCTGAGCAGTACGTAGTTCTGCAGGGCGAGCGACATGCCAATGGCCGAGATCAGTGCCGCCAGGCGTTGCGAGCCGCGCAACGGCCGATAAGCCACCCGCTCCACCGTCCAGCCGTAGAGCGCGGTAAACAGCATCGTCACCACCAGCACCAGCAGCAGCGCCAGCGGCACCCAGGTTATGCCGGCGGCACCAAGAATGGTGAAGCTAATGATGGCGACGAAGGCACCGATCATGTAAATCTCGCCGTGGGCGAAATTGATCATGCCGATAATGCCGTAGACCATCGTGTAACCGATCGCGATCAGCCCGTAGATGCTGCCGAGCGTCACGCCGTTGATCAGTTGCTGAAGAAAATAGGCCATTCGCCCCCCGCCCGCGGTGCTCCACACCTAGAGCAGATTCCCCTCATTGGGAACCGGCTTATGGCGACGGAATCTTGCCTTGCTTTAAGAGGACATATTCCAGGTTGCTCTAGGCAAGTCCCATTAACTCCGCTCACTCAAGGCAGGCAAGCCGACCGTGGAAACCTCGATGCCGGTATCAAAATCAACAGCTGTGATCTTCAGTGCGCCGCCGACCTGGATGAAATCGTAAATGACCTCGGTCGGGTCCCAGGCCGCCCCAGCCATGCGCAAATCAGGCGGCGGCGCGGCTGATATCGAGATTACCCCAGACCCGGCGCAGGGAATCGACCAGATGGTCCATCATGGCGTCATCATGCAGCGGGCACGGCGTGATGCGCAGCCGCTCCGTGCCGCGCGGCACGGTCGGATAGTTGATCGGCTGCACGTAGATCCCGTGATCGCTCAACAACTCGTCGCTGGCACGCTTGCAGAGCACGGGATCACCCACGATCACCGGCACGATGTGGCTACGGTTCTCGATCACCGGTATGCCCACCTCGGCGAGCCGCCGCTTAAGGGTCCGTGCTCGCTCCTGGTGGCACTCGCGTTCGGCATTGCTGGCCTTAAGGTGCTTGACCGCTGCTAGAGCGCCCGCCGCCACGGCCGGCGGCAACGAGGTGGTGAAGATGAATCCAGAAGCGAACGAGCGCACCACGTCGACGATCGAGGCGGAAGCCGTGATATAGCCGCCCATGACGCCGAATGCCTTACCCAGCGTGCCCTCGATGACGTCGACCTGCTCCATCAGACCCTCACACTCGGCAACGCCACCACCGCGCGGACCGTACATGCCGACAGCATGGACTTCGTCGAGATAGGTCAGTGCGTTATGACGCTTGGCAACCTCGCAGATCTCGCCGATGGGCGCGATATCGCCGTCCATGGAGTAGACGGACTCGAAGGCCACGATCTTGGGCGCGTCCGGATCAAGCTCGCCCAAGAGCTCATCAAGGTGGCCAGGATCATTATGGCGGAAGATCTTTTTAGGCGCCTTGGAATGGCGCACGCCCTGGATCATAGAAGCGTGGTTGAGAGCATCGGAGAGAATGACGCAGCCTGGCAGGATCGAGCCCAGCGTGGAGAGCGTCGCGTCATTCGAGATGTAGCCAGAAGTGAACAGCAACGCCGCGTCCTTGCGGTGCAGGTCGGCCAGTTCGCGCTCCAGCAACACGTGATAATGGGTCGTGCCGGAGATATTGCGTGTGCCGCCGGCGCCGGCCCCGACCTTCTGCAAAGCCTCGGTCATGGCGCTAACGACATCGGGATGCTGGCCCATGCCGAGATAGTCGTTCGAGCACCAGATCACGACATCGCGTTCGCCGCCATTCTGAAAATAGGTCGCTTTCGGAAAGTTACCAGCATGGCGTGCCAAGTCTGCGAATATTCGATAACGCCCCTCTTCTCTAAGAGAATCAAGAGATTGAGAGAAGTACTTATCGTAATTCATTAGCTCGTTTCCGTTCTTTGGCCCGAGGCCAATCTAACCTAGTCGCCGATAGTCTCAAATCAAGCGCCAATGATCCTTGATCAAGATCATACATCTCAACGTACGTAGCCGAGGTCGGACCAGACCTTCTCGATTCAGGGCACGGACATCATGTACCTGAAGGTCGCCGAGCCGAGCCGCAGCAAGATCATCGCCTACCTGATGAAGTAACGCTGGCTGCGAGTTCTTATCCGCTGAGAGATGCCTAAACGACTTCAAGGCCGCTGGATAGGAGGCTAGTTAATCGGATCACGACGCACTTCCGCCAAAGCATTCAAATCAGGTTACTGTTTCAGTTATCTCGCGTGCCGCTAATCATTGAAACCAGCGGCTACGACGCGATTTTTTCGACCAGATCGTGAAAGTCCTCGGCGATGACGTCGTGGACTTGATCCGGTTCATCGACTTGATCGAATAGGTCGAGATCTCCCCATTCCTCGGTTCGCCGGACAAAGGCTGTTTTCAAACCCTGTTCACGGGCAGCAAGAAGGTCAAAAGTGAAGGCGTCAAGCACGCGCTGAAACATATCGTCTTTGGCCGCACCACTTCGAGCCAATCCGCCTAAAGCCATTTCGCCCCGGCCCCGAAAGGATGCCCCGTTTGCAAAGCAGCAGCTAGCACCGGGTGCTTAGGCCGCCGCGTAACCGCCATCAACGATCAGGGTGTGGCCGGTGATGAACGAGGCCGCCGGCGAACACAGGAACAGCGCTGCATCACCGATCTCCTGCGGCCTTCCCCAGCGCTTCATGGGCGTCCGCTCGATGATCGTTTGGTAGCGCTCGGGCTGGCTCTCCGAGAGACTCGCAGTCAGCTTGGTCTCGATCCAACCCGGCGCAATGGCGTTGACGCGCAGACCCTGCGCCGCCCAGCCGATAGCCAGCGACTTAGTCAGATTAACCAGCCCGGCCTTGCTCGCAGCATAGGCGGGCGTCGCCAGCGAGCCATAGAAACTGAACATCGAGGCGATATTGAGGATCGCGCCCTTGGCGATGACCAGCTTGCCGAGACAGGCATGGCTCATGCGCATGGCACCGATCAGATTGGTGTTGACCACCTGGGCGAACTGGTCAGGCTGGTATTCCTTGCCCTGGCGCACGATGGTGCCGGCATTGTTTACAAGAATGTCAATGCGCGGAATTTGCGACAAGAACTCCTCGATCGACAGGTCGTTTGTCACATCGAGGCGATGGACGGCAAACTCACCGTAGGGCGTGCTGTGCTCGCAAGCCTTGATGGTCTCGCTGCTGCGCCCGGTCACGGCGACCTCGGCGCCAGCCTCCTGAAGCGCCAAGGCGATGCCGTAGCCGATGCCGGAGGCACCGCCCGTCACTACCGCTGATTTACCGGAAAGATCGATCGCGCGTGCCATGTCCTGCCTCAGTCAAGCGTGTTCACGGGATTGGGGACGGGCTCGCCGAATAACACCGCCTTCAGATTCGCCGCCGCGATCTCGATCATGCCATGGCGCGACTGCACCGTAGCGCTGGCGATATGCGGGGTCAGAAAGACAGTATCGAGCGACTTGAGGCCGTCCGTGACCTTGGGCTCGAACTCGTAGACATCGAGACCCGCTCCAGCGATCTGGCCCTCTTGCAGCGCCGTCAACAGCGCCTCTTCATGCACCACGGGGCCGCGGGCGATATTGATCAGGTAGCCGTCCTTGCGCATTGCTGCGAGCTCCGGCGCGCCAATCAAGTGCCGTGTCTCAGGCGTCAACGGCGTCAACAGCAGCACGAAACGGGCCTCGGCCAGCAGTCGGTCGAACGGCATCCAGGTCGCACCAAGCTCAGCCTCGATCTCGGGCGCAACGGGGTTGCGGTTGTGATAGGCGATGTCGATACCGAAGCCTTTGGCTCGGCGCGCCAGCGCCTGGCCGATGCGGCCCATGCCGACGATGCCGAGCGTCTCGCCCTGCAAGGCAGTGCCCCAGAACAAGGGAAACGAGAAAGTGTCGAGCTTGCCGGCACGAGCATAGCGCTCAGCCTCGCCAAGACGTCGGCCGACCGCAAGCACCATGGCCATGCCGAAATCGGCCACCGCGTCCGTGAGAACCCCTGGGGTATTGGTGACCTGTATGCCAGCGGCGGTCGCTGTCTCGAGATCGACATTGTCGGCCCCGGCTGAAGCGTTCGCCAACACCTTGAGCTTGCCCTTGCCCGCCACGAGCAAGTCGGAGCTCACTGGAATCATATGGATCAGCAGACCGTCCTTGCCCTCGGCTAGGCGTGCCAGCTCGGCCGCATCGGGCACTCCATCCTCAAAAATATCGACATGTGAGACATCGAAATGGCGCCGGAGATCGGTGAGAACCGCCTCCGACGCCCAGCTCACAACCAGAACGGAAGGCTTCATGCCTGGCTCATTTGCGGCTCCAGGCTTCGACCTTCTGGCGCTGCCGGCCAAGACCCTCGATGCCAAGGGTCATCACGTCACCCTTCTTGAGGAAGGTCTGCGGCTTCATGCCAGCACCAACACCGGGCGGCGTGCCGGTGGAGATCACGTCGCCCGGGTTGAGCGTCATGATCTTGCTGAGATAGGCAATCAGCTTGGCAACGCCGAAGATCATGGTCTTGGTGTTGCCTGTCTGGCGGCGCTCACCGTTGACGTCGAGCCACATGGCGAGGCGCTGCGGATTTTCCACCTCGTCGACGCTGACCAGCCACGGGCCGATCGGCCCGAAGGTGTCGCAGCTCTTACCCTTGGTCCAGGTCGGGCCGTGTTCCATCTGCCACTCACGCTCGGAAACGTCGTTGCAGATGGTGTAACCGGCAACGTGGCTTAGCGCGGCTTTCTGCGTCACGTTGTTGGCGGCAGTGCCGATAACCACGCCCATCTCGCACTCCCAATCTGACTTCTTCGAGCCCTTGGGCATGATCACGGTATCGTTCGGGCCATTGAGAGCGCTGTTGGCCTTGATGAAGAGAATTGGTTCCGTGGGGATCGGACTGCCGGTCTCCTTGGCGTGATCGACATAGTTGAGGCCGATGCACATGATCTTGCCGACCGGTGACCATGGCACGCCGAGACGCGGGCGCCCCTTTACCAGTGGCAGACGCTTCGGGTTGTAGCGCGCAAGCTTGGCCATGCACTTGGGGCTCAGCAGATCTGGCGTTATGTCGTCGATCTTACCGCTGAGGTCGCGCAGCTTACCGTCGGCATCGACGAGACCAGGCTTTTCCCTACCAGCGCGGCCGTAACGTACGAGTTTCATGTTGCCTCCCAACCCCTTCAGGGCCGATAGAAAGTTACAAAAGTAGCTGGGCAATCATGTGATTTAGAGGCTAATGCCTCCATCCACCACGATTGCCTGGCCGGTCATAAACGCTGCGGACTCTGATGCGAGATAGGCAACGAGTCCGGCGATTTCATCGGGCTGCGCGAGGCGGCCCATGGGTTGTCTATCGATAAACATGCGCCGCGCGGCCTCGGGGTCGTCGAAGGCCTGAATACGCTCTCCGAGCGATGGCGTCTCAACAGTTCCAGGACAAACGGCATTGCACGTGATTCCATGCTCGATGTAGTCCATTGCAACCGACTTGGTCAAACCTACAACGGCCGCTTTGGTAGTGCCGTATGCGGCACGGCTTTTCACCCCGCTCACCGAGGACGCGACCGAGGCCATGTTGACGATGCGACCGTAGCCCTGCTCGACCATCCCGGGCAGGTAGGCGGTGATGGTCCGGCGCATGGAATCAACGTTGATGTCGAACGAGCGTTCCCAGTCCTCGTCATCGCAGTCGAGCAGACTACCGACAGCGACATAACCGGCGCAATTGAATAGAATGTCCACAGGACCCGTGCGCTCGCACGCAGAGGCAACCGCTTGCGCATCGGTGACATCGAGGGTGAAGGTCTTGGCACCATCGAGACCCCCCAGCTTGGCAGTATCGATATCCGTTGCCCAAAGCTTTGCGCCGGCGGCCAGAAAGCGCTCGGCCGTGGCGCGCCCGATACCCTGGCCGGCAGCCGTAATCAGTGCCGTTTTGCCTGCCAGGCTCATCGAATGAAACTATTTTTCTGGGCCACTCGCGACCCGATTTCGACCCCGTGCATGCCGTCGCTATCCTCCTGATCTGGCGGCGCGACCATACCGGCGCGACGGTTGTGGCGGCAAGGACTTTGCCATTGTCGGCAAACGGTGCTTGCGCGAGGTGCTGGAATGGCCATATTTGCTGCGAATTATCAGAACTATAGAAGCTCGCGAGGTTCGCATGTCCGACCAAGTTCTGACCGTCCGCCTGCATCAGGCGGACAACGTGGTCACAGCCAAACAAACCATCGTCGCCGGCGCTCCCGTTCCTCCCCAAGGGATTTTGGCCATCGCGGAGATACCCGCCGGCCATAAGGTGGCAACACAGGCTATCGCGGCGGGCGAGGCAGTGCGCAAATACAACCAGATCATTGGTTTCGCGACCGAGGGGATTCCGGCCGGCCAGCACGTTCACACCCAGAACGTCGAGATGAAAGCCTTCAAGCGTGACTACGCCTATGGCGTCGATGCCTGCAATACGGCTTTCGTGCCGGAAGCGGAGTGCGCTACCTTCCAGGGCATCATGCGTGCCGACGGTCGCGTGGCAACGCGTAACTACATTGGCATCATCAGTTCGGTGAATTGCTCGGCGACGGTGGCAAATTATATTGCCGACGCCTTTCGCGGCGATGCCCTGGCGAACTATCCCAATATCGACGGCGTGGTAGCGCTGACCCACGGCTCGGGCTGCGGCATGTCCAACTACGGCATCGGCTGGGAGTTCCTGCAGAACACACTCAACGGCTACAAGTCGCACCCTAACTTCGCCGGCGTCGTCGCCGTCGGACTCGGCTGCGAGGTTAACCAAATCTCGAGCATGATCGAACAGCACGGCTGGCAGACTGGCAAAATGCTTTCAACCATGACCATCCAGGACACGGGTGGCACCCGCAAAACCATCGAGGAGGGCATCGCGCGCATCCGCGAGATGCTGCCTGAGGCCGACAAGGCTGAACGCCAGGCCGTGCCCGCGAGCCATATCGTCCTGGGTCTCGAATGCGGCGGCTCAGATGCCTATTCTGGCATCACCGCCAATCCGGCACTGGGTGCCGCGGCGGACCTGTTGGTACGTCATGGCGGCACCGCGGTGCTTGCAGAAACGCCCGAGGTCTACGGAGCCGAGCACCTGCTCACCCGGCGTGCGGTCTCCAAAGCGGTCGGCGACAAGCTGGTCAAGCATATCCTGTGGTGGGAGGAGTACGCCGAAAAACACGGCGCCGAGCTAAATAACAATCCCTCGCCCGGCAACAAGGCGGGTGGGCTGACAACCATCCTGGAAAAGTCCCTCGGCGCCGTCGCCAAGGGCGGCACGACGAATCTAGTCGATGTCTACCAATATGGCGAGTTGGTTACGGAAAAGGGCTTCTGTTTTATGAACACGCCAGGCTACGATGTGACCTCGGTCAACGGCATGGTGGCGGGTGGCGCAAACGTGGTCTGCTTCACCACCGGACGTGGCTCGGCCTTTGGCTGCAAGCCGACACCTATCTTAAAGCTTGCCTCCAACAGCACCATGTATCAGCGCCTTGAAGAGGACATGGATATCAATTGCGGACCGATCGTCGATGGCGACGAGAGCGTCGAGGAGGTCGGCGAGCGCATCTTCCACAAGATCCTCGCCACAGCGTCAGGCGAGCCCACAAAGAGCGAGGCACTTGGCTATGGCGACAACGAGTTTGTGCCCTGGCAAATCGGCGCCTACATGTAGGCATCTACGCACAGGCAAAAAATGGCCGATATTGGAGCGTCATGGCCTTTTACGATCTCGGCAAGCCGTCGATCTTGGTTGTGGTCGACGATGATCCAAACACCATCGCGCTGATGTCGGATATCGTGAGCGGATTAGGCGCCGTTGCCGTGGTCACCACGCCCAACAGCGCTATGGCGGAGACGATGCTCGCCTATTCTCAGAAGGCGCCTATGGGACCGGTCTTCGTCGACTACCAGATGGGCCTAGGCCATTGCAGCCGCGCTGCATGCGAGCTGATCGACGCGCCACAGCTCGCACAGAAACATGCCGGCACAGCGAAAGAAAGCTGCCTATGAGTGCCACCGATCACATCCGCACCCAAGTGCGTGAGCTGCAGCACTCGGGCATCCGCGAGATTGCCCATGTCGGCATGGACCGGCCCGGCGTCATCCCGCTCTGGTTCGGCGAACCCGACCTGCCGACGCCGGATTTCATCATCGCCGCCTCGGATGCGGCCTTGCGCGCCGGCGAGACCTTTTACAGCCACAATCGTGGCGTGCCGGAGCTGCGCGACACAATCAGCGACTACACCAACGCCCTGTACGGCATGGCGTTAGACATCGACCGTATCACAGTGACCTCGGCTGGCATGAACGCGCTCATGATGATCGCCGAATTGCTTGTAGAGCCGGGCGACAACATCGTCTTTGTCACCCCGCTGTGGCCCAATTTCTTCCGCTGCGTCGAGATCATGGGCGGCGAGGCGCGCCAGGTGCCGCTGCAACGTAGCGGTGACGGCTGGGCACTCGATATCGACCGCCTGTTCGAGGCGTGTGACGGGCGCACCCGCGCCGTCTGCGTCAATTCGCCGAGCAACCCGACGGGCTGGATGATGGACCGCAAGACCCAGGCCGAAGTGCTTTCCCGTTGTCGCCAGCGTGGCATCTGGCTGATCGCCGACGAGGTCTATGCCCGCATCATCTACGACCGGCCCTATGCGCCCTCATTTCTCGAACTCGCCGAGCCCGAGGATCTGATGCTAGTAGTCAACAGCTTCTCCAAGACTTGGGCCATGACCGGCTGGCGCTTGGGCTGGATCACAGCGCCGGCCTCGATCGGCCAGGCGCTGGAGAGCTTGAGCGAGTACAACGTGGCCTCCCCCAGCACCAACGCCCAGTATGCCGGCATCACGGCGATCCGTGACGGCGAGCCTTTCGTAGCCAATATGGCGGACCGCTATCGCATCGCCCGCGATATGGTGCAGCAACGCCTCGGCGCCATGCGCCGCGTACGTCTGACCCGCCCGGAGGCCGCCTTTTACGCCTTCTTCGCGGTCGATGGCGTGGACGACAGCCGCGTCTTTGCCAAGCGCATCCTGGACGAAACCAATGTCGGCGTGGCGCCGGGAACAGCCTTCGGTGAAGGCGGCGAGGATTACCTGCGCATCTGCTATGCCAAGTCGCCGGAGCTGCTGGCCGAGGCCTTCGAGCGTCTGGCGCCGTTGCTCGACGCGTGAGCGCCATCTCACCGGAAGAGATTGCGTACGCGGCAGCGAAGCTGCGCGGCGGCGACCTGGTCGCCTTTCCCACCGAAACCGTCTACGGCCTTGGCGCCGACGCCACAAATGACCATGCCGTGGCAAGCATATTCAAAGCCAAGGGCAGGCCCGAATTCAACCCGCTGATCGCCCACGTCGTTGATCGCGCCGCGGCCGAGCGCCAGGCGGTTTTCGACCAGGACGCGACTACGCTGACCGAGGCCTATTGGCCGGGGCCCCTCACTTTAGTGCTGCCGAAGCGGCCTGACTGCACCATATCCATGCTCGCCCTCTGCGGCCTCGACACCGTGGCCCTGCGATGCCCCGCTGCAGCAGTTGCCCAGGCCTTGCTGGCGGAAGTCGACTGCCCGATTGCCGCGCCGAGTGCCAACAGCTCTGGCCGTCTCAGCCCGACCACGGCGCAGCATGTAGCCAATGATCTCGACGGCAAAGTCAACTTCATCCTCGACGGCGGTCCGTGTTCCATCGGCGTGGAATCGACCATCGTTGATCTCTCCGTCACCCCAGCCGTCCTTCTACGCCCGGGCGCCATCACGCGCGAGGACATCGCGACCATCATCGATATCCGCGACGGGAAAGGTGATGCGCACGTCCCGAAAGCGCCGGGACAGCTGCTCAGCCACTATGCCCCGCACACACCCCTGCGTCTCAACGCCACGGGCGTCGACACCGACGAGGCCTTGCTTGCTTTCGGCCCGAGTGTCCTGGATGGCGCCTCTGTCGTGCACAATCTCAGCCCCGCCGGCGATCTCGCCGAAGCTGCCGCCAATCTCTTCGCCATGTTGCACGCGCTCGACGATTACGGCGCTAGGGCTATCGCCGTCACCGCGATCCCCGACGATGGTCTCGGCGGCGCCATCAACGACCGGCTCAGGCGCGCTGCAGCACGATAAGCGCTTGCCGCAAATTGGCACGAGTCTGATCCTCGAGCCGGCGCTTTGCGTCCATGCTCAGATATGTTGCGGGCGGCCGAGAAAGCCTTGCACGACTTCGCCGCGCGCTCGGCGATAGACGAGCGCGGGTACCCAGGCGTATTTATGCCTAATCTGTGCGCCGTACCGGCCGAGGGTCTGGGAATTTTGGCCTAAGATAGAGAGATTCAAACCGACGAGTAGCGCGGTGTCTCCACCGACACAATTGCCGCATATTTGGTTGCTAGAATCACGTCCACTATCGGCCGACTCATGTGGTCCAGGCCGGCGCCACCACAGAACGCCTCGGCTCAGGCGGCACCGCACACTTCGTTATCTCTAAGGTGTGTGTCACAGACGACGTTATCGAGCCAAATGATCAGCGCCAGCTACCTCGACTCTTGCACCTATTGCCGAACTAAGTACAATGCGTTCCGAAAGACAGCAATATGCTCGAGCGTGTGGCAATGGCGATGCGGTTCGCCATAGGCGACAGCGATGGCGGCAAAGCCCGTCTTTTGGTCGGCGCGCGCGTCCACTTCGATGAGTGTCTCCCGATACGGTTCCACCAGATTCGCTTTCTGCTGCGACCTCATCTCATGCAGACTACGATATCGGAAGCGGTTCCGGCCACCCGACGAATGTGGTACCGATCGTTACGATTTGGAGGGAGATTTGCCATGCGTGCCGCCGTCGTCGCCGCGAGCTTAGTTCTGTTTCCGCCGATCTCTGCTGCTCAGGAAGATGACAGTTCCTCCTTCGAGCTCAATGTGATCAGCGTCGAGGGGCTTGTGCATCTGCACCTCGTCGGCATTCCCAATCCGGACCATACCGAAAGCATTTTGGCAGTCTCGAACATCCTCGAATCCCAGGTGACGCTGCACCTCCTCGACGATCTCGCTAAGACCCGCAACGGCAAAACATTGTCGTCGTTTCGGTACCGCGGCCAATGATGATTACCGACCACCTGCGCTCGATCGTCGGCGATATCGGCTGTATCACCGACCCAGACCAACTCGCGCCCCATTTGCTGGATCAACGCGAGAAGTATCGGGGCAAGACGTCGATCCTAGTGCGTCCCGCGAACACGGCGGAGGTTGCCGCGGTGGTGCAGTTGTGCGCCGACACGCGCGTTCCCATCGTGCCCCAGGGCGGCAACACGTCCATGGTCGGCGGCTCGGTGCCGAACGACAGCGGCGATGCGATCATACTCTCGCTCTCACGCCTGACCACAATCCGCGAGGTCGATGCCGCCAATTACTCTTTGTGCGCTGAAGCTGGCTGCGTTCTGGCAGATCTGCAAGCCGCAGCGGCGAACGCCGAGCGCCTGCTCCCGCTCAGTCTCGCGGCCGAAGGCAGCTGCCTCATCGGCGGCAATATCTCTACCAACGCCGGCGGCACCAACGTGCTGCGTTACGGCATGGCACGCGAGCAGGTGCTGGGCCTCGAGGTGGTGCTGCCGAATGGCCAGATCTGGGACGGTCTGCGAGCGCTGCGCAAGGACAATACCGGGTACGACCTCAAGCAACTTTTCATCGGCGCTGAAGGTACACTCGGCATCATCACCGCGGCGATGCTCAAGCTTTCGCCGATTCCGCGCAGCACATGCACCGCCTGGCTAGCCGTGTCCGATCCGGAAGCCGCGCTAACGCTTTTGACCTGCGCCCGCGAGGCGAGCGGCGACACGGTGACGGCATTCGAGCTAGAAGCGCGTCGTTGCGTCGATTTCGTGCTGCGCAATATCCCCGGTACGATGGACCCCCTCACCCAACACTATGACTGGTACGTGCTCGTCGAACTGACCTCGCCGGCCAGCAACGCCGGGCTTGATGCGGTGATGGAGACTATTCTCGAAACCGCCATGGCGGATGGCCTGGTGCTAGACGGCACCATCGCTGCCAGCGAGGCGCAGGCCCGGGCGCTTTGGGCCCTACGCGAGAACGTCTCCGAGGCTCAGAGACCAGAAGGCGGTAGCATCAAGCATGACGTCTCGGTGCCGGTGAGCCGCATGCCCGAGTTCCTGCGCCGCGCCACGGCGCTCACCGAGGAGACCATCCCAGCCGCCCGCCCCGTTCCCTTCGGCCATGCCGGCGACGGCAATATCCACTTCAACGTCACCCAACCCGAAGGCGCCAACAAAGTGGAATTTCTCACTCGCTGGGAAGAGCTTAACGCCGTCATCCACGACCTGGTGATGGAGATGGGCGGCAGCTTCTCGGCAGAGCACGGCATCGGTCAGCTCAAGCGCGAGGCGCTGGTCCATTACCGCCAGCCCGTCGAGATCGAGATGATGCGCGCGATCAAAGCGGCGCTCGATCCGCATGGGCTGATGAACCCCGGCAAGGTAATCTGAGTGCGGCCTTCGCCAACAGGGCGACAATCGGCCACCGGCGTGTGGGTCGCCGACCACAGTCTCACCCACGAGCAGCAGGTCACGTTCGGTCGTGCCGTCGGCGAGACGCTAGACCTCCCACCCTTCTAACACCCAACTCGTGACACGGAGCGACCCCCATGGCAACTGGATACACGGCCCCCTTGCGCGACATGCGATTCGTGCTGGAAGAGGTGATAGGCCTCGACGCCCTGTCCAAGCTCGATGGCCTGGAGCAACTGACGCCGATCCTAGTGGGCCAGGTGCTCGACGAGGCAGGCAAGTTCGCCTCCGAGGTCTTCGCACCCCTCAACCAACCAGGCGACCTCGAAGGCGCGCAACTGGTCAACGGCGTCGTGCGCATGCCCGATGGCGTGGTCGAGGCTTATGGCAAGTGGTGCGAGGCGGGCTGGCCCTCGGTCGCCGGCAACGTAGAGCACGGCGGCATGGGGCTCGGCGTAACCATGGCGACGGCCATCGGCGAGATGTGGCAGTCGGCCAATATGGGGCTTGCCGACGGACTGATGTTAAGCCAGGGCGCGATCGAAGCCATCGAGGCCCACGGGACACCAGAGCAGAAAGCCAAATACCTGCCCAAGCTGATCTCGGGCGAATGGGCAGGCACGATGAACCTGACTGAGCCCAACGCCGGCTCTGATGTGGGCGCGCTCAAGAGCCGGGCGATGCGCGACGGCGAACGCTGGCGTGTCACCGGTACCAAGATCTTCATCACTCACGGCGATCAGGACATGAGCGAGAACATCATCCATCTCGTTCTCGCCCGCACGCAAGGCGCGCCCGAAGGCGTCAAGGGCATATCGCTATTCATCGTGCCGAAAGTGCTAGTCAACAACGATGGCAGCCTCGGCCAGCATAACGATCTGCGCCCAGTCTCTCTGGAACATAAGATGGGGCACATGGCGAGCCCCACCTGCGTCATGTCATATGGAGACGACGGCGGCGCTCACGCGGAGCTGATCGGCGGTGAGCAGCGCGGCATCCAGTGCATGTTCACGATGATGAACTCGGCCCGCCTCAGCGTCGGCGTGCAAGGGCTGGCGATCGCCGAGCGCGCCTACCAGGCGGCGCTCGACTATGCCCGCGACCGCGTCCAGGGCACCATGATCGGTGAACGCTCAGACGAGGCCGTGGCTATCATCCGCCATCCCGACGTGCGCTGTATGCTAATGGACATGCGCAGCCAGATCGAGGCCATGCGCCTGCTTTGCTATTCGCTGGCCAGCGCGTTGGACGCCGCGACACGCAAGACCAACCCGGAAGCTCGCGCCCGTGCGCAAGGCTACGCCGACCTCATCACGCCAGTGGTCAAGGGCTGGTGCACCGACCAGGGCTTCGCCGTAGCCTCGATTGGCGTGCAGGTGCATGGCGGCATTGGCTATATCGAGGAGATGGGTGCGGCCCAGCACCTGCGCGATGCCCGTATCACTATGATCTACGAAGGCACCAACGGCATCCAGGCCCTCGATCTGGTGCGCCGCAAGCTGCAGCATGACGGCGGCGGTGTAGCTCGGGCCATGATCGAAGAGATGCGAGAGACGGCGCGCGCCTGCTCAGCCAGCGACCACGAAGCGCTGACCGCCATCGGCAGCGACCTCGCACCTGCCATCGACGCCCTTGCTGCAACAACGAAATGGATCGCCGAGACCTTTCGTGCGGATCCCGTCGCCGCCGCTTCCGGCGCCACACGCTACATGCGCATGCTGGGCTGGATCACCGGCGGTTGGCAGCTCGCCAAGAGCGCTCAGGTCGCCGACTCCAAGATCGACCATTTTCCGGATGACGAGGCCTTCTACACCGCCAAGCTCGACACCGCTCGCCACTATGCCAGCCAATATTTGGCTCCAGCAGCGGCGGAAGCGAGACCTATCATGGCCGCAAAGGCGACCGTCATGGCAATTCCAGAGGCTGAACTTTGAGAAGGGTCATAAGCTATTCGATCGTGATCTTTACCTGCGCAAAACCTAGCAATTTCAACACCACTTCTACTCAGGTGATAAATCAAACCGTAGGATCGCCATGGATTGTTTGGCCATAACGCCTATCGCGATACACCCATCCGGTGCATTCACCCTGCCTCCACAGGCCGCCCCGTCAGCGGATATTCCGGGTCAGTATAGCCTGGCGTGGAGGGGTTCCCCGCCGGCACCGAAGCCGCGATCAGCTCCTCATCCTCAGCCGTCCAAGCGTGCTCGCTGCTGGCAAGATAATCCTTCATATGCGAGACGGTACGCGGGCCGACGATAGTTGCTGTAACTAACGGATTTGCTAGCACCCAATTAATAGCGTAATGCACTGGGTTCATGCCGCGATCGCTGGTGTGAGACACGACCCTCTCGGCTATTTGCAGCGACTCCTCGCGAAATTCTGTCTGCATCATGCGTTTGTCAGAACGACCCGCGCGGGTTCCCTTGCGCGGTGCCGTGCCGGGCTTGTACTTGCCCGTCAGCACGCCGCGTGCGACCGGGCTATAAGGCACGACACCCATATCAAAATTGGCGCAAACCTCTAGCAGCTCGACCTCTGGCATGCGGTTGAGTGCGTTGTAATAGGGCTGGCTAACGACGGGACGCGGCACACCCATGGCATCGCAGAGCCGCACGACATCGGCGTGACGCCAAGCGCGGAAATTCGACAGCCCGAAGGTGCGTGTCTTACCCGCCCGGATAGCCGTTGCCACCGCATCGATAGCCTCCTCGGTCGCCACCGTGCGATCGTCACGATGAAAATAGAGAATGTCCACGGCATCAACGCCAAGGCGCTTGAGGCTGGCATCAAGCCCCTCCGTGATCCAACGACGCGACAACCCGCGCATGTTCGGATTGTCTCGGTGCATAGGTTGCGCCACTTTGGTGGCCACAACCCAGTGATCCCTGGTTGCCTTGATGGCGCGCCCAACCACTCGCTCGGACTTGCCGGCGTTATAGGCGTCCGCGGTATCGAGAAAGTTGATCCCGGCATCGCGCGACATATCGATAATGCGCCGCGAAGTCTTCTCGTCGGTCTGCCCACCAAACATCATCGTGCCGAGGCAAAGGCGCGAAACGGTCAGGCCGGAGTGGCCGAGCTTGCGTGTCTCCATGGGGTAACCTCAGTCAGCTAGAAAGTCTCTTATCAGAGCAACAAAATCATCAGTGCGATCATGGTGCGCCCAGTGTCCAGCGCCCTCGAAATTGATCACGCGCGTGTTCTGAAAGTGGTCTACACGGCCATCCTGCTCCGGATCGCTGGCCCAGCTTTCGCTGCCGCGCACGTGCAGCACCGGACATGTGATGCGCCGCCAAAGCTGCGCCACCTGTGCTTCGCTCAAACCCGTCTGCGGGAAGATGCGGACATAGTTATCGAACTTCCAGCTATAGCTCCCATCCTCGTTCTGATTGACGCCGTGCACGGTGAGATGGCGCGCCTGCTGGGGCGACAGATGCGGGTTCTCTTCCTGCATGCGGGCCAAGGCGTCCTCGACGCTGGCATAGCGCCGGGGCAGGCGGCCGGAGATCTTGCGCAAGGTATTGACCCACTTACGCAGGCGCTCGTCGAGCGGCTTGCCCATGGCCTCGTCGATCACCCGCGGCGACGGGCCGAGGCCTTCGATCGAGACCAGATGCGTCACGCTTTCCGGATAAAGCCCGGCATAGCGCAGGCAGATCATGCCGCCCAGAGAATGCGAGAGAATGCGGACCGGTATTAGCTTGGTCTGATGTAGGAGCTGGGCGATATCGTAGACGTAGTCGGTTAGCTCGTAGGTGCCGCCAATCATCCACTGGGAATCACCGTGGCCACGCAGGTCGGGCGCGATGATGTGGTACTCCTCGCGTAGCGCCTGGGCCACCCAGTCCCAGTTGCGGCAGTGATCGCGCCCGCCATGCACCATTAGGAGCGGCGGCGCGTCCTCGTTGCCCCAGTCCACATAATGCAGACGTAGCCGTTGTGAGACGTAACTGTGTGAGGTAGGTCCGGGATTCTGCGCGGCCACTGCTGTCCTCTCAAGCAAATGTTAGATCGGCCCGCATGGCCATGGCGCCATCGGCATCCACCGCCCAGGCAGATCCTCGGCCATCGCCGTCCGCCGCACCTTCCACGATCAGGGCACGGCCGGCATAGACCGGCCGCATAGCGCGAAAACGCACACCGGCGAGGGTACGCTCCGGCGCTTCGCGCGCCACGAGGTCGAGCAGTAGGCTGGCGGTCAGTGGCCCGTGCACGATCAGGCCTTCGTAGCCTTCCTCTTCGGTTACGTAGGGATGGTCATAATGGATACGGTGGCCGTTGAAGGTGACGGCCGAATAGCGGAACAGCATCACTTCGTCGGGCACCAGCGCGCGTCGCCACTGCCTTTCCGACGGTGGCGCCTGGATCGGCGGCGGCTCGGCATCGAGCGCCGCAGGCGCGCGATAGACGATGTCATGCCATTCCTCCAGCGCCAGCTCACCGCCCGACAGGTAGCGGTGATGCACAGTGACGAAGGCCAACGCACCGGCACGACCGCTCTTCTCCTCCACCGAGACAATATCCGACTCCCGGCGTGCCTTGGCACCGATAATCAAGGGGCGGTGAAAGACCAATCTGTTGCCGGCCCACATGCGCCGCGGCAACGGCACAGGCGGCAGGAACTCGCCGCGCGCCTCGTGCCCGTCCAGACCGAGCGCCGACTGCGCCGCGATATCGGGGAAATAGAGCCAGTGCCAACCTGGCGGCAAAGCCTCACCCTCGCCCGGCGCGCTGTCATAGTCGAGCGCCGCCGCCATGCCGCGCGCCTGAAACGGCGCAATCAGATCATCGCTGACACGGGTGCTTCCCACCCAGTCGGTCAGGGCCTCGCTCATGCTGCGAACTCCTTGCGTATGGCCTCAGAATGCTCGCCAAGAGCGGGCACCGGCCGGTAAGTTGTATCATCTGCTAGGTCAACGAGAGCTGGAGCGATCACGCCTACTTCGCCGTTTTGCGTTGGACAGCCGATGGTGCGTAGTTGCGGATTGGCCTCCCGCATCTCCTCGCTGCCAACCCCGGCACGTGCCGCCGCACCCGGCGCCAGGTTCTGAATGTAGATATCCGCTTTTCTTAATATTGCTTTTAAAACAGATAGATCACCAGGGTTTTTTATATCCAACGTCAATGATTCTTCGCCGCGATTAAGCCAGACGAAATAGGCGCTTTCACCATCCACTACGTGATCGTAGTTGCGCGCGAAATCGCCTTCCAAGCGCTCTATCTTGATAACGCGGGCACCGGCGTCGGCCAAACGCGACGAACACAGCGGCCCCGCCACCGCCTGTTCGAGCGCAATGACCAGGATGCCGTCGAGAGGAGGCGCTTCGGTCGTCATCGTGGTCAGTACGAGCGCGGCATACCAAGCACCTTATGCCCGATATAAGCGAGGATCATATTGGTCGAGATTGGCGCGATCTGATAGAGCCGCGCCTCACGATATTTGCGCTCTATGTCGTATTCTTCGGCGAAGCCGAAGCCGCCGTGGGTCTGTAGACAGGCCTCGGCCGCGGCCCACGACGCTTCCGAGGCGAGCAGCTTCGCGGTGTTAGCTTCCGGCCCACAGGGCTTGCCTGCTTCGAACAAAGCCGCAGCCTTGCGGACCATCATCTCAGCCGCCTGCAATTGCGCCCAGGCACGTGCGATGGGGAACTGTACCCCCTGGTTCTTCCCGATCGGCCCCCCGAAGACTTCGCGCTCGCTGGCATAGGCGCTTGCGCGATCAATGAAAAAGCGGGCATCGCCCAGGCTTTCCCAGGAAATCAAGATGCGCTCGGCATTCATGCCGTCGAGGATGTAGTCAAAGCCACGCCCCTCCTCGCCGATCAAGGTGTCGGCTGGGATATGCAGGTCGTCGAAGAACAGCTCTGTCGTGGCGTGGTTGATCATGGTCCTGATCGGCCGGATGGTGAGCCCCTCACCGACCGCGCTACGCATATCGACAAGAAACACCGACAAGCCCTGACGCCGCGATGCCACCTCTTCGCGCGATGTGGTGCGCGCAAGCAGCACCATGAGATCGGAATGCTCCGTACGGCTGATCCAGACCTTTTGCCCGTTGACACGATAGCCGTTGCCGTCGCGTACCGCCGTAGTGCGGAGATTGGTGGTATCGGAGCCCGTGGTCGGCTCGGTCACGGCAAAAGCCTGCAGGCGCAACTCTCCGGAGGCGATGCTAGGCAGATACTGCTGCTTCTGCGCCTCCGAGCCATGCTTGAGCACGGTACCCATGGTGTACATCTGAGCATGGCAGGCGGCGCCATTACAGCCGGCCTGGTGGATCTCCTCCAGCACGGCGCCGGCTGCCGAAATGGGCAGGCCACTACCACCATACTCCTCGGGAATGAGAGCAGCCAGATAGCCCGCTTCGGTCAAAGCCCTGACGAAGTCCGTCGGATAGGCCCGCTCGCGATCGAGAGCGCGCCAGTATTCACCGGGGAAATCCTGGCAAAGCGTACGCACGCCGTCGCGTATCTCAGGATAGGTCTCGCCGATCGGGACCGCTACGCCTTCACCGGCAGTAACTTCCACACCGCCCATCATACTCGCCTGTCGTTTTGTGCCTTTCGCAATCGCAACATATCGGCCCGCCGAAAGGCTCACAAGCTGGCAAAAAGGCCACGTTGGGCACATTCGCTATCTTCTATGTCAAAGCCTAGATGAGAATGCCGATCCGCGCGGGCAACGCCTACCAGCGCCGTGAGGAGATGCCGCAGGGCGTTAGCGCCTTCCACATCATGGATATGGTTGAGGTCGACTGGAACAATGCGGCTCCGTCCGCGCGGATAGACGGCGCCACCGCGTGGTACATGGTCAGCGGTAGTCGCGCCGGTAGCATGGGCGCGGTAGAAACGGTACCATTCTCGACCAGAGAGGCTGCGCTGGCCTTTGCCGCTGATTTCGGTGGCGAGGTTGCAGCGTTTGGCGGCATACCGATGGAGGCGGTGCTCGCCTTTCACTAACGTATCTGCCGAGAGACCACATGCCACTGACCGATGCCGAAACTACCCTGATCGACGGCTTCTCGAACGAATACAAGCTCGCCGGCGACGCCCTACTCCATGAGATTGAGAAATCCGTGTGCGGCTGCACCTATGGTGCCAGCAGCTGGACGACCCGCGAGGAGGCCGACACGGCGGCGGACATGTTGGGATTGGCGCCCGGAAGGCGACTGCTCGATGTTGGTACCGGCTGCGGTTGGCCAGGTCTCTATCTAGCCTCGGCCAGCGGCTGTGAGGCAATGTTGCTCGACCTACCCTTTAGCGGCTTGCAGGCGGCTGCGCGCCGGGCGGCAGAAGACGACACGGCGGGGCGCTGTCAGCCGGTGCGTGCCGATGCCGGCGCGATTCCCTTTGCCGACAACAGCTTCGATGCGATCCACCATTCCGACGTTCTGTGCTGCCTGGAAGCCAAGCTCGATGTCCTGCGCGAATGCCGACGGGTCCTTCGTCCGACCGGAGCCATGGTATTCTCGGTCCTTGCCATATGCCCCGGCCTCAGCAAAACAGAAGCGGAAAAGGCCGCCGACACGGGTCCAGCTTTCGTTGACACCCCTTTCGACTACGTGACGATGCTGGAAATGGTGAATTGGCGGATCACGAAACATATCGACGTCTCCGCCGGATTCCTGCAAACCGCCGATACGCTTATCGAGGAGGAGGAGCGGCACGCCTTGCGCCTGGCCGCGCTGCGCGGTGACGCTCGGCAAGGTCAGCGGTTAGCCACACTACGCAAACGCCGCGAGGGTGTGTCATCGGGGCTCATCTGCCGCGAGGTCTACCAAGTAGCACCGGTCCGAGAATGAGGGAGACGCAATGAGACTTCGCCAAATCGCGCTTGTCGCAACGGATCTCGAGGCCCAAGTCACGCTCCTGCATGATATACTCGGTATCGAGGTCGGCTATCGCGACCCCAATGTCGGCGTCTTCGGTCTCAAAAACATCCTGGCCCCGATCGGTGGCGAGTTTCTGGAGATCGTCTCGCCAGTCGAGGAGAACACGGCCGCAGGCCGCTACATGGCAAGACGCGGCGGCGACAGCGGCTATATGGTGATCTTGCAAACGGACGATGCGGCCCGCGACCGCCAGCGCATCGCCGATATGGGCATTCGCATCATTTGGAATATCGACCGACCAAACCATATCGCGGGCCAATATCATCCACACGATGTCGGGGGTATTCTGCTGTCGATCGAATCCCAACCCGGCGTCACGGCAATCCACGAGCCCATGTGCGACTGGCCCCCGGCCGGCCCTGACTGGCGCGACCATGTGCAGACTGGGCGGATCAGCGCGATTACCGGCGTCGACATCGCGGCCGCCGACCCGCCAACCATGGCGCAGCAGTGGGCGGAGATCCTGCAGCACGATCTTATCGATCCGGTCACGCTCGCCCTACCCAATGCCAAGCTGCGCTTCCGCCCCGGCGGCGACGGTATCCTCTCGCTCGATGTTGCAACCCAAGCCCGTACCGCCATATTGGCAGCAGCGGCGAAAGCCGACCTACCCCATACCGATGACAGCGTCACGCTCTGCGGCACTGTCTTCAATCTTCGCTAGAGAGCTTTCAGATCAGCGACGAGCTTTACGAAACCTTGACCAGGAAGGACAAGGTGAACATCTCCGGTTGAGGCGCCTCAAGACGGCTCGTTTCGAACGTAGCATTTAGGCTATTTAAGCCGTGATCGGATGGCGAGAAATTGAGTCAGGCAGGGCCGCATGATAGCGTGACCCTGGCAAAATCGCCGGAGGGATCGTCTGTGTTACGGATCTTCACGTTATGTCTTTTCTGGCTGGCGCTGGCAGCGGGCAGCGTGGCGCGGGCTGGTGAGCCTCCCGTGGCCATGCTCAAGCTTACGGATGAGGATGTATGGGTCCCCGGGCAAGGTAGCTACGCCGCCGAGTTCAATCGCTGGGCCTGGCTGAATTTCGGCGCTCCGATTGCACCCGAGGAGTTGGCCATGGCGGGACTATCCGCCGGCACAGCGACAACATTTTCTCGATCTCGGGAGGCCTTCTCTGCACCAATCTCCACGCTCGATCAAGACCGGCTGCGCGCCTTCGCCTTGGGTCGAAAATTATTTCGCGTACGCTGGTCGGGAAGAAGCACAGTGCAGGACGGCTTCGACGGCTTAGGCCCGACCTTCAACAGAAACTCTTGCTCCGGGTGCCATTTGAAGGACGGCCGCGGCCAGCCGCCGGCAACTGTGGACAAGCCGATGGAATCGATGCTGGTCAGGCTCAGCGTGCCCGGCAAATCCGCGCATGGCGGGCCGCTGCCCCACCCCGTTTACGGTGGTCAATTGCAGGACAAGGGCATCGTCGGCGTGCCACGTGAAGGCCGCGTGACGATCGAATATCGCGAGATCACCGGTAGCTTTGCGGATGGTGAGCCCTTCAGCCTGCGCCAACCCGTCTACGCCTTTGGAGACCTGCAACACGGCCCTGTCGGCGCGGATGTTCTGGTATCGCCGCGCGTGGCACCAGCAATCTATGGCCTTGGCTTACTAGAGGCGGTGGAGCAAGCGACAATCGAAGCTAACGCTGACCCGGATGACGCGGACAGCGACGGAATTTCCGGTCGCGTCAACAGAGTATGGGACCCCGTCTCGGGGCAACAAGCGATCGGCCGCTTCGGCTGGAAGGCGAACACGCCGAACCTCTATACCCAAGTGGCGGCCGCCGCGCATGGCGACATGGGACTAACCACATCGGTCTTTCCGCAGGAAAATTGCCCTGCAGCACAGGCCGCCTGCGCCGAGACCCACATCACTGATGCGCCGGAGCTCGACGACGCACGCCTCGCGACGCTGGTACTCTATACCCGTTCCTTGGGGGTGCCGGCGAAGCGCGACGTCCACGACCCCGCAACGCACCGCGGCGCAGAGATCTTCGACGACATCGGCTGTGCCGCCTGCCACACGCCGACGCTCAGCACGGGCTCAGATCCGGCCCTGCCCGAACTCACCAATATTACCATTCAGCCCTACACGAACCTCTTGCTGCACGACATGGGCGAAGGCCTGGCAGACGGCCGTCCGGATTACGCCGCTTCCGGCAGGGAATGGCGCACGCCGCCGCTATGGGGCATCGGCCTGGTCCATCGCGTCAATATGCACAACAATTTCCTGCATGACGGACGAGCACGTGGACTCATGGAGGCCGTGCTTTGGCATGGTGGCGAAGCACAGGTAGCACGTGACACGGTGATCGAGCTGTCAAGCTCCGACAGGGACGCGCTCTTGGCCTTCCTCGCGTCGCTCTAGCGTTTCTCTTGATCCATACCAACAAAATGCGAAAGCTGCGGGCTAAAGTGACACTCGGAGTAAACCGGCGTGCGATTAACGATCGGCAGCCTCCAAGTCTTTGGATACGGCCAAGCGGAGTTCTGAACCCGGCCATGATCAGGTGCCTCAGCCTCATCGCCCTGACAGTTTTTGTGGTGAGCCACGCAGGGCCGGGTCATGCGCAAGGCATCGACGATAGCGTGCCGCGCCGCGAGCTCGGTTTCATTGCCGAAAGCGGCGACGAAAAAACTAAGATAGTGGTATCGGCGAACATCGGCGTCACGCCTATCGTCAATCCGGTCGAGGTCACGGTCACGGTTGATACCCTACCTTGGTACCTGGTGACGTTTCCCCATGTCCGTGGGGAATGGGGCGCCTTCAAAGTCGTCAAAGAAATCAAGGTGCCAAAGAAAGCAATCAGAAACTCCGGCGATCAGCTGCATAGAAGTCAACGGCGCTATATTCTTGAACCGACAGAACCTGGCTTTCATTCAATGCCAACCTTACTCTTATCGATATTGGATTCGAGTAACCTGCCTTCCGTTGCATGTGTTTACCGCGAGGAGTGCAAAGTAGAAAATTTTGAGCGTGGATATACGGTTACGTCAGAGTTCATGCGCACAGCACCGATCGCGATTGAGGTTACATCAGTGCTACCCCCCGACGCCGATATCACCAAGCCTAAGGACATCCTGCCGCCGGTCACCCTGCTGCCACCACCGCCGACCCCGATCGTATGGCAGCCCTATGCCATTGTCGCGGCATGTATCCTAACGACTATCCTGCTCGGCCTGTGGCTACGGCAACGGCTCTCACAGTCACCCCGGGCGAAGCCTGTGCCCATGGCGCCGGCCCATGAGCTGGCGCTCGCGGCTCTTGCCCACCTGGAAGACATGCGGTTCGCAACAGCCGAGGAGATCGATATTTTTCACGTGCGATTATCGGCCATTTTTCGTCGCTATCTCGATTGGCGGTTTGGTCTACGGGCCGCTGAACGTACGACCGACGAGGTCGTCAGCGCCATCGCCGAACCGAGCGCAGTTGCCCTCGTCGCCATGCAACGTGAACTCACGCAAAATTTTCTCAAGAGTTGCGATCAGGTGAAATTTGCCCGCCATCAGCCCGGCGGCGAGGAAAGCCGAGGTTTGTTGACCGTGGCGACGAGCTTTATACAGGAAACTGCAGATGCCAATGCCCGTGTGGCGCTGACGCGGGCGGCGGAAGTTTCGTAAAACTAAGAGCGCTTACTGAGCGGTCAACTCGAGAGCCAGGTCCGTAGTTCCGAGCGACACTGTTTCTCCACTGGTCGCGAAGACCTCCCCGTCGCCCACCTCACCAGCACGACCGTCGCGGTCCGTATAGGCCTCGACGATATACTCGGTGAAGCGCGGATTGCCGTTCATATCGATGATGGGGCTAACGCGAAACGGCTGCGGCAAGGAAAATCTGTCAATAATCTTGTACGTGAGATCGTGTTGTACGCCATTCTTGGGGTGGTAAATACGCAGGATAAGCCGATCATCCTGGCGCAACACAGCGTCTTCGTTACACGCCGGCGAGACAACATCGGAATCATCAACAACGACACCGCAGGCAGAAGAACCCAACGACACCGTACCCGCGAGAATAAGGGGACCGCGATCCTCATCGGCTCCGAACACAATACTGGTCACTGCGAGCAAGAAGGCAGCGACCAGACCTAGGACTGCGGTTTCCCTGTAAGCCACTCGTAGTAATTCCGCAAATTGGCCTGATCGGTCCATCCTGTGTAGAAGACGCGCGTGATACGACGATGTAGAAATTCTATTTTTCGGTAAAACTCGATGATGAACTCCACGCGCACCATGTCTCCGCGAATCTCTTTTATCTGCACGAACGGCGCCATCATATCTTCGATTTGATCTTCCTCGAGCATC